>Ga0222421_100224_pt1 | contig 33046 bp, 33 predicted proteins | sample 3A1ome_2_FD_182473 | JGI IMG/M metagenome (GOLD analysis project Ga0222421, IMG submission 182473) | Enriched microbial communities from leaf-cutter ant dump, University of Wisconsin, Madison, United States - 3A150A (version 2) | ecosystem: Environmental > Terrestrial > Nest > Insects nest > Nest... | reverse complement strand
GTCGTAGGCCGCCACGATCCTCTCCCTCAGGTCCACGGATAGCGTCTTCTTCATGCCCCGAACTCTACCACGGATACCCTTCAGTGGCTATAGTTTTATTTGAAACGCTCCAGTCGTCACCAGGCCGCTCCTCGTGGTGCGGGCCGCTCCCATCGCACTGCCGGCCGTGCCGTTCGCCCCGGCCTTCGCCTTGACCGTCACCGCGGCCGCGCCCCGGGCCGCCGCCGGTCGCCGCGGAGAAGACGAGCATCCAGACCGTCGCGACGGCTCCGCCGGCCAGCGCGATCCACAGCGGCCAGCGTTTGAACTGCAGCACGGTCGGATGCCAGTTCCGCAGGAGGTGCAGCGCGACTGCGCCGAGCATCGCGATGCCCGACCATTCGTGCAGTTCCTTCATCGGGCGGGAGTGGACGTCGAAAAACAGCGCCAGCCCGGTGGCGCCGCAGACGAGAAACGTGACGATCGTCAGGGGCGTGGCCGCAGCCTTGAGCCCCGCCAGCACGCGCCCGCCTGGCGGGCGATTCGGAAGAGTGGTCGGATTCATCGCGCCCAGTCTCGCACAGGCGACCTTAAGCCGGGATGAAGCCGCGACGGCACGCACAAGAAACGCGCCGCGTTGGTTCTTTCCGCGCGCTTCATCTTCCCTAAAGGTGACACCTGTCACGCTGCCCCGTCCGCGATGCCTTCCGCGCATCGCTCCACCCATGAGACTCCTCGTCGTCGAAGACGAACCCGACCTGCTCGCCAGCCTCGTCAAGACCCTGGCCGAGGAAGGCTATGCCACCGACGGCGCGGCCGACGGCATCGACGGTCTCTACAAGGCCGGGATCTGCGACTACGACGCCATCCTGCTCGACGTCATGCTGCCCGGCCTCGACGGCTGGGAGCTGCTCCGCCGGCTCCGGCGCACCAAGACCACGCCCGTCCTGATGCTCACCGCGCGCGACACGACCGACGATCGTGTCCACGGCCTCGATACGGGGGCGGACGACTATCTCGTCAAGCCCTTCGACCTGCCGGAGCTGCTCGCGCGGATCCGCGCGCTCATCCGCCGCAACCGCGGCCAGGCCTGCTCGCGGCTGGCGATCGGCGACCTGGAGCTCGATCTCGCCGCCCGCCGCGCGACCGTCGGCGGCGCGCCGGTCGCGCTCACCGCCCGCGAATACGCCCTGCTCGAGTTCCTCGCGCTCCACCGCGGCGAGGTCGTCACGCGCACCACGCTCTACGAGCACCTGTTCGACGAGGACGACGACACGATGTCCAACCTGCTCGACGTGCACGTCTCCAACCTGCGCCGGAAGATCGGCCGCAACCTCATCGTCACCCGCCGCGGCCACGGCTACATCATCGAATGAGGCCCTCCCTGAAATCCTTCCGCTGGCGGCTCCAGCTCTGGCACAGCGCGCTGCTCGCGGTGCTGCTCGGGGCGTTCTGGACGACGATCGTCTACCTCGATCGCGACCTGGCCCTCCAGCGCGTCGACCAGGAACTGGAGAATCGCGCGCAGGCGCTGCTCCGCCACAGCGCGGCCCGCACCCGCGGCAGCGATTCGTCCGCGCCCCGGCGCGACGAACCAGGCCTCTCCGTCGAGGAAGACGACGACTCTCCGGAGTATTACCACCTCATCGTGAGCCCCGAGGGTCGCGTGCTGTCGCGCTCGGCCAACGCGCCCGCCGACGTGGCTCCGCCGGCGTTTCCGCGTCACCGCGAAGCGCATCTCAACCTCACCCGCGCCGGCCGCCGCGAGATCGTCCTGCCCGCGCCGCACGGCCGGCTGGTGCTGGTGGGGCGCGACATCGGCCACGAACTCGCCGAGCTGCGCGGCCATGCCGCCGCCCTCGGGCTTCTGGCCGGCGGCATCCTCGCCGCCGGCCTCGCGGGCGGCTGGTGGCTGGCGACGCGCGCCATCCGTCCGATCGACCGGATCGGCGCCACCGCGGAGCAGATCGCCGCCGGCCGGCTCGGCGAGCGCATCGACGCGGGCGATTTCGACAGCGAATTCCATCCGCTCGCCCGCGTGCTGAACGAGACGTTCGCCCGACTCGAGGCCGCGTTCGCCCGGCAGGTGCGGTTCACGGCGGACGCCTCCCACGAACTGCGCACGCCCGTATCCGTGATTCTGTTGCAGACGCAGTCCGCCCTCGCCCGCGAGCGGCCGGCCGCCGGTTACCGCGAGGCGCTCGAGGCCTGCCAGCGGGCCGCCCAGCGCATGCGCCGGCTCGTCGAATCCCTCCTGCTGCTCGCGCGGCTCGACGCGCGGGAATCCGCCCCGGCGCTCACGCCGGTCGATCTTGCCGCCGTCGTGCGCGACGCCGTCGCCCTGCTCGCCCCGCTCGCCGCCCGGCGAGAGGTCGCGGTCGAAGCCGCGCTCGCCGCCGTCTCCTGCCCGGGCGACGCCGACCAGCTGGGCCAGGTCGCCGCCAATCTCCTGAGCAACGCCCTGCATCACAGTCCGGCCGGCAGCCGGATCGACCTCGCGGTGTCCCGCCGCGGCGCCGAGGCCGTGCTGGCGGTGACCGACCACGGCGAGGGCATCGCGGCGGACGACCTGCCGCATCTCTTCGAGCGTTTTTATCGCGCCGACAAAACCCGAGCCCGCGCCGAGGGCCGCACCGGCCTCGGGCTCGCGATCTCGCGCGCGATCGTGGAGCGGCACGGCGGCCGGATCGACGTCGTCAGCGAGCCCGGCCGCGGGAGCACGTTCACCGTCGTCCTGCCGGCGGGAACGGCCTGAACGGCGTCCCGGGATCGCGCCGTTTCGAACCGGGCGCGCTCAATAACGCCGCAGCGCGGTCGCGCCCGAGCGGTCGCGGAAACGGATGGTCTTCGCCGTCGTATCGATCTCGTCGAGCACGATGCCCAGCGAATCGTCGACCGACTGGCCGGCACGGAACGCCCGGCCGTTGACGAGCGCGCGCGCCGGCGTGCCCTGAAAGACACCGCTGATGCGGGCGTTGCCGACCCAGGCGCGGAAGGCGGCGCTCGCGTTGCCCGTGATGTCCATCGAGGCGCTCGACGCCGTGACGCCCGGCGCGATCTGCGTGGTTACGAGTGCCGGCGTAACCGGCTCGGCCGCGACCGGCGTGGGCGCGGATGCCGCGTCCACCGGCGCCGGCGATTCCCCGCCGACGATTTCGTTTTGCCCGTCGATGCGGCGCGCGTTGGTCGCGACCGTGGCCCGCGCCTTGTCGACCGCCTGGCCCGGCGCAGTCGTAGGCTTCGCCGCCGGCGTCGAGGTCGGCGCCTTGGCCGGAGCCGCGAGGACCGGCTTCGGCGGCGGAAGCGGTTCGGCGGCCGGCATCGTGAAAGACAGATATCCCACGATCCCGCCGCTGACCGCCACCACGGCCACGAACGCGAGGACCGTGCCGCGGCCGATGACCGGCGGGCGGCGTTTCGCGACCGGCGGCGGAATCGATTCGCCGGGCGATGCATCCGAAGCCGGCGACGGCGGAACGGGAGGCGGAAACGATTTCGGCCCGCGCGTCGCCTCCGCGATCACGGAGAACGGCGCCGGCGCCCCGACCTTGGGCGCCGCGACGAGCGGCACGGGCGGAGGCGGCGTCGGGAGAGCGGACTCGGGCGCGCTGGACTTGAGACGAAACTTCGGCGTCTCGGCCGGACGATCCGTTTCGACGGAAACCGCAGGCACGGAGGCTGGCGGTTGCGGGAGATCGGCGACCGGCGGAATCGTTTCCGCTTCCGGAGCCGGCCCGATCGCGGGCGCGACCGGCGGAGCGGCCGGAGTCGCGGGAGCGGGCGCGACGTCCGCCGCAAGTTTCGGCTTCAAGCGCAACCGCGGTGCATCGCCGATGGCCGGGACTTCCGCAGACGAGGCGACGGGCGCGGCCGGCAGCGTCTCCGGGCGAACGCGGGGCTTCAACCGAAGAGGCGGAGGCGTCGGTTCGTCGCTCATGCGCAGGCACCCAAGCAATTAATCCGTTTGCATGAAACCAAAAAGATTCACTCGCGGTCGGAAGGCCCGTTCCTAACGTCTCCCTCTCGATTCTCATGAAACGTCTTCTTCTGTTTTCCTGCGTCGCGCTGGCCCTCGTCTCGTCCGGCTGCCTGTTTCACCGGAAAAACGCCAAGCCCAAGGAAACCCCGAAGATTGCCACCGACGTGGAACAGGGCTTCCGGCAGCGCTGGCTCGACAAGCGCGTCGCGGAGCTGACCGCCCAGGGCGTCGCGCCCGCGCAGGCGCAACAGCAGGCCGCCGCGGAGTTCGCGCAGCATTTCGCGTATCTCAACGCGGCCGACCGCAAATAAGCGGTTCGCGACGACACCTCGCCGTCGCAGCCACCGGCACAGCGCCGCGGACGTTGACGCCATCCGGCGTCCGGCAAGCGTGACCGGTCATGTCCGCTCCGACCGACTCGTCCACGCCCGCCCGCGGCGCCCTGGCCGCCGCCGCCTGTTATCTGGCGTGGGGTCTGTTTCCGCTTTTTTGGAAGCAACTCGCGGACGTCGACGCCCTCGAACTGATCGCGCACCGGCACGTCTGGTCGCTCGTGTTCGTGCTCGGCGTGATGGCGGCGGGCGCGGGATTCGGCGAGCTGCGGGCGGCACTCCGCTCGCGGACAGCGCTCGGCTGGCACGCGCTGAGCGGCGGGCTGCTGACGATCAACTGGCTCGTCTATGTCTGGGGTGTGAACCACGGCCACGTGATCGACGCGAGCCTCGGCTATTTCCTGGTCCCGCTCGTCAACGTGGGCGTCGGTCGCTTCGTGCTGCATGAGCACCTGCGCCGGCTGCAATGGCTCGCGATCGCGGCGGCCGCCGCGGGCGTGGCGCTGCTGATCGTGCGCGTGGGCCGCGTGCCTTGGATCGCTCTCGCGCTCGCCGGCACGTTCGGCGCCTACGGTCTGCTGCGAAAACAATCGCCGCTCGGCCCGCTCGCCGGGCTGGGACTGGAGACGCTCCTGCTCTCTCCGCTCGCGCTCGGATTCCTCGCGTGGCAGCAGCACACGGGCGCGGCGGCGTTCGGCCGCGTCAGCGGCCCCGAGCACGGCCTGCTCGTCAGCGCCGGCGTGGTCACGGCGGTGCCGTTGCTCTGGTTCGCCTACGGCGCGCGGCGCATCCGGCTCTCGACGCTCGGGCTCCTGCAATACATCGCGCCCTCGGCCCAGCTGGCGCTGGGGGCGCTGGTTTATCGCGAGCCGTTCACGGCCGACCGCGCGATCGCGTTCGCTTTCATCTGGACGGGGCTCGCCCTCTACACCGCCGACAATCTCTGGACGCAGCGCCGGCTTATTCGCGGCTGACGTCGACCAGCTCCATCTCGAACACGAGCACGGCGTCGCGCGGGATCGCCGGCGGCCGGCCGCGCGAGCCGTAGGCCAGCGCCGCGGGGATGATCACGAGGCGTTTCTCGTGCAGTTTCATCAGCTTCAAAACCTGATTCCACCCGTCGATCACCGCGCCGCGATCGACGCGAAACGCGAGCGGGTGCGCGGGGTTCAGCTGCTTGTCGAACACCGTGCCGTCGAGCAGCGCACCCACGTAGAGCACCGACACGCTGTCGCCGGACCGCGGAGAGATGCCGTCGCCCGGCTGCTGGATGATGTAGCGCAGCCCGGTGTTGGTGCGCTTCGCCTCCGGCCATTTCTGCTGGATGTAGTCGAGCTGGTCGGGCGTGAAAAACTCCCGCTGCGCGTGCGCCAGGGGCGCCACGACGACGGCGAACAGGAGGACGAGGAACGACAGGGGTGAGCGCATACGGGACATGGCGGAAACGGTTTAGCGGCTCTTCGCCGGAAGACACGGATTTTTTATCGCCGGATGCGCCGCGACCAGCGCGAGCGCCCGTCCGAGCAGCGTGAGCCCGGGCTCCATCCGGTGCCAGGGCGAGGCGCCCGAGGGATGCGGCAGCGGGATGCAATCCGTCGCGTGGCCGCGATACGTGAGGGCAAACTGCCGCCCGATCGTGTCGTTGAGCGGCGCGACCGGCAGCAGTTGCGAGATCGCGAGCTTGCCCACCGGCAGCACGAGCGCCGGCTCGAGCAGCGCAAACTCCCGCGCCAGCCAGCCGGAGCAGGCCGCGATCTCGTCCGGCGCCGGCACGCGGTCGCCGCCCTCCGGCCGCTTCCCGGGGAAACAGCGGCAGACCGCGGAGAAATATACCCGGTCGCGCACTTCATCCTCGGTCCAGCCGAGCGCGCGGTGAAACCACTTGAACAGCGTCTTGCCCGCCGTCCACGCAAACGGCCGGCCGAGCACCGGCTCCTTGTCGCCGGGCGCCTGGCCGATCAACAGCACGCGGCTCGTCACCGGTCGGCCCACCACCACGGGCGGATGCATCGCCGGGCAGCGACGGCACGCACGCAACGAGGCGAGGTGTTGTTCGACAGCGGCGACCGAAGGCATCGCCATGCCGTGCCACACCTCCGTCCGCCGCACCATCCCAAAATTCTCACCCGCACCAGCGGCGCGCACCGACGATACGCGCAGACCGGAGCCCGTCGCCGCCGGCGATGCGCCGGCATCGTGCGGGATCCGCGGCCAAAACGCGCCACCCGCACGCCGGTCGGCCGGCGCAGACGCAGGCGCGACTCGACCCGGGCGAGCCGGCGCGCCATTTTGGCAGATCGATGCGTCCGCGCATGCGCATGCAGACGCCGCGCCCCGACATCGCGCGGGCCGCGCGAAGCACGCGCTAAACCCCGAAAGCATTTCGGAACGTGTGGCAACGTCCGCGCCGGACGCCGCCGCACGGAATGAACAACTCAGCCGGGATCATGCGGCTGAAGTGGACGGAACCTGAAACCGGTCCTCGGGACCGGTCTTACTCGGACGTGCGCCGATCAACCCGTCCGGAGGACCGATTTCAGCCTTCAGGACGCAACTCCCCGTGGAGAGCTGACCGTCCAACGGCATACGCCCGACTCAGCGACGGCCGCCGCTGTAGCGGCGGAAATTGCTGTTGTGCCGGATCTGTCCGGGCAGGCTGCCGCGCGGACGCGGCGGCTCGGCGGACTGCAGCGAGAAGGCCTTGTAGGGGAAACCTTCGAGGCGGACCTCCGGGATCTTCGCGCCGATGAAGCGCTGGATGTCGCGGATGTCGCCCGCGTTTTCCGGCGTGACGAGCGTGAACGCGTCGCCGACGGCCTGCGCACGGCCGGTGCGGCCGATGCGGTGCACGTAATCCTCGGGCTTCTCGGGCACATCGTAGTTGATCACATGGGACACGCCGGCGACGTCGATGCCGCGGGCGGCGATGTCGGTCGCGACCATGACCTCGTATTTGCCGCTCTTGAAGCCGGCGAGCGCCTCGATGCGCTGGTTCTGCGAGCGGTTCGCGTGCAGGACGGCGACGGAGTGGTTCGCGGCCTTGAGCTTGCGCGCGATCTTGTCGGCGCCGTGCTTCGTGCGGGAAAACACCAGCACGCTTTCGAAGTCGATCCTGGCGAGCAGCGCGACCAGCAGGTCGAACTTCTGGTCCGGCATCACCGGATACAGCGCGTGCTTCACCGATTCGTTGACCGAGCGGGCGATGCCGATCTCGACCTTGGACGGGTTGCGCAGGGCGAAGGAGGCGACGGCCGCGATCTCGGGCGGAATCGTGGCGGAGAAGAAGAGCGTCTGCCGGTCCTTCGGGCAGCGCGCGATGATGTCCTTCACGACGGGCAGGAAACCCATGTCGAGCATGCGGTCGACCTCGTCGAGGACGAGGATCGAGATGTCGCGCAGGCTGAGCGTGCCGTCGCGCAGGAAGTCGAGCAGGCGGCCCGGCGTGGCGACGACGATGTCGACGCCGCGCTTGAGCTCGCTGCGCTGGTTGCCGTAGCCGACGCCGCCGAAGACCGCGACGGAGCGCAGATCGGTGAAACGCGCAAGCGTGCGGAAGGAGGTGTCGACCTGCGCGGCGAGTTCGCGCGTGGGCTCGAGGACGAGCACGCGGACGCGGTTGTGCGCATGGGCGCCGAGACGCGTGAGGACGGGCAGCGCGAACGCGGCTGTCTTGCCGGTGCCGGTTTGGGCGGAGCCGATGAGGTCGCCGCCGCCGAGGACGACGGGGATGGCGCGGAGCTGGATCGGCGTGGGGTCCGTGTAGCCGGCGGCCTGGATGCCGCGGAGGACGGACTCGGAAAGTTGCAGTGCTTTGAAAGGCATGATGGGAAGGGTGCGAGAGTTTGGAGGTGGCGCGCTCGCTGCGCCACGCCGGAGCAAACCGCTGCGTGCCGTGCACGCAACCCACCCAGGCGGAGAAAAAAAAAGGACGGAGCCCACAAGGAGCTCCGTCCCGCAGAAAATCAGTTCGTTAGAACGATTGATCAGTAACGGCGCTCGCCGCGATCGCGGCCGCCACCGAAACCGCCACGGCGCTCGCCGCCGCCGAAGCCGCGACCGCCGCCGCCAAAGCCGCCGGAACGCTCTTCCTTCGGACGGGCTTCGTTGACCGTCAGCTGACGGCCGCCGAGCTCGGTGCCATTGATCTTCTCAGCGGCGACCTTCGCCTCTTCGGCGGTGCCCATGGTGACGAACGCGAAGCCGCGGGGGCGGCCGGTCATCTTGTCCATGGCGACGTAGACGTCCGTCACGCTGCCGAACTGGCCGAAATGGGAGCGGAGCTCGTCTTCGGTGGTCTTGAACGACAGGTTGCCGACGTATAGTTTAGAGTTACTCATGTGATGTCTCGTAGATACATCGTCCTGCTGCCAGTCCGTTCCCACTGCGGGTTTCGAAATCATCACTTAAGCCATACGCTCAGCCAACGACTCACCAGATACTGTCGCCTAACGCTCTCTCTAACGATGCGCGGTAAAACGCACGTAACCGCCCCGAATGCAAGGCAATTCGGGACATCCCGCGAGACCGCGACCAGCCAACCCGCACGCCGCCAGTCGTTTCCGTGAGTCGCCGGCGGGGCGCCACGCCGGCCCGGCCCCGGCGCCGACGGGCCGCTCGTCACCATTCTTTGGATGCAAACGTCCGCCGGGCGGCTCCGCGCCGCGGCGCACATTACCAAAGTGTCATGCTCGTGAAAGGCGCGGGCAAGGTGCGCGTGCGATCCTGTTCGCACCATGAGCAACGCATTCACGCTTCCCTCCCGCCGGCGCCGCTGGCTCGCCACCACCGCCGGCCTCCTCGCCTCGGGCGTGCTCGCCGTCGCCGTCGTGCACGCGGCCCGCGCCCCTGCGGACGCCAAGCCGTCCGTCTCCCTCCAGCTCGACCCGAAGCCCGTCAACCGCGGCGCGCTCGAACCCGCGAGCTATGCGAAGGTCGCCAAGCAGGTCGCGCCCAGCGTCGTCACCGTGACCGTCGAGACGCGCGCCCGGAATGTCCGCCTCAACGCCGACGAGTTCTACGGCAGCCAGGATCCGTTCTTCCGCCAGTTCTTCGGCAACCAGGCGCCCGTGCAGCGCCAGCCCGCGCAGCAGGGCCTCGGCTCCGGCGTCATCGTGAGCAGGGACGGCTACATCGTGACCAACAACCACGTCGTCGAGAGCGCCGACAAGGTCCACGTCACGCTCGACAACGGCCGCAACTACAAGGCCCGCGTCGTCGGCCGCGATCCGCAGACCGACCTCGCCGTCATCAAGATCGACGCCGACGACCTGCCCGCGATCGCCTTCGCCGACAGCGCCGGCGTCGAGGTCGGCGACCGCGTCCTCGCCATCGGCAACCCCTTCGGTATCGGGGAAACGGTGACGACCGGCATCGTCAGCGCCACCGGCCGCCGCGCCGGCCTCGGCCTCGCCTACGAAAACTTCATCCAGACCGACGCCGCCATCAACCCGGGCAACTCCGGCGGCGCGCTCGTCGACATCGACGGCCGGCTCATCGGCCTGAACACCGCGATTTTGAGCCGCTCCGGCGGCTTCCAGGGCGTCGGCCTCGCCGTGCCCTCGGCCATGGTTCGTCACGTCGTGGACAGCCTGGTCGAGCACGGCAAGGTCGTCCGCAGCTACATCGGCGCCGGCATCCAGGACGTCACGCCCGACCTCGCCGACTCCTTCGGCCTGAAGGACAACTCCGGCGCGCTCGTCACCGACGTGCAGCCCGGCACGCCCGCCGCCAAGGCCGGCCTGAAGAGCGGCGACGTCGTCCTCAAGCTCGACGGCAAGTCCATCGCCAACGCCAGCGGCCTCAGTTTCGCCGTCAGCGAGCTGAGGCCGGACACGAAGGTCTCCCTCGAGGTCCTCCGCGACGGCAAGACCGAGACGATCACCGCCGTCACCGCCGTGAAGCCCAACCGCAACGCCCGCGGCGACGAGGACTCCCAGTCGCTCTCCGACGCCGGCGACGACAAGGGCGTGCTCAACGGCGTGGCCGTCGGCGAGCTCGACCCGGCCGCACGGCGCCAGCTCAACATCCCCGCTCGCATCAAGGGCGCGCTCATCACCGACGTCGATTCCGACTCCGCCTCCGCCCGCGCCGGCCTCAAGCCCGGCGACGTGATCCTCGAGATCAACCACCAGCCCGTGCGCTCGGCCGACGAGGCCGTGAAGCTCAGCGAGGACGCTTCCAGCAAGAAGACGCTCCTCCGGCTCTGGTCCAACGGCGGCACGATCTACGCGGTCGTCGACGAATCCGACGCCGGCAACTCCTAGCCTTCCGACTTTGTGTGTGCAGGTGCAGGTATAGTCGCGGCCCGGGCGGATGAAGCACCGCCCGGGCCGCCTTCCCCGCCCTCCTCCGTTTTCCCTCCGCAATAACCGGAGCGGGCGCCGCGCCAGACACGCGCCGCCCGCTCTTTGAATTTCCCAGCCCGCGGACGAACCGCGTTTCCCCGCGGTCGTCGCCGCCCCGCCGAAAGCGCGCCGCGGATTTCCGGGCGCCTCCGGGCTTCCCGCCGCCGCCGCCGCCGCCCATACTCGCCTCCAACCATGCGTGTGCTCCTCGTCGAAGATGACGCCAAGATCGCCTCGTTCGTCGTGCGCGGACTGAAGGAAGCGGGCTTCGCCGCCGATCACGCGCCCGACGGCGACACCGGCCTCGCGCTCGCCCAGTCGACCGACTACGACGCCGCGATCGTCGACGTCATGCTGCCCGCGCTCGACGGCATCAGCCTCGTGAAACGCCTCCGCGCCGCGCGGCAGACGATGCCGGTCCTGTTTCTTTCCGCCAAGGCGAGCGTCGACGACCGCGTCCGCGGCCTGCAGGCCGGCGGCGACGATTATCTCACGAAGCCCTTCGCGTTTTCCGAGCTGCTCGCGCGCCTGCAGGCGCTCATCCGGCGCGCCTCGCGCACGCCCGAGGCCACGCGGCTCGCGGTCGGCGACGTCACCGTCGATCTCATGACGCGCGAGGTCACGCGCGGCGGCGAGCGCGTCGAGCTCCAGCCGCGCGAGTTCACGCTGCTCGCGTTCCTGCTCCGGCACGCCGGCCGGCCCGTGACGAAGACGATGCTGCTCGAGCACGTCTGGGACTACAGCTTCGACCCGCAGACCAACGTCGTCGATGTCGTCGTGCACCGGCTGCGGTCGAAGATCGATCCGGAGAAGACGCGCCTCGAGACCCTGCGCGGAGTCGGCTACGTGTGGCGCGGCCATGTTTGAGCGTTTCCACCAGTCCCTCGCGTTCCGGCTCGCCTCGCTCTACGCGGTGCTCTTCGCCGCGGGATCCGCGATCGTGTTCGCCGTGCTTTACTGGCTGCTGGCGGGCGCGCTCGAGACGCGCGACCGCGCGATCGTCGAGCAGCGCGTGCAGGAATACGCCGCGCTCTACGAGTTCGGCGGGCCCGCCGCGATCCGCAGCCGGCTCGCCGCCGAGCAGACGAGCCCCGAGATCAGCTCGTTGTTCGTGCGCATCGTCGGGCCCGGCGGCGGCACGGTCTTCGCCCGCGTGCCCTCCGGCTGGATCGAACAGCAGGCGCAATCCATCCTCGTGCCCGACGGCTGGGGCGGCTGGGAGCCGCAGGTCGTGCAGACCGTGCGCGTGCCGCTCGATGCGGAAAAAGACTTCACCGTCGGCTCGCGGCCGCTGCGCGACGGCCGCCTGATCCAGATCGCACGCAGCACCGACAACCGCACCGTCCTGCTCGCGCCGCTGCGGCGCTCCTTCCTCCTCGTGGGCGGCGGCGCGCTGCTGCTCGCCGCGGGCGCCGGCGGCGCGCTCGCCTGGCGCGTCACGCGCCCGATCCGTCTGGTCAACGACACCGCGCGCCGGATCATCGCCACCGGCGATCTCGCGGCGCGCGTGCCGCCCCCGCCGGGCGGCGGCGGCGAACTCGCCGACCTCGTCCACCAGCTCAACGCCCTCCTCGCCCACAACGCCACGCTCATCGGCGCGATGCGCGACACGATCGACAACCTCGCCCACGACCTGCGCACGCCGCTCGCCCGGCTGCGCGGCACCGCCGATCTCGCGCTGCAGGCGCAGGCCGACCCCGCCGCCACGCGCGAGGCGCTGGCCGACTGCGTCGAGGAATCCGAGCGCGTGCTGCGGCTGCTCGAGACGCTCCTCGACGTCTCCGCGGCGCAGACCGGCACGCTGCCGCTCCGGCGCGAACCGCTCGACCTGCGCGCCGCCGTCGCCGACGCCGCGGACCTTTATCGCGAGGTCGCCGAGGAAAAACAGATCGCCCTCGAACTCGACACGCCCGCGGCCGCGCCCGTCGAGGCCGACGCGCTGCGGCTCGGCCAGGCCGTCGCCAACCTCGTCGACAACGCGCTCAAATACACGCCGGCCGGCGGCCGCGTGCGGCTCGCGACGCGCATCGAATCCGCCCCGGCGGGCGCCGGCACGGCCGTGCTCGAGATCATCGACAACGGTCCCGGCGTGCCGCCCGCCGAGCGCGAAAAGATCTGGCGTCGGCTCTATCGCAGCGATGCGAGCCGCTCGCAGCGCGGGCTCGGGCTCGGATTGAGCCTGGTGAAGGCGATCGTCGAGGCGCACCGCGGCGAGGTCGGCGTCGACGACGCGCCCGGCGGCGGCGCGCGGTTCACCGTGCGGCTGCCGCTCGCTTCCGTCGCGCCGGCCGCGTAACCGGTTTCGGCGTCTCCGGGTTTGCAAATTCCGCCGGCGTCACCGTCATCCGGAGGACACCTTTCCATGCGCAGTTTCTTTTACCTTTTCCTTCTCGGCGTCGCCTTGCTCACGGTCGCGTTCGTCGTCCGCTCCGGACTGATGGCGCGCAAGGATCCCGGCCGGCCGATCAATTCCGCCATGCGCGCCGCGCTGGAAAACGAGGGCACGCCCGAGCTCAGCTCCGCCGACGCCGAATTCATCCGCGAAAAGTATCCGACGGCGCGCAAGCTGCCGTCCGGCCTCACCTATGTGCTGCGCGCGCCGGGCGCAGGCGACACGGCGGCGATCGGCCAGGAGATCGTGGCGCACTACGAGGGCCGGCTGCTCGACGGCACGCCTTTCGACAGTTCCTACCGCCGCGGCCAGCCGATCACGTTTTCCCTCGGCCGGGGCATGGTCATCCGCGGCTGGGAGGAGGCGTTCCTGACCATGCGCAAGGGCGAGAAACGCACGCTGATCGTCCCCTACTGGCTCGCCTACGGCGCCGCGGGCAAGCCGCCGGCGATCCCGCCGAAGGCGACGCTCGTCTTCGAGGTCGAGCTGCTCGACATCCGCTGAACGCGCCGCGGCCGCCGCCCCGCGTCAGAAACGCCGCCGCAGTTGACGCCGGCGGGGAAGCGCACATCGGTTCCGCGCCCGGCTTCCGCCGGCCGCCCTCTCCTCCTCCGATGATCCGCATCACGATCCTGTATCCCGCCCAGCCGGACGCCCGCTTCGACTTCGACTACTACCGCGCCCGCCACGCGCCGCTGCTGCTCGCCCGGCTCGGTCCCTTCGGCATCACCCGCAGCGAGATCGACCGCGGCATCGCCGACGGCGCCGGCGTCGAGCCGGAATACTTCGCGGTCGCCCACCTGCACGCCCGCGATCTCGCCGGCTTCCACGCCGGCCTGCAGGCGCATCGCGCCGAGCTGGTCGCCGACATCCCCAACTTCACCAACCTCACGCCCGTCCTCCAGGTGTCGGAGGTCCTCGACGCCGGCGCGTGACGCGGCGCCCGGCCGGCGGTCAGAGGCCGACGAGCGAGCCGTTGCGCTTCAGCCAGTGCTCCGCGTCGCGCCAGCCCGGACAGACCTCCTCGACGCGCGCCCAGAAACGGTCGGAGTGGTTCATTTCGCGGAGGTGCATCAGCTCGTGATAGACGATGTAGTCGCGGACAAACTCCGGCGTCTGCACCAGCCGCCAGTTCAACGAAATCGTGCCGCCCGCGGTGCACGAACCCCAGCGCGAGCGCTGGTTGCGGACCGTCACCTGCGTCACGGCCATGCCGGTGATCGCGGCGAGTTCCCAGGTGCGCGCCGGCAGCTCGATCTTCGCGCGGCGGAGGAAATGCGCCTCGAGCGTCGGCCGCAGGTCGCCCGCCAGCTCGGGCACGCGAAACACGTCCGCGGCGAGGCACACCTGCGGTTTCTCCCCCGCGCTCGCCACGCGGATCTCCGTCAGCTCGCCGCGCCAGAGCACGTGCGTGCCGATCGTCCAGACCTCGGCGCCGCGCGGCCGCCGCGCCTGCCGCGCCCGGGCGCGCTCGAGCCAGTCGCGGTGCTGCTCCACGAAACGCAACGCCTCGCGCTCGGACCCGCGTGCCGGGATCGTCGCGACCGCCGTGCCGTCGCGCCGCAGCGTGAGCCGGTATTGGCTCGCGCGATGGCTGCGTTCGAAGACGACCGCGCCCGCCGGTCCGGCTGCATGACCGGGCGACAGTGGCGGCGGCGCCTTGTGCACGCCCGCTTCCGGCGCGAACAAGCCGAAGAGATCCTGCTGCTGGTCGTCCTGCATCGTCGTCCGCGCTAGAGTCGCACGAGATCCCAGCCCGTCAACGCTCCGCTGCCGAGCGTCAGCCACGCGAAGCTCGCCGGCGCGCCGCGGTTCGCCCGCGAGATGCAGCCGGGGTTCAGCCAGCGCACGCCCGCGATCGTCTCGTCGCGAGGCACATGCGTGTGCCCGTGCAGCACGAAAGCCGCGCCGGCCGGCGCGCGCGGGGGCGGGATGTGGACGAGATGGAACACCCGCTTGTCCCGCGCGAGCGTCAGGCTCGGCGGCCAGGGATGCGCGTCGCAGTTGCCCTGCACGATGCGCAGCGGCGGGCCGAGCTGCTCGAATTCCACGAGCGTGGAGGGATCGCACACGTCGCCGAGGTGCCAGATCTCGTCCGCCGTGCGCAGGCGATCCGGCAGCGTCGGCGGATAGCGGTCATGCGTGTCGGAGAGGACGGCGATGCGCACGCGCCGACGCTGGCGGCCGGCCCGGCTCCGCGCCAGCCCGAACCGCATCGATCCGCCCGTTCCTTCCGGGCGCCGGCATCGCCGGATTGACGCCGGCGCCCGGCGGCTACTGTTGGACGCCGTGCTGCGCGCGCTCGCCATCGACTTCAATTCCTTCTTCGCCTCCGTGGAGCAGCAGGAGCGGCCGGAGTTGCGCGGCCGGCCGGTCGCCGTCGTGCCCGTGCTCGCGGAGACGACAGGCGCCATCGCGATCAGCATCGAGGCCAAGGCCGCCGGCCTGGAGCGCAACGCGCGCGTCGCCGAATGCCGCCGCCGCTGTCCCGGCCTCGTGGTCGTCGAGTCCCGGCCCGACGTCTACATCCGCTATCACCGCGAGTTGAAGCGCATCGTCGAATCGCTCGTGCCGGTGAAGAAGATCCAGTCGATCGACGAGCTCGAATGCGAACTCTCCGGCGATCTCGCGCAGCCGGAGCGCGCCCTCGCGCTCGCCCGCACGATCAAGGCGAGGATCCTCCGCGAGGCCGGCCCGTGCCTGCGCAGCTCGATCGGCCTCGGCCCGAACTGGTTTCTCGCCAAGGTCGCCTCCGACATGATGAAGCCCGACGGGCTCGTGCTGCTCGACGATCCCGACATCCCGGGGAAACTGCTGCACCTCGCGCTGCGCGACTTCACCGGCATCGGCTCCGCCATGGAGCAGCGCCTCCAGCGCGCCGGGATCGAAACCGTCGCCCAGCTCTACGCCGCCAGTCGCGACCGGCTGCGCGCGATCTGGGGCGGCGTCGAGGGCGCGCGTTTTCATGGCTGGCTCCGCGGCGAACCGCAGGAACGCGAGGCGCCGAACTTCGCCACCATCGGCCACGGCCACGTGCTTCCGCCGCAGCTGCGCAACGAGGCCGACGCCCTCGCCGTCCTGCACCGGCTCCTGCAGAAAGCGGCGATGCGGCTGCGCCACACCGGGCATTTCACGGGCGGGCTGCATCTGTCGGTCAAATACCGCGACGGCACGCGCTGGAGCGGCGACCGGCAGTTCAACGAGACGCAGGACACGCTCCGGCTCACGCACGTCCTCAACGAGCTCTGGGCCGGCCGGCCCGCGGAGGACCGGCGCCGCGCGCCGCTGCAGGTCGGCATCGTGCTGCACCGGCTGCTCGCCGGCGCGCAGCACACGCCCGATCTGTTCGAGGCGGAAAAGGAGACCGTGCGCGCGCGGCTGCACTCGGCGGTGGACACGTTGAACCAGACGTTCGGGAAAAACACCGTCTACTTCGGCGGCGCCCACGGCGCGACGGGCTACGCGCCGATGCGGATCGCGTTCACGCGCATCCCGGAACCGGAACTCGAGGAAATCGACGCCGCCCGCGGCCGGCGGCTCCGGCCGAAACCGGACGGTTCTGCATCCGCAGCCGTCGACGAAGCAGGCGACGCCGCCGACCGCGACGAACCGGCGTAAGGCGCGGGCTGGCGCGCGGCACCGCGCGATCCGCGGCTCGCCGGCGCGGCGCCCGCCTCACGCCGCCGCCTGCATCGCCACCACGCCCGAGCGGCCGTCGATCGGGCCGAGGATCTGGTCGCGCTCCGGGATCGCCGCGCGGTTCGCGAGCAGCGCCCGCGCATGGTCGTCGAGCCGGATGAACTCCACGCCGGCCCCGCGGCACGCCGCGAGCAGCCGCCCGAACAGCGCGCGCCGGCCCAGGCCCTCGATCTCGGCGTGGATCGTGAGCACGTTGACCCGGTCCGGCTCCAGCAGCGAAAGGTAATGCGGCACGATGCGGTCGTCGGGATACTCCGGCCGGCCCATCAGCTCGTCGAAGGTCGGCAGCGTGCTCGGGATCTCGAGCGTCTGGAAGACGCGCCCGTCGACCCGCGGGAAAAACGGCGCGCCGCCGCGCGTGTCGCTCGCGTAGAGCAGGCCGGCCTCGTCGTAGACCTGGCGGCTCTTCGCGTTGCTCTGCCAGCCGGGCGCGCCGGCGGTGTGCGCCTCGATGCCGAAGATGCGCCGGAACTCGGCGCGGGCCGCGATGAACTCCGCCCGCACGGCCTCGACCGGCATCGTCCCGACGTGGTCCTGCCAGCGGTAGTGGTTGAAGCAGTGGATGCCGGTCTCGAAGCCGGCGTCGCGCACGGCCCGGATCGTATCCGCGTTGCGGCGACCGATGTGCGGCGCGGGCAGCAGGGTGCCGTTGAGCAGCGTGCGCACGCCGTAGATCCGCACGACGCTCGTGCGGCTCACCTTCCGGAAGAATCCGGGCCGGAAGACGCGCGTGATCGCGCGGCCGGTCTGGTCGGGCCCGAGCGAAAAGAGGAAGCAGGCCGGCGCCCCCGCGGCGCGGAGATCGGCCACGAGGTTCGGCACGCCGAGGCGCGTGCCGCGATCGGTGTCGACGTCGACCTTGAGAGCGAGACGAAGAGCCATGGTGGACGAGCGGTCTATCACTCCCGCGCGCAAAGAACATCGAAAACGCGCGGGCCCGCGCGGCCGCCGCCGGTCACTTCTCCCGGGTGTAGCGCTCCTGGGCCTGAAAGCCGGGAGCGTCGGTCCCGCTCTGCCGCGTGACCTCGATCCTCCGGGCGCGGCCCTGGGCGTCGAACCAGACCGTCACGCCGGCGTAGTTCAGCGCGTCGTAGCGCGTCTCCCAGTAGCAGGCGCCGTCGGGATCCTGCCGCACCGGCGGACCGAGGCGGGCTTCGAGATCCGAACGCGCCTCACCGCGTCCGATGGACGCGTAGATGCGGGCGTTCGTCTTGAGCTGCGCGGTGTAGGGCACCGGCACGCCGGAACAGCCGCCGAGCAGGGCGGAAACAACGAGAATCGGCCAGAAGCGATGCATGGACATGAGAGGACTGCCCCGAAAAGGGGCCGGGGATCGGACAAAGGACCGGACAGACCGCGCGCGGCGCCGCGAGTGCGCCCGCATCGCACGTCATTCGAGCTGATAATCCTTGTGCGCGAGATGGTAATCGAGCGTGAGCTTGATCGCCTGCTTGAGATTCACCTTCGGGTTCCACCCGAGCTGGCGCCGGATCGCCGCGATCGACGGGGCGCGCTTGTGGATGTCCTGGTAATATTTTCCGAAATACTGGCCCGACGACACCACGACCGTCTTCGCCTTCGCCGCGTGCGCGGCGTAGTCCGGATAGTCCTTGAAGGCGGCGATGATCAGCTTCGCGAGGTCGGCCACGCTGACCTCGTTCTTCGGGTTGCCGATGTTGAAGATCTGGCGCGAGGCCTTGCCGTCCTTGTTCTCGATGATGCGCAGGAGCGCGTCGATGCCGTCGTCGATGAACGTGAACGAGCGCGTCTGCCGGCCGCCGTCGACGAGCTGGAGCGGCTTGTCGAAGATGACGTTGGAGATGAACTGCGTGAACAGCCGCGAGCTGCCCTCCTTCGGCTCCATCACGTCGTCGAGCTTCGGGCCGATCCAGTTGAACGGGCGGAAGAGCGTGTAGTCGACGCCGTCGCGCACGCCGTAAGCGTAGATCACGCGGTCCATGAGCTGCTTCGAGCAGGCGTAGATCCAGCGCTGGCGCTCGATCGGACCGTAGACGAGCGGGCTCGTGGCCTCGTCGAGCTTCGCGTCGGGCGACATGCCGTAGACTTCGGAGGTCGAGGGGAAGATGATTCGCTTCTTGTATTTCGCGCACTGGCGGACGACCGCGAGATTGGCCTCGAAATCGAGTTCGAAGACGCGCAGCGGATCCTTCACGTATTGGATCGGGTTCGCGATCGCGACGAGCGGGATGACCGCGTCGCACTTCTTCACGTGATACTCGATATACTCCTTGTTGATCGTGATGTCGCCCTCGACGAACTTGAAGCGCGGGTGTCCGAGGCTGTCCTCGAGTTTGTGGGAGCCGATGTCCATGCCGTAGACTTCCCAGTCTTTCTGCTTGAGGATCGCCCGCGTGAGCGAGCTGCCGATGAAGCCGTTGGCGCCGAGGATGAGAACTTTGAGAGGCATGGGAACGAGTAGGAGAAGGAAACGTTAACCACGGTTCCGGGGAAAAGACACGTTCAGAAAGTCGGCCCGGCGGCGACAGGCTCACGCGGACGCATCGTCGATGCACGCGCGTTCGATCGCGGAAAACCTCAAACGCAAACCGCTGAGGCACGCTGATGGACGCTCAGGACGAAAGCTCCGCCGCAAACGCGGGAGGACCAGCGCGGGATGGGGATCTACGAAAACCGGCGGACGCCGGCGTCAGAGCACCTGTCCGGCGCGCAACGCGGGCGCTTCGCCGCGCCACTCGGTGCGCGTGAGTTCCAGCGCGCCGTCGCCGGTCGCGACGACGAGCGGCGCGAGCGAGAGGATCGCGCCCGGCGGGCCGCCGCGGCCGTGCGTCGCCGGCGTATCCATTTCCGCCCACCACACCATCAGGCGCGCCGCGCCGGCATCGACGAACGCACCGGGATACGGATCGGTGACGGCGCGGATGAGGTTGAAGATCTCCCGCGAGCTCCGGCGCCAGTCGATGCGGCCGTCCTCGGGTTTGCGTCCGCCGAAATACGTCGCGAGCGACTCGTCCTGCGGCGTCTCCCGCGCCGTGCCGGCGAGCAGCGCGTCGATCTGCCGCTCGAGCACGCGGCGGGCGCAGGGCAGGACCTTCCGGAACGCCTGCTCGGCGGTGTCGCGCGGATCGAGATCGACGCCCTCCTGGTCGACGATCGCGCCGGCGTCGGCGCTTTTCACCATGCGATGCAGCGTCATGCCGATCCGCGGTTCGCCGTGGAGCACGGCCCAGTTGATCGGCGCGCGGCCGCGGTAGCGCGGCAGGAGCGAGCCGTGCATGTTCCACGCGCCGAGCCGCGGAAGCGCCAGGATCTTCGTCCCGATCATGTGGCGGTAGTAAACCGAGAGGATCAGGTCGGGCCGGAGCGCGGCGATCTTCTCGCGCCATTCGGGCGTGTTCACCGTGTCGGGCGTGAAGACGGGGATGCCCTTCTCGCGCGCCGCGACGGCGGGCGTCCTGAACCAGATCTTCTCGTGCGGATTGTCCTCGTGCGTGACGAGGGCGACGACGTTGTCGCCGCGCTCGAGCAGGAGCGAGAGACAGGTGTAGCCGACTTCGCTGTAACCGAAAAAAACGATGCGGGGACCGGGCATGGCGCCGAGCAAGCCACGCAAACGCAGGCGAGCGAAGCCCGAAATCGCCGCGCGATCGCGCGCACCGCAGCGCAAAACGCCATCGACCGCCCGGATGTGCCAAAGAGAAAATAAAGCAGACAACCTCGAAGGAACGCTCCGGATACGCCGGACGCCGGACGGAAAAAAACGCGAACGCGGATCACACGGCCGGAAATGCGTGCGTCCTGGCGTCCGCGGCGGATTGTCCAATGGTGAACGCGCGCCCTGACCGAGCCGGGCTCCTGCGGTTGAGGTGAATCAGACCGGTCCTCCGGACCGGTTTTGCCTTGGCGTGCGTCCATCAACCCGTCCGGAGGACGGGTTCCACCGTTCAAGGCGCGGCCCTCCTGTGGAGAGGAACCGTCGACGGTTTGATCCCGGTTCAAGATCGCGGCCGCGCGTGCGACGGGCGACGCCGGCGGCGCGAGCCAGGAAAAAAGGCCGGTCGCGGGGACCGGCCTTCGGAAAACGATGCGCTTGCCCGCGACGCGGAACTCAGGCGATGAACGCCGGGAGGACCTTGTCGACGCGCGCCTTTTCGAGGCGGGCGTAGACCGGCACGCCGTTTTCGTGCGGCACGGCGACTTCGCCCTGGATCAGCGGCTGCGCGTAGCGGAGGAACTGGAAGTTCATCGAGACGCCGTCCTCGTTGATCCACTCGCGGGGGAGCTTCTTGACGCCGTTGGCGATGTCGCTGAGCGGCGCGAGGCCGGTCTCGACGGTGTAGTGGTCGGTGTCGCCGCGGACGAGCGTGATCATCTTGTCGCTCTCGGCCTCGAGGATCGCGGCCTTGACGGCGGCCTGGCCGGCGAGGAAGGCCTCGTCGACATCGGTCTTCGACGCAGCGTGGGCCGCGGCGCGCTGGAGGATGCCGGGCTTGGCGACGCGGGCCTTGACGCCGGGGAGGTGGGTTTCGACGAGTTCCTTGAGGAATTCGCCGGCGCCGCCGAGCTGGGCGTGGCCGAAGGCGTCCTGCGCGGAATCCGCCGCGACATAGTTGCCGTCGCCGTCGATCAGGCCCTCGGAGACGACGATCTGGCAGAATTTCTCGCGCTTGAGGACGCGTTTGATGTCCTCGATGCACTTGGCCTGGTCGAACGGAATCTCGGGCAGGTAGATGAGGTGCGGGGGATCGTGCGGGTGGTCGCGGCGCTTGGCGAGCGAGGCGCCGGCGGCGATCCAGCCGGCGGTGCGGCCCATGACCTCGACGATGGAGACGAGATCGCCCTGGCCCATCGCCTCGTTGTCGGCGGCGAGTTCGCGCAGGCTGGTGACGAGATACTTCACCACGCTGCCGTAGCCGGGCGTGTGGTCGGTCGTCGGCAGGTCGTTGTCGATCGTCTTCGGCACGCCGATGACGCGCAGGTCGTAGTTCTGCTCCTGGGCGAGCTTCGAGATCTTGTCGGCCGTATCCTGGGAATCGTTGCCGCCGATGTAGAAGAAATAGCGGATGTTGTGCGCCTTGAAGACCTCGAGCACGCGCTCGAAATCGGACGGCTTCTTGAGCTTGTAGCGGCAGGTGCCGAGCGCGGCGCCGGGCGTGTGCTTGAGGGCCCGGATCTGCTGCTGGGACTCGGCCGCGAGGTCGATCAGGTCCTCCTGGAGAATGCCGAGCACGCCGTTCAACGCGCCATAGATCTCCTCCACGCACTCATGGTTCAACGCCTCAGCGATGATGCCTGCGACGCTGGCGTTGATGACGGCGGTCGGGCCCCCGGACTGGCCCACCAAGACATTTCCTACGAGTTCAGCCATGACAGATGTGTGTAAAGGGTTGGAAACAACGTGAACGACAAAGAAAGCGTGCCGCGGCGCGGCGTTGCAAACCCAAATTTCTGCCGGAGCCGTCCCGCCCGCCGGCGAAACCGGAATGTCACCGCCCGGCCGGCCGGCGGCTGTGCAGGCCGGCTGGAGCTGAAGCCGACGCCGCACCGCCGGGTCGGGCCCGGGTCAACCCGTGCCCGGCCGGAAGCCTCAGAGGAGGCGGCCGGGTTTGTAGTCGGCGGCGCCCTTGAGCCGCTTCGCGAGCGGCTTCACCTCGGCGACAAACGCGTCCACCTGGTGCGGCGCGGCGCCGACGAAGCGGGCGTTTTCCGCGAGGATCGTCTGCAGCGCCTTGCGGCCGAGGCCGAGGCGCTTGTCGCCCGCGAGGCGCGAGAGCAGGTCGGCGTCGCCGCCGCCGGAGCGCAGCGCCTTCGCGGCGGCGAGCGCGTGCTCCTTGATCGCCTCGTGCGCGGTCTCGCGGCCGGCGCCGCGCTTCACGGCCTCCATCAGGATCGTGGTCGTGGCGAGGAAGGGCAGGTTGCGCTCGTTTTCCGCGGCGATCGCGGCGGGGAAAACCTCCATCTGGCGCAGCACGGTGAGATACGTCTCGAGCAGGCCGTCGATCGCGAAGAACGCGTCCGGCAGCGCCACGCGGCGCACGACCGAGCAGGAGACGTCGCCCTCGTTCCACTGGTGGCCGGCGAGCGCGCCCGTCATCGTCACGTAGCCGCCGAGGATGGTCGCGAAGCCGCAGATGCGCTCGCAGTTGCGGGCGTTGACCTTGTGCGGCATGGCGGAGGAGCCGACCTGGCCCGCCTGGAAACCCTCGGTGAGCAGCCCGGCGCCGGCCATCAGCCGGAGCGTGGTGGCGAAGCTCGCGGCGGCGGCGGCGACCTGGTGCAGCGCCGTCACGACCTCGAAGTCGAGGGAACGCGGATACACCTGGCCCACGGCGTCGAGCGAGGCGCGGAAACCGAGGTGCTTGAGCACGCGGCGCTCGAGTTCGTCGACCTTGTCGGCGCGGCCGCCGAGGAGCGTGAGCTGGTCGAGCTGCGTGCCGACGGCGCCCTTCAGGCCGCGGACGGGATAACGTTCCAGCAGTTCGTCGACGCGGGCGAACGCCGCCAGCAGCTCCTGGCCGAACATCGCGAGCCGCTTGCCGAGCGTGGTCGGCTGGGCCGGGACGTTGTGCGTGCGGCCCGTGATCATGAGATCGCGGTGCGCCTCCGCCTGGCGGCCGAGCGCGAGGAGCGCGGCGGCGGCCTTGAAGCGGACGAGTTTCAGCCCGCGCAGGATCTGGAGCTGCTCGACGTTTTCCGTGAGGTCGCGGCTGGTGAGCCCGAGGTGGATGAACTGGCGCTTCGCGAGATCCGAGAACTCCTCGATCCGAGCCTTCACGTCGTGGAGCGTCACGCGCTCGCGCTGCGCGATCGAGGCGAGGTCGATCCGGTCCTTCACCCGCTCGTAGTCCTTGATCGCCTCGGCCGGGATCGGCACGCCGAGGTCGCGCTGGCCCTTCATGACCGCGATCCAGAAATCGCGCTCGAGCGCGACGCGGCCCGTCTGCGACCAGATGTCCCGCATCGCCGGCGAGGCGTAGCGGTCGGCGAGCACGTTGGGGATCGGAGCGGAAGCGGGGGAGGTTTCGTTCACGGCGGGGACGATTTAGGCGATGGAGGGCGGCATGGCTAACGGAAAGTGGCGGCGGACCGGCGCCGGGCGCGCGCGGACGCCGCCACCGCCGGACGGAGTTCAGAGATAGGAGCAGATGTATTCACAGATCCCGGACGACACCTCGATCGTGAAGCCGGACTTGCCGGGCACGTCGAAATATTCGCCGGCCGCGTGGTTGCGGGGGACGATGGTGCCGTCGAACGTCACGGAGCAGGCGCCCGCGACGATCTCCATCCGCTCGGGCGCGCCGGTGCCGAAGTGATACGTGCCGGGGTAGATGAGGCCGAGGGTCTTCTTCACGCCGTCGGAAAACAGCACGGTATGGCTCACGACCTTGCCGTCGAAATACACATTGGCCTTGGTGTTCACGGTCACACCGGTGAATTGGGTGGGGAGGGAGGACATGGGAGAAAAGTGTCGGCGAAACCGCCCCGCCCCGGCAAGCGCGGAGCGCGTCACCGCCCGCCGCTTGGCAAGCCCTGCCCGCTCGCGGCGACAACGAAAAACGCGCCCGGCTGGGCGCCCCTTGAATCAGCGTGCTCCCATCGCAATCGCGACACCCTCGTCAACGTGACCGCCTGCGAACAATGCAGGGATTCATCGCGGCCGCGCCGCGCTACGCTCCGCATCTCCGTCCACCGGCCCGCCGGCCGGCCGCGCCGCGCTACGCCGCCAGGCAGCGCACGGCGAGTTCCCGCAGGACCTCCTCCTGTTCGTGCGGACGGCGGATGATTTCCTCGAAGGCGGCGATGAAGTCCTGCTGGTTGTCGATCAACCGTTTGAGCGAGGGCAGTTTCGCCGAGCCGGCGAGCTTGCCCACATACCAGGCGTTCTGCGTGAAGAGGTTGAACGAGCTCTTTTCCGTGGCCCCGATGAACTTCGCCCCGTGCGCCGCCTGCGCCTTCGGGAAACCGTCGAGCCCGCGCGGCCCGATCCGCACGTCGCCGGCGTCGGCCAGCGCGCGCACCTGAAGCAGGATGCGGTTGCGGTTCTGCAGGGCCGAGATCACCGGCCGCGCGTCGCCGCCGCCGAAGAAATGCCGGTGCAGCGCCGCGAGCGTCCACTTCAGGTCGCCGCTGAAAAACGCCTCGGCCGCCTCGAAGAAATCGCCCTCGGCGACGTTGGGCGTGAGCTCGGCGACATGCTCCTCGGCAATCGCCACGCCGTCGCCGGCATAGGTGGCGAGCTTGTGCACCTCCTCCACGAGCAGGCGCGTGTTCGGGCCGATCTTCGCGAGCAGGAGCTCGATCGCGCCGGGCGCGAACGTCGCGCCGAGCCGCTGCGCCTCGGCCAGCACCACGCCCGCCAGCGCCTCGGCGCCGTCGCCCTCGCCGCCCACGAGCGTGAAGTCGGCGTTTTTCTCGCACCACTTCGGAAACGCCCGGCGGCGGTCGACCGGCGCCGCCGTGACGAGCACGGCCGTGTCGGCGGGATCGATCGACGCCAGGATCTGCTGCAGGTCCTCGACGAGCTTCAGCGTGCTCTCGGCGCGGCCGGTGACGGAATCGGCGAGGAAATTGACGTCCTTCAGCCAGACGACGCGCCGGCCGCCGAACATCGACACGGTCTGCACGCTGTCGCGAAAGCGGTTCACGGCGGACTCGACCTCGCCCACGTTGCCCGCGAAGCCGCTCAGCACTTCGCGCGAAAACTCGTCCGGCACCTCGGCCGCGAGCGCCGCGTAGTGCTCGGCTCCGAGCCGGCCGACGAGGAAATCGTCGGATCCGCAGATGAACGTGAAGGTTTTCGCCGCCGTGGCCATGGAAGACGCGATTTGGGGCCGCCGGCCCCCGCGCGGCGACAAAAATGTTTCCCACCCGCCGCCCGCGCCCGCCCCGCGCGGGACCCCACCGCGATGGAATGCGAACATGAACGGAAATTCATCTTTCGTTCATCCCCGGTTCATCCGGCCTTGCTAGCCTGCGGCGTGCGATCCATATTTTGCGCCGCTTTCCCTCCCCCCGTCGGCGCCCGACGGCTTCACGCCGCTTTCCACGCGCGGCCCCGCTTCAACCCTTCCCATCCTTGAACCTCTCCGACTGGTCCGGCCGGATTGTCGCGCGCCGTCATGGCGGCGTTGTCCTCTTTCTGCTCCTGTTTCTCGTCGTCAGCGGGGTGACGCGCCTCGCGCTGCTCCTTAAGGCCGGCGCCAACGTCTCCCTCGACCTCAGCCTGCTCGCCGTCTTCGGCTGGGGCGCGGTCTACGATCTCGGCGCAGCCGTGCTCTGGTCGCTGCCGCTGATCCTGCTGCTCACGTTCCTGCCCCGGCGGTTTTTCCAATGGCGGGCGGGCCGCGCCCTCGCCCACGTCGGATTTTTCGTCGTCCTCTACCTGCTGCTGTTCGGCGCGGTGGCGGAGTGGCTGTTCTGGGACGAATTCGGCGCGCGCTTCAACTTCATCGCGGTCGACTACCTCGTCTACACCAAGGAGGTCGTCGACAACATCCGCGAATCCTACTCGCTGCCCTCGATCTTCGGCGGGCTCGCGGCCGCGACGATCCTCGGTCACGTGCTCTTCTGGCTGACGGGCCTGCCCGACCGCTGGTTCGCCGCCGAGCCGCAGCCGCTCCGCCGCCGGCTGGCCGCGGGCGGAGGCTGGCTCGCCGCCGCCGTCGCGATCGCCCTCGGCCTCGACTCGGGCCTGCTGCCGTCCTTTGCCAACAACTACAACCGCGAGCTCGCGAAAAACGGCCTCTGGTCGCTCTTCGCCGCCTTCCGCAACAACGAGCTCGCCTACGACCAGTTCTACGCGACCCTGCCGACGGACGAGGCCTTCGCCAAGCTCCACGCCGAGCTCGCCGCCGACCGCAGCCGGCCGCTGACCGCCGACCGCCGCGACACGCTGCGCTGGATCCAGAACGACGGCCCGGAGATCCACCCCAACGTCATCCAGATCACCGTCGAGAGCCTCAGCGCCGACTACCTCAGCCTCTTCAACCGCGCCACGCACCTCACGCCGAACCTCGAGGCGCTCGCGGCGAAGAGCCTCGTCTTCGACAACCTCTACGCCACCGGCACGCGCACCGACCGCGGCATGGAGGCGCTCACGCTCGCCCTGCCGCCCACGCCCGGCCGCTCGCTGATCAAGCGCCCGCGCAACGAAAACCTCTTCACCCTCGGCTCCGTCTTCCGCAGCCGCGGCTACGACACGGCGTTCATCTACGGCGGCTACGGCTACTTCGACAACATGAACTACTTCTTCGGCCACAACGGCTACCGCGTGGTCGACCGCGCCTCCGTGTCGCGGAAGGACATCACCTTCGCCAACGCCTGGGGCGCCTGCGACGAGGATCTCTACCGCTGGACGATGCGCGAGGCCGACGCGGACCACGCCGCCGGGAAACCGTTTCACTTCTTCGTGATGACGACCTCGAATCATCGGCCGTTCACGTATCCGGAGGGAAAGATCGACCTGCCTTCGAAGGTTTCCGGCCGGCCCGGCGCGGTGAAATACACCGACTTCGCCATCGGCCAGTTCCTCCGCGACGCCGAGTCGAAGCCGTGGTTTCGCAACACGATCTTCGTGATCGTCGCCGACCACTGCGGCTCCGTCGCCGGCCGCGCCGCGCTGCCGGTGCAGAATTACCACATCCCGATGATCATCTACGCGCCCGGCGGCCAGGTCGCGCCCGGCCACGTGAAGGATCTCATGAGCCAGGTCGACTACCCGCCCACCCTCCTCGGCCTGCTCAACTGGAGCTACGCGAGCCGCTTCTTCGGCTGGGATGTGCGCAAGGCCGCCGGCGACCGCCGCGCGCTCATCGGCAACTACCAGAAACTCGGACTCTACGAACCCGGCGTGCTCAACGTGCTCTCGCCCGTGCGCCAGACGGCCGAATTCGGCTACGATCCCCGCACCTTCGCCCTCACCGCCCGGGACGCGACCTTCACCGCCGAGACGATCGCCTACTACCAGACCGCGAGCTATCTGTATCAACACAACCTCTACCGCGCCGTGACGCCCGACGAGCAGCGCCGCTTCGCCCGGCAGGCGGCTTCCCCGACGGCGCCGAAGGAGCAGCTCGCGACGTCGAAGTGACGCGGACCGGCGCCGGTCCGCAGAGTCGGGACTGAAACGCACGCCGCACGTCGATGCGCGGCCAAATCCGTCGGGAGTGCGGCTGCCGAAAACGATCGCGGGAAACCGACCGGCGCCGCACGGGCCCGTCGCGCGCCCGTTTCGTCCGATCCGGAATCGGAGCCGGTCCCGGCCGCGCCACGGCCGCAGACGGAGCGCGGGGCCGCCGCGCCCCGCCCGCGGTCGCGTTTTCCGCCGCTTCCGGATGAACGGAAATTCACGTGGCGTTCACGATGGGTTCATCCCGCTGCGCTAGACTGCGGACATGAAATTTCCGATCCGAGGCGCGCTGCTCGCCCTGCTGACCGTCGTGAGCGCGACCGCCGCCGAGCGCCGCCTGGTCGTCGACCGCGCCCTGTCCCGCGTCGAAGTCAGCGTGAAGGCCACCGTCGATTCGTTTGTCGCCAAACTGTCCGTCTACGACGCCGCGATCCGGCTCGACGCCGCCGCCCCGCACGTCACCGCCGCCGTCTTCCGGTTCAAGTTCGCCGACATCAAGACCGGCAAGCCGGACCGCGACGAGCAGATGAACGCCTGGCAGCAGACGGCGACGTTTCCCGACGCGGACTTCACGCTCTCCTCGCTGACGCCCGCCGCCGAGGGCCGCTTCCTCGCCCGCGGCCGGCTGCGGCTGCACGGCGTCGAGCGCGAGCTGAGCCTCCCCGTGTCGATCACCAGCGACCAGACCCTCTTCGCGGTCGACGGCGAGGCGAAGTTCGACACGCGCGACTTCGGCCTGCCGGTCATCCGGAAATTCGCCCTGCTGAAAGTCGACCCGCTCGTGACCGTGCGCTTCCACCTGCAGGGCGCCGTCGCGGCTCCCTGAAACGCAACCCCTCCCGATGACTCCCGCCAACCCGGACGACCGGCTGGTGCGCGCCCTGGCCGCCCTCGCCCCGCGCGCCGCCCAGGCTCCCGCCGCGCTGCGCACGGCCCTCGCGGACGCGGCGGCCCGGCCGGGCCGGCTGGCGCGGGCCCGCCTGCTGCTCGCCTCGGCCGGCGCCGCCGGCATGCCGGACGCCGCCGCCGAGCGGCTCGCCTGCGCCGTGGAATACTGGCACCTCGCCTCGCTGCTGCTCGACGACCTGCCGTGCATGGACGACGCCGAGGAGCGCCGCGGCCGCCGCTGCCTGCACCGCGTGCACGGCGAATCGACCGCGATCCTCGCCGCCCTCGCCTTCATCAACCGCGCCTACACGCTCGCCGGCGAGGTCTTCGCGCCGCGGCCCGCGCCGGTGCGCCGCGCCGCGCTCGCGCTCGTCGAGACGGTGATGGGCCCCGACGGAATCGTCGGCGGTCAGGCGGCCGATCTCGCCTTCGCCGCCGGACCGCGCACGCCCGCCGCGATCGGCCGGATTGCGTGGCGGAAGACCGGCACGCTGCTCTGGCTGAGCCTCGCGCTGCCCGCGCTCTGGGCGGAACCGGCGCCCGCGCACCAGCGCGCCCTGCGCCGGCTCGGGCTCTACTGGGGCCTCGCGTATCAGGCGATCGACGACATCGGCGACGTGCTCTCGACCTCCGTCCAGTCCGGGAAAACCGCGCAGCGCGACGCGGCGCTGACGCGGCCCAACCTCGCGCTCGCCCTCGGCGTGCCGGCGGCGCACCGCCGCGTCGGCCGGCTGCTCGGGCAGGCCCGCGCCACCATCGCCGGACTCGCCGCCGCCGATTCGCGGCTCGCGTTTCTCGCGCGGTGGCATGAGACGATGTTCGTCGCGCGCGCCGCGTCGCGTCGCGCGGCCTGAGGCGCCCCGCCCGCCATGCGCAGCCTTTCCCTCGTCTTCGTCAACCTCCGCCGGCACAAGCTCCGCGCGCTCATCGGCGTCGCCGGCATCGCGTTCGGCGTGGCGGCGATGCTCACGATCCTCGCGATCGTCCGCGGCGCCATCGGCATGTTCGAGCACATCCTCGTGACCGACAGCCAGTATCTCGTCTTCGAGAAGAACGTCTCCGACCTGTTCTTCAGCTCGGTGCGCGACGCCGACGTGGCCGCGATCCGCGCGCGGCCCGAGGTCGCCAGCGCGCAGCCGATGCTCTTCGGCATCGTGTCGTCGCCCGGCTATCCCGTGATCACGTGCTTCGGCGTGGAGGCCGACGATCCGCGGCTCGCCCACGCCGCGTGGCGCGCCGGCCGGCGCGGGGATTTCGGCGCCAGGACCGGGGAGATCTTCCTCGGGTCGCGCGCCGCGGAGTTCCTCCACGCGCAGCCGGGCGCGCCGCTCGCGATCGGGCCGACGACCTTCCGCGTCGGCGGGATTTTCAAGGCGGCCAACGGCTTCGAGGACGGCGGCGTGTTCCTGCCGCTGGCGGAGGCGCAGGCGTATTTCCACCGGCCGGGCGTGGCCTCCGTCGTGGCGGTGAAGCTCCGCGACCGCGCGTCCGGCGCGGCGTTCAAGCGCGCGGTCGAGGCGGCGCACGCCGGGCTCGTGGCGCTCGAGGACCGCGAGTTCAGCCGGAGCTACAACTCCTTCAAGATCCTCCGCGCGACCTCGTGGGCGGTGGGCGTGTGCGCCTTCCTGCTCGGCGGCCTCGGCGTCGCGAACACGATGCTGATGTCGGTCTTCGGCCGCATCCGCGAACTGGCCGTGCTGCGCGTGTGCGGGTTTTCCGAGCGGCAGGTCGCCGCGCTCATCTTCGGCGAGGCGGCGGCGATCGCCCTCGCCGGCCTGCTCGCGGGCGGCGCGATCGGCGGCGCCGTGCTCGCCCTCCTGCCGCATGTGCCGCAGCTGCAGGGCTACGTGCACGCGGAGATCCAGCCGGGCGTCGTGCTCGGGATCGTGGCCATGGCGCTCGTGACGGCCGGGCTCGGCGCCATCTACCCCGCGCGCTTCGCCTCGCGCATCCAGCCGGTGGAGGCCCTGCGCTATGAATGACGCCGCCCCGGTCATCGTCGTGCGCGACGTGACGAAGAGCTACGACGGCGGCCGCGTGCCCGTGCTGCGGGGCGTGTCGCTCACCGTGCGCCCGGGCGAGATCGTCGCGCTCTGGGGCGCGTCGGGCTCGGGCAAGAGCACGCTGCTCCATCTGCTCGGCGGACTCGACGTCCCCGACGCGGGCGAGCTGTCCGTCGCCGGACTCGACCCGCGGCGCGAGGCGCACCGGCTCGAGCTGCGCCGCCGCCACGTGGGCTTCGTCTTCCAGCTGCACAACCTCATCCCCGACCTGACCGTCGCGGAGAACCTGAGCGTGCCCGCCCTGGCCGTGAACCGGCCCGCGGCCGCGACCGCCGCGCGCATCCAGGAACTGGCGACTCAGCTCGGCCTCGGGCCCCGGCTGGCGCACCGCGTGCAGGACCTCTCCGGCGGCGAGCGGCAGCGCACCGCGATCGGCCGGGCGCTGATGAACGCGCCGCGCGTCCTCCTCGCGGACGAGCCCACGGGTGCGCTCGACGAGCGCACCGGCGGCGCGGTGTTCGCCCTGATGAAGGATCTGGCCGGGCGCTCCGGCATCGCCGTCGTGCTCGCGACGCATGAGCGGCGCTTCGCCGAGGCCTGCCACCGGCTCGTGCACGTCCGCGACGGCCGGCTGGAGGAAACGTGAACTCGCTGCTCGCGAGATCCGTGGCCCGGCACGCGCTCGCCTGGCTCGTGGCGGCCAACGCCGTCGGCGTCCTCCTCGCCGCGCTGCTGCTGTGGCCGGCGCTCAACGGCCCGCTCGCGCCCTTCACCTACGGGCGCTGGATGCCGCTGCACCTTGACTGGCAGCTCTACGGCTGGTGCGCGCTGCCGCTGATCGGCGCGCTGTGCGCGTGGATGCTCGCGCCCGGCGACGCCGCGGGGGCGCGGACCGCCCGCATCGCGCTCGGCGCTTGGTCGCTCGCGCTCGCGCTCGGCGGCGCGAGCTGGCTCGGCGGCGTGACGAGCGGGAAACTGTTTCTCGACTGGAGCGGCTGGGCGCGTCCGCTGCTGCCGCTGGCGATGACGCTGCTCTGGAGCGTCCTCGGCGCGCAGGTCTGGGCCCGGCGCCGCGAACTCGGCCGCGCCGCGCTCGCGGCGCGCGTCGCCGTCCTGCTCGGGCTGCTCGCCGTGCCGTCGGTGCTGTATTGGTCGGCCGGACGCGACGTCTATCCGAGCGTGAATCCCGACAGCGGCGGCGCCACCGGCGCCTCGCTCCTCGGCTCGACGCTCGGCCTCGTGGCGATCGCGGGCTGGCTGCCGCAGGCGCTCGGCCTCGCGGCCGCCGCCGGCGCGCGCGCCGGCGGCCGGTGGTTCTGGAGCAGCCTCGGCGTGTCGCTCGCCGTGTTCGCGTTGAGCGACCACGGGCACGCCTCGCACCACGCCCGCGCCCAGATCGCGGCGCTCGGCACCCTGCTCGCCTGGGCGCCGCTGCTGTGGGTCTATCACCGGGGTTTCGCGTGGCCCGTCGCGTCGCGACGCTGGCTCGCGGCCGCGTTCGGCTGGTGGATCGTGCTGCTCGCATCCGGCTGGTGGACGTTCCTGCCCGGCGTGTCGGAGCGGTTCAAGTTCACCCATGTCCTCGTCGCCCACGCGCATCTCGCGATGGCCGGCGCGGTGACGAGCCTCGGCGGCGCGCTGCTCGCGGCGCTCGGGCGCGCGCCGGGCGGCGGCGCGGCGGCGTTCTGGACGTGGCAGCTCGCGTGCGGGGCCCATCTCGTCGCGCTGGCGGCGCTCGGCGTCGGCGAGACGGCGGACGCCGCGGGATTCTTCGGCGGCGACGCGTGGGTCGCGCCCCTGCTCGCCGCGCGGCTGGCCGCGGGCGCGCTGATGTTCGCCGCCTCGGTCGCCTGGCTGCGGGAGGCCCGCACATGAACCCGACGCGCATCGGCCGGTGGCTGTCCGTGGGCGCGGGCGCGATGGACTTCGCGACCGGGCTCGGGCTCGTCGCGCTGCCGGCGTGGACGCTCGCGCGGATGGGCGTGCCGGTGCCGGGCGCGGAGGCGCTGCTCTTCGTGCGCTTCGTGGGCGCGTTCGTCGGCGCGGTGGGCGCGAGCTACCTCTGGGCCGCGCGGCGACCGCGCGAGCGCCTCCGCGTGCTGTTCGGGGTGACGCTGTGGCTGCGCGGCGCGGCGGGCGCGTTCACCGGCGGCGCGGTGCTGGCCGGCGCGCTCGCACCCGGCTGGCTGGCGGTGACGGCGACGGACTGGACGCTCGTCGCCGCACAGGCGTGGCTGCTCGCGCGAGGCGCGGGACGCGATGAATGAGCCGGAGCGGTCGCGACGGGCGGTCCTCGCGGCGGTCGGTGCGATCGCGGCGACGT
>Ga0222421_100223_pt1 | contig 33380 bp, 26 predicted proteins | sample 3A1ome_2_FD_182473 | JGI IMG/M metagenome (GOLD analysis project Ga0222421, IMG submission 182473) | Enriched microbial communities from leaf-cutter ant dump, University of Wisconsin, Madison, United States - 3A150A (version 2) | ecosystem: Environmental > Terrestrial > Nest > Insects nest > Nest... | reverse complement strand
GGATGACGGGCACGTGCAGCTCCTTGAGCGCGGCGAGCACGTCGTTGCGGATGCCGCGGGTGTTGGGAATCGGCGAGTCGGGGCCGACCCACAGGCCGCCGTAGATGCAATGGCCGAGATGCTCGGCGAACTGTCCGTAGACTTCGGGCCGCACGACGGCGCCGGGACGGTCGGCATGCAGGGTGGCGGTGGCGGCGGGAGCCGGATCGGCGAGGACCGCGGGCGTGGCCAGACGCACGAACGCGAGCAGGGGGATGGCGAGGAGAAGACGTTTCATCGGGAAAACGACAGGGTTTCAGGGAGATTCCGGCGACGCGCAAAACGTCACCGAAACGAGGGGACGGACAGGGAGGACGATCCGCTTTCACGCCCGCACGGACGGGGAAACGGAGACACGGATTGCGGCCGGCCGGCCGGCTCAGGTCAAAGGCCGGATTACAGGACCGTCAAGCATCGCCGCCGCGGGCCGGCCGGATGGGCGACGCCGGCAACTTTACGCCCGCTCGGCGGGGAAGCCGGCGGTCACGGCGGACTGGATCGCGTCGAGGCGGGCCGCGGGCTCGCTGATGGAGGCGAGGGAGACGAACTGGGCGCGATCGGGCCGCGGCGCGACGACCGGCGTCGATGCCGTTGCGCCCGTGGGCGCGGCGACGGTGAAGGGAACCGCGAGGTGCACCGTCCACAGATCGTAGACATGGCGGCGGGTGTTCGGCAGGCGCACGCCGGTGCCGCTGGGCTTGCGCACCCGCAGCATCACCGGGATGTCGTGCTCGCCGGCGGGCAGGGACGGGGCGACGGCGAGCGGCACGACGTAGACGGCCGCCTGGCCGGCGGCGAGCCGCAGGGAGACGTGCAGCGGTTCGGCGAGACCGAGCCGGGGATGCGGACCGATTTGCAGGCAGGCGATGCGCTGGCGCGAGGCGTAGTTTTCCAGAAAACACAGCAGCCGGGTGCCGGCGCCGGGAGAGAGGGCGTCGGGATCGAAGAACACCGTGGCGGCGACATCGCGGCACGTGCAGTGAATCCGGAAGCCGAGCCCGTCGGTCAGGACGGCGTGGGAGCGCGGCAGCGAGCAGCGATGACGGAAACGATCGACGAGACACCAGACGGCCCGCGCCGCGACGGCGCAGAGCGCGAGCAGGGCGAGGCCGCCCCAGAGCCGCCGGCCCTGCTGTTCGAGCAGCAGGGCGCCGCCCAGCGCGGTCAGGCCGCACGACAACGCGACGAAATACGTGAAGGGGCCGCCGCGGTGGACCGGACCGGAATCGGGCGTCGGATCGAGCGGCAGGGCATCGAGCACGGAAGCGGAGGATTTCATGGGCGTGGGCGGCGGTTTACAACGGACGGCGCCGCCGGTGGCTGACGAGGACGGCCTGCAGGAGGCCGAGAAGGATGAACGCCTTGAACGTCGCGCCGGCGATGAGCTGGTGTGCGTCCAGCGAGGCGAGCGCGGTCTGCAGTCCGACATAGGCGATCAACGCGCCCAGCGCCCCGCGGTAGGGCGCGTAGTGCGACCACCACCAGAATCCCAGCAGGACGAGACCGCTGGCGAACGTGAAGGCGACCGTGATGACCGGATGCAGATGCTGGTTCAGCGAGGAGGAGTGCAGCAGCCAGACATGCGCCCAGAGAAACGCGGGATAGACCAGGGCGAGAACATGGACGCAGGCGCAGATCAGGATCCAGTCGCGGCCGGAGAGCAGTTCCTGTTCATGCGCCGCGCGCAGCTGGGCCGCGCGCAGCCGGTGAAAGACATCGGGGGAGATCATGACGGTGACGAGGGGACGGCCCGATCGGACCGGCCGGCAAGACCGGCGGGGCGGACGGCCGTTGGGACCGTCCGCGGGATCGGGCCCGCCTGGGGTAAGTCGGACATGGGACGAATCGCTCAGCTCCGCGGGGCATCCACCCAGCCGCCGCCGAGGGCGGCGTAGAGCGAGATGAGATTGGAGAGCCGCGAAAGCCGGGCGTCGATCAAAGATTGCTCGGCGCCGAACAGTTCCTGCTGGGCGAGCAGCACGGTGAGAAAGCTGTCGACGCCGCTTTCGTAGCGCTGGTTCGACAGTTCGTAGCGCCGGCGCGCCGCGGCGACGCGCGCCTCCTGGGCGGAGATCTGCGTGCCGATCGAGGCGCGGACGGCGAGGGCGTCGGCGACTTCGCGGAACGCCGTCTGGATGGCCTTCTCGTAGTTGGCGACCTCGATGCGCTGTTCGATCCAGGCGACGTCGAGCTGGGCCTTGTTGCGGCCGGCGGCGAAGATCGGCAGCGAGATCGAAGGCGCGAATTTCCACGAACCCGAACCCGGTTCGAACAGACCCGACAGCTCGGAACTGGCCGTGCCGCCGAACGCCGTGAGCGTGATCGACGGGAAGAACGCGGCGCGGGCGATGCCGATGGCGGCGTTGGCCGCCTGCAGGGTGTGCTCGGCCTGCCGGATGTCGGGCCGGCGCACGAGCAGCCCGGACGGCAGCCCGGCGGGGATGTCCTCGAGCAGCGCCTGCGTGGCGAGCGAGCCCGCGGGCGGCAGATCGGCCGGCAACGGCGAACCGACGAGCAGCACGAGCGCGTTTTCCGCCTGCTTTCGGGTTTGTTCGAGACCGGCGACGCTGGCGCGGTAGGCTTCGCGCTGCGCCTCGGAGGTGCGCAGGTCGAGCTCCGAACTCACGCCGGCCTCGAACGACTGCCGCGTGAGCGCGTAGGAGCGCTCCGCCGCGTCGAGGGTGCCGCGGGCGAGCGCGAGCTGCTCGTCGGCCGCGAGCAGCGCGAGATACTGCCGGGAGACGCTCGAGATCAGGCTGATCCGGGCGGCGAGCTGCGCCTCCTCGGTGGCGAGGTATTGCTGCAGGACCTGGTCGCGCAGGCTCGCGACGCGGCCGAAGAAGTCCACCTCGTAGGACGGAATCTCGGCGCCCACGCTGTAGCTGCTGCCCGTGACCGCGCGGCCGGAGGAGGAGAGATCCGCGGGGGTGCGCTGGCGGACGCCGTCGCCCGTGGCGTTGACGCTCGGGATGAGCGCGGTGCGCTGGATGTTGTAGAGCGCGCGCACGCGGTCGACGTTGAGGGCCGCCACGCGCAGGTCGCGATTGTTGGCGAGCGAAAGCTCGAGGAGCCGCTGCAGCCGCGGATCGCCGAAGAACCGCCGCCAGGCGAGGTCGGCGGCGACGCCCGGCGCCGCGGGGGCGGCGACCGTGGCTCCGGATTCCGGATACGCGGCGGCGACCGGCGCGGCGGGACGCTGGTATTTCGGCGCGAGCGAGCAGCCGGCGAGGAGGGCGAGCCCGAGAAGCGGGACGGTGGACTTAATCATGGCGGGAATCCTCCGGGGAGGCGGCCGGAGCGGCGGCGGGGAGGGCGGGCTTGACGCGGAAGAGCTGGAGCACGGTGACGAAGAAGAGCGGGACGAAGAAGATGCCGAGCGCGGTGGCGGTGAGCGTGCCGCCGACGACGCCGGTGCCGATGGCGTTCTGGCTGCCGGAGCCGGCGCCGGAGCTGAGGGCGAGCGGCAGCACGCCGAGCCCGAAGGCGAGGGACGTCATCAAAATCGGGCGCAATCGCTGCCGGGCCGCGTGGGCCGCGGCGTCCGCCAGGCTCATGCCATGATCGTAGGCCTCCTTGGCGAACTCGACGATGAGGATGGCGTTCTTGGCCGAGAGACCGACGATTGTGAGCAGGCCGACCTGGAAATACACGTCGTTGGGCAGCGAGCGGAGCAGCGCGGCCAGCAGCGTGCCGATCACGCCGAGCGGCACGATCAGGAGCACGGAGACGGGGATCGGCCAGCTCTCGTAGAGCGCGGCGAGGCAGAGGAAGACGATCAGCAGCGAGATCGTGTAGAGCGCCGGGCCCTGCGAGCCGGAGAGGCGTTCCTCATAGGACAGGCCGGCCCACGCGAGGCCGAAGCCGGGCGGGAGCTTCGCGGCGAGTTCCGTCATGGCGGCCATGGCCTCGCCGGAGCTGACGCCCGCGGCCGGCTCGCCCTGGATGGAGACGGACGGGACGCCGTTGAACCGCTCGAGCTTCGGGGAGCCCCGCATCCAGCGCGCGGTGGTGAAGCTGGAGAACGGCACCATCTCGCCCTGGCCGTTGCGGACATACCAGCGGTTGATGTCCTCCGGCTGCATGCGGAACGGCGCGTCGGCCTGCAGGTAGACCTTTTTCACGCGGCCCTGATCGATGAAGTCGTTGATGTAGGACGAGCCCCACGCGGCGGACAGCGTGCTGTTGATGTCGGCGAGCGAGATGCCGAGCGCGGCGGCCTTTTCCTGGTCGATGTCGAGTTTGAACTGCGGGGCGTCGTCGAGGCCGTTGGGGCGCACGCTGCGCAGCCGCTTGTCGGCCGCGGCCAGGCCGAGCAGCTGGTTGCGCGCCTGCATGAGGGCGTCGTGGCCGAGCGAAGCGTTGTCCACGAGCCGCAGATCGAAGCCGCTGGCGGTGCCGAGCTCGAGCACGGCGGGCGGCGCGAATCCGAAGGCGAGCGCATCCTTGAACCGGGAGAACTTGGCCATGGCGCGGGCCTGGATGGCCTTCACCTTCTGGTCGGCGCGGGAGCGGTCCTCCCAGTCCCGCAGGCGCACGAACGCCAGGGCCTGGTTCTGGCCGAAGCCGGAGAAACTGAAACCGGTGACGCCGAACATGCCCTCGACGTTTTCCTTCTCGTCGACGAGGAAGTGGTGCTCGATCTTCTTCAGCACCTCGAGGGTCTGTTCGGTGGTGGAGCCCGGCGGCAGCTGCGCCTGGGCGAACAGGATGCCCTGGTCCTCGTCGGGCAGGAAGCCCGTGGGCAGGCGGCTGAAGAGCCAGACGAGCCCGCCGACGATCAGCGCGTAGACGAGCAGCGAGCGGCCCTTTTGCCGGATCATGCCGCCGACGCCGCGGGCGTAGCGGTTGGCGCTGCGGTCGAAGAGGCGGTTGAACCAGCCGAAGAAGCCGCGTTTCTCGTGATGGAGGCCGGGCTCGACCGGCCGCAGGATCGTGGCGCACAACGCCGGCGTGAGCACGAGGGCGACGAGCACGGAGAGAAGCATCGCCGAGACGATGGTGATCGAGAACTGCCGGTAGATGACGCCCGTCGAACCGCCGAAGAACGCCATCGGCACGAACACCGCCGACAACACGAGCGCGATGCCGACGAGCGCGCCGGTGATCTGGCGCATGGACTTCTTCGTCGCCTCCTTGGGCGAGAGCCCCTCCTCGCTCATCACGCGCTCGACGTTTTCGACGACGACGATGGCGTCGTCCACGAGCAGGCCGATGGCGAGCACGACGCCGAAGAGCGTGAGCGTGTTGATCGAGAAGCCGGCCGCGGCCATGACGGCGAACGTGCCGAGCAGCACGACCGGCACGGCGATCGTCGGGATCAGCGTCGCGCGGAAGTTCTGCAGGAACAGATACATCACCATGAACACGAGGATGATCGCCTCCACGAGGGTCTTGACCACCTCCTCGATGGAGAGCCGCACGAAGGGCGTGGTGTCGAGCGGGTAGACGACCTCGAGGCCGGCGGGGAAGAACGGCTTCAGCTCGTCGATCTTCGCGCGGATGGCGGCGACGGTTTCGAGCGCGTTGGCGCCGGTGGCCGGGCGTATCGCCATGCCGGATGCGGGCTGGCCGTTGAAGCGGGACGAGCGGTCGACGCTTTCGCCGGCCAGCTCGACGCGGGCGACGTCGCGGAGCCGCACCTGCGAGCCGTCGGCGTTCACGCGCAGGAGGATCTGCGCGAACTGCTCGGGCGTCTCGAGCCGCGTCAGGGCGGTGACGGTGGCGTTGAGCAGCTGGCCGGAGGTGGCGGGATTGCCGGCGAGCTGGCCGGCGGAGACCTGGACGTTCTGGGCCTTGATCGCGGCGCTGACGTCGGACGGCATGAGCTTGAAATTATCGAGCTTGTCCGGATCGAGCCAGATGCGCATCGCGTATTGCGTGCCGAAGGACTGGATCTCGCCGACGCCAGGCACGCGGCTGAGCGGGTCCTGGATCCGGCTGACGACGAAGTCGCCGATGTCGTCGGCGCTCATGCTGCCGTCGACCGAGCGGAATCCGATCACGAGCAGGAAATTGCGGACGGACTTGGTCACGCGCACGCCGAGCTGCTGGACCTCCTGGGGCAGGAGCGGCGTGGCGAGGGCGAGCTTGTTCTGCACCTGCACCTGCGCGATGTCGGGATCGGCCTCGGCGTCGAAGGTGAGGGTGACGGTGACGTTGCCGGCGGAATCGCTGGACGACTCCATGTAGCGCAGGTGGTCGATGCCGCTCATGCGCTGCTCGATGACCTGGGTGACGGAATCCTCGAGCGTCTTGGCGGAGGCGCCGGGATAGGACGCCGTGATGGCGATCTGCGGCGGCGCGATCTTGGGATACTGGGCGATCGGGAGCGTCCGGATGGACAGCGCGCCGGCCACCATGATCACGATGGCGATGACCCAGGCGAAGACGGGCCGGTCGATGAAAAAGCGAGCCATGTTGAAAATCCTTCCGAGGGAGGGTGCGGGGGATCAGCGACCGGCCGGGGCCGGCGCCGCGGAGATGGCGCCGGCGGTCGCCGCGGGCACGGGTTTCACCGGCATGCCGGGGCGGATCTTCTGGAGATTGTCGACGATCACGCGGTCGCCGGCCTTGAGGCCGGCGGTGACGAGCCAGCGGTTGCCCACGGTGCGCGAGACCTGCAGCGGGCGCAGCTCGACCATGTCGCTGGCACCCACGACGAGCGCGGTCGGGTCGCCCTTGGCGTTGCGGCTGACGACGGATTGCGGGAGCAGGAGCGCGGCCGGGGTCACGCCCTCCTCGAGCCGGGCGCGGACGAACATGCCGGGCAGCAGGTCGAGGTCGGGATTCGGCACCAAGGCGCGCAGCGTGACCGTGCCCGTGCTGGTGTTCACGGATACATCGGAGAACTGCAGCGAGCCCGGCTGCGGGTAGGTCCGGCCGTCGCCGAGGATGACGGTGACGCGGGCGGCGCCGCGGTCGTCGCGCGTGAGCCGGCCGGAGGCGAGGTCCTGCTTGAGCCGGAGCACCTCGTCGGCCGACTGGGTGAGGTCGACGTAGAGCGGGTCGAGCTGCTGCACGGTCGCGAGCAGCGTGGCCGCGCCCTGCTGGACATAGGCGCCCTCGGTGACCTCGGCGCGGCCGATGCGGCCGGAGATCGGCGAGGTGACGCGGGTGTAGCCGAGATTGATCTCGGCGGTGCGGACCGCGGCCGCGGCCGCGGCGACATCGGCCTTCAGGGCCAGCTGACTGGCGACGGCGTCGTCGTAAGTCTGCTTGGAAATGGCGTGGGTCTCGACGAGGCCCTTGTATCGCTCGGCCTGGGCCTGGGCCGAGGCGAGGCTGGCCACGGCGCGGGCGTGGCTGGCGCGCGCGCTGTCGAGCGCGGCCTGATACGGCGCGGGATCGATCTCGAAGAGCACGTCGCCCTCGCGGACGTCGCCGCCCTCGGTGAAAAGCCGTTTTTGCACGATCCCGCTGATGCGGGCGCGGACCTCGGCGAGCCGGTGGGCCGAGGTGCGGCCGGAAAGATCGCGGGAGAGCGTGACCGACTCGGGCTGGACGGTGAGGACGCTCACCTCGAGGCCCTGGGGGCCGGCGGGCGCGGTGGAGCCGGACTTGCCGCAGCCGGAGACGAGCAGGAGGCCTGCGGCGATGGAGACGGCGGCGAACGAGTGAGGCCGGAGGCGGCGAAACGGGAATGATGCCATGGGAAGGAGGAAGGAAATCTTTTACGTAAGTGAGAGTTGTTCCAAAAGCGAATGGCCGCACTCCGGCCGGCCGGGAAGAGGGCGGGCGGAGCGTGTCGACACGCCTGTCGCGGAGTCGGAACCTGGGCCGGCGGAGGGTGAAGCACCTCCGGCCGGGTCGTGAGCGGGACGAATGGCCATCGCACACTGTATCCGGAAACGCCGGGCGGGGTATGACTTTGTTGTTTGCGCTGTGATCGCGCAAAGTTATCAGGCGGGGGTGGAATTGAGACATCTCCGGTATTTCGTGGCGGTGGCCGAGGCGCTGAGCTATCGCCGGGCGGCGGAGCGGCTGCGCGTGGCGCAGCCGGCTTTGAGCAAGCAGATCAAGGATCTGGAGCATGCGGTGGGCGTGCGTCTGCTGGACCGGAACACCGCGGGCGTGGCGCTGACCGACGCCGGCGCCGTGCTGCTCGACGAGGCGCGCGTCATCCTGGAGCGGGTCGAGCATGCGGCGGCCGCGGCCCGGGCCGCGGCCACGGGGCGGGGCGGCCGGTTGACCATTGGCAATCTCGGGGCGCTGTCGGCCACCTTGCTGCCGCCGGCGTTGTCGGCCTTCCGGACGCGGTATCCGGAGATCGAGGTCAACCTCGTCGATTTGGTGCTGCCGGACCAGCCGGCGGCCCTGACGGCGGGGACGATCCAGGTCGGCTTCGCGTTCGACGACGCCGTCGCCGGAATTCCGTCCGACTTGGAGGCGATCACGGTGTTGGAGTCGCGCGTGGTGGTGGCCATCGGCCGCAGCCATCCGAAGGCGCGGGTGGCCCGGTTGTCGCTGACCGATCTGGCCGAGGAGCCGATCCTGTGCATCGGCGACGCCGCGCGCAACGACTGGCACCGGCAGCGGACGCTCCGGCTGTTCGCGGCGCGCGGCATCAGGCACCGGCCGGTGCGGCGCGTGAGCAGCTTCGAATCGCTGGTGGCGCTGGTCGCCGGCGACCACGGCGTGGCGATCGTCCTGCCCACGCACGTGCTGCGCAGCACGGAGCAGATCGCGCTCCGTCCGCTCGAGGCGGAAGGCGACGATCTGATCGTGCGGCTCGCGGCCGTGTGGCGGCGGCGTGCCGCCTCGCAACTGGCGAGGAATTTCATCGACGTGCTGCGCGACCTGGGCGCCGCGCGGAGCCGGGAGGAGGCGCTCCGCGCGTCATGAGCGGCGATCGCACCGCCGGCGGCGCTCAGGCGCGGCCGGGCGCGAAGGGCGGGCGGGATTCGTCGGACGGATACGCGATGAAGAGTTCGTCGAGGTTTTTCCGGAAGAAATCCTGGTCGGCGATCCGGTCGAGGGCGTCGTCGTAGCGGGCGAGGATCGGATCGAGCTGCGCGAGCGAGGCGCCGATCGGGTCGGCGCCGAGGTGGTCGTCGAGCCGCTTGAAGTCCTGCAGGCTGATCCGGTTGAGCGGCCGCGCGGGCTGGTAGCGCAGATCCGTCGCCGGTTCGTCGGGCGGCGGCGGCACGGGTGTGATCAGTTTCATGTCCGCGAGCCGGTTGAGGCTCTCGTTGAGGATCTGGGTGGGCACCTTGAGCATCGTGCCGAGCTGCGAGGCCGAGACCGGCGGCAGACAGGCTTGGAAACGGCGGCCGATCGTGAGCAGCACGACGAGCGACAGCCGCTCGCGCATCGATTCGCTCAGCTGGCTCCACGCCGACTGGCTGTTGCGGAAATGGACGTTCTGGACGGCGTAGCTGATCTGGCCGCCGATCAGCAGATACAGCCAGAAGACATACAGGCCGAACATCAGCACGGGCAGCACGCCGAGCGAGCCGTAGAGGCTCTTCGAGAGCAGCACGCGGCGGACATAGAGAAACGCGAGCACGTTGTTCAGGGTCAGCAGCGCGGCGACGACGAGCGCGCCGATGAAGGCCGCGCGCCAGAAGACCCGCGTGTTGGGGATGACGCGGTAGAACAACGTCAGCACGCCGACGACGAGGACGAAGGAGAACGCCGGCAGCGACCAGCGCAGCACGGCGAGCAGCTCCGGGCCGAAGGGGAGCCGCTCGAAGAAGATGTTCACGAATGCACCCGCGCCCAGCAGCGTGACCGCGGCGAAGAAGACGATCGCGCCGAGGGTAAGGATCGTCCAGTAGAACACCACGCGCATGAGCCACGAGCGGCCGCGGCGCACGCCCCAGATCTCGTTGAAGGCGTCTTCGATCGTCTTGAAGAGGAGCAGCACGATCAGGATGAGCGAGAACGCGCCGAGCGCGCCGGCCGAGCCGGAGCGGGCGCCGTTGGTGAAATCGTTGATGAGCTGGACGAGCTGCGGGTTGACGGCGACCGTCGCGGGCGGGGCGCCGTCGACAGCGGCCGGAGGAGCGGCGGATGCGACAACCGCGTCCGGGGTGGCGGACGCTTTGGCGGCCGGCTTCGCGGCGTGGGCATGGGCGCGCGGGGCGGGCGTGAGGGCGGGCCCGAGGCGGTCGGCGGCGGCCTCGCCGCTGAGCTTCTCGTAGAGATGGATCTGCGGCGCGACGAAATGGATGAGCCGGTTGAGGGTGTTGGCCGCGAGATTGGGATCGCCCTGGCCGAGGACGAGGCCGGCGACGAGCATCGCGATCGCGACGAGCGGGCCGAGCCCGAGCAGGGAGCTGAAGCTGAGGGCGGCGGCGCGGCTGGCGGCCTTGGTCTCGGCGAAGACCGTCGCGGTGATCGAGACGACGCGCAGCACCGCGTGAAACCAGTGCCGCGGCGAACGATCGTGGAGGTGCGCGGTCTGCCAGATCTCCTTGCGATAGAGGAGCGAGAATCGGCGCCAGACGGCGGACGGCTTGACCATGCGGGGAGGTCCGCGGTCCTACGACAGCAGCCGCCAGGCGACGACGCCGAAGCCGGCGATGCCCAGCAGGGCCGCCAGCGCGACCGAGGCGTAGCTCACGAACACGGTGCTGAAGAAGAGTCCGGCGGAGCCGGCGGCGAGCGCGAGCAGCGCCCCGGTCTGGCCGTGGCACCAGAAGACGAAGCCGAGGAAGCCGAGCCCGAGCGCGGCGCGGAATCGGACAAACGGATACACCGAGACGACGCCGAGCCCCAGCAGCACGGCGAGCAGCAGGTCGACGGCGCCGAGGAACACGAGCGGCGCGGCCGCGAGCCGGGCGAAGTCCAGCGCCATCACGGCGTCGACGGACGGGAGCACCTCGCCCGCGGCGGCGAGGACGAGCGCGGCGATCGCGGCCCAGCGGCCGAGCGCGGCGGCCCTGGCCATCGCCTCGGTCGGATCTTTCTTGTCCCGGGTGTCGGCGGTGCGGCCCTCCGCGGCGGCGAGCAGGTCACCGACAGTGATTGGCGCGCGCGGGTCGTGCTCGGGATTGAGTCCGGCGGGCCGGGCGTCCGGCTTGAGCGTGAGTTTCTTCTTCTCGGGAAACAGCGCGGCCTTGAGCGCGGCGTTGGTCTCGATCGCGACCCAGGACTCGGTGGAGGTCTCGTAATACAGCGTGGCGGGCGTGACCTGGCCGGACTCGGCGAGCGACGAGAGCTGCTCGAGGGCGAAGGGCCCGCGGGCCTCGGTGTCCGTCGCGTTGCGGATGTAGAATTCCTGCGTGGCCATGCGCCGGCAACCGTGGTCGCGGCGTCCCGGACCGGCAAGAGTTTAGTGGGGGGCGCCGGCGCGATCGGGATCGGCCGGCCCCGCTCACATCCGCGTCAGCGTGCGGAGGCCGAGGAGGTGCAGGCCGGTCTCGAGGACGAGGAGCGTGCGGGCGCAGAGCAGCAGGCGGCGGGCGCGCAGCGCGGGATCGTCGACGAGGACCTTGTCGGCGTTGTTGAAGCTGCTGTAGTCGCCGGCCAGCTCGAACAGGTAGAGGCCGAGGTAGTGCGGGCGCAGCGACTCGGCCGCGAGGCGGATCGCGTCGGCGAACTTCGCGAGCTTGCGCGCGAGCGCGATCTCGGTCGGCGTCTCCGGCGCGGTGGCGGCGGACTCGGTCGCGGTGTCGCCGGGTGTCGCGCCGGCCTTGCGGAAGATCGAGTGGATGCGGGCGACGGCGTAGAGGAGGTAGGGCGCGGTGTTGCCGTCGAGGGCGAGCATCTTGTCCCAGGAGAAGACGTAGTTGCTGCTGCGGTTCTGGGAGAGGTCGGCGTATTGCACGGCGCCGATGCCGACGGCGCGGGCGATCTCGCGGCGCTCGGCCTCCGGCAGGTCCGGATTTTTCTCGGAGACGATCGCGAAGGCGCGCTCCTCGGCCTCGTCGAGCAGCGCCTTGAGCTTGATCACGCCGCCGTCGCGGGTCTTGAGCGCCTTGCCGTCCTCGCCGGTGACCGCGCCGAAGGTGACGTGGTGGAATTCGGGGAGGCGATAACGTTTCGCGGCGAACCATTTTTTCAGCGTGAGGATGAGCTGCTCGAAATGGTCTCCCTGGCGGAAGTCGGTGACGACGACGATGCCGTCGGCCTTGAAGTGTTCGGCCCGATACAGCGCGGTGGCGAGGTCGGTGGAGGCGTAGCCGCTGGCGCCGTCGGCCTTGCGGACCATGAAGGGATTGGGGCGCTCGGCGTCGCGCTTGAAGCGCGGATGCTCGTCGTGGAAGACGACGAGGGCGCCGGCGCTGTCCTCGGCGAGCCCGGTCTCGACGAGCTCGGCGTAGACGCGGTCGACCTGGTCGCGGTAGAACGATTCGCCGAGGTTGTGGTCGAAGGTGATGCCGAGACGGTCGTAGATCCGCTGAAAGGCGGCGAGGCTGACCTCGGAGAATTTCCGCCAGAGGGCGACGTTTTCCGGGTCGCCGTTCTGCAGCTTCACGAGCTCGGCGCGGGCCTCGTCGAGTTCGGCCGAGCCCTCGGGCGTGGCCGCGTGGCCGAGCTTGTAGAGCCGCTCGAGCTCCTCGATCGGGTCGGCGGCGAGCGCGGCGGGATCGGCCCAGCGCTTGTATCCGTAGATCAACTTCCCGAATTGCGTGCCCCAGTCGCCGAGGTGGTTGTCGCGGATGACGCGCGCGCCGGTGAAGGCGAGCAGCCGGCAGATGGCCTCGCCGATCACGGCGGAGCGCAGGTGGCCGACATGCATCTGCTTCGCGGTGTTGGGCGAGGAGTAGTCGACGACCCAGGTCTGGCCGGCGTGCGCGGCGGCGGCGCCGGCGGCGAGGGCGTCGCGGGTGGCGAAGGTCCGCAGCCACGCGAGCAGCGCGGCGGGCTTGAGCGTGAAGTTGAGGAAGCCCGGGCCGGCGATCGCGACGTCGTAGTGCTCGCGGACGGACGCGGGGAGGGCGGCGAGGAGCTGCTCGGCGACGGCGCGCGGGTTGAGCCGGCGGGCCTTGGCGTAGCCGAGGACGCCGTTGGCCTGGAAGTCGCCGTGCTTGGGATCGGCGGTGCGCACCTCGGGCGCGAAGGCGGCGGCGTCCGCGAGACCGGCCGCGGCGGCGGCGGACTTGAGGGCCGTGTCGAGGTCGGCGGCGAGGTTGAACGAGACGTGCATCCCGCGAGGAAACCCGACCGCGGGCGCGCCGCGCAAGCGCGGAGTTCGCCGGCGCGCGCGGCGCCGGCCGGCGTCATCAGCGGACGCGATGCCGGCGCCGATGGACGCTACTGGCGGAAGCGGCGTGCGGAGTTGGCATTGATGGCGCTAGAGCAGCCGGGCCGATCACCTGGCTTGTTTCGAGCGAAGGCGCGGCCCGTCTCGCACCTTCAAATCACTTACGATGGAAGCTCATCTGATCGAATTCCTCAGCCTGCTCCTGCGCTGGCTGCACATCATCGCCGGCATCGCCTGGATCGGGTCGTCGTTTTATTTCATCTGGCTGGACAACAGCCTCGAAAAACCCGCGCCCGGTTCGGACGAGGAGAAGAAGGGCGTGGGCGGCGAGCTCTGGGCCGTCCACGGCGGCGGGTTCTACAACCCCCAGAAATACACCGTCGCGCCCGCGACGCTGCCCGAGAAGCTGCACTGGTTCATGTGGGAGAGCTACACGACGTGGCTCTCGGGCACCGCGCTGCTGATCGTCGTCTACTGGCTGCACGCGCAGTCGATGATGGTCGATCCCTCGGTGGCGGCGTTGACGACCTGGCAGGCGGTCGGGATCGGAGCAGCGAGCATGATCGGCTCGTGGCTCATCTACGACGGGCTGTGCCGGTCTCCGCTCGGCAGGCACAACGGCCTGCTCGGCGTCGTCGTATTCGTTTTGCTGACGCTGCTGGCCTGGGTCCTGTGCCGGACGCTCGGCGGCCGGGCGGCGTTCATCCACGTGGGCACGTCGATCGGCACGATCATGTCGGCCAACGTCTTCTTCGTCATCATCCCGATGCAGCGCAAGATGGTCGCGGCCCTGCGCGCCGGCCGCACTCCCGACGGCGCCGACGGCCGGCGCGGCAAGCAGCGCAGCGTCCACAACAACTATTTCACGCTCCCGGTGCTGTTCATCATGATCAGCAACCACTACGCTTCGACCTACGCGCATCCCTACAACTGGGCGGTCCTCATGCTGATCGCGGCGGCGGGCGTCCTGATCCGGCACTTCTTCAACCGCCGCCACAAGGGCGTCTTCGCGTGGCCTTATCCGCTGGCCGGCGCCGTCCTGCTCGGCATCGTCGCCGTGTGGACGGCCCCGAAGGTCCAGGCGCTGCCCAAGCTCGATCATGCGGTGACCTTCAACGAAGTTCGCACGATCATCGGAGAGCGTTGCGCGACGTGCCATTCGCCCGTGCCCACCTTTGCGGCCTACTCGCAGCCGCCGGCCGGCGTCGTCTTCAACACCCCGGCCGCCATCGGCCAGAACGCCCAGCGCATTTATCAACAGGTGATCGTCACCCGCATCATGCCCTTGGGGAATGTGACGCAAATGACCGACGAAGAGCGGGCCGTCGTCGCGGCCTGGGTTGCGGCCGGTGCGCCGACGCAGTGACGGTCCGGTGCGACGCCGTCTCTCGCGGGTGAGACTGCGAGGAATGGCTATCTGTAATATATTGATGAACAGACGATAGACTGTTCATCCTGCCTGCCGCTCCGGTCGCCTTTCGAGCGCCGGCGCGGCGTGGCATTTCGGTGGCGAAACGGTGTCGGATGCCGCTCAACTGCGCAGTTTTGGCTCGACTTTTCCCCATGGCCGGGTTTGCTCGCAAACTTTTCCGCACCGCGGCTCACGCGGTTGTTCACACTCTACTCACATGACGAAACGCACCATTCCGGCCCGCCGCTTCATCAAGCCGAGCTTCGAATCTCTGATCGAGAAGAAGCGCGATGGCGGGGAATTCAACCAGGATGAAATCCGCTACATCATCGACAGCACGCTGGACGGCGAGATGCCGCAGCACCAGCTCGCCGCGTTGATGATGGCCATTTATTTCTCCAACATGTCCGCGCAGGAGACGGCGGACCTGACGGAGGAGATGATGCTGTCCGGCGAGGTCATCGATCTGTCGACCATCGCGAAGCCGAAGATCGACAAGTATTCGACCGGCGGCGTGGGCGACAAGACATCCCTCGTCCTCGTCCCGCTCGCCATGGCCAGCGGCGTCGTGGTCCCGATGATGGTCGGCGTGGAGCATGATTACGTGATCAACACGCTCGAGAAGCTCGGCTCCATCCCCGGCTTCAAGGGCACCGCCACGATCGAGCAGTTCATCTCCCAGCTTTCCCGCATCGGCGGCGCGATCGTCGCCCAGGACGAGAAACTCGCCCCCGCCGACGCCAAGTTCCACGCCCTTCGCAAGGAGACCGGCACCATCCCGAGCCTCCCGCTCATCACCGGCAGCGTCCTCTCCAAGAAGCTCGCCGAGGGGTCCGAGGGCCTCGTGATCGATGTGAAGTGGGGCAACGGTTCCTTCATCAAGGATCTCGAGCAGGCCAAGCAGCTCGCCCGCTCGATGACGCGCGTCGGCCGCTCCATGAAGCGCCGCTGCGTCGCGCTCGTGACCGACATGAACCAGCCGCTCGGCGACAGCGTCGGCACCGCGCTCGAGATCAAGGAAGCCCTCCAGCTCCTCAAGGGCGAGGGCCCCGAGGACATGAAGGAACTCGTCCTCAAGCTCGGCATGGAGATCGTCCGCCTCGCGGGCGTCGCCGGCTCGACCCTTTCGGCCAAGCAGACGGTCCAGCGCCACCTGACCGACGGTTCCGCCCTCCAGAAGTTCAAGGATCTCGTCCGCGCCCAGGGCGGCGACACCAGCTTCCTCGATCATCCGGAGAAATTCCCGGTCGCGAAACACATCCGCAAGCTCCCGGCCCCGAAGCGAGGCTACGTCCACACGATCAACGCGGCGATGATCGCCCGCGGCGTGCACATCCTCGGCGCCGGCCACGTCACGCCCGGCGACAAGATCGACCACTCCGTCGGTGTCTCCGAGATCAAGAAGGTCGGCACGCAGGTCAAGCAGGGCGAACCGCTGATGATGATCCATTACAACGACGAGGCGAAGCTCGAGCAGGCGCTCAACTACTTCAAGGACGCCTACCGTCTCGCTCCGAAGCGTCCCACGCCGCCGCCGCTCATCGTCGAGCGCGTCGCGTAAGCGGCCCGCCACGTCGCAATCCTTTCGGGCCGGCCGGATTTTCCGGCCGGCCTTTTTCGTGCCTCGCGCCGCGCGTCTGTCGCGTTCGTCGCGCGGTGCGAATGGCGTTCGTCATCCGCCTGCCGTCCGCGGCGGGAAACGGGAATGCGTTTGATCTCTTCCCGTCCGGCGCTCCACGCTGGGCGTTTTCCATGTCGAAGCTGCTCTGTGTCTATTGTTCCTCGAGCGACCGCATCCCGCCGCCGTATTTCGCCGCGGCCGACGCCCTCGGCCGCGAACTGGCCCTGCGCGGCTGGGGGCTTGTCTATGGCGGCGGCAAGACCGGCCTCATGGGCGCGGTCGCCCGTGCCGTGAAGCAGAACGGCGGCCGCGTCGTCGGCGTCATCCCCGAATTCATGAAGGCCCGCGAGCTCGCCTACACCGAGGCCGACGAACTCGTCACCTGCGTCACCATGCGCGAGCGCAAGCTGCTCATGGAAATGCGCGCCGACGCCTTCGTCACACTGCCCGGCGGCTTCGGCACGCTGGAGGAGATCATGGAGATCCTCACGCTCCGCCAGCTCGACGTCGTGCGGAAGCCCTGCGTCCTGCTCAACCAAGACGGATTCTACGACGCGCTGCTGCAGCTCTTCGACCGCATGCTGCGGGAAAACTTCTTCAAGCCGTCCAACCTCGATCTCTTCCGCGTGGCTGCCACGGTGCCGGAGATCTTCCCGCAGATCGAACTCGCCGCGCAGGCGAAGGCGGAGCCGAAATGGTTCGAAACGCGGTGAGCCGCCGGCTCGAGTCGCGCCGCGGGAAACGGCGCGACTCGGGTGCGGGCCGCTTCGGCTTGCGGTTGCTGTCGGTCCGCGCCGCCTTCGCCTGACGCCTGGCCTGTCCGCTCGCGACCGCGACCGTGCGGGCCTGCCGCAATGTCCGGCGTTGCGCTTTCCGTCCGTTTCGCGCGTCGTGCGATCCGCCCTTTTCTCCATGCACCGCTCCGCCGTCCTGACTCTTCTCCGCGCCCACGCCGCGCGTCCGCTCGAGCCGCAAGAGGCGGCGATGGCGGCCGCCACGATCCACTTTGTGGAGACGCAGCCGGACTGCCTGCGGCGCTCCTGCGCTCCCGGGCATCTGACCGGTTCGGCGTGGATCGTCGATCCGACGCGCACGCGCACGCTGCTCACGCATCATCGCAAGCTCGACAAATGGCTCCAGCTCGGCGGCCACGCCGACGGCGATCCCGATCTGCTCGCGGTCGCGCTCCGCGAGGCGCGGGAGGAGAGCGGGCTCACGCGGCTGCGCGTGGTCTCGCCGGCGATCTTCGATCTCGACCGGCACCTGATTCCGGCGCGCAAGACCGAGCCGGAGCATCATCACTACGATCTGCGTTTCCTGATCGAGGCGGATCCGGCGGAGCCGCTGGTCGTGACGCACGAATCGAAGGACCTCGCATGGGTCGCGATCGCGGACGTGACCGCGCTCAACCCCGAGGAGTCGATGGCGCGGATGGTGCGGAAAACGCCGGCGCGGTGAGGCCGGCGGCCGGATCCACGAATCTTCTCGAGACACCGCGACCCGCGCCTTGCGCGGCGGTCGCGACGGCGGTTGCCGGCTCAGCGCTTCGCGCCGGCGAGGAGCGCGTCGATCAGCTCGTTGTCGGGCGCGCCGGTCGAGAGTTTCGGGCCGTGCCATTCGAGGAGTCCGAAGTCGCCCTTGTATTCCCAGTTCGCCCACGCCATCCCGTGTGCCTCCATCGTGCTCACGAGGTCGCGATAGTAGGCGAGCCGGTCGGCGCGCGGGACGCTCGGCAGGCAGCCGAACTCGCCGCAGTAGAGCTGCAGGCCGAGTTCGCGCGCGCGGCGGATGGCGGGCTCGAGTTCCTGGGCGATGCGCTCCGGGCCCCAGTTGTCCTTCGCGTTGGCGATCAGGTCGGTCTGGTTGCCCTGCAGGTGCTGCATCAGCCACGCGTAGTTTTTTTCCGGCACGACGGGGCCGGGATAACGCACCGGACCGGTGTAGATCTTCGCGGGCGTCCACTCGGCGGTGTAGTGCGTGAAGAGCAGCGGCGAATAGGTGTGCGTGCTGAGGATGATGTTCCTGTCGTCGGCCGGGACCTTGAGCAGCGGGAGCGTCTGCGGGATCTGCCAGCGGTTGGAGCCGATCACGAGGACGCGGCCGGGCTCGAGCTTCCGGATCGCTGCGTGCGCGGTGGCGACGAGTGCGTTCCAATCCTCGGGATCGTCGGCGACCGGCTCGTTCATGATCTCGTAGGCGACGGCGTCGACCGGCTGGTCGTGCAGCCGCGCGGAGAGCTGGCGCCAGAGATCCAGGAAGGCCTGCTGCGCCTTCGGATCGGTAAAGAGCGTGTTGTGGCCGCCCTCGTTGGCGGCATTGAAGTGGTGCGTGCGGACGGTGTGCAGGTCGACGATGACGCGGAGATGATTCGCGCGGGCCCAGCCGATGGCCTGGAGCAGGAGGGAAAACGCCTCCTCGTTCGGCGTGCCGTCGTCGCGCCACATTTCCTTCTCGTCGATCGGGAGCCGGACGTGGTCGAAGCCGGCGCGGGCGATGAAACGAAGATCGTTTTCGGTGATCCACACGCGGCGCGGCTGCCAGCCGAAATCCTGCGAGAGCCAGTGGCTGAGGTTGGTGCCGCGGCGGATGACGAAGCCGGCGGGATTGGTCGGCGCGGACGGGAGGGCGGCCTCGGCTTCGCTGACGAAGGCCGTGAACGGCAGCGCGAACGCGAGCGCGATGAAACTGTGGCGCAACGAGGGGATGAACTTGGGGATCATGGACGCGTAACGTGACGACGCGCGCGGCGGCGTGCAAGAGGTCCGGACGCGGCGTCGCGAAAATCAGACGCTCTGCAACGGCGCAGTCGCATGCGTGATCCTGCGCGCTCGTTCGCGGCTGCGTCGCGCCGTCATATCGACGCCGGTCCTGATCGCGCCGGGCGAAAGCGCGGACGCGGCGGAGCGCTCAGGGACGCCAGAGCGGGATCAGTTCTTCCCTGCGCACCCAGCCGGTCTGGCCGTTTTCGAAGGTGAGCTGGACCCAGCCGAGGAGCGTCTTGCCGGACAACGCCAGACTGCCCGCGGCGAGCGGACTCGTCTTCTGCGTGATGTCGGCCTCCGTCGGAATCGAGCGTAGCGTGCCCGCGCGCCAGACGAGGACGGCGTGGCGATTCGCCGTCACACCGTAGGCGTCGAAGCCGACCGTCGCGACCGCGGCGAGCAGCACGGCCGCGCCGAGGCCGGAGGCGGCGATCCAGCCGGCGGGACCGAAGGCGCGGCGATAGCCGCAGGCGAGCAGCGCGCCGAGGGCGGCGGCGGCGAGCGCGGCCGCGATGACGAGCGCGAGCTGCCAGGCGCCGGGCGGGGCGAGCCGGCCGACGGACTGCTTCGGACCGGGCGGGACAAACGCGGCGAGCGGCGCGGGCGCGTATCCGGCCTTTTCGCATGCGAGGGCGAACTGCCAGCGGATGGCCGGATCGGACGGGTTCTGCACGAAGGCGGCCGAGGCGTGCGCGGCGGCCTCGGCCCAGCGGTCCTGCTGCGCGAGGGCGAGCGAGAGATTGTGGCGCGCCACGGCGTCGGTCGGATGTGCGGCCACCGCCGCGGCCCACGTTTTCTCCGCGGCGGCGAAATCGCCGCGCCGGTAGGCCGTGGCGGCCTCGGCGGAGGAGGCGTCGCCGGCGAAGAGCGGTGCGGGCAGCGCGCAGACGAGCGCGATCGCGGCGGCGAAGACGAAGGGGAAGAGATTGCGCGGCAGAAAAAGCCGCAGCGGCGGGAAGGACGGGACTTTCTTCGCCGCGAGCGCGGCCTCGGCGCGCTCGATCCAGCCGGCGGGCAGCGCGGTGGCCGGACCGTAGAGCGTGCGGTCCGCCTCGGTCCAGAGCTGGGCCCATGCGGCATCGCCGAAGGCGCCGGCCGCCGGCGCGGCCTGTGCGATCCGCCACAGGATCGCGGCGTCGTGCTGCCACGCGATCAGCCGGGCGCCGAGGTCGGAGGCCGGGGCGGATTTCATCGCGGCGAGCGTGGCGGCGAGGCGGGCACGGGCTTCGCGGTGCGGACGCAGCGGATCGGTCGCCTGCGCGCGGCGGACGGCGAGCCAGCCCCAGAACGCGAGCAGCAGCGCGAAAGGCGCGAGCACGAGGACGGCGAGCGTCGGCGCGGGAAACGGGACCATCGCGGCCGCCGTGCCGGGCAGAGGATCGCGCGGGATCCCGCCGGGCGTCGTGGGAATCTTCGGTTTCAAATCGACGGGATTGGCCTCGGCGGCGGCGGACGCGGCGGGGATGGAAGTCGCCGGAGTTTCGTCGCGGCCGGGAGCGACGGACGGCGCGGCGGCGGGCGCGGTGACGGTGACGGTCGTGCGCGGCGTGGTGAGCGTCTGGTAGCCGCCGGTCGACGGATCGAAATAGGTGAACGCGACCGGGCCGAGCGTGTAGCGGCCGGGCTGCGTGGGCACAAGGACGACATCCTCGCTGAGCGTGACATCGAAGAGCTTGCCCTCGGCGGGCGTGCGTTTCGCCTTCGGTTGCACGACGCGGAAATCCCTGGAGACCTCGCGCTGCGGCAGGCCGGCGATCTCGGGCCAGTTGCCCGTGCCGCCGAGCTCGAGCGTCCACGTGATCGGATCGCCGACGACGGCCTTTTCGGGGACGATTTTCGAGACGAGCTTGAAGCGGCCGACGGCACCGCTGAAGTCGGCGGGCGCGGGCGGCAGCGGGCGCACGGAGAGCTGCGGCCGGTCGGACGTGACGGTGAGCTGCTCGACACGCGGGGCCTGGAAGAGACCGAAGCCGACGCTGCCGGTCTGGACGTTGACGAGAAGGCTGGCGGGATTGAGTGCGAACGAACCGGGCGTCTTCGCGTAGGCGCGCGAGTGGTAGATCATGCCGCTGCGCGGCTCGCCGGAGACGACGCTGTCGACGGGCTCGGGCTTGGACCAGTCCTCGGCGACAAGCGGGGCGGCGTTCCAATCGAGGTTGCTGACGATCTGGCTCGGATTGCGGCGCGAGGCGTCGAGCTGGTAGGCGAGCGGGAAGACCTCGCCGGCCCAGACGGTCGTGGCGCCGGCGGTGAGGCGGGCGGAAAGATCGAGATCGCTGGCGGAGCGCGGCGCGCCGCCGGTGAACGCCGCCACGCGGATCTCGCCCTTGTTGGTCTGGACGCCGAATGCGGGGATCTGGACCGGCGTGGAACGCGTCGAGCGCACGCGATAGGTGAGGATCGTCGAGCGCGAGAGATCGAAATTGTTGATCGTGGTCTGCGACGAGGAGCCGGCGAGCGCGAACGTGACGCCCTCGACGCGCGGCAGCTGCGGATCGTTGTCGGGCGAGCAGTCCTGGAAGATGAGCTGCAGCTCGGACGGATCGCCGGAGTCCGAGGCCGCCCAGCGCACGCTCTGCGCGCGGACGGCGCCGAGGGCGAGGGGGAGGAAGAAAACGAGGGCGAGTAGGCGGCGCATGAAAATCACCAATCTTTGGTCTTCGTCGCGGGCGCGGCTTTTTTGTCCGCGTCCATGAGTTGAAACAGTTCGGCGGGCGAATCCTGGTTGCGGAGCTGGTCGAGCTTCTGCAACGGGAGCGCGAGCGTGGGATCGGCCGGCGGGGCGGCGTTCCGGTCGTGCGGCGCGCCGCCGACCTTCTGCGTCTCCTGCGACGGCGGCGGGGGCGGCGGCTGGTCCTTCATGTCGCCGAAGGCCGACGGCGCCTGCGAACCGTCGCGTGGAGGCTGCTTCTGGTCCTGCGGCTTTGGCTGCTCCTCGGATTTCTTCTGCCGGTCGGACGAATCCTTCGACTGCGGCGGCGCGGACTCCGGCTTTTGCGATCCGTCCTTCTGGTCCTTCGACGGGTTTTGCTGCGGCTGCTGATCCTTGGACGAGTCCTGCTGATTCTCCTTCTGCTGCTGGTCCTTTTGATCCTGTTTCTGCTGCTGCTGTTGTTGTTTCTGCTCCTCGGATTTCCTGAGCAACGCCTCCAACTCCTGCCGGAGCTTGGGCCAGTCGGCGGTCTTCGGATTCGCCGCCGAGCCGAGACCGACGGCCTGAAGCGCGTCGCGCACCGGACCCTCGGGCACGGGCTGGCCGGCGGACTGGAGCTTGGAACCCCAGGTGACGGTCTCCTGCGCGAGCTCGGCCCAGTCGCGCGCCGTCCGCGCCTCGTCCTCGGCAGCGGCGAGCCGGCCGACGATCTTGCTGAGCGCCACGGCGGAGACCGGCGGCGCGGGCTCCTCGGCGCGGGCGCGCGGCGACAGGGCGGCGGCGCCGAGCAGCATCAAGACGGCGGATACGGCGGACTTCGCGGCCGGTGCCGGCGGGACGCCGCCGAGCTTGAGGGCGCGCGGTTTCGGGCGCACGGGGAACTCGTAGCAGAAACTGACGAACAGGCACCACACGGCGAAGGCGAGCGGCCATTGGTAGCGCTCGACGAGCCGGACGGTGTTTTTCTCCATGAACTTCCCCTTGCGGCCGGCCTCGACGGTGGCGTTGAGCACGCCGGCCAGGTCGACCCAGCCGCTGGCGTCGCGATAGGTGCCGCCGGAGGCGTCGGCGAGTTCGCGCAGCGTGCCGTCCTCCAGCTTCGAGAGGACGACGGCGCCGCGCTCGTCCTTCACGAGTCCGCCGGAGCCGTCGGGAATCATGGCGCCGGCGGCGGTGCCGACGCCGAGGGCGATGACGCGGACGCCCTTTTTCTTCAACTCCGGGAGCCGGTCGCGCCAGTGTTCGTCCGTGGCCTCGCCGTCGCTCAGCACGATGAGAAAACGGTCCGCGGCGGTCGCGGTGCCGAAGGCGTCGAGCGTGGTGTCGAGGAGCGCACCGTAGTTGGTGCCGCCCTCGGGCAGGAAGCCGGGCGCGAGCGCGGGCAGGAATTCCCGCAGGATCTCGTAATCGCTGCTGAGCGGGCTCTGCAGGAAGGCGGTGCCGGAAAAGACCACGAGGCCGACGCGCTCGCCGGAGAGTTTTTCGAGGAGCGATTGCGTGAGGAGCTTGGCGCGCTCGAGCCGCGACGGCTTCACGTCGGGCGTGAGCATCGACTTGGAAAGGTCGATCGCGAGGAGGATCTCGCGCGACTGGTCGAAGACGGGCTCCTCGATCCGGCCCCATTGCGGGCGCGCGAGGGCGACGATCGCGAGCGCGACGCCGACCGCGAGCCACGGCCGGGCGCGTCCGGCGCCGGCGGGACGCGCGACGAGCGCGACGCGGCGCGCGTCGGCCTCGGCCTGGAGGATTTTCGGGTGCGTGGCGTCGGCCTCGCGACGGCGACGCGCCAGCTCCGCCACGAGGAACGCGGCGGGTGCGAGCAACAGCCAGAGAAGATGCGGCCAGGCGAAGGTCATCGGGAGGCGGAAGGGACGGGCCGGACGGCGAAGGCGGGCCGGGCGAGGAGGGCGGCGAGCAGCAGCGCGGTGAGGCCGGGCACGGCGGCCCAGAAGAAGAGCTCCGTCGTGAGCAGGTAGCTCTTGGCCTGGAATTCGATCTTCTGCGCCCGGTCGATCGCCTTGAAGGCGGACTCGATCGTGCTCGTCTCCGCGGCGCGGAAGAACTTTCCGCCGGTGATTTCGGCGATGTCGCGCAGCGCGCCCTCGTCGAGATCGGACATGACGCGGCGGTAGCCGAGCTTGCGGCCCTTGTCGTCGAGCACGGGGAACGGCACGATGCCGTCGCGACCGGCGCCGATGGTGTAGACGGGGATGCCGCGGGATTTGGCGAGCTCGGCGGCCTGCGCGGGGGCGAGGGAGCCGCGGTTGTTGGCGCCGTCGGTGAGCAGGACAACGAACGCGCCCTGGCGGCGGCCGCCGCTCTCATGTTTCGCCTGCTCGAGCCGGGTGAGGGCGACGCCGAGACCGTCGCCGATCGCGGTGCCGTCCTCGATCAGGCCGATCCGCAGGCGCTCCAGCTGGCGCGCGAGCCAGTCGTGGTCGAAGGTGAGCGGCGCCATCGTGTAGGCGCGGCCGGAGAACAGCACGATCCCGATGCGGTCGGCGGGCCGCTGCTCGATGAACGCCTGGATGACGGGCTTGATCGCCTGCAGGCGGTTGATGCGGTCGCCGCCGCGCTCGTAGTCCTCGGACAGCATCGAGCCGGACAGGTCGATCGCGAGGACGATGTCGTAGCCCTGCGAATGCACCTCGCGCTTGTCCTCGACCCGCTGGGGGCGGGCGAGCGCGACGACGAGCAGCACGAGACCGGCGACGGCGAGGCCGACCGGCCACCGGGAAACGGAGACGAGCGACGGCCGGTGCCACGCGGCGGCGAACGGCACCAGCAGCACGGGCACGCGGCGGCGTCCGCGGATCCAGAAAAGCAGCGGCAGCGCGGCGAGCGCGAGCAGCCAGATCGGATCGTGGAGGATGAGGCGGTTCATCGGGCGGGCCGGCGCGACGGATTCACCGGCGGGCGCCCGCGCGCATGCGGGCGTGGAAGAACTTCACCAGCGCATCGAGCCGGTTTTCGTCGGTGCCGACGGCGAGCCGGCTCAGCTGGTCGGGGAAAAGCGCGCGCCAGGCGTCGTCGCGCTGCTGTCTCCACGCGGCGTGCGCGGCGCGCTCGGCGGCGCTGCCCTCGAGCGTGACGAGCCGCCCGGCGGTCGGATCGTAGGCGGCGAACGCCTCGCCGGCGGGCAGCGCGCGATCCCACGGATCGTCGACGCGGAAGCCCATCGTCTGGTAGCGCCGCTGCAGCACGGGCCAGCCCTCGGGCGCCGGGCGCGGCGGAAAGTCGCCGAGCCAGAGCAGGACGCTGTGCTTCGGCGCGGCGCGCGACAGCAGGCGCCACGGGATCTCGGAGACCGGCGAACGCAGGTCGGAGATCGAGGGCGGCGGCTGCGCGAGCAGCGTGGTGGCGGCGTGCAGGATGGCGCCGCGGCCGCGGACGGGTTCGCGGAAAAGATGACCGGAGGGGGAGACGTAGACGAAGCCGACGCGGTCGCGGTTGACGGCGCCGAGCAGCATCACGAGGCCGGCGAGCTCCAGCAGCGCCTCGCGCTTCGACTGCGCGCCCGAGCCGAAGAGCAGCGACGGCGAATCCTCGAGCACGACGAGGAGCGTGACCTCGCGTTCCTCGACGAACTTCTTGCGGTAGGGCTCGCCGAGCCGGGCGGTGACGTTCCAGTCGATGTCGCGGACGTCGTCGCCGAATTCGTAGCGCACGACCTGGTCGAACTCCATGCCCCGGCCGCGGAACGTGGAGCGATACTCGCCGCTGAGCATGGCCTCCACCGCATGGCGCACGCGCCACTCGAGCTGGCGCAGGAGCGCGAGCGGCGAGGCGGTGGACGTGGAAGCGGGAGGAGGGACGGACATGAAGGGAGGATTCGTCGTTTTCGGAGTCGTTCGCCTTTGCCGTTTCCGGCGATCCGGCGGCTCCGGCGAAGCCGGCACGGGCGCGGGAGGAAACGGAAGCGACGGCGTCACTTCGCCGGCACGGGCGTGCGCTCGATCACCTGCGCGACGATCCGGTCGGGCGAGATTTCCTCGGCCTCGGCCTCGTAGGTCAGGCCGATGCGGTGGCGGAGGACGTCGGGCGCGATCTCCTGCACGAGTGCGGGCGAGAGATAATCCTCGCCGCGCAGCCAGGCGAGCGCGCGGCCGGCCTGATAAAGGGCGAGCGAGGCGCGGGGCGAGGCGCCGAAGTTGAGGTATTTTTTCGCGCCGGCGCCGGGCTCGGCGAGGTCGCGCGTGGCGCGCACGAGCGAGAGGATGTAGCCCTGCACCGCGGGCGAGACATGGATGGCGTCGACCGCGTGGCGGAGCGAGAGCAGCTCCTCGCCGCTGGAGGCGGCCTCGACGGCCGGCTGCTTCGTGACCTGGCCCCAGCGCAGCATCATCGTCGATTCCTCGTCGGCGCTCGGGTAGTCGACGAGCAGCTTGAAGAGAAAACGGTCCGTCTGCGCCTCGGGCAGCGGATACGTGCCCTCCTGTTCGACGGGATTCTGCGTGGCCATGACGAAAAACGGCTTCGGCAGCGGATGCGTCTGCCCGCCGATGGTGACCTGGCGCTCCTGCATGGCCTCGAGCAACGCGCTCTGGACCTTGGCGGGCGCGCGGTTGATTTCGTCGGCGAGGAGCAGGTTGGCGAAGATCGGGCCGGGGTGGGCGCTGAACTCGCCCGTCTTGGGCTGGAAGATCATCGTGCCGACGACATCGCTCGGCAGCAGGTCGGGCGTGAACTGGATGCGCTCGAACTGCACGCCGAGGGCGGCGCCGAGCGATTTGACGAGCAGCGTCTTCGCGAGACCGGGCATGCCCTCGAGGAGGACGTGGCCGTTGGCGAGGAGCGCGACGAACAGGCGCTCGACCGTGGCGTCCTGGCCGATGACGGCCTTGCCGATTTCCGCGCGGAGTTTTGCAGACCAGACTGGACCGGTGATCATGATGAAGCGGTAGGGAAAAGGGGTGTGGTTGGACTCGCCGAAGGCGGAGAAGTTTCCCCGAAGAAAAGGGCGCGCGCGGGCTTTACCAATCCAAATCGACAAACGGAAAAACGCCGGGGGAAAATCGCGGTGACAGGCGGATGGATGGCGGATGCGCGTCGGAATCGACAGGCGCCGCAAGACCGTCTTGTCTCGGCGGTCCGATGGTGACGCCCTCCGATCTCCTGGCTTTTTCCCCGGCCGTGCTGGCCCTGGGGCTGGGAATCCTGACGCTGGTGTCGAACTGGCGCCGGCGGCCGAACCAGGCGGCGAGCCTGGTTTTCCTGTCCGTGGCGCTGTGGTCGGCGACGCGCGGAGCCGCGATGCACGGCAGCCTGCCGTTTTTCCGCGCCACCTCGGCACTCGGAGCGCTGCTGCCGCTGTGTTTCGGCCTGCTGGCGGCCTCGCTCACGGCCGCGGACTGGCGGGATATCTGGCGGGAGAACCGCGGGCTGGCGGCCCTGTGCGTGCCGCTGCTGATCCTGCCGTGGCTCGACTGGTTCGCGGTGGAGCGGACCGCAGGCGATGGCGGCCGGAACCGGCCTGCCTACTATCTTTACATCGCGTGGGCGGCCGTGGTCTACGCCGCGCTGGCGGCGGCCGTGGTGCGGAAGCTGCGCCGGGTCCACGGCATGCCGCGGCTCGAGTTGCGCGTGATCGCGCTGACGGGCGTGGGCGCGGCGGCGGCGATCCTGCTGAAAATGGCGCTGAGCCGTTTTCTGCCGCCGGTGGTGAACCACTACAGTTCGTCGGTGATCGCGCTCGCGCTGCTGTGCGGCATGGGCTGGGTGTTTTTCACCCGGAGAATCTTCGATGCCCACCACTTGTTCCGGCTCGGCTGCCGGTATGCGGTGCTCGTGGTCGCGCTCACGGTCACGGGCTGGATTCTGAACCGGTTTCTCGAAGACTGGGTTCCCGACTGGCTCCTGTTCGTGTGCATCGCGATGGCGATCCTCGCTCTCGGTCACTGGCTGCGCGCGCGGCTCGATCGCTGGCTGTTCTCCTTTCCCGAGGCGGCGGCGGCCCGCGCGGTGCTCCACACGGCGGCGCGGCAGACCGCGACGGAGGCGGATTTCCGCCGGGAGTTCCGGAACATCGTCGCCGGCTGGGCGCGGGCGGATGGAGCGGATCTTGTCGCGATTGCGGATGAGGACGTGCCCGCGCCATCCTCCGGCGTGCGGGAGGCGCTGCCGGCGCTGGTCGCGCTGCGCCGGCTGGGCTGGGCCACGCCGGAACGCCTGGAGCGGGAGCGTCCGACCGCGGGCCGCGTGGCCCTGAAAGCCTGGCTGACGGAGCGCCGGCTGGGCGCGGTCGTCGTGGCTCGCGGCCAGGCCAGCGCCGTGGCCGTGGGCGTCGGCCTGCGGGCGACCCGGGAACCTTTCACCTATCCGGACATCGAGCAGCTGACCGAATTCGCCGAGATCGCGGAGGCGGCGATGGAGCGGCTGCGGCTCACCGCGCAGATCGTGCAATCGGAGAAACTCGCCACGGTGGGCCTCCTCGGCGCGAGCCTCGCGCACGAGATCCGCAATCCGCTCTACGCCATCCGCGCCTTCGTCGAGCTGCTGCCGGCGAACTACGATCGCACGGAATTCCGCGAGCAGTTCACCGGACTCGTCGGCTCCGAGGTCGTGCGCATCGACCACCTGATCTCGCAGCTGATGAACCTCGCCTCGCCGCGCCCGGTCGAGACCGAGGCGCTTTCCCTGCACAACGTGATCCATCACGGCTGCGAACTGCTCACCCCGAAGGCCCGGGCCTGCGACACCGCGGTCGAGACGGACCTGCGCGCGCAGCGCGACGAGATCGTGGCCGATGCCGGGGCGCTCAAGCAGGTGCTGCTCAATCTCGGCCTCAATGCGATCCACGCGCAGGAACACACGGCCTCGCGGCGCTGGCTGCGGATCGCGACGCGCGACGGCGAGCACGGGCTCGAGCTGATCGTGAGCGACGGCGGGCCGGGCATCGCGGCCGAGCTGCGGCCGCGGCTCTTCGAACCTTTCCAGACGAACCGCGCGGGCGGACTCGGCCTCGGGCTCTCCGTCACGCGCGAGGTGCTGTCCCGTTTCGGCGCGGTCATCATCGCGGAGGCGCCGGCCTCCGGCACGGGCGCGGTGTTCCGGGTGACGTTTCCGCGGCCGCCGGGCGGCGCCGCGCGCAAAGGCGCCCCGCCCGGCTCGCGCTTTACGGCGAACCGCCGTCCGCCGGTATGAGCGTGCCGGACGACATCGTCGCGCGGCTCGCGGCCGTCGGCGTCGCGCCGGCCGAGGTGGAGGAGCGTTTCGTCCGCGGCGCCGGTCCCGGCGGACAGAAGATCAACAAAACGTCCTCGACGGTGTGGCTCCGGCACGCGCCGAGCGGCGTCGAGGTGCGCTGTCAGGCGGAGCGCTCGCAGGCGGCGAATCGCGCGCAGGCCTGGCGGGAGTTGTGCGAGAAACTCGAGGCCCGGGCCCGCGCGGCGGGCGAGGCCCGCGAACAGGCGCGCGAGGCGGAGCGCCGCCGCACGCGGCAGAAAAGCCGCGGGCAGAAACTCCGGATGATCGCGGCGAAGAAACACCGCGCGAAACACAAGGCCCGCCGCGGCCGCGTGCGCGGCGAGGATTAGCGCCGGTCCTGGCCTTCGCGGCTGCCGTCGGTTTTGCGTTGCGCGGGCGGGGTTTTGTTTTGCGGGCGACGCCGTTCGACCGCGGTGTGGCGACGTCGGTGGAGACGCGCGGACGCGACCTCGCCGGATGCGCCGCCAGCGGGGAGACGGCGGGGCTTGACGACTTTGATAGCTTTGGCGTTCGACAGCGCGGCGCGTGCGGTGCTGGCTAACCAATCCGATGAATTCATCCGTCCTCACGACCATCGCTGCGACCGGCTTCACCGTGGCGTTTTTCCATGCCGCGATCCCGACGCACTGGCTGCCGTTCGTGCTCGTGGCGCGGGCGCGTTCGTGGAGCCGGGCGAAGACGCTCGCGGTGACGGCGTTTGCCGGACTCGGCCATGTGATCGTGACGACCCTGCTCGGGCTCGGCATCGCCTGGTTCGGGTTTCAGCTCGACGAGCGGCTGGGGCGCGCGTTTCCGTGGATCGCCGGCGGTGCGCTCGTGGCGATCGGCGCGTATTTTCTCTGGCGGCAGGCGATGGGGAAGGGACTCCGGCATCACACGCTGCCGGGCGGCCATCACCGGCCGACGTCCGAGTGCGGACACGAGGCGGAGCACAGTCACTTCGAGCACGAACTCGCGGAGAGCGATCTGGTATCCGACCAGCGCAGCGACGCGGCGGTGATCGGCGGACTTTTCCTGATGCTCACCCTGTCGCCGTGCGAAGGTTTCCTGCCGGTCTATCTCTCCGGCGTGCAGTTCGGCTGGCGCGGTTTCTTCGTGCTGAGCGTGATCCTCGCCGTCGCCGCGCTGGCGGGCATGACGCTCTTCACGTGGCTGGCGCTCGTCGGGTTGGAGCGTTTCCGCATCAAGAGTCTCGAACGCTGGGAAGCGGGCCTGCTTGGCGCGCTGTTTTGCGTGCTCGGCGTGCTGGTCCTCGTGCTGGAGTGAGCGCGGCGGAAAGGGCGCCGGCGCCCGGCGGGCTCATTTCGCCCGCGGCACGGCGAACTTGATCGTGGGCGCGTCGTCGCCGGGCTTCTTTTCGTCGGCCGGGAGCGGGGCGTGCGAGATGGGCGAGGCTTCGGCGGCCGGCGCGGACGAGGTGAAACGCGGCGCGTTGGCCGGGATCGCGGCGAAGGCGCGCTCGAGCAGCTCCACCGTCTTCAAATCGCGGGAGCGGCCGAGGTCGCGTTGGCCGCCGGGGCCGAAGGCGCCCATGATGACGACGATGACGCGCTGGCCGTTGCGCTCGGCGGTGGCGCTGAGGCAGTAACCGGCGCCGGCGGTGTAGCCGGTCTTGAGGCCGTCGACGCCGGCGACCTTGCCGAGGAGATTGTTGTGGTTGCGCATGTGCTGCGGGCCCTTGACGCGGGCGGGACCGAAGTCGCGCTCGCGGACGGAGCTGTATTTGAGCACGTCGGTTTTCTGCACGAGGTAGCGGCAGAGCAGGGCGAAATCGCGGGGCGAGGTGAGGTCGCCGTCGGCGATCTGGCGCGAGGCGGGCGGCAGGCCGTGGGGCGAGCGGAAGGTGGTGTGCGTCATGCCGAGTTCGCGGGCTTTGGCGTTCATCAGCTCGACGAAGCCGGGCACCGAGCCGGCGGCGACGCGGGCGAGGGCGTGCGCGGCGTCGTTGGCGGACTGGATCATCATCGCGTAGATCAGCTCCTCGACGGGAAACGTCTCCCGCGGGTCGAGGTAGACCTGCGTGCCGCCGATCTTCGCGTCGCTGGCGTCGATCTGCACCGGTGTGGACAAGGTCAGCGCGCCGCCCGCGAGCTTGTCGGAGAGGACGGCGAACGTCATCAGCTTCGTCATGCTGGCGGGCGGGCTGACGATGTCGGGATTCTCCTGCAGGAGCACGTCGCCGGTGGCGGCGTTGATCGCGATGGCGCCCTTGTAGGAGCCCTCGGCCTCGGCGGGACGGGTCGGGCGCGACTTCGCGGCCCGGGCGGAAAAGGGCGCGAGCGCGACGGCGCAGAGGAGAAACGCGGAGAGAAGACGGCGCGAAAAAATCATGGGCGGCAACAAGAGGTTTTTTGGCGGAGCGGGCGAGACGAAATGCGCGCCGGCCCGCGCCGTGGCGGCGGGCGGATCGGCGGCGCTCCCGGGTGCGTTCACACGCCGAGCACGGTGCGATAGATGCGCGGCACGCGCTTCGTCACGGAGCAGAGCGTTTCCCATGGGATCGTCTCGGCCCAGCCGCTGAATTCTCCGATGGAGATCTCCGCGCCTTCCTGCCGGCCGACGAGCGCGACCTCGTCGCCCACCTGCGCGCCGGGCACGTCGGTCACGTCGACGATCGTCTGGTCCATGGTGACGCGTCCGAGCACGGGGCAGCGCCGGCCGCGGATGAGGACCTCGGCGCGGTTGCTGACGGCGCGCGGGATGCCGTCGCCGTAGCCGGCGCAGACGATCGCGGTCGTCGTGTCGCGGTCGAGGCGGCGCGTGCGGCCGTAGCTGACGGTCGAGCCCGCGGGCAGCGTTTTCACGAGCCCGACGCGTGACCGGAAGCTGAATACGGGTTCGGTGTGGACCTCGGCGAGCAGCGAGTGCGGGTGCGGCAGGATGCCGAACTGGAGCAGGCCGATGCGCACGGCGTTGAACGGGCTCGCGCCGGGCATGGACTCGAGGCCGGCGCTGTTGTCGGCGTGGACAAAAATATCGCCCGGGCGCAGGCCGGTGCAGCGGTCGAGCGCGGCGAGGAAGCGCCGGCGCTGCTCCGCGGTGAACGCCGGGTCGTCGTCGGGCGAGGCGAAGTGGGTGAACACGCCGCCGAGCCGCAGGTGGGGCGACGCGGCGATCCGCGCATGGACGTCCTGCGCATGCTCGTGCCAGACGCCGAGCCGGCCCATGCCGGTGTCGATCTTCAGGTGCACCGAGATCGGCCGGCCGGCCTCGCGGCCGACGGCGTCGAAACGCGCGACTTCGTCGGCGGTCGAGACCGTGGCGGTGAGGTCGTAGTCGGCGAGATAACGGTCCTCCTCGGGCAGCATCGGGCTGAGCAGCAGGATCGGCCAGCCCGGGCCGAGCTCGCGCACGGTCATCGCCTCGGAGAGCGTGGCGACGGCGAAGAGATCCGCGCCGGCGTGCATGAGCCGCGCCGCCGTCTGCGGCAGGCCGTGGCCGTAGGCGTCGGCCTTCACGACGGCGACATAGCGCATGTGCGCCGGCAGCGAGGCGCGGATGAGACGCAGATTCCGCTCCAGGGCGGCGAGGTCGATCTCGGCCCAGCAACGCAGCGGGAGACGGGAATTGGGCGGGTTCATGAAGCGGGGGCGCGGTGCACCTGCGGCGTCCACGTCGCGTAGCTCGGTTCCTCGTGCAGGAACGCGTCGGGCGCCTCGGTGGCGCGAAACACGTCCGCCTCGGGGATGCGGGACAGCAGGTCGGAGACGGAGTAGGGCACCTGCGCCACGTCGCGCGGCAGCGGCGTCCAGTGCCGGAAACCCTCCGGCATGACGAGTTCGCCGACGAGGTCCGCCGTCGGCACCCGGCGGAGCGGCCCGCCCAGCGCGAGGCAGTGCCAGCTGTCGCGGCGGGCGTCGGCGATGATGTTCACGTCCGGCCGCCGCAGCGCCTCCGCCACGAGCGCGAGGCTGTGATAGGCGAACATCGGCCGCGGCGTCAGCGTGTGCCAGGCGCGCAGCGCCATCGCCGCGGTGCGGATGCCGAGGACGGAGCCGGGGCCGTCGCAAAACACGAACGCCCCGGCGTCGCCGGGCCGGACGTCGAGCGCCGCGACGCCGCGGAACACGCCCGTGCCCGCCTCCTCGTCGAGCGCGATCCAGCGCGGCTCGCGTTCGGGCGCGATCCAGCCGACCTGCACGCGGGCCGAGGCCGCGTCGATCACGAGGAGCGGCGCATGGGTGGCGAGAAGCTGGCGGAGGCTGGACATGAGGGACGAAGCGCAGACCAAACGCCGCCGCGCCGCGCCGTGCAAGCATCCAGCGACCGGGGTGAATCGGGCATTGACCGGGAGGCGCCCCGCCGTAGCGTGGCCAATTCTCTCCTTAAAAGAACCGTCGCATCACTCCCGTGAACGTCCAACTGAATAACGTCTCCGATACCCGCAAGAGCCTTGTCGTCACGCTCGACCCGAGCGAAGTCGATGCCGTCCACCAGGAAGTGGTCGCCGAATACACCAAGCTCGCCCGCCTGCCCGGGTTCCGCCCCGGCAAGGCCCCAGCCGCGATGGTGGCCAAGCGTTTCGCCAAGGAGATCGC
>Ga0222421_100218_pt1 | contig 34718 bp, 29 predicted proteins | sample 3A1ome_2_FD_182473 | JGI IMG/M metagenome (GOLD analysis project Ga0222421, IMG submission 182473) | Enriched microbial communities from leaf-cutter ant dump, University of Wisconsin, Madison, United States - 3A150A (version 2) | ecosystem: Environmental > Terrestrial > Nest > Insects nest > Nest... | reverse complement strand
TGAATCCGCTGCCGGTCACGAGGCAGACGACGTGCTCGTCCGCCGCGAGCTCGCCGCGCGCCACGGCCTGCGCGACGCCCGCGAGCGCCACCGCGCCGGCCGGTTCGCTGAAGACGCCTTCCTCGCGTGCGAGCCGCGCCTGCCAGGCCCAGACGGCTTCGTCGGACACGACATGCCCCTGCCCGCCGGAGCGGCGGCAGGCCGCGATGACCTGGTCGCCGTCGAGCACGCCGCCGACCTGCAGGCCGCTGATCGCCGTCGTGGACTCCACCGCGCGCGCCCGGTCCTCGCCCGCGCGCAACGCCGAGGCGATCGTGTCGTTGCCCGCCGGCTGCACGCAATGCACCCGGCCGCGCGCACCGAAGGTCTCCACGCCGCGCGCCACGGCGAGCGTCAGTCCGCCGCCGCCCGCCGGGCTGAACACGTTGAAGGGTTCGCCGCCGAGCGTCTCCGCGATCTCGTAGCCGATCGTCTGCACGCCGGCCATGCCGCGCGGCGACAGCGCGAACGCGCTGATCTCGTAACCGGCGCCGAGCTCCTCGGCCAGGCCGCGGAGCCCGTGCATGACCTCCGCGCTCACCGCCGGCGAGGCGCCGAACGCGCGGATCCGGAAAAGCTGCGCCCCGTAGGCGCGCATCTGCCGCAGCTTGCCCTCGGGCGCGCCCTCGACGATCGCGAGGTGGCAGGCCAGCCCGGCGCGCGCGCAATACGCGGCGAGCGCCGCGCCGGTGTTGCCGCTCGAGGTGCCGAGGCAGGCCCGGCGGCCTTCGCGCTTGAGATGCGTCACCGCCGCCGCGGCGAACCGGTCCTTGTAGGAGCCGGTCGGGTTGCCGCCCTCGTATTTGAACCAGAGATTCCGCAATCCGAGCGCCGGGCCGATCCGCTGCGAGTGGATCAGCGGCGTGTTGCCTTCGCCCAGCGTGACCGCGTCGGCAGCCGGCGGCGCGCCCCATTTGTCGGCGTGTTTCCAGAGATTCATGATTTTGCCTCCGCCGTGCTCCACGGTCCCCGCGCGCTCCGCACGAAACCCGTCGTCATCTCGGTCGTCACCGCGCCGCGGCCCGGCACCGGCAGCAGCTCGCCGCTTTTCAACAGATCCTCGAAGCGGCCGACCGGCGAAGTGCTGGGCTGCAGCGTGATGATGTGCCCCTCGCCCCAGAGCGGATAACGCTCCACGCCGCCGGAGCAGTTCCACGACCAGGCGTAGGGAAACACGCCGAGATCCCATTCCATCGCGAAGCCGAGTCCGCGCGCCTCGTTCCACACGCAGCCGCAGCCGGCGGTGAAGTCCGTCAGCTGCACGGAGTGATCCTTTCCGCTGCCCGCCGGCGGGACGACGCTGCAGTCGCGCAGCGCTCCGCCCACGCGCTCGGGCACGTGCGGCCACGCGCCGCGGTATCCGGCCTGCAACTGCAGCGCCGCCGGGTCGTCCGCCTGGAAGACGCGCACCGTCCGCGCCGGCGCCAGCAGCCGCGCGCCGTCGAGCAGCGGCCCGCCGAAGGTGGGGTGCTGCAGCCAGGCGACGGGCAGCGTCTGCGCCGAGCGGTTCTCCACCGTCTCGCGCCAGAGCAGTTGCGCGGAATCGCGCCGCACCACCAGTTCGCGCCGGTAGACCAGCGGCGTCCGGACGGACCGGCCGACGAGCGTGACGCTCAGCTCCTGCGCGCCGGCGCGGATCCGCTCCACGTCCCACGGCAGGCTGCGCAGCTCGCCGTGCGTGCCGAGCGGCGCGCCGAAATAGTCGCCCGCGAAGAAGCCGGCCGGCAGCGACACATACCAGCTGCCGTCCATCACGTCGTAGAGATCGCTGCCGCCGCGGACCGGCTGGTCGAGCACGTGCCGGCGCGGCGGCTGGCCGTAGGGATTGCGCCAGATGATGTCCACGCCGCTCGCGCGATCGATGTAGCTCGCGATCGCGCCGCCCATCCCAGGCCAGAGGGCGACGCGATAGAACGCATTTTGCAGGACGAGCAGCCGCCGGCCGCCCTCCTCCACCCAGCGCGCAACTGGTTTGGCGGACTGCCCAGTCCGGCGCGGTTGCCGGCGGACCGGCGCGGCGCCTTTGTTTTTGGCCGAACGTTTCCCCAGGATTTTTTTCATGGCTGTTCCTCTTTCAAAGTTTCAGGTGGATCTCGCCGGGCTCGCCCCGGGCTTCCACCGGCGGCGCCTGCAGACGCGCGGCGCCGGCTTCGATCTCTTCATCTGGCGCGGCGGCCCCGGCCCCGTGCTGCTGGCCAACGGCGCCACGCACGGCGACGAATACGAGGGGCCGACGCTGCTCCGCCAGTGGGCCGCGCAGTGGCGGCCGGCCCGGCTCGCCGGCACGGTCGTCTTCGTGCCGGTGCTCAACGAGGCCGCGTTCTACGCCGGCCAGCGCTGCCATCCCGCCGACGGCGGCAATCTCGCCCGCGCCTTTCCCGGCCGCGCGCGCGGCACGCCGACCGAGCGGCTCGCGCATCTCTTCGACACGCAGCTGCTCGCGCAATGCACGCACTACGCCGATCTGCACAGCGCCGGCGCCTCCTACCAGCTGCTGCCGTGGGTCGGCTACATCACGCATGCCGACGCGGTCGTCGACCGCCGCCAGCGCGCCATGGCCGCGTGCTTCGACACGCTGTGGTGCTGGGCCGGACCGTTCCTGCCCGGCCGCACGCTCAGCGCGGCGCACGACCGGAAGATCCCCGCGATCTACGTGGAATGCAGCGGCGCCGGGGGCGTCGAACCGCGCGACCTGCGCGCGCTCGAGCGCGGGCTGCGCCAGCTGCTGCGCTGGGCGGGACTCGTGTCCGGCCCGCGGTCGCAGCTGCGCCGGCAGAAGATCCGGCTGACGCGCGACGCCGCGGAGGCGCACCTGCAGGTGCATCATCCGGCGCCGCACGACGGACTGTTCGTGCCGCTCGCGACGCTGGGGAAGAACGTGCGCCGCGGACAGACGCTCGGCACCGTGCTCGCGCTCGACGGCGGGACCGCGGGCGCGATCAAGGCGGAGCGGAGCGGACGCCTCGTGATGGTGCGCCGCCAGCGCTCCGTGCGCCGGAGCGACGCCCTCTTCACGCTCGCGCCGGTCTGAGCCGCGTTTCATGCGAGCAGCCCGCCGTCGACGACCCACGTCACGCCGGTGACGAACTTCGCGCGGTCCGAGCAGAGAAACGCCACCGTCGCCGCGATGTCGGCCGGCTCCCCGCACCCGAGCGGCGTCTGGTTGGCCACATCGGACACGACGCCCTGCGCCGCCAGCTCGCGCTCGAGCCGCGCGGACGTATCCACGCGGATGTCACCCGGCGCGACCGCCACGACGCGGATGTGGTCGGCGGCGAGCTCCTTCGCCATCGATTGGGCGAGCGAGGACACGGCGGCCTTGGTGGCCGCGTAAATCATCGCCCCGCGCTGCGGCCGGAAGGCGTTGATCGAGGAAATGTGCACGATGACGCCGCCGCCCGCCGCCCGGAGATGCGGCACGGCCGCCTGCGCGCAGAAGACCGGGCCGCCGAAATTCACGCGCACCACGGCGTCGAAGAACGCGGGCGTGAGCGCGTCGAGCCCGGCCAGCGCCGGGGCTCCGGTGATCGCGGCGTTGTTGACGAGCACGTCGAGCCCGCCGAGCGCCGCGGCCGCGGCGTCGACGAACCGGCGGCACTGCGCGGGATCGCCCACATCGACCGCCAGCGGAATCACGCGGTCGCCGTAGCGCTCCACCAGCGGCGCCGCGACCGCCGGGTCGGGCTGGCCGACCGCGACGCGGCCGCCGGCGGCGAGAAAGGCTTCGGTGATGGCGCGACCGATGTTGGTCGCGCCGCCGGTGACGATGACGCGGGGCGAGGGAGTCATGGGAAGGAGCACTGCAGCTTGCGGGCCGGACCACGGCCCTCCGGGAAAGACCGGAGGGCGGCGGAGCGCGACGGAGATTGCACTTTGGCCCGCTGGTCATACCGGTTGTCCAGCGTTTCCCCCCACCCCGGCACCCCACCTGCTCTGCGGCCACCGTGCCAGCCGCCTTTCCCTTGTTGTCCGTCGCTCATGGTTTTTTCCGGCCCGCCTGCGGCGCGCCCGGCTCAGGTCGCCTGGCCCGCGGCGTAGCGTTCGATGAACGCGCGGCACTCGGGCGTGAGCGGATAGCCGAGGTAGCTGGCGCTGGAGCTGAAGAGCCCGCGCGCAACCATGTAGTGCTTCAGGCCGGTGAGCCAGCAGGCGATCGACTGGCCGCCGTAGATGCCGAAGAGCACCTCGCGGGTCTGCGCGTCGAGCGCCTGAGCCTCCTCGATCCGGCCCGCGAGGAACAGGTCGACGATCCGCCGGAGCTGCGGCGCGGTGGCGGCGGCGCCGCCGAACATCAGGCCGTTGTAACCGGCCTGCAGATACTCGAGGCAGCGGAACTCGTCGCCGTTGAGCAGCGTCAGCGACGGCTTCTCCCGCCGGGCGGCGAGCGCGGCCTCGCGCCGCTCGATCGAGCCGGAGCTGTCCTTGGCGAGGTGGACGTTCGGCAGCAGATAGATGCGTTTCAACCGGTCCAGCGGGATCATGATCGGCCGGTGCCGGCCGAGATCGTAGATGCCCACGGGCAGCGGGCTCGCGGTTGCGGCCTCCTCGAAAAGCGCCGCGATGCGGTCCGGCGTGGCGTTGAGCATCGTCGCCGGCGCGGCGATGACCGCGTAGTCGGCCCCGGCCTCCGCGGCGGCCATGACGTTGTCGAGAATGCGCGGCACGGAATTGTCGGTCACCTGGGCGGCGATTTTCAGCCGGTCCCCGGCGGCCGCCCTCGCCGCCTTCACCAGCCGCGCGCGCTCCCGGTCCGGCAGCCAGGGTCCCTCGCCGCAGGTGCCGCCCAGAAACACACCCGTGAGGCCGCCGGCGACAGCGTCATGGATCATCCGCTCCGCCGAGGGAAGATCGACCTTGAGATCCGCCTGCAACGGGGTGGGCGCTGCGGACCAAATTTGCACTGCTGGCATGGATTTCATCGTCAGCCAACAAGCCAAGCCGCCCGCACCGAAACTAGCCTTATCTACTGGTAAACCTTTATGAGCAGCACCGTCCCTCCCTTCGAGATTCCCCGGCGTCTTTCCCTCTGCGTCCAGACCGCCAACGCGATCCGCAAGGCGATCGACGAGGGGGCGTGGACCGAATTCCTGCCCAGCGAGCGCCGGCTGTGCGAAATGTTCCAGGTCAGCCGGCCGACGATCCGCACCGCGCTCCACCAGCTCGCGAAGGACGGCCTGCTGAGCATCCAGCAGGGCCGGCGGAACCGGCTGCTCAAGACCCCGGGACGCGCCGCACCCGACCGCGGCCACCTCGTCGGGCTGGTGACGCACGAGCCGTTCTCGCACATGTCGCAGGTCACCTACCAGAGCATCGGCGAGATGCGCACCTATCTCGCCAAGCACGGGATCGTGAGCGAGGTGCTCGTCTGCCCGTTGCACGGCGCCCGGGCCCAGCAGCAGAAGCTCGAGGCCTTCGTCCGGCAGAACCGCGTGCTCTGCTGCCTGCTCCTGTCGGTGAGCTACGAGTTGCAGCACTGGTTCGCCACGCATTCGATCCCCGCGCTGGTGCTCGGCTCGTGCCATCCCGACGTGCAGCTGCCGTCGCTCGACGTCGACTACCGCTCCGTCTGCCGGCACGCCGCCGGCATTTTTCTCGGCAAGGGGCACCGGCATCTGGCGCTGGTCGTGCCGCATTCGAACGTCGCCGGCGATCTCGCCAGCGAACAGGGTTTCCAGGAGGCCGTCGCGAAACACGGCCAGGGCGCCCGCGCCACGATCGTCCGCCACAACGGCACCGCGCAGGCCATCACCGCCAAGCTCGACGCCGTCTTCCAGGGCCCGCAGCCGCCGACCGCGCTGCTCATCGCCAAGCCGCAGCACGTGTTCATCGTGATCATCTACCTGTTGAAGCGCGGTCTCAGCGTGCCCGATACGGTCTCGCTCATCGCCCGCGACTACGACCACCTGTTCGAGGTCGTGCATCCGCAGATCGCGCACTATTCGCTCGCGGACAACCCCCTCGCCCACCGCTCGTCGCGGCTCATGCTCCAGCTCGCGCGACGGGGCATGCTGCCGCCCCAGCCGAGCCTGATCTTCCCGAAATACGTCCCCGGAGCGACCGTCCGGCGGATCGCCTGAAAACCGCCGCCGGACCCGCGTCCGCGCGGCCAGGAAACAGGGGCCGGCAAAGACCGGTCCGACGGCGCGGTTTCCCCGATGCCGTTCAAGCCGCGTCGGCCCTGGGCGGGGCGAGCAGGCGCAGGGCGTTCGCGATCACGAGGAGCGTCGCCCCGGTGTCCGCGAGGATCGCGAACCAGAGGCTTGCGTGGCCGAGCAGCGTGAGCACGAGGAAGACGGCCTTCAGGCCGAGCGCGAACGCGATGTTGAAATGGATGATGCCCAGCGTCCGCCGGCCGAGGCGGATCGTCTCGGCGATCCGGCCCAGGTCGTCCTGCATCAGCGCGATGTCGGCGGTCTCGATCGCCGCGTCCGTGCCCGCGGCGCCCATCGCGATGCCGAGGCTGGCCGTGGCCATCGCCGGCGCGTCGTTCACGCCGTCGCCGACCATGCCGACCACGCCGAATTTTTCGCGCAGGGCCCGGACCGCCGCAACCTTGTCGTCCGGCAGCAGGTCGCCGCGAGCTTCGTCGATGCCAACCTGCCGGGCGATGAAGTCGACCGTGCGCTGGTTGTCGCCGCTGAGCATGATCACCTGCGCGACGCCCGCCGCGTGCAGTGCGGCGACCGCCTCCCGGGCGTGCGGTCGCACGGTGTCGCCGATGGCGATGACGCCCAGAACCTCGCCCGCGCAATTGTCATGCGGACGGTGCCCGACGACCACGACCGACTGCCCTTTCGCCTCGATGGCGCCGAGACGCCGCTCGAGGGCCTCGGAGCAGACGCCGAGTTCGTGGGCAAAACGGTGGTTGCCGACGAAATACGCATGGCCGTCGATCGCGCCCTCGGCGCCGCGACCCGTGCGGGCCTGATACGCGGACGCGCGGGAAAACGGAATCCGCCGCTCCCGCGCATGGGCCACCACGGCCCGCGCCAGCGGGTGCGAGGAATGATCGTCGAGAGCGGCGGCGATGCGGACCACGGCGGCCTCGTCGGCCGCACCCACGAGCTCCACGGCGAGCACCCGCGGCTTCCCCTCGGTGATCGTCCCCGTCTTGTCCACGGCCAGGGCCTTCAGCCGGCCGACGGTTTCCAGATGCGCGCCGCCCTTGACCAGCACGCCGCGGCGCGCGAGCGCGGTCAGTCCGGCGACGATGCTGACCGGCGTGGAAATCACCAGCGCGCACGGGCACGCGATGATCAGCAGCACGCAGGCGCGGTAGAGCCAGATGCTCCACGCCTCGCCGAGAAAGACCGGCGGGACAAGAAACACCAGCAGCGCCACCGCCGTCACCGCAGGCGTGTAGCAGCGCGCAAACGTATCCACAAACCGCTGCGTGGGCGCCTTCCGTTCCTGCGCCTCCGCGACCAGCCGGACGATGCGCGCGAGCGTCGTGTCGCCGGCGGTCTGCGTGACCTTGATCTCGAGCGAGCCCTCGCCGTTGATCGTGCCGGCGAACACCGGATCGCCGGGCTTCTTGTCCACGGGCACGGATTCGCCCGTGATCGGCGCCTGGTTCACCGCGGACGCGCCGGCCACGACTTCGCCGTCGAGCGCGATGCTCATGCCGGACTTCGCCGCGATGATCTCGCCGGGCGCGACCTGGTCGACGGGCACCTCGACGAAGCGCCCGTCGCGTTTCACCAGCGCGACCGACGGAGCCAGTTCCAACAACGCCTCGGTGGCGCGGCGCGCGCGGCGGTCGGCCCAGCCCTCCAGCCATTCGGCCACGCCGAAGAGAAACACCACGGCCGACGCCTCGACCCATTCGCCGATCACGGAAGCGCCGAGCGCAGCGACGACAACCAGCAGGTTGATGTCCGGGCGCAACTGCCGCAGGGCCTTCCACGCCTTGGGCAACAGGAACCAGCCGCCCGCCAGCATGGCGGCCAGCGCCGTCCCGGCCACGGCGCGCGCCGGCGGGAGTTCCCGCCCGTGGATCAGGAGCGCCGCCGCCACGAGCACGCCGGAGACGGCCAGGCTGATCGTCTCCGCGTGGCTGCCGCCTTCGCCGTGATCGTGGCTGCAGCCGCCGGCATGCTCGTCACCGTCGTGATGATGGTCGTGGGACATGGGAGTGATTCTGCTCGGATGCCGGGGAATGTCGATGGCCGCCGGCTCAGTGCTGATGCCGGTCGCCGCCGGCTTCGTCGCAGACACAGGCGTATTCGGCGCGCCGGCACTCGCCGCAGACTTCATCGTGAAACTCGACGCGGTAGTTCTTCGGCCGGGCCTGCGCGGTGTCGCGGACCTGCACCACGATGCGATAACCGTCGCCCTCGGGTAGCGGATCATTGGATACCAGCGCGCCGTCCCGGTCCGCGAAGGCGAGCGTGACTTTGCCGGTCCTGGCCTCGGCGACGGCGGTGACCACCTGCCCGGAAGGCGCCACGGGCTTGAGGTCCCGGTCGTAGAACGAGACGGTGACCGAGCGGTCTTTCCCGACGAGGAACTCCACGTGGGGAGCCTCGGTGGTGAGAATTTTCCCGCCCCTCGGGCCGGGGATCGGTTGGGCAGCGAGCGCGACCGCCGTGGCGAGCAGCGCGAAGGAGGTGAAGACGAGGGAACGGAGGGTTTTCATGGGAATGGAGCCTGGTTAAGCGTGTTCGTTCTTACTTGTTCGCCGGCGGCGCGGCCGCGGATGGTCGCGCTCGCACCAGCAGTAAAGCGTCGGCAGCAGCACGAGCGTGAGGAACGTGGCGGTGACGATGCCGCCGATGACGACGGTCGCGATGGGGCGCTGCACCTCCGCGCCGGAACCGGTGGCCAGCGCCATCGGCACGAAGCCGAGCGCGGCGACCAGCGCCGTCATGAGCACGGGGCGCAGCCGCGTGAGCGCGCCCTCGACGACGGCGTCGCGCACGTTTCTGCCCTCCTCGCGGAGCTGGTTGATGAAGGAGATCATCATGACGCCGTTGAGCACGGCCACGCCGGAGAGCGCGATGAAGCCGACCGCCGCCGAGATGGAGAACGGCAGGTCGCGCAGCCAGAGGGCGAAGATGCCGCCGGTGACCGCGAGCGGGATGCCGGTGTAGACGATCAGCGCCTGCCGCACGCTGCCAAACGCCATGAAGATCAGCAGAAAGATCAGGGCGAGCGCGGCGGGCACCACGATGGCGAGCCGGGTGCGCGCTTCCTCGAGGTTCTTGAACGCCCCGCCGTATTCGACGAAATAACCTTCGGGCAGCTTCACGCCGGCGCCGATCTTCCGCTGCGCCTCGAGCACGAAGCTCTGCACGTCGCGGCCGCGCAGGTTGACCTGGATGGCCATGCGCCGCTGAAACGCCTCGCGGCTGATCGTGTTGACGCTCTCGGTCATGCTCACGTCGGCCACCTGGCCGAGCGTGATCAGCCCGCCGTCGGTCGTGCGCACGGGCAGATGGGCGACGCCGGCGAAATCCCGCCGGGCCGCCTCCGCCAGCCGCGTGACGATCGGATAGCGGCGGTTGCCGTCCACGATCACGCCGCCCTCCACGCCGGCGAACGCGGTCTCGATCGCCTGGTTCACCTCGGCGGCGTGGACGTTGTAGCGCGACATCGCCGCGCGGTTGAGCACGACCTGGAGGACGGGCGCCTTGCCCGCCGCATCGAACTCCACGTCGGCGGCGCCGGGGATTTTCTCGACGATCTCGCGGATCTCGCCGGCGACCTGTTCGAGCGTGGCGTAGTCGTCGCCGAAAACCTTGATCGCGATGTCGGCGCGGCTGCCCGAGAGCAGTTCGTTGAACCGTAGCTCGATCGGCTGGGAGAACAGGTAGCTCTGGCCCGGGAAATGGACGGCGAGCTCCTTCGCCATGAGGTTGGTGAGTTCGTCCTTGGTGATCGTCCGGCCGTCGATCTGCCGCCACTCGGCGGGCGGTTTGAGCATGATGTAGCTGTCGCCCACGTTCACGCCCATCGGGTCGGTCGCCACTTCAGAAGTGCCGACGCGGGCGAAGGTGTGCGTGACCTCGGGAAACTTCTCCAGCATCAGTTTCTCGGCGGCGGTCTGCATCTCCAGCGACGATGCGAGGCCGATGCTGGTGGTGCGGATCATCTGGGCGGCGAGCGAGCCCTCGTCGAGCTGCGGGATGAATTCCGCCCCGAGGCGGGCGAACACCCACAGCGACAGGCCGAAGATGCCGACCGCGAGGGCCGACATGAGCCAGCGCATCCGCAGGCTGAACTGCAGCACCGGCGCGTAGACACGCTTGGCGAAGCGGATCAGGACGTTGTCCTCCTCGCCCACCTTCGCAGTCATGAAGAACGAGCACAGCACCGGCACCACGGTGAGCGCGAGCAGCAGCGCCCCGATCAGCGCGAAGACGACGGTGAAGGCCATCGGCGTGAACATCTTTCCCTCGATGCCCGTGAGCGTGAACATCGGCAGGTAGACGATGGTGATGATCGCCACGCCGAAGACGGTGGGCGTGCCGACCTGCTTGCAGGCGGCGAGGATTGTGTGCAGCCGCTCCTCCTTGGTCAGCAGCCGGCCGAAGTGATGCTGCCGCTGCGCGAGCAGGCGCACGATGTTCTCCGCCATGACGACGGCGCCGTCGACGATGAGGCCGAAGTCCACCGCGCCCAGGCTCATGAGGTTGCCGGAGACGCCGTAGCGCACCATGCCCGTCATCGCGAAGAGCAGGGAGAGCGGGATGGCCGTGGCGACGATGAGCGCCGCGCGCCAGTTGCCGAGCAGGCCGATGAGGATCGCGATCACGAGGATCGCGCCCTCGAACAGGTTCTTCTCCACCGTGCGGATGGTGGAGTTCACGAGGTCGGTGCGGTTGTAGACCGTCTCGATCTCCATGCCCGCGGGCAGTTTTGCATTCAGCTCCTCGATACGCTGGTGCACGCGGCCGGACACCAGCCGGCTGTTTTCGCCGATGAGCATGAGGGCGGAGCCGAGCACCGCCTCCGCGCCGTCGTGCGTCGCCGAACCGGTGCGGACGCCGGAGCCGATGCCCACCTCCGCCACGTCGCGCACGCGCAGCGTGTCCGCGCGCGCGCCGGCGAACTTGAGCGGGAGCCCGGCGATCTCCTCCGTCGTCTGCACGCGCCCGATGGCGCGCACGGTGACGGCCTCGCCGCCCTTTTCGACGACCGAACCGCCGGCGTTGGCGACATTCTCGGCGATGACGGCGGCGACCTCGCCGACCGTGAGGCCCACGCTCGTGAGCCTGGCGGGATCGGGCGTGATGACGATCTGCTTGTCGTAGCCGCCGGAGGTGTTGACCTCCGTCACGCCCGGCACGGTGCGCAGCGCCGGCTTCACGATGTAGTCCTGCGCGAGCTTCAACTCGCGCAGACGGTCCACCGGATCGGCCGGGGCGGCCTTGAACCCGGCTTTGTAGCGGACCGTGTAGTGATAAATCTCACCCAGACCGGTCGTGATCGGGGCGAGCTTCGGCGTCACGCCGGGCGGCAGTTCGTCGAGGACCGACTGGAGCCGCTCGCCGACGAGCTGGCGGGCGCGATAGATGTCCGCGCCTTCCTGAAAGATCAGGCTGACCTGCGAGAGCCCGAACTTGGAGATGGAGCGGACTTCGAGGAGCTTCTCGATGCCGCCCATCTCCACCTCGATGGGATAGGTGACGAGTTTTTCGATTTCCTCGGGAGCCAGCGAAGGCACCGCGGTGTTGATCTGCACCTGGACGTTGGTGATGTCGGGCACGGCGTCGATGGGCAGCCGGGAGGCCGACCACGCGCCGATGAAAAGGAGCGCCACCGCACCGAGCAGCACGATGACGCGCTGGCGCAGGGCAAACTCGAGGATCTTGTCGATCATGGGAAAAAACGGAGAACGTTGAAATGAGGAGGGAGTGGAATCAGTGGCTGTGGCCGCCGCCCTTGGTGAGACGCAGTTCGGCCAGCCAGAGCTGCTCGGCGGGGGTCACGACCACGATGTCGCCGGCGTAGAGGCCGTCGGCGATCTCGATGAAGTCGGCCGAGCGCGCGCCCACCCTGACGGGCGTGCGCAGGAAGGCGCCGCCGTTGCCGACATAGACGAAGGTGCCGGTGGCGCCGTCGAGGACGGCGGAGCGCGGCACGCCGAGGACCGTGGCCGGCCCGACCGCGAGTGCGAGCGTCACGAAATCGCCGATACGGACCGGCGCGGGCGCGTCCAGCTCGAAGACCGCGTCCACGAGCCGCGTGGCCGCGGCCGGGGTGCGATCGAGGCGCACGAGCTTCGCGCCGGTGAAGGAGGATTTCTCCAGCGACGCGGCCTGCGCGACCGTGAGCCGGGCGCTCGCGAGCACGCGCGGCGCGGTCGCAAAGACCTGCGCGGTGATGTTCAGCTCAGCGGCGAGCGGGCGCTCCTCCGCCTCGGCGGTGACCAGGCCGAGCGCCTTGACGACCTCGGGCGAAAGCTGCAGCCCGCGACCTTCCTTGAAGGTCACGCCGGCTTCGGCGCCTTCATCAGCTCCGCCGTGTTCGGCATGATCGTGGCCGGCTTCGGCGGAGGAAGCCCCGGAGCCGCAGCCCGCGAACAGCAGGGCCGAACAGGCCAGACCGAGGGGAAACCAAGGATAACGTTTCATGGCTTGATTTCGACCGGATTGAAGTCGAGGCCGGTGAGCTGCTGGAGCTTCAAGCCGGCGGCAAGCGCTTCGCTCTGGGTGTCGAGCAGCGCCTCGACCGCGTCGAGATAACTGGTCTGCAGTTCGACGTAGGTGGCGATCGGCACGGCGCCCGTGCGGTAGTGGCGGTCGGCGAGATCGGCGGCTTCGCGGAATTTTTGCACGGCATCCGGCGCCCAGCGGCGGGACTCCGCGAGCTTGGTCGCGAACGCCTGCGCGGACGTAAGGACCTCGCGGTCGAGTTCGCGGAGCGCGACGAGCACGGCGGTCTCGGCCTGCCGCCGCCGCGCCTGGGCGACGTCCACCGCCGCACCAGTGCGACCGGACACGGGCAAGGGCACGCTCAGGCCGAGGCCGACGATGGTCTCGCGATCGCCCACGTTGTCGCGCGAGAGATAGGGCCGGACGCTGACGCTAGGATAACGTTCATGGCGGGCGAGGCTCACGGCGAAGCCCTGTTGCTCCAGCTCGACCAGCCGCATGCGGTAGTCGAAATTCTTCTCGCGGGCGGCCGCGAGCAGATCGGGCGTGGCGGGCACATCCTGAAACGCGAGCGCCGGCGCCGCGACCCGCAGCGGCGCGTCGACGGCGGCGCCGCGGAGCTGGTTGAGCTCGATCAGGGCGGCCTGCACCGCGAGTTCGGCCTCGGTGGCGCGGCGCTGGAGCGCGAGTTCGCTCGCCTCGATCACGCGCGTCTCGAGCAGCGGCGTGATGCCGGCCGGATCGCGGGCGAGAAACGTTTCCTTGAGCGCGGCGAAACGGTCGGACACCTCGCGGATGGCCGAAGCCTTTTCATGGGCCGCGTAGAGACCGAAGGCCAGCGTGCGCGCGCGGGCCGTCAGGGCGTTTTCGAACCGGGCCACGCCGAGTTCGGCCAGCTCGACCTGGCGGTTCGCGATGGCCTTGCGCAGCGCGAGCCGGCCGGGCCATTCGAAGGTTTGCGTCACGGACACGGACCACACGGCGCCGTCGCCGATTCTCGCCCCGGTGGAGTCCTTGAGTCGTTTTTGTCCGAGATCGAAGGACAGCTCCGGGTCGCTGAGCCGGGAGGAAAGCCGCACGCCGGCTTTGGCGGCGGCGATTTCCGCCTGATAGAACTGGCGCTCGGGATTGTGGGCGGCGATTTCGCCGACGAGCGCGGACAGCGAAACGGCCGGCGCGGTGTCGGCGGGCCCGGTCTGGGCGCGCGCCGATCCGACACACGCGAGCAGCATCCACCCGAATGCCGGGCGGACGAAAATCGGAGAAGAGAAAACGGAGAATTTCATGAAAAGTGAGCGGACGGAATGAGGCAGGGACGGGGAGCGGGACATCCCGCGGAAAAGCGGACGCGCGCACGCGTCCCGCTGCGGGATGGACGGAGAAAAACGGCCGATCAGTCCGCGCCGGGACCGATCAACCCAGGAGCGACGGCGCGCGCGACAACGGCGCGGCGCGGCGGGCAAAATGCCAGACCGGAACCCAATGCTGCGGGTGATCGGAGGCGGTGGCCGTCAGGGCCGGCTCAGCGGCCGGCTCCGGGGGCAGAAGCTGCAAACACAGAAAGCACGTGCAGGCGACCAGCGTGGGCGCGGGCACCTGGATGTCCTCGTTGCCCCGTTTGATGAGATCGCTCTCGACGACCCCGCACTCGTCATGCGTGCAAGGCCCGCCGCTCTTTTCGCAACAGGCCGTGGTGGCGTCATGCGCGACATCCGCCGCGATCAGCCCCGCCGCTTCCAGACCGCAATGCTGCGTCGCCGGCAGCCAGAGGGCCAGCAAGACGAGCGCGATGACGTGACGGAGCGACGACACGGATGAAACCAATCGACACCGTTCTCCCGTTGTCAACCGTCCACCCACCCGATTCGCAACGCCCGTTCGATCGAGGACCCGGCGGCTGGATCATCGCCACGGTCGGCCAAGGCAAAGCCGCCTGCCGCCGGGTCGCGAGCTGCGCAAAAAACTGCAGACGCCCGCCGAGGACAGCCGGCTCATAGCCAGGCGAGCGCAAGCCGCCCACCCGAGACATCGTCACGCCTCACGTGGCGTTGCCGTGTTTCCTGATGAACTCCTTCGGAGACTGGCCCGTTTCGCGACTGAATGCGGTGCTGAAGCCGCTGGCCGATTCATACCCGACCGCCAAGGCGGCTTCGGCCACGGACACCTGTTGCGTCGCCAGCAGGCTCTTCGCCGATGCGAGACGCCACTGCAGCAGGTAGCTCAACGGCGTCGCTCCGATGACGCGCGCAAAGCGATCCGCGAAGGCGGAGCGCGACATTCCGGAAACGCGCGCGAGGCTCACGAGGGTCCACGGTTCGTCCATCTGCGTATGGATCGCGCGCAGCGCCGCCGCCAGCCGCGGATCCCTCAGACCGGCCAGCAATCCGGTCGTCGTCCGCTCCGCCGGAGCGGAGCGCAGGGCCTCGACCAGCAGGATTTCGACGAGCCGCGACAAGACCAGGGATTGACCGGCGCGCTTTTCGAGCACCTCCCGCTTGATCAGCTCGACCACCGGCGCGACGCCGCCGATTCCAGGGTCGCTCGCCCGGACGTGAAGCATCCCGGGCAGAAGATTCAGCAGCAGGGGAGCATTGACAGGGTCGAACGTGAAATAGCCGCCCAGCAAGGTCGCCTGGGGTTCCTGCGCCGGATCGCCGTGGAAGATTTCATCCAGCTGATTCCCGGACGGAACGGGCGGGATCGGCTTCGGCTCGGCTGCGGCATCGCAGGCCAAGGTGAACGCAGGCGTGGCCGGAAAGAGCACAAAATCGCCGGGTTCCAAGGTCGTCGCCGGAAACCCGTCGGCCGCGAGCCAGCACGTTCCCTGAAGGACGAGGGCATAACCGGGATGTCCGAACTCCGCATAACGCACTCCCCAGCGCCCGGCGCCACGCACGATCGTGGCGGCGACGGCCTGCGGCTTCAGCAAAGCGACAAGGGAGGAAAGGGCATCCATTCCGGACTCTCTGAAACAAAATAAGGACCTCCTATTATAGCAAGTCTGACCAAGTCCTGATAATCTCGGGAAAACCACGCGACAAATCCCATGAAAAACAACTCCACGGTTCTTATCACCGGCTGCTCCTCCGGCTTCGGCAAAGCGACCGCCGCTTTCTTCCTCGCCCACGGCTGGAATGTCATCGCCACGATGCGCTCCCCGAAGTCGGGGCTGTTCGAACCCAACGACCGCCTTCTCATCGCCCCGCTCGACGTGACCGACCCGCAGAGCATCTCCGACGCCATCGCCCAGGGGATCGAGCGGTTCGGCCGGATCGACGTCTTCGTCAACAACGCCGGGGTCGGTATGTTTGGCGCACACGAGGCGGTGCCCGACGACGTGGTCCGGCAGGTGTTCGAGACGAATACCTTTGGCGTGATGGCCGCGAACCGCGCCATCATCCCGCACCTGCGCGAACGCCGCGCGGGCACGATCATCAACGTCACGTCGAGCGTGGGCATCGCGCCCATGCCGCTGGTGGCCGCCTACGCGGCGAGCAAACAAGCGATCGAGGGATTTTCCGAGTCGCTCGCCTACGAACTCGGGACGCTCGGCATCCGGGTGAAGATCGTCCAGCCCGGCCTCGCGCCCTCGACGAGCTTCGGCGCCAATTCCGGCGGACGCGTGGTCGCGGTGCCCGCAGCCTACGCCGACTATGCCGGCCGTTTCTTCCAATCCATGCAGGACTATGCCACGGCCTACACCACCGAGCAGGACGTGGCCGCGGCGGTCTACACGGCCGCCACCGACGGACGCGACCAGCTGCGGTATCCGGCCGGCGCCGACAGCGTCATGCTCGCCGGGCTGCGCCGCTCGCTGCCCGAGCAGGAATTCATCGCCCGCATCCGCGCACTGTGCGGAGACAACCCCAGCGCATGACCGGGATAATGATCACGACCGACTTCGGACCGCCCGGGACGTCGGGCGGCGCGTGCCGGACTCCTTGATCCGGTCGCGGTCGCGTCGGTTTCAGGCCGGGCAAAGCGAGCGACGCTCGCTTCGCCCGTATTTCTCCAGCTCCGGCCATCGGGTGCCGCCGCCTTTCATGAACGGTCGGGAAAGGCTCGCAGCCTGCCGCAGGCGTTGGCCCGAGTTTCAGCGTCAACCTGCGTCCGCAGTTCCGACAGAGGCGTGGGGTGGCGGCGGAGTTTCCAGGCCCAGCCGGCGCCAGGCGCGGACCTTGAGCGCATCCACGACTTCGAAGAACACCGGCACGACCAGCAGGCTGAGACCGGTCGACGTGATCAACCCGCCGATCACCGCCAGAGCCATCGGTGCGCGGAAAGAGGAGGTGATCCCCATCGTCATCGGCAGCATGCCGGCAACCATCGCCACCGTGGTCATGACGATCGGGCGTGCGCGCTTGTGGCAGGCGTCGAGGATCGCCTCCGTCCGGCCCAGGCCGAGATCCCGGCGCGCCATGACCGCGTATTCGACGAGCAGGATCGAGTTCTTGGTGACGATGCCCATGAGCATCACCATGCCGATCAGCGAGGCCATCGACAGGCCGAGACCGAAGAGCGCCAGGGCGCAGAACGCTCCGCCCAGGGACAGGGGCAGCGCCGCCAGAATCGTGACCGGCTGCAGGAAATCGTGAAAGAGCAGCACGAGCACGGCGTAAATGCAGAAGATGCCGATGACCATCGCCAGACCGAAGCTGCCGAAAAGTTCGCCGAGATTTTCGGCCTCCCCGGATTCGATGCGGCGCACATCCGCCGGGAGACGCTGAAGCGAGGGCAGTCGATCGATCTCGGCGAGGATGTCGCCGGTCGGACGTCCCTGCGTTTCGATATCGATGGTGACATTGCGGCTGCGATCGAAGCGATTGATCTGGGTGGGCCCGCCCTCAATTGCGACCTCGGCCACCCGCCCGAGAGGGACGGCGCCGCTTCTCCCCGGCACGCGGAGGTTCCGGATCACGTCCAACCGCCCGCGCTGGTCCGGCGCAAGCTGCGTGCGGATATGGATCTGGCGGGCGGAAAGGTTGAGCCGCGGCAGATCCTGATCGTAGTCGCCCGTCGTCGCCACCCGCACGGCGTCGCCGATGCCGGAGGCCGTGACACCCAGCTCGGCCGCCTTGGCGAAATCGGGGCGGACGACGACCTCCGGGCGCTGCAGGCTGGCCAGCGAGACGATATTGCCGAGATCGGGAAGCGTCCGCAGCCCGGACATCACTTGGTTTGCGGTGACGAGGAGCAAATTCATGTCGTCGCCCGCGAGCACCACGGAGACCTTTTCGCCCATGCCGCCGCCGCCCACGGAAACCCGCGCGCCGGGGATGGCGTCGAGCCGCCCGCGCAAAATGGACTCGATCCGCTGCTGCGACCGCTCGCGCTTCCCGGCCGGCGTCAGCTGCAAGGCGAGATTCGCCTTCCGCACTTCGCCGGCGCTGTCGGAGCCGAAGTTGTCCGCGACCCCCGCGCCCACGCTCGTGTAAACGCTGCGCACCTCGGGAAGCTCCGCCGCGATCCTGCGCGCACGCTCGGCCACCTCCACGGTATCGGCGAGGCCGCTCCCGGGCGGGAGCTCCACGGTGACCGCGATCCGGTCCTCGTCCTCCGCAGCCATGAACGTGACCGACAGCCAGCTCCCCACCAGCACCGAGGCGGCGAGGAAGGCTCCGGCGAAAGCGAGCGTCTTCGCCGGATGGGCCAGGCACGTCCGGACCGCTTTCAGGTAGCCGCTCATGAGGCGGCCGTCCCGCCGCTCGGGATGGACTTTCGGCTTCAGCAGGTAAGCCGCCATCATCGGCGTAAGGAGGCGGGCGACGAGCAGGGAGAACAACACCGCGATCGCCGCCGTCCACCCGAATTGACGGAAAAACAGCCCGACAATTCCGCTCATCGCCGCGGTCGGGAGAAACACGGCCACCAACGTCAAGGACGTCGCGATCACCGCGAGGCCGATCTCCTCGGCCCCCTCCAAGGCGGCCTCCCGCGGGCTTTTCCCGCCCACCCGATGGCGCTCGATGTTTTCCACCTCGACGATGGCATCGTCCACCAGCACGCCGACGACGAGGGTCAGCGCGAGCAGGGTGACGGTGTTGAGTTGAAATCCCAGGAGCGACATCGCCGCGAAGGTCGGGATGACCGAGAGCGGCAGGGCCACGGCGGAGATGAACGTCGCGCGCCGGTCGCGCAGGAAAAGCCACACCACGACGACGGCGAGGACCGCTCCCTCGTAGAGCGCCTGCATCGCCGCATCGTAGTTTCGGATGATCGGTCCGATGGTCGTATTGATTTCCCGAATGTTCGCGTGAGGGTGGGCCAGCCCCATCGCGGCCACCTTGGCCCGGACGCGCTCCACCACGGCGACCTCGCCGGCACCTCGGGCGCGCACGACCTCGAAAGCGACGGCGGGCTTTCCATCGAGCAGCGCGACCTGACGGCGCTCGGCCGCGGTGTCACGAACACTTGCCACGGCGTCGAGACGGATGCGGCGGCCGTCCGCGAGGGGCAGTTGCAGGGCCGCCACGCCGGCGACGGCGCGCACGGTGCCGACGGTGCGGACCGATTGCTCCAGGCCGCCGATGTCGGTGCGCCCGCCCGGCGATTCCTGCTGCACGCGGCGGATCGCGGACGATATTTCCCCGGCGGTCACGTTCAACGCGAGGAGCTTGGCCGGATCCAGCTCCACCCGGATTTCCCGCGTGATTCCGCCGAGCCGCGAAACCTGGCCGACGCCCTCGACGGAAAGGAGCGCTTTGCCCATCTCGTTGTCCACAAACCACGACAGCTCCGCCTCGTCCATCTGGTCCGACTCGACGACAAAGGTGACGATGGCACCTCCGGCGGTCGTCACCCGCGAGACGATGGGCGCCGGCATCTCCGCCGGGAGCTCGGAGCGGATGCCATCGACGGCGTTGCGCACGTCGTTCACGGCCTCCTGCACATCCTTCTTCAGATCGAACTCGATCATCGTGACGGAGGAGCCGTCGTTGACCGTGGAGGTGATGTGCCGGATGTCCGCGACTGTCGCGGCCGCGTCCTCGATCTTGCGCGTGACCTCGGTCTCGAGCGTCGTCGGCGTCGCGCCCGGCAGCACGGCGGTGACGGTCACCGACGGCAGTTCCATGTCGGGCAGATCCTGCACCGGCAGAATTTTGAAGCCGATGAGGCCGGCCACGGTGAGCAGCCCGAACAGCAGGATGGACGGAATGGGTTTCCTGATGGCCCATGCGGAGAAATTCACGGGGGGCTTCCTTTGGCACCGGAGGAAGTGACTGCATCCGGACCGGCCGTTTCCATTGCCGCCACCCGCACGACATCCCCTTCGTTGAGAAAACTGCCACCCGACCGCACGATGCGATCGGCGGACGTCAGGCTGGAGCCGAGAATCTCGACCGATCGGCCGGACCGACGGCCGGTCGAGATCCTGGTCTGTCGCACCCGGTTTGAGGCGTCGACTTTCATCACGTAGTGAAAGCCGTCGCGGAAAACCAGGGCCGACTCCGGCACATGGAGCGCGGGCGTGGCGGGAAACAGGAGATCGCCCGTGACGAACATCCCCGCGCGCAGCGAGCCGGGCTCGGGCAGATCGACATACACCATGCCGTTCAGCGTCCCGGCATCCACCACCGGCGAAACCTGCCGGACGATTCCGGCGACCGTCGTCTGTGCGGTGGGCTTCAGCGCGACCGATTGTCCCGGGGTGATGCGGGAAACCTGGTCCGCGGGCACCAGCGCCCGCCATTCGAGGCGGCCTTGCCGGATGAGTCTGAACAACTCCGCGCCCGGGCTGGTCACCGCGCCGACCGTCGCGGCTCGCGAGGAGATGACCCCGTCATCGGGCGCATGGACGTCGGTGTGAAGCAGCCGCAGTCGCTGGAGCCGGAGCTGCGCGCGGGCCGAGGCGAGCTGGGCGGCGCCCGCCTTCTCGTCCGCTTCGTGCTGCAGGAGGTCGTCCTGGCTGACGCCGCCCAAATTCTCGAGCTGTCGCGCGCGCGCAGCCTTGTCTCCGGCGCGCGCGGCGACCGCTTCGGCCTGGGCGACGCCCGCTTCGGCCAGCGCCAGATCGGCGCCGGGGCCATCCGCGTTGAACCGGGCCAAGAGTTGCCCCTTGGTGACGACATCGCCGACGTTCGCGCACACCTCCTCGAGTTTCAAATCGCCCACTTCCGCGCCGACGATGGACTCCTGCCACGGCGCGATGCTTCCGTCGGCCTCGATCAGCTCCGGCCAGCCGGACACGGCCGGAGAAACGAGTTCGACCGTGAGCGCCGCCCTGGCCGCGCCTTCCGGAGGTCGTGACGCGCGAGTGCAGCCGGCCAGCAGCGCGGCCGCGCCGAGCGCCATGGCCCAAAGCGGAGGCAGGCGCCGGCGTTTCATAGGACGCCCAAAGACATTCGCGGAAACCGACCTCATTTCCCGATCTCCGCGGCGCGGTGGCTGAAGTAGCCGTCGCGAACGGCGATGTAGGGATCGATGGCATCCCGGGTGGCGCCGTCGTAGCCGCCCACCACGGACGGAAGCTTGCCGAGGAAGCCAGCCGCGGAAACCGCGGTCCGATAATCGTCGGCGATCCACTCCCGGTTGCCGACATCGAGCGAATCCCAGTTGGTCGGCGTGAGGACGTAGTCGCCGGCAAAACCCAGAAACTCGCGGGGACTCGACGGGCCCAGAAGCGGCAGCACCACATAGGGGCCGGCCGGCAGCCCCCAGGCGCCGAGGACCTGTCCCATGTCTTCCTCGGGCAGGTTCGCGAGCGCCGGGATTTTCTCGGCGGGGCGAAACAGGCCGCCGACTCCGCCCACGGTATTGACGACGAATTTCCCGGTTTCCCTGGTCGCCCGCCGCACCTTGCCCTGCAGGAGCGAACTCACGAAACGCACGGGGAAGTTCACGTTGTCGAAGGCGTTGCTCAGGCCTCGGCGGAGGGGACGCGGGACCACGAACTCGTAGCCACGGTTGAGGGGGCGCAACGCGTAGGTGAACACGCCGTCGTTGAACCGGAACATGACGCGGTTGAACCCTTCGAGGGGATCGTGGACCGCGACGACGGGAGCGTCCGCCTCCGCGTCCGGCGGAGGCTGCGTGCCCGTCTGGGCGCAGAGTGCGACCGAAAGAAACAGGGAAACGGCGACGCCGAGACCCGCCTGCCGCCGCCTCGCGGAGGCCGAGGGTGGGACCGGTTGGGAGAGCGGAGCGATGGATTTATGCATGGGAAGAGAGTGCGGATTGGCTGGATCCGTGCGGAGCAAGGGATCGGGGCCGAGCGTGCCTAGTGTCCGGCGATCGCAGCCTGTCTGGCTTCAAGTGCATGCAGGACGGCGGCGGTCCCGCCTTTCTGAAAGAGCGCGTCGAACTGCGCCCGGTAGTTGGCGACGAAGCTCACCCCCTCGGCCACGATGTCGCAGATGCGCAGCCCCCCGGGCCGCCGCTCGATCCGGTAGATGATTTCGTAGCTGGAGCCGTCGCGGCTCACCTGCGTCGGCACCTCCCAGCGATCGGGAGCGATCGCCACCGGCGGTTTGTAGTCGATCTTCGGGCGCTCTCCGCCCGAGAAACGGACCGCGCAGGTGCGCACCATCAGGGCGGTGAACAGCTCCACGGCGCGCGTGCGTTCGGCGGCAGCAAACGATCTCCAGCCGGATCCGAGGGCCCGACGCGTGATCGCCTCGAAGTCCATCGTGCGGTCCAGAATGGGCCGCACTTGCGCGGCAACGACATCGGGCGTGGGCGGCCCGCCCTCGGGGCAGGCGATGATCAGTATTTCCACGGTCGCCGCCTGCAGCATCGCCGAAGGAGTTTCATCCTCTGCCGCGCGAAGAGCGGGAACCGCTGCGGCCAGCAGCATCGGGAGCGCGAGCAGCGTCCGATGCAAAACCACGGGGCGTTTTTTCATCCTTCGTCCTCCGGGGGCCTGACCTCGCCGAAGGCGAGGCGGCTGATAAATGCGATGCCGGTCATCGGCTAGAACCGGTAGCGCAGCCCCAGACGTCCGTAGCCCGCCGATTTTCCATCCAGCTTCAGATTCCTGTCGTAGTAGTCGAAGCTGCGATCGATCGTCGCGCCGCCCTCCATCACTGCGGACAAGCTGCGGCTGATTTGATATTCCGCCCCCAGGCCGAAGCGGATTTCCTGATAATCCAGGTAGGTGTTGCCGAGACCGGCGGCCGGAGCCTTGGCGAGATAGTAAGTCCCTCCCAGGAACGACACGCCCGCGTTCAGGCTGAGTGCCTCGCTGAACTTGTAGGTGACGCCGGTGCGCGGAAACCCGACCGCCAGCTCCCAACCGGGAGCGAAGCTCCAGCGAAGCCCGATCATCGGAATCGCCTTCATGTCGCCCCGCGTCTTGCCCACGACGCCCACGTTCCAGGAGAAGGTCGGGCTGACTTCCTTCCCGATGGTCGCGATCGCCAAAAGACTGAAGCTGTCCCCCGAAAGCCTCACGGAATCGGAGGAAAAACCGGGGCTGAGGATCGCCATCGCAGACCAGCCCGAGCCGATCTCATGGGAGAGATCCTTCACCGCCATGAAGTTGATGCCGATCTCCTCGAGCTTCGTCGGAAGCGGCACGGCGCCGGTCAAGTCGAGTTCGTCACGCTTCCATGAAAGCGCCGAGGAAAACATCCACGTTGCGGGCGCCGGCAGGAAGAACGACGCCTCGAATTCATAATGGCCGATCCCGGCGGAGCCGATCTTCCCGTTCCGCCCGACATCGCCGTCGGAAGAAAACGAATACGACGCGGAGGCCTCGCTGAGCGCGAAGGAACCGCCCGGGCCTTCGGGGCCGCCGGGCTGGGCGGCGAGCTTCGATGCGACGAGGCCCAGGCTCAAAACGAGCGCGGCCGGAGGAAGGAGGGCAAAACGGCGCGGCGTCGTGCCCCGTGGGCTGGATGGGGATGCGTGTTTCATTCGCCCACATGTGTCCATCCCCCGCGGCCGGATGTCCCCAACGAGAGTGCAAAAGAACATTTCCGGATGGGCGCCCGGAAACAATTTGTTACACATTCCGGTCTCCCCTCCGCATCGCGGGCCGATCATGCTCGGGAAATCGCCGCCATGGAGGCACCGCCTAAATTACTTGTCGTCGAGGATGATGCCCGGACGCGAATGCTGCTGGAACGCTATCTCAAGGAGCAGGGGTTCCCGGTGCTCTCCGTGGCCAATGGCCGGCGCCTCGACGAAACCCTGGCGGCGCATCCCGTCAAATTGGTGATTCTCGACCTGATGCTGCCGGGCGAGGACGGCCTTTCCATCTGCCGGCGCCTGCGGGGGAGAGGCGAGGACGTGCCGATCATCATTCTGACGGCGAAAGGCGACGAAATCGACCGGGTCGTGGGCCTGGAGATCGGCGCCGACGACTACGTGTCGAAACCATTCAGTCCGCGCGAACTGGTCGCCCGGATCAACGCCGTGCTTCGCCGGCGGCTCCCCGCGCCCGTCCCTGGTGCGCCTTCACCGCTGCCGCAGGTCGTGAAGTTCGGCCGGTGCGAGCTGAATCTCAGCACGCGCGAATTGAGCCGGGGCGGCAAAAGGCTCGTGATGACGACCGGAGAGTTCGCGGTGCTCGAAGCCCTCGCCAAACATCCGCGCGTGACGCTCTCGCGCGACCGGCTCATGGACCTCGCCCGCGGGAAGGAGCACGGCCTCTACGACCGCAGCATGGACGTCCAGATCTCGCGCGTGCGTCGCCTCGTCGAGGAGGACTCGTCGAAGCCGCGCTATATTCAAACCGTGTGGGGCTCCGGCTACGTGTTTGTGCCCGACGATCCGGCCGCACCATGAAGTTCTTCCCCACCACGCTCCTCGGACGGACGACGTTCTACCTCGGAGCTTTGCTCGTGATGGTTCAGGCCCTGTGGTTCGCCACGGCCCAGTATCTCATCCTGACGCAGGTGAAACCGGCCTACGAGCAGCAGATCGTCGACATGGTCGCCATGGCCCAAGCGCTGGTTGAGCGTCAACCGCCGGAAGCCGCTTCCACGTCCACCCCAGCCCTGCGGCTGCCGTCGCTCGACACGGTGGAAATCCTCCCGGATTCCCGGCCCCGACCGGAGTTGGTGCCTCACGACATCGACGACATCCCGGGAGACGTGGGGGATAGTTTGCGGAAGCGGTTCGGCCCGTCCGCCCTTTCCCTGCGGCAAAAGGATGCGGAGATCAGCTGGCTGCGCTTTCCCGCCCGCGGGCAGTTGTTCTGGCTCAAGCTGACGCTGAGTTCGACGCGAACGGTATCCTACGCGAAGCTCCTCTTCGTTTCGCTGGAGATCGCGCTGGCCGTGGGCGGAGCCTATCTGATTGTTTTCCGCCTTACGCGAAAACTGCGGTATATGACCGAGGCGGCCAATGCGATCGGGCGAGGCGAGCCGCCCGGAATATTGGAAACCAGCGGACCGGAGGAAATCCGTTCTCTCAGCGCCGGGTTCAACCAGATGTCGCGGGACTTGATCAAACTCGAGGCCGACCGCCGTCTCATGCTCGCGGGAATCTCGCACGATCTGCGGACTCCGCTCACGCGCCTGCGCATCGCCGTGGAACTCGCCGAGAGCCATATCGGGACATCGATGACACAGCCCATGGTCAACGATATCGAAGACATGGATGCGATCCTCCGGCAGTTCCTCGACTACGCCCGGGATGGCAGCGAGGAGCCGCCCGGGGAGCACGACCTCAACGCCCTCGTCATCGAAACCGCCCAACGCTTCGCGGCCCGCGGCCACACGATGGAAACCGTGCTCGGGCGGGTGCCACCCTTCGCCTTTCGCAGGAATTCGATCCGGCGGGTCCTGGATAACCTGGCGGATAACGCGGTGCGCTACGGGAAAAGCGGTGTTCGCGTGGAGACGCGCTGCAACGCCGACTCCGCATGGGTGACCGTTTCCGACCGCGGCCCCGGAATCCGGAGCGGCCCGCCGGCGGACCTCATCAAGCCGTTCGCGCGGGAAGAAGTCGCCCGTTCGGAGCGTGGCGCGGGGCTCGGCCTGACCATCGTCGACCGCATCGTGCACCTTCATGGTGGCCGTCTTCTCCTGGAAAACGCGCCCGGCGGCGGCCTGCGCGCGACAATTGAACTTCCCTTCCGGCCCATAGTGAATGAGCCATAGCCGGCGGGAGAGAGACTCGGCTCGCCGCGGGCAAGCCGGACCAGCCAACGCACACAAAGCAGCCGCTGCGCAGCATTAGCAGCTGGCGTCCCCACGGGGATTCGAAACGGGAAACGACTCGCAAAACTAAGTCGCTAGAAAACGCGGACTTAGTTAATGGTTAATGTCTTAGAACATGAAAGACGATGCACATTTGCGCGGAAAAGTGAAGCCAAAAACAGGTTTTTTGGCAACCTCTGGCAACCTTCCGCCCCGCGGGGCTTTCAAAAGGAGTGAGTCCCAGGAGTGGCCTCGCCTGAGTTCGGGACCCTGCGCTGCGCTGAGACATCGGTCAATCTTTCGAGCAATGGCGTGACATCCCAAGCAACACCATGAGCGCCGAGAACGACGGCCCCGTGTATTATTCCACAATGAAAACACTGCTTATGATGCCCAGCGCGAAATCGACGTAGAACGAGAGCGGCCGAGGCAGTGTCGCCACACGGCGGAAGAGCGTCTCAGCCTCGCGCACCTGATCCTCGGTGAGCGTGGTCGCGACCGTGCGCATGCCGTTCGCGGTTTGCGCGGCTTTGATTTCGAGCGCCTGCTTTTCCGCTGCCGCTTCTTCGCGCGTCGGAAAGTTCTTCCGAATGCGAACACCGTGCAGCCAGCCGGCCACACGCCATGACGTAACGCCGTTCCGATTTTCAAACCGGCTGACGGCAAACTCTGTTTGGTTCATGTTTAGGTTGCCACGTCAACTGGCAACCTAGCTTTGCGAGAGGTGTCGGGGATGCGCTTTTTGAAGCGCATCCCCGAGCGACCTAATCACTTGCGCGATTAGCGAAAGTGGCGTCCCCACGGGGATTCGAACCCCGGTCACGGTGACCCGCTTTCTTGGTCAACGACTTGTGTTGCGGTTCAATGAGTTCTGAAACCTGCGACATCAAAAAATGTCTGCGTCATTGTCACCTGGATTGTCACATCGCCATGGCCTCGCTCCGCAAAAAACCCAACTCCCGCTACTGGATCGCCTGCTTCACGGATGGTGACGGCGTTCAGCGTCAGCGTTCTACCCAAACCACCGACCGGACGACCGCGCAAAGCATGGCCCAGAAGTTCGAGGCGGCCTACGCGATGAAGCTCACCGAGGCCCAGGCCCGGAAGGTCGTCTCCGACATCTACGAGGGCCTCCACGGCGAGCAGCTCTATCACGCCACGGTGAAAAAATTCCTCACCGACTGGCTCGCCGGCAAACAGGTCGAAATGAGCCCCGGTTCCTACAAACGCTACAAGAGCGCCGTGGACAAGTTGCTCGCCTTCCTGGGGGACCGCGCCGAACGCGACATCGCCTACGTCCACAAACGCGACATCGCCGCCCTGCGCGACAAAACCGCCACCGAGCTGTCGCCGGCCACCGCCAACACCGACCTGAAAATCCTGCGCGTCGCGTTCCGCCAGGCTGTCGCGGACGGCATGCGGCTGGACAATCCCGCGTCCGCCGTCAGCACCCTCGACGACCGACGCGAGCCCGACGCTCCGGCCCGGCGACCGTTCGATGAGGCCGAGCTGCGCACGCTGCTGTCCGTCGCGAAGGGCGAATGGCGCGGCCTTGTGCTCGGCGGCCTCTACACCGGCCAGCGCATCGGCGACTTGGCTTCTCTCACGCGCCGCAAGGTCGATCTCGCGGAGGAGCTGATCAAGTTCCGGTCGCAAAAAACCGGCCGCGACATGGTGATCCCCATCGCGCCGCCTCTGCTCGACTACCTCAAAAAGCACGTGCCCGAGGAGCCCGATGGCCCGATTTTTCCGAAGGCCCATGCGGAGAAGGTCGAGGCCGACGGCGAATCGCGCCGGCTGTCGAAGCAGTTCCATGACCTGCTGGTCACGGCCGGGCTCGCGGAGGCACGATCCAAGGACAAGAACAGCGGACGTGGTCACTCCGTCCGGCGCACCGTGAGCGCGCTGTCGTTTCACAGTCTCCGGCACAACACCACGTCTTGGCTCAAACGCGCCGGCGTGCCGGAATCGGTGGTGCGCGACATCATCGGCCACGAGTCGGAGTTGGTCAGCCGCGAATACACCCACATGGACGACGAGACCAAACGGAAAGCGATCCGCAAACTGCCCAATATCACCGCAGCGTGAGATGTCCGCATACCTAGGCCGCGAGCGCGTTGTCGCCTCACGGCCCAAATGCTAGGGTTCCCGCGTCGGCCGTGTGGGATATGGCCATTCATCATTTGCTTCATGGTCGAGCATGAACTCGGCGAGCGACACGCAGGGAAAATCGGTGATGAACTCGGCAGCAATACAGGGATACAGGGTCACCATCGCTGGAGCTACCCGCAAAGATGCACCGCGATGTCCCAGCACAGATGAGATCTCGTGTGCGCGGCTGCACACCCAATCGATCTTTTTCCGAAACTTGGCTGCGTAGGAGTTATTGCCTGATACGAAAGTTGAAACGTCGTCACGCCAGTATTTCGCCTCAAGTCCTGTGTTCACCATTTTTGCTTCGAGCACGACCAGCAGTCCCTTGTCGGGATCAACACCAAGAAGGTCGATCTCACCGATTTCGGGTGGAATTTGCACAGCACCAGAACCGTCTCCAACCTGGTCCTTGGCTCGCCCGCCCTGAATCCCAAGTTTACGAGCGTTCTGTGCAACGACATCCTCGAACCAAACGCTTGCTTGCCGAGAGAGGCGCTCAAGGGCGGCTTTCACGCGAGGATCACTCCATTCTATCGGAAGACGCTTGTAGCAGACTCCGTGAACGAGATGGGTCATGCTCTCCATGGCCATCTGCCGAGAGAATGCTATGTGCGGACCGGTTTCGTGGGGAAACGCGAGAAACCCGCGACGAAACGCACGATGCTCCTGCTTTGGATTCCAAACAACACGGCCTTCTGCGCGCATGTTTTCCGGAGAGACAGTGAACCCGGACAAGGCGCGCTCCACAGCTTCAGGCGGCGCACCCTGGCTGACGAGCTTATCTACGATACTTTGCCGATGGATAAACAAAGTCGGGAAGCCGCCCGGCGCCGGCTGACAGCTGTCTATGATCAACCGCAATAAATAGATGAAGTGCCCGTAGCTCCATCCAAATGCGGATTCGAATGCCGGATCGAGTTCGGGCTGATGCCTGACGGTGTGGTAATCAAATTGATGTCCGCTGATGAACTTCGCGCGATGTTGCCGATCTCGCGCAAGCCGCTGCTGCATTCTCAAGTCATAGCCTTCATGCTTGCCGGTAACATGAACCTCATAGTCCACCGCATGGCCGGGCTTATGAATCGTCGCTTCGCTGTCGTTTGGGAAGACACCGTGCACTCGATTGCTCATTTCTGCCATGTCAACAAGCGTCTCGGCAGCCAGTAGGGCCTGATCCATTGCCCGCCACGATTGCTCTTTCGTGGCCTTCGACGGTGCCATCGGCTCATGGAGCGCGATAAGCTCGGCGATGAACTTCATCGCCCGGCGATAATCGCCTTCAATACGAATCCAATTCTCTCGCTTTTGGGGGTCACCAATCTTGGCGCCATGCAAAATCGTGGCCGATTCCTCGTATTGCGTGAGAATAAACTCCAGAGAATCGCGTGAGGCCAACACCGGGATTGCGGCCATCAACTGCTCTGAGAAATACGCGAATTGATGCTGAAGAATCGAATTGGCGATACCTGCATCTCTGTAACGACCGACCCGAAACTTTAAGAGTAGATGAGCACGCGCCTCTGCGCGCATTCGATATGCGGTTTCTGGCGACCAGCGGAATATTCTGGCCGGGCCATATTGCTCCACACGCATTGGCACATGCCCGGAGGCGCACCACAGAAGGTCAAGCTCACGATTAGCGTGAGCAAGGCGTCTTCTCTATGGGTGTTCCAAAATGACCTTCATGTATTCACGCAACGCGAGCACTACCTCGGCAAATTCCCCTGGCAGGCCGGTGAGACTGTTGCGTCGAATGAACGCCGCCCACTGCGTCTGCTTGGTCGCATCGTTGGCGAACGCGTCGCTCAACGGGTCCGGCCACACCGGCAACGGCGTCTGTCGGCGGGTGAAAGTCGCCTCGATCGCTCCGCGCAGTGTGGGTCCATCGAGTTGGAAGCGACGCGTGAGAAACCACACGTCGTGAAAATCCTTCATCCGCGTGTTGGCGATGCCGAGCTTAGCCATCGCTTCGAATTTCTCCGCCACGACCGTGTAAACTGGATACGTGCGCACCTGCGGGGCCGGAAAATCCAGCAGCGTGGGAAAGCTCGCCGTCTCCGGTGCAGGCGTCACCGCATCGCCGACCCCGACATCGATTTGGACAGGCACCTCCGCCGGTCCGAGTTTGGCCATGATCCGGACGCGCACACCGCCATAGGTATTGTCTTCCCGGATTTCCTCGGCGCGAACGGAAGCCGGATCGAACACCAGGCCATCGTCCACGACAGGCAGCGTCACCACTTCCTGAAACAGCTTTGGGAGGTCTTCTTTCTCTGAGGGGCCGAAGCCCAGCAAATCGAGATCCCTCGTTGGGCGATGCGTCTTCTCGTCCCAGACGACGAACAGCATCGCTCCTTTTAGCAGAAAACGGTCGGCATAGGCTGACTGGCTCAGGCGAAAGAGCAGCCGCTCGATTCCGTAGCGCAGAAGCAGCAGGTTGAAATCGTCGCCGCGGCGGGCGGCTTCTTTCTGCAAGCGCGCCTTCACCGATGCAGCCAGATTCTTCGGAGCGGCGCTCATGTCAGCATCTCCAGATAAGGCTGCATGATTCGGCTGACGCGACACACCGCCGCCGCCGCCGCGAGATCCTTCATGGAGAATTTCTTTGCCCGCCAGCCTTCTCGCAGCGCCTCGACCGCGACATCGAGTCCGTATTTCTGCCGATACTTGAAGCAGTCGGCCACCGTCTTCGCAGGCGAGTAAACCCGCACGGTGCCCCCGACAAGGGTGTGTTCCTCGATCCCGAAGGTGTAGGCCGAACCAGAAAACTGGGCGAAACGCAGCGGCAGACTCATGCCACGCGGACGATTGCTGCCACGAGGCAGCGCGAGCCACACCTGATGCGGTGCTTGCGTGCCGATCCCGTGGAACTGCAGCGCGGAAACCAGGCAGACAACACCACGCGGCACTCGCTTGGCCGCTTCCACCAGTGATTGGTTTTGGTCGCCGTCGAAACCCGCCGAGGCGTAGAGCCCACGGCCAAGCTGGCGAACTTGCTCCTGGCTCACCAGCCGACGCAGATACTCGCGAGGATAACCGGCCACGACCATGTCCCGCGCACGAAACACCCCTAGGCGGCTAGCGTGGTCGCCAGCAGCCTTCAGAAGAGTCGCGGTGTTACGTTCTGTTTTCACTTCCTCATTTATGGTGTGATTTCGTAACATAGACTCAAGGCGAATATCCCGCCATGAGGATACCCGGATTTTCAGGGACTCATCGTCCATAAACAAATTCAGGACAATTCTTTGAGATAACCCATCAAGCTATCGTAGCTGATCAACCTGATACCCCGGAGCGCGCCGCGCTTGCGGAGGACCACGCTTTTGACGGGCGGCGTCCCGTCGTTGGCCGGACCGGGGATCGTGAGTTCGTTGAGGGTGCTCCGGGACAATCCCGTGAACCGGCATCGGCTGCCTGGGGCGGGCAACCGCAGCCATTCGGGCTTGAGGGCGTCAGTGCTTGTCGCCGGCGGAGGAGTGGGAAGGGTCGCGTTCATGATACTTTGTTTCGGTTGAAATGGAGTAGAGGTCAGACGCACACGCTCAGGCTGGCCTCGCGACGAAGTTCGAGCCGCAGGGATTCCCGCGCCAGCGCCTCGCCCGCGAGTTGCTCGATCACGGCGTCGTGAAAGCGGTTCACGCGGTGATGGACGAGAAAGCCGAAGTCGGTCTTCCCCGTCGTCCACTCCACGGAAGCCACCATGCGCTCTTCGCGGAGATCGAGGAGTCGCACGCCGCCGCCATCGAAGGCCGGTGCTTGATTCAGGAATACCTCGACTGCGTCCGGTGCGGAGTCGCTGCGATAGCCAGGGAGAAACTGCCCCGCGCGGTTCTGCCGATAGATTTGATAACGCGCCGCGGAGGCTTCCGCCCTAGCGGTCGTGATGGATGATGATGCGTGGTTCGTTTTCATGGATGCGTTGATTTCGCTGCATCCATCTCTGCGCCACCCAGCGTCATCCTCAATCGAGCGGCCCTGCCGAAATCGCGGGGGACTTCCTACCGCGCTTGCGGTAGGATTGAAGGGTTAGCTTCCCAAATTCCAGGCCCAGTTTTCCCGCACCAGCTCACAATAGTCCGACAAACCCTAATGGCCGACCCTTGTGATACGCATCATCGCAAACGAACCGATCCAGGACGCTCCAACCTAACAGGCTGTCATAGTGCCTATCGGGGACTCGCCAGGCACTCCAATTTTCCAAGTGCTGCCGCACCTCAGTCGTTTCGACGAGGGGCTTTGACGTCAACAAAGCCCTCGCGCCGCTTGGCATAAAACGAGAGTGCGCCATATAACAGCACAAGACCCCACAATGCCAACCATCGGGGTAGCACGTCCTCGAAACTCGCCCCCATTTGCATGAGTTGGAGCGACCCTTGAATTCCAGGTGTGCTCGGCAACAGCCATGAGGCGAGACGCAAAGGCCCGACCAGCGCCTCATGCGGCCAGGCAAATCCAGCCACATAGGCGAAAGGCATGCCCAACACGCCAATGGCCACCAGTGAAGTTTCCCGGCGCCGAAAAAGCCCGGCTATCGTCAACCCGAAGAACGCACTCGCCAGGAAAAATGGGAGCAGGAATAGCAAAGCCGGAAGAACGTGGCCGTAGGTCGGAAGCTCCCAGAGCCAATTCACGATTCCGTAGAAGTAGAGTGTATGGACCGAATAAATCACCACGAAGACGCCGGCTCGGCCGAGCAGTTCGCTCCATCCTTCAAAAGGCAGACTGACGAATACAGCTCGCTCCCGGGCCGTGCCGACCAGAACGCCGATCGCCAACAAAATAGTCTGCTGCATCACCAACACCATCACCGCGGGCGCGGAATACGCGGCAATTCCCTCGCGCGTGTTGAACAGTGGCCGACCGACATAGGCGACCGGTGCCAAACTAGCTCCGGCTGCATCGACGCCAATTCCTGTCGCGAGCGCCTTCTTCAGTCGGATTCCGCCATTGAGGTTTCCGGTGGCTCCGGCGAAAGCGGACGCAATCTGGCTGTAGACCGTAAGGTAGACCGCGTCGCCTCCCCATGAAATGGCGGGCGTCCGACCTGAGAGCGCATCCCGGCGGAAGTCTTCTGGGATTATGAGGTAGCCACGTATCAATCCCGACCGGAGCAACGCATAGGCTTCCGAGGGCGAATAGAGTTCATGGGTGACAACGATCGCACCACTGGCCTGCGCGGTCTGGATGAGTTGGCGGCTGAGGCTGCTTCGGTCTAGGTCAACGACCGCAATCGGGTTACCCCGTGCGATCTCTGCCGCATAGGGTGCCGGGAAGATCAGCGAATAGATCACAAAGCCGCCGAAAACCAACACGACCGCGGCTTTGTCCGACAAGATCAGTCGCCATTGGGCAAGAAAGGCTCGGACAAATCCACTCATTCGGCACCCCACTTTTCTGGCTTCAGGCAGAGACTGCGCAGAAGTGGCAGCCCGACCCCGAATCCGATGGCGACGAACAACCCAAGACCAGTCACGTCAGCCCAAGCAGCCGTCCAATCGGCGCCCCGGTAAGCTTGGCCCGCGTAAAGCCGGAGGTAACTCGACAGGGGAATTAGGCGATGCAGCACTGCAGCAAAACCGTTCATCGTGTAGACGGGCAACGACACGCCTGCGAAGCCGAAGGCCGGCCCCGCCAGCAGCGATGCCAAGCTCAACGCACCACGCAGGCTCGCCAGCACCGAGACCAGCAGCACGGCCAGTCCCTGACAGGCGGCGACGTAGAGGAACTGGCCGAATACCAGAAAGAGCCCGCTCTCACGCGCTCCCCAACCCATCCAGGCGTGAACCCCAAAAGTCGCGGCCGACAACACGAGCGCGTAGATCAGAAAGTAAACCACCAGTTTCCCCGCAAGCGCGGCGACGATGCTATCACCCCCGGTGCGCAGCCACTCTCCGGCAGTGTGGTTGCGCAGTTCCGAGCCAACCGCCCAGATGGTGCCAAGGAGAAAGAATAGCTGCAGCACCGTCGGAACGAACGCCGTGAACAGAAAGACCTCGTAACTTTGCTGGGGGTTGAACAGCGGTGCGCCCTGCGACGCGATGGGCTGCAACGCGGCGCCCACGAGGCGGCGCGGCACGCCTCCGGCCATGACCTGCCCCGCCTCAAATTGACTGCCGAGTGTGCGCACAGCTGCCCCGATATCGCGGTTAACCGTCGAACCTACCGATGAGAACTGGGCGTTGTAGAATCCGGTCACCGTCACGCCCTTTCTCCGTCGGATGTCGTGCTGAAAATTCTCGGGGATAAAGACGACACCGTAGGCCTCAAGCCGACGAACTCGTTGTTCCGCGTCGGCCATCCGATCTAGCGTAGTGCTGACCCTGACACCCGGGGCCGCGTCGATCAACTCGATCAACTGACGCGACAGAGCGCTCTTGTCCGCGTCGACCACCACGATGGGCAGGTCCCGGAGCACCCCTTGGGAGAACACCAGCCAAAGCATCAGCAGCACGACGGCGGGGCCGAAGACATGCATCACCTGCAAGCCCGTCGACGCGGCAAGCATCTGCCACTCTCGCCGCGCCACCGCCCTGAAACCGCCCTCAGTTGCCGGTGAGCCGTGCATTGCCTGGGCGAATTATTGACTCAAAACCCGGCCGGAAACGACCACGCTCATGCCCGGACGAAGACCCTCCACTCGCTCCACCGGCCGCGCGCGGACCTCGAACGTGCGCAGGTCAAAGCCGGACGACTGCTTGGTCGCCCGCCATGTGGCGAAATCTCCCAGAGGGGAAATGAAGAACACACTGAGGACGATTTCGCGATCCCCCAACGCGGGCACGCGCGCCTTGAAGCGATCCCCCATCTTCAGGTTTTTCATCAGATCTTCCCGCACCTGCGC
>Ga0222421_100216_pt1 | contig 34987 bp, 30 predicted proteins | sample 3A1ome_2_FD_182473 | JGI IMG/M metagenome (GOLD analysis project Ga0222421, IMG submission 182473) | Enriched microbial communities from leaf-cutter ant dump, University of Wisconsin, Madison, United States - 3A150A (version 2) | ecosystem: Environmental > Terrestrial > Nest > Insects nest > Nest... | reverse complement strand
GGCCCGGGAGCGTCATGAAGAGCACGAGAGCCGTGCTCGTCATCAGCCACGCGTTGTGGCCGGGACCGGGCACGCCCGTCAGGCTCGCCGCCGGCGCGGTGTTGTTGACGTAGGCTTCCAGAGCGGCCAAGCGCTCTTCGGCCGTCGGCGAGGCGGCAGCTTGGGCGAACGCTGCGATATGAAACAAGGGACCGAAAGCGGCGCAGACGGCCAGCATTCTTAACACACGTCGGAGGATGTGCATAGGCTTTGGACTGAGGTGTTTGGTTGAGCGGGGCACGCCGCAAGGGCGGCTTTTCGCTTGAGCACGGGCGATGCCAAAAGCCGGGAACTATAAACAAAAGATAAACGCAACCAGCCGGAGCCCGGAGGCGATGCTACTGGGCAAAGTGGTATGGTTGATGCGGACCGGACGGCACGAAAACGCCCTCCTCCTTGTTGTCCGTCATAAGCAGTCTGCGTCTGTTTCCGGCGGGGACGCGGATTTTCCCCGCCTCGGCCGAAGCGGGCGTGCGGGGTCGCTCCGCCGCGTGGACATCATCGTCGCGGGCGCCCGTCCGGGAATATGTCGAGGTGGTGGTGGTGATCATGGCGATTTCGCTCGCCGGCTGGTTCGTGCCGATGGGTTACCATGCCTTCGGGCATGTCTATCTGCTGGCCGTGATCTTTCTCAGCCTGCGCGTGGGCCGCTGGCCGGTCCTGTTTGCGGCGGTGATGAGCGCGGTCGCTTGGGATTATGTTTTCATCCCGCCGCGGTTGTCGTTCTCCACGCTCGATCTGGAGGACGATGCCATCCTCGGCACGTATTTCGTCTCCGCCCTGATCGCCGGGCAGCTCACGGCGCGGATCCGGGCGCAGGAGCAGGCGGAGCGTCGCCGGGAGCAGCGGGCGTCGGCGCTCCTCCGGCTCACGCGCGCGCTCACGGAGGCGCGCAGTTTCGACGAGGCGGTGGCCGCCTCCCTGCGCCAGATCGACGAGCTGTTCGGGGCGCGGACGGCGCTGTTGCTCGCGGATCCGCGCACGGGCCTGCAGCCGCATCCGGCGGGCACGTTTTCCCTGCACGAGCGGGAGCGCGCGGTCGCCGATTGGGTCGGGCGGCACGGCCGGGAGGCGGGGCGGGGGACCGGCGAACTGGCGACGGCGGAGGCGCTGCACGTGCCGCTGTCGCGGGCGGGCGCGGTGCTGGGCGTGCTCGTCGTGGCGCTGCCGGCGGGCGAGTCGCCCGGCACGCCGGAACTGCGCGAGCTGCTGGCGGCGTTTGCGGCGCAGATTGCGCTGACGGCGGAGCGCGAGCACCTGCGTGCCGCGGCCGAGCGCCAGGCGCTGCTCGCGGAGTCGGACCGGCTGCACCGCACCCTGCTCGACAGCGTGTCGCACGAGTTGAAGACGCCCCTGGCGGTGCTGCGCGCGGCGGCGGAGAACCTCGGCGTCGAGGATGCCGCCCGCCGCGGCGCGCTCGCCGGCGAGATCCGCACGGCGACGGCCCGCCTCGAGCGGTTGGTGGCCAATCTGCTCGATCAGACCCGGCTCGAATCGGGCGCGGTGCGCCCGCAGCTGGACTGGTGCGATGCACGGGATCTCGTGAGCGTGGCCCGCCGTGCGGTCGGCGACGCCCTCGCCGGCCGGCCCGTGAAGGTGGAGATTCCCCCGGGCCTGCCGCTTTTCCGGGCGGATGCGCGGTTGATGGAGCAGGTGTTCACCAACCTGCTCCTCAACGCCGCGCTCCACACGCCGCCCGGCACGCCCGTCACGCTCAGCGCGGGCGTGGACGAGGCGCGGAGCCGGATTTTCGTCGCCGTGGCGGATCGCGGCCCCGGCGTGGCGCCGGAGATGCGCGCACACCTGTTCGAAAAATTCCACCGCGGTCCCGGCGCGCGGGCCGGCGGCGTGGGGCTCGGGCTGTCGATCGTGCACGGACTCATGCGGGCGCAGGGCGGCGGCATCGAAGCCGACAGCCCGCCCGGCGGAGGCGCGCGTTTCACCGTTTCCCTGCCGCTGGCGGCGCCCGACCCGATTCCCCACGACCACGAATGAAAACCCCGTCCGGCAAAGCCGAAATCCTCGTCGTCGACGACGAACTGCAGCTCCGGCGCCTCCTGCGATTCACGCTCGAGGACGCCGGCTACGACGTGCGCGAGGCCGATGCCGGCCACCGTGCGCTGGTCGAGGTGGCGCATCGCCGTCCCGACGCGGTCATCCTCGACCTGGGCCTCCCCGACATGTCCGGCGTGGAGGTGTTGAAACGGCTGCGCGAGTGGACGGTCCTGCCCGTGCTGATCCTCTCGGTCCTTGACGACGAAGGCAGCAAGATCGCCGGGCTCGACGCTGGCGCGGACGATTATCTGGCGAAGCCCTTCGGCGGCGGGGAACTGCTGGCCCGGCTGCGGGCGCTGCTGCGGCGGATCCAGAGCGCCGAATCCGTGGACCGGATCCGGTTCGGCGCCATCGAGGTGGACCTCGTCGCCCGGCGCGTGACGAAGGCCGGCCAGCCCGTGAAACTCACGGCGCGCGAGTATGCGCTGCTGCGCATGCTCGTCGTGCATCGCGACAAGGTGCTCACGCACCGCCAGATTCTCAGCGAACTCTGGGGACCGAAGGCGGAGAACCAGACGCATTACCTGCGCGTCTTCATGATGCGGCTCCGGCAAAAGATCGAGGCGGACCCGGACGATCCCCGGCATCTCCAGACCGAGTCCGGCATCGGCTACCGGCTGGTGAGCGAGCCGTCCTGAGCGGGGGGCGTGCGGCGGCGAGTTGGTTGGAACCGGTCCGGAGGACGGGGTCCGCCTTTCAGGGTGCGGCTTCCCCATGAAGATGGACCGTTCGACTGCATGGGCCCGATTGAATGGCGCCGGCGCGGGGTGGCTTGTTTACGGTTTATATATATTTCGGCCTGCCGTCTCTATATTATGTTTATAGGGTTTGGTATGCCGGGTGCGACAAGGCGGAGGTCCCCCATTCAACCGCAGTCCAAATCGGCTCAAGACCTCCGCTATGAGAAACATGCATTCAGCTCCTAGAAAATGGTCGCGCGCAATCCTGGCTGGATTGGCGCTCTTTTGCAGTGTTGGCGCTTTCCGGCTCCTGGCCGACGATCCGAAGCCCGATCCCGCCGGCACCGCCACGGGCGTGGCCGCCGACGTCCCGGGTTTCGTGGTCTCCGCTCCGGCCGACCTGAGCGAAGACGACAGGAAGGATGCGGCCAAGGTGCAGGCGTTCGCCGACGCGAAGAAGGCGGCGGACGACTACGCCAAGCAGGCGGCGGCCGAACCGCTCGCGGTGAAGCTGGCCGACAACGTCGGCCACAATCGCGTCGCGATCAATTTCATGTGGACGCTCGTCACGGGCTTCCTGGTCATGTTCATGCAGGCGGGCTTCGCGCTGGTGGAGACCGGCCTGTGCCGGGCGAAGAACGCGAGCCACACCATGGCGATGAACTTCATGATCTATCCCATGGGCATGCTCGGATTCTATCTCTGCGGCTTCGCCTTCATGTTCGGCGGCATCGGCGCGATCGGCACGATGGGCGGCTACGCCGGCCTCAATCACGAGCTGGGCGTCACGCTCGGCGGGCACTTCTTCGGCCTCCTCGGCTGGAAGGGCTTCCTGCTGAAGGGCGCCGGCTACGACACCGCGGCGTTCGCGCTCTTCCTTTTCCAGATGGTGTTCATGGACACGACCGCGACCGTGCCGACGGGCGGCGTCGCCGAGCGGTGGAAGTTCTCCGCGTTCATGATCTACGGCTGCTTCATCGGCACCGTGATGTATCCGTTGTTCGGTAACTGGGTCTGGGGCGGCGGCTGGCTCTCCCAGCTCGGCGTCAACTTCGGCCTCGGCCACGGCCACCTCGACTTCGCCGGTTCGTCGGTCGTGCACATGCAGGGCGGCGTGATCACGCTGATCTTCGCCTGGCTGATCGGCCCGCGCTACGGCAAATACAACCAGGAGGGCAAACTCGTCCACCCGATCACGCCGCACAACATCCCGATGGTGATGCTCGGCACGTTCATCCTCGCCTTCGGCTGGTTCGGCTTCAACCCGGGCTCCACGCTCGCCGGCACCGACTTCCGCATCGCGGTCGTCGCCGTCAACACCATGATCGCCGGCTCGACCGCCGCGCTCGCGACCACGCTCTACATGTGGTGGTTCAAGACCAGGAAGCCCGACCCGTCCATGATGTGCAACGGCCTGCTCGCCGGTCTCGTCGCCATCACCGCGCCTTGCGCCTTCGTCAGCGTCGGCGGCGCGGCCGTCATCGGCATCATCGCGGGCATCCTCGTGGTCGAGGCGGTGTTCTTCTTCGACCGGGTCGGCATCGACGACGCGGTCGGCGCGATCTCGGTCCACGGCGTCAACGGCTGCTGGGGCTGTCTCTCGATCGGCCTGTTCGCCGACGGCACCTATGGCGACGGTTTCAACGGCGTCGCGGGCAATGTCGCGGGTCTCTTCTACGGCGGCGGCGTCAAGCAGCTCGTCGCCGAGTTCGTCGGCGTGGCGACCTGCTTCGTCACGGTCGCGCTCCTCTCGATCGCGGTCTACAAGATCGCCGAGGCGCTGGTGGGCAATCGCGTCTCGCACGAAGTCGAGATCGAGGGCCTCGACGTCCCCGAGATGGGCATCGCCGGCTACGCCGGCATGGTCATGGACAAGCAGGGCGAGACCCCGATGGTCCGCTGATTTCCCGGCCGTGCGGCGCGGGGCATCCGCTCCCTGCGCCGCCGCAGCCTCCACTCCCAACCCCGTCGTTTCGATCCCATGAGCACCTCCTTCTTCGATCTCGCTTGTTCCGCGCTGGCCCTCGTCGGCGGCGCGGTGATCGGCTATGCCTTCGGCCTGCTCCAGGCGGCCGCCCGCCGGCGCAATGAGGCCCGCGCCCGCGCCGGCGCGCTGCACAACGGCTGGTCGCTGATGCCGGGCGCGGGGGCGCGGGTGGCGTATTTTCTCGTCGCGCTGATCCTGGTGCAGCTGGTTTGCCCGTTGCTCTTCTCCGCCGGCACCCGGTGGTTCGTGTCCGGCGGCGTCGTCCTCGGCTACGGCTGGACGCTCGTCCGCGAACTGCGCCGGCGCGTGGCCGCCGCGCGCGGCTGATCCGGCTTGGTGTTGGTTTGGCCCTCGGAGGCCCGTCCGCGCGAGCGGGCGGGCCTTTTCGTTTTATCCGCTCGCCGCCCGCCGCGGCGCTCCCTAGGTGATTTCCCTGCGACTTTCCGGCACCGGCCGTGTTCTGGGCATGAACGATGACACTCCAGTGCAAACTCCACCCTCGGGCCTGATCACCCCGCTCGATTTCACGACGTTCATGCGCAACTACCAAGACATGGTCTTCTCCACTGCGTCGCGTCTCGTGGGCAACGAGGCGCAGGCCGAGGACATTTCGCAGGAAGTGTTCCTGAAGGCATATGAGCATTTCGACCAGTTGCAGGCGAGCCCCTCCGCCGGCGGCTGGCTCAAGACCGTCGCGACCAACCTCTCGCTCAACCACCTCTCGCGCTACAGGAACCGCTGGCGGTTCTTCTCGGAATTCCGCGCCGGAAGCGATGGGGCCGACGATGCCGACCAGCCCGAGGTCGAGTTTGCCGCGCCGGACACGTTCTTCGCCGGAGTCGACTCCGCGGAGCGCCGGGCCTGGGTCGAGCAGGCCCTCGAACAACTGCCCGAACATCAACGCGTGCCGCTCGTCCTTTATCATTTCGAAGACATGCCCTACGACGAAATCGCGAATCGCCTCCGCGTCTCCCTCGCGAAGGTGAAGACCGACATCCTCCGCGCCCGCGCCGCGCTCGCCACGATCCTCGCGCGCAGCGGCACCGCCCATGAAAAATTCACCGCCTGAGCAAGGCCTCCCCATGAAACGCTCTCCCGAAGATCTCGAAAAGTTCATCCACCAGACCCTCCGCTCGCTGCCCGACCGCCGGGCCCCGCGTTCGCTCGAGTCCCGCGTGTTCGCCGCCATCGAGGCGCGGGCCGCCCTGCCGTGGTGGAAGCAATCCTTCGCCCGGTGGCCCGTCGCCGCGCGCGCCGCCTTCCTGCTCCTCTCCGCCCTCGCGCTCATCGCCGTCACGCTCGGCTTCGCCGATGCCGGCCAGGCCGCGCTCGTCACCCGGGTCGCCGCGCAGTTCGCCTGGGTCGGCCACCTGCGCGCGGCGATCGCCGGCACCGGAGAGCTCTGCGGCGTCGTCTTCCGCGCCATCCCGCCGCTCTGGCTCTATGGCAGCCTCGCCGCCCTCGGCGCGCTCTACGTCGCGCTGCTTGGGATCGGCGCCACCGCCTACCGCACTCTCTACGCCAGCCGTTAAGCCGCCCCTTTTATGAAAAACCGTTTCCCGATTCTTCTCCTCTCCACCGGTTTCGCGTGGCTCCTCGCGGCCACCGGTCCGCTCCGGGCCGACGAGCAACCGGTGCCGCCGTCCGATCCGCCGCCGGCGGCGACCGCCGCCGCTGCGGCCGATGAAGCGCAGGACGCAGTTCCGGCCACCGATAAGGACGGCCTGCGCCGGCTCGACCAGCCCGCGCCCGCTCCGGCTGCGGAAGCCGTGGCCGACGAGGATGCCGGCGAACCGGCTCCCGCGGTCGAGGCTGCGCCCGACGCACCCGACGCGAGCCCCGCGGCGACGCCGCCGGCGCCGGCCCGGAAGTCGCATCCGCACCGCCATGGTTCGCAGGGCGACAACTCGAGGGTCGCCTTCGGCGGCAGCAGCACGCTTGCCGAGGGGGATGCGGCCGATACGGTCGTTTCGATCTTCGGTTCGTCGACCTCGGCCGGCGAAGTCCGTGACGCGGTCGTCTCTGTCTTCGGCAGCACGCGGGTGACCGGCGGGTCGGTCGGTGACGCCGCCGTGGCCGTCTTCGGCAGCAACTATGTCAACGCCCATGTGCATGGCAATGTCGTGGCCGTGCTGGGCGGCGTCGAACTCGGACCCCGGGCGGTGGTAGACGGCCAGATCGTCTGCGTCGGCAGCCATCTGACGCGCGATCCGGCCGCGGTGGTGCACGGCGGCGTGCAGCATGTTTCGGTCATCGGCAATGTCGGCGAATCGGGGTGGCTTCATGCCTGGATCGTGCACTGCCTGCTCTACGGCCGGCCGCTGGCGTTCGCGCCGGGTCTCGGCTGGGCCTGGGCCATCGCGCTCGTGTTGCTGGGGCTCTACGTCCTCTTCGGACTGCTGGCGCCGGGCGGGGTGAACAAGTGCGTGAAGACGTTCGAGGAGCGCCCCGGTTATTCGCTGCTCACCGCCGTGCTCGTGACGCTGCTCACGCCGATCGCGTTCATCCTGCTGCTCATCACGATCGTCGGTGCGCCGGCGCTGGTTCTCTTCCTTTTCGGCGCCGGACTCTTCGGCAAGGCCGTGATGTTTGCCTGGATCGGCCGCCGGTTGGTTGCGCCCTTCCGCGCGGGCGCCACGACGGCTCTGGCTCCGGCACTCGCGGTGCTTATCGGCGGCGCGGTCGTCGTGCTGCTCTACACCGTGCCGATCCTCGGCTTCGTGCTCAGCAAACTGCTGTCGTGGATCGGCCTCGGCGTGGTCGTCTACACGATCATCCTCGCGATGAAGCGCGAAAAGTCGGTGGTGCCTCCGGTGCCGCCCGTCGCCCCGAAGCCCGTGCCGCCGGCCGCGTCCGGTGCCGTTCCGTCGACTCCGTCGTCGTCGTCGGCCAACCTCGGCGTGGCTGCCGCTGCGACCGCAAGTGCGAGTGCGCCGGCGGCGAGTGCGACGACGGTCGATGTCGTGGCCGTCCCGGTCGTGGAAAGCGTCCCGCCGCCGCCGGTTGTGCCGGCTGCGTCGGTCGAAGCGACGCCGCCTCCGCCGCCGGTTTCGCCGGTTCCTCCGGTGGCTCCGGTGCCGCCCGTCCCGCCGGTGCCGCCGCTGGTTTCGGCGGCCACGCTGCCGCGCGCCGGTTTCTGGATCCGCCTCCTCGCCTCGGTGCTCGATGCAGTGCTGATCGGACTCGTGATGGGCCTGCTGCCCAATGCGATCCAGCCGAATTACCTGCTGCTTTACGGTGCGTATTGCGCGGCGATGTGGGCGCTCAAGAGCACGACCGTCGGCGGCGTCGTGTGCGGCCTGAAGGTCGTCCGGCTCGACGATCGCAAGGTCGACTGGATGACGGGCGTCGTGCGTTCGCTCGGCGGTTTCCTGTCGTTCATCGTCGCCGGTCTCGGCTTCATCTGGGTCGCCTTCGACGACGAGAAGCAGTCCTGGCACGACAAGATCGCCGGCACGACCGTCGTCATCGTGCCGAAGGGCGTCTCGCTCATCTGAGCGCGTCCGCCACGGTTTCCGTTTCCCGTCCCGATCCGCCATGAAAACGCTGCTCGTGTTCTTCGCCTGGTGCGCACTGGCCGTGCTGTGCTGGCCGGTGGCGCTGCTCGCTCTGGTGCTGGCGCCGCTGGTCTGGCTGGTGGCGCTGCCGTTTCGGCTCGTCGGCCTCTGCATCGGCGGGCTCCTCGCTTTCGTGCAGGCGCTGGTTTATCTGCCGGCGCGGATTCTCGGCTGGCGGCCGCACGCGACATGACGCGCTGCGGCCGATTTCGCTGCTGACAGCGTCCGGGCGGGTCGCCAATAGCTGGGCCATGGAGGCCACACCACTTGTCGGAATCATCATGGGCAGCACGTCCGACTGGGACGTGATGCAGCACTGTTCGCAGACGCTGGACCAGCTCGGCATCGCCCACGAGCGCCGGGCGATCAGCGCGCACCGGACCCCGGATCTCGTGATCGAATATTGCCGCGGAGCCGAGGCGCGCGGGCTGAAGGTGATCATCGCCGCGGCCGGCGGCGCGGCGCATCTGGCCGGCGTCGCGGCCGCGCTCACGCCGCTGCCCGTCCTCGGCGTGCCAATGGAATCGGCCTCGCTCAAGGGCCTCGATTCGCTCCTCTCGATGGTGCAGATGCCGGGCGGCATCCCGGTGGCCACGCTCGCCATCGGCAAGCCCGGTGCGATCAACGCCGCCCTGTTCGCCGGCGCCATCCTCGCGCTGTCCGATCCCGCCGCCAAGCGGGCGCTCGACGCCTTCCGCGCGGCCCAGTCGAAGAAGGTCGCCGAGGCGAAGCTGCCGTAAGCGTCATCGCGGTCCCCGCCGCGCCTCAGCTGGCGACGGCGATCTCGTGCTCGGCTGGCGGGGAAACAAAACCGCGGTCCGCGGCGCATCGTGCGATGCGCATCATCGGTGGACCGCGCGCGCACTCGACAACGCGGTCTCATTGCGGGAAAACGACGGGGCGTGCCGGCGCGCGCCAGCGCCTTCGCCCCTGCCGTCGGACGGCGCGCGTTACCCTCATGAATAAAATCGCCCTGCTTCCCCTGATGCTCTCCGTGGCCGCTGCGTTTTCCGGTGCGACAGCCCTGGCCGCCGCGCCGGCCCGCACCGTGCTCGAGATCTGGCCCGAAGGCGTGCCCGGCCTGCGGGCCGACGCCGCGCCCGAAGTGCCCGGCGACGAACGGGTCAGCCAGGTCCACGTGCCCACGCTCACCGTCTATCCCGCACCGGCGGATCTGGCCACCGGCACGGCGGTCGTGATCTGTCCGGGCGGCGGCTACGGCTGGCTGTCGACGGTGAACGAAGGCTCGAAGGTCGCGGCGTGGCTGAACTCGATCGGCGTCACCGCGTTCGAACTGCATTATCGACTTTCCGAATACGGCCAGCCCGCGCCGCTGCGCGACGTGCTGCGGGCGATGCGCTTCGTGCGGTCGCGCGCGGCCGACTTCGGCGTGCGGCCGGACCGCATCGGCGTGATGGGATTTTCCGCGGGCGGGCATCTCGCCTCGTGCGCGGCGACGCTGTTCGACGATCCCGACGGCCGGACGGGTGCGCCGCTCGACGCGGTGAGCGCGCGGCCGGATTTCGCCGTGCTGCTCTATCCGGTCATCAGCCTGCGCGATCCGTTCGCCCATGCCGGCTCGCGCCAGAATCTCCTCGGGGCGTCGCCCTCGTCCGAACTCATCGCGCACTATTCGACGGACGGCCACGTGACGGCTGCGACGCCGCCGACGTTTCTCGTGCACGCCGAGGACGACGGCGCGGTGCCGGTGGAGAACACGTTGATGTTTTACCGGGCGCTGCGCGCCGCCCATGTCCCGGCGGAAGTGCATGTCTACGCCAAGGGCGGGCACGGCTTCGGCATGCGCGGGACGGCCGGACCGGCGTCGACCTGGACCGAGCGCTGCACCGACTGGCTGCGCGCCGGCGGCTGGCTGCGCCGGTGAGGCAGGCGGAGGAAAGCGTGCGGCTGTCGTGTCTGGAAAGGGGATACGCCGGGCCGTCGGCGGGAGACGGTCCGGCTAGGGCCGGCGGTCGAGCGCGGCCTGGTAATCGTCCGGCGTGTCGAGGTCGAGCGCGAGCGCGGGCAGGTCGACGGCGGCGACGTTTTCCGGTTCGCGGTTGAGCAGATCGCGTGCGCCGGTCTCGCCGACGAGCGCGGTGAGCGCGGGAAAATGTCCGCGCAGAAAAAGCGCGGGCACGCCGAGCCGGCCGCGATACCGGGCGGCGGCGATGCCCCGGCCGGTGAGCCGCTGCGCATCGATCAATGCCCCGGCCGCGCCGGCGGAAAACGCCGGCTGGTCGCAGAGCGCGATGAGCGCGCCGTCGAGATCGCGCGAAAACTCCTGCAACGTTTCGATTCCCGCCCGGATCGACGAGGCCAGACCCTCGGCCCAGGCCGGATTCTCGACAACCAGGACCGGATGGCGCGCGAGCAACGGCCGGAGTTTCTCGTGGTGCGCGCCGACGACCACGACGACCGGCCAGACCGGCGCGGCGAGCAGCGCCTCGATCGTGCGCACGAGCATCGTCCGGCCGCCGAGCGGCAGCAGTTGCTTGGGTTCACCCATCCGCGACGAGGCGCCCGCGGCGAGCACGACGGCGCCGAAGCGAAGCGTGGGCGGAGCGTCAGCCATGGATGGGCCCCTCGCGTTCGCGCAAAGGCCGCGCATCGCGTCCGGCCAGCACGGCACGGATCTCCGCGACGATGCTCAAGGCGATCTCGCCCGCCGCTTCGCCGCCGAGATCCAGGCCGACGGGGGCGCGCAGGCGGGAAAGTTGCGCGGCGGTGAAGTGCGCGCCTTCCGCGGCGAGATCGCGGACGATCTGCTCCGCGCGTTTCTTGGGTCCGAGCAATCCGAGATAGGCCAGCGGCTGCGGCAGCAACTGCCGCAGGAGCGGTTTGTCGTGGACGTAATGGTGCGTCATGACGACCACGACGGACTGCGGTCCGAGTGCGATCCCCTGACTGGAGAGCGGCTCTTCCGGCCGCACGATCGGGACATGATCGGCGAGTGGAAAACGTTCCCCCGTGGCGAAAGCCGGACGGGCGTCGCCCACGGTGACGTGCCAGCCCAGGTCCTTCGCGAAGCGCACGAGGGGCAGTGCATCGTCGCCCGCACCGAAGATGATCAACGGCACGGGAGGCGGGAGCGTGTCATGAAAAACCTCCGTGCCGGCGCGCGAAGCCGGCAGCGCCTCGGCCAGATGCGTGCCGAGCAAGGCGGGATCATCGGATTTCCAGACCACCGCCAGCGGCGTCGGCCGGCTCGCGCGCAGGTTTTCCGCCGCGACGTGTGCCCATGCGGGTGCGGCGGGCAGTTTTTCCAGCAACACCTGCACGACGCCGTGGCAACCGAGGCCCACGCCCCAGACCAAGTCGTTTTCCGACGTGGTGTCATACACGACCAGTTCGGCGCGTCCGGTGCGCGCGACGACGACCGCCCGGGCGATCGCATCCTCTTCGAGACAACCGCCGCTGATCGATCCGATCCGCGTCCCGTCCGCCAGCACCAGCATGCGGGCGCCCGGCCGGCGATACGAGGAGCCGGCCGTGTGGACCAACGTGCACAAGACCCTGCCGCCAAGCGCCGGCGTGGTGATGGCGGCGAGGATCGCGTGAAGCTCGTTCATTGGAGATGGAGCAAGAAGAGCGAAGGGCAAATGCACATGGGAGCGAGGTGAATTAACAGCGCTGAAGGGGAGATTATCGGTAGAGGCGCGATGTCGCCGGTGCTCTTCGCCGACCCTCCGTGAAATATTTCGCGCCGAATCCGATGCCAGTTTTTGCGTATGACTCGGGCGGATGAGTTATTCCCGTCATAAGGAAATGTCTTCCTGTCTGAATCTGACTTAATCTTAAGCATTAAGAATCAGCATAATACCTATTCGAGGATGCAGTTTTAACGAAACTATTGCTTTTCGGCCCGATTCTAGCAGCCTCGCGGGCAAGTTCAATCTGGCTTCTGCCAGTTAACTTACACAACACACAACAGAAACTGATAAAACTATGAACATGCTTCTTAAACGGAAGTTCATGGCCGGGCTGTCGCTGTATGCGGCGGCCAACATGGTTGCGATCACTGCCGCATTCGGGCAGAACACTGACGCGACCGCCACCAAGAGTGACGACAAGATCACGACGCTCGACAAGTTTGTCGTCACCGGCTCTCTCATCCCGGCGACGCTCGATGAGCAAAAGGCGATGCCCGTCCAGATCATCGATTCCGCGGCCATCCAGATGAGCGGTGTGAACACCAACGTGCTCGACGTGCTTCGCAAGACCGTCCCGCAGCTCCAAGGCAGCAACAACTACGGCGTCGAAAACGCGAACATCTCCGGCGGCACCAACGGCGGCGCTTCCGTTGCGTCCCTCCGTAACGTGGACACCCTCGTGCTCATCAACGGCAAGCGCATGGCCAACAACGCAGGCGCGGCTGGTGGCGGCGTCGGTGGCGTGGATCTCAATATGATCCCACTTTCCGCGATCGACTCGATCGAGGTGCTCAAGGACGGTGCGTCCGCCCTCTATGGCTCGGATGCCGTCTCGGGCGTCATCAACATCAAGCTGAAAAAAGACTACCGCGGCGCGGAGGTCGGCTTCCACACCTCAATGGCCAAGAAGGATAACGGCGGCACTTGGCGCGACAAGTCGGCCTATATGATCGTCGGCACCGGCAACGACAAGACTAACGTGCTGTTCAGCGCCTCGTGGTCCCGCGAAGACCCCCTCTGGGCGAAGGACATGACCTACTCCAACACCCCGGTCAACACCGCCTCCCTCGCCGGTATCCTCGTTACCAGCGGTCCGACTAAGTATTACCAGCTCAACCCCTCGCTCAACACCATCCCTGATGCCAATCGAGGCGAGACACTGGACCAACTCGTCGCCGACGGCATATATAGTGAGGTCTCTGGGCCCTACGAGCTCGCGGATCGTTCGACCATCCGCAACTGGGTGGATAAGCGCACCGCCACGGTCAACGTGAGCCACCTCCTCAACGATTACGTTACGTTCACCTCGGATTTCATCTACGCCGAGACGGAGATCAACTACCAGTTGAATCCGCAGCCCCTTACGACCACGAGCACCTCGCTCATCGCCAATGGGGTCACGACCATCAACACGCCCGGTGTCAGCATCCGTAACCGCTACGTCGGCGGGGCCAATCGCATCTACGACAATACGAGCGACTCCTACCGCTGGACCGCCGGTTTCGAAGGCAAGATGAACGACTACTTTAACTGGAGCGTTGGCGTAAACTACGCCCTCACCAAGCGAGTCGATATCGGCTATAATCTGGTGCTCAACTCCGCCCTGCAGGATGCCATCGTCTCCGGCCTCTTCGATATCTTCGCCTACAATCAGGACGCCGACGACATCGCCGCCTCGGGCATGATCGGTAACTCCATCGCCCACTACAAGAGCGGCTTCTACAGCTTCAACGCCAACGTGGGCGGCAAGATCTTCGAGCTGCCGGCCGGCACTGTCCAATACGCCGTCGGTGCGGAATACCGCAAGGAGACGCTCAGCGCCACGGCCGACCTGAACTCCCTCATCCCCCCCGGTGGCACCACCAGTCTCTGGAACAGCGGCACCTCGCTGTCCCCGTTTGACGGCGGTCGCTCGGCCAAGAGTTACTTTGCCGAACTCAAAGTGCCGGTCGTTAAGGATCTCCCCGGCCTCCATCTCGTCACGCTCGATGGCGCCATTCGCCACGAGTCCTTCAGCGATGACAACACCGCCACCGTGCCGAAGGTCTCGCTCGCCTGGTTCCCCTTCAACGACGAGCTGCGCCTCCGCGGCACCTTTGGCAAGTCGTTCTCCGAGCCCACGCTCATCGACCTCTACGGGCCGGTCAGCACCGGTTTCACCAGCGACCTCAGCTCCGTGCGCGTTTATGACAGCAGCGGCGTCGCGACCGGCGAATACATGAAGTTTCAGGGCCACCAGAGCGGTGGTTCGAATCCCAACCTCACGCCTTCGCACGCCAAGTCTTGGACTCTCGGCTTCGTTTACTCGCCGAAGTGGGCCAAGGGTCTCGATATCACGGTGGACTACTTCCGCGTCCAGCAGACCGACCTCGTCGGCTCTTTGGCATCCGGTCTGACGATGATTCAGTCGGTTGAACAATACGGTGCGGCTTCGCCCTACGCGCAATACGTCACCCTCAACGCCTTTGCCGGTCAGGCGGGCGCGGTTGCCGTCACTGCCCCTGGCCAGCTCTCCGTCGATACCGACAAGATCTACGTGCTGACCAATATCGCCAACATCAGCAGCCAGCAACAGCACGGCTTCGACGTCGGGATCAAATATGAGCTGCCGTGGAAACACTACGGACGCTTCAATCTCTCGACCGATGCGGCGATCCTCCAGTCCTTCGTCAACGACGGCACCGAATACGCCGGCCTCGACTGGTATGGCACGCTGCCGAAGTTCCGCGCCTACACCACCCTCGACTGGACCTATCGCGGCTACAGCGCTGTGCTGGGTTGGACCTACATCAAGGATGTGGACGCCGATCCGGTGTCCGAGGGCGGCAGCGGCTACAAGGTTGGTCCCTACAACACGCTTGACATTCAGGTCGGCTACGACCTCGGCAATGCCACGGCACTGCTGAAGGGCGTGACCCTTGGCCTCGGCGTCAACAACCTGACGAACCGCGTTCCCCCGCTGTCCCCGAACTACTCGAGCCCGCCCTTCGACGGCAGCGGCGGTTTCAGCGCTTTCGGTCGCGTTTTCTACGTCGACCTGAAGATCAAGTTCTGATCGCGGCCTGAGCCAAAGTCGTTTTTCAAGGCGCTCCGGAAACGGGGCGCCTTTTGTTTTGCCCCTCGTGGGCCGCAGGAGTATGGCAAAGGGCATGAAGCGAGTTTTCGTCGGCATTTTGATCGCTCTCTTGCCGCACTTTGTGTGGGCGGCCGAACCCGTTTTCACCCAATCCCTCTCGTCGGAGGATTTCCGGGCGGCCGGCCTCGATCAGCTTCGGCCCTCCCAGCTCGAGCATCTCGATGCGTTGGTGGCAGCTTACCAAGAACGACTGGCCACTCAGGCGCGTCGGGCGGCCGAGGAAGTCTCGGCCGCGCAGCAGAAAGCGGAGGTGGCGCTGGCCGCGCAACGTGCCGCCGAGGCGGTCGCCAAAGTTGCGAAAGAGGAAGCTCAGCAGGCCAAAGCCGAGGTCGAGGCGCGGAAGGCCGAACTCGCCGAGAGCAAGGCCAGCGACAAGGGTTTTTTCGCAAAGGCCAAAGTGCTGCTCGTGCCGGGCACCCAGATCGAGTATGTCGAAATCCGTTCCACCATCGAAGGCCTGTTCGAAGGCTGGTCTGGCAGGACAGTCCTCCGTCTGGCCAATGGCCAGCGCTGGCAGGTGTTTAACAGCGACGAGCGCTATTTCGTGCCTCCGCAGAATAATGTCGAGGTGGCTATCCGGCCCGCGGCGCTGGGCGGCTACTGGATGTATTTCCCGGCTTTCGAAAAGCGGGTGCGGGTGAAATTGCTGGATGCGAAATGACCCCCCAAACGCAGCCGGAAGAACCGCTGATCGGCGCCAATACCAATTACCCAAACCATTCGGGTTTTAACGCAAAGACGCGAGGAGAAACGCGGAGATCGCAAAGGTGACGCTCTCAAGCGGTTCTCTTCTTCGCGGTTAAAATCTCATTTCCAAGAGGGCTGGTATACGAGCCCGTTTCGACCGCCCCGAGGGCCATGGGTTTGGCGCGACTATTTTACCGGCAGATGCTTGGCGAGGAAGCTCTCTATGCGACGGTAGAATCCGATGCGGTTCTCCTCGTTGCGGAAGCCGTGGCCCTCGTCGTCGAGGCGCATGAACTCGTAGGTCTTCTTATATTCGTCGAGCCGTGACTTCAGCACTTTCCACTGGCGGATGTCCACGCGGGGGTCGTTTTCGCCGTAGGCGTTGAATAGAGGCACGCGGATGTTTTGGACGAAATTCGCCGGCGAGCGGTCGTGCAGGTAGGCGCTGTCGTCGCCCAGCTTTTGGGAACCGAACAACTGGTTGTAGGGTGCGAATGAAATTTTGAAATTGGCCACCTGTCGGCTCAGGTCGGACACGCCCACGTAGTTGATGCCGCAGCGGTAGAGCTCGGGTGTGAAGGCCAGGCCGGCGAGCGTGGCGTAGCCGCCGTAGCTGGCGCCGTAGATGGCGACGCGGTCGGCGGTGGTCACGCCCTGCGCGACGGCCCATTTCACGGCGTCGGTAAGGTCGTCCTGCATCTTGCCGCCCCACTCGTGGTAGCCGGCCTGCTGAAACTTCACGCCGTAGCCGCCGGAGCCGCGGTAGTTGACCTGGAGCACGGAGTAGCCGCGGTTGGCGAGAAACTGCACCTCGGGATCGAAGCCCCAGTCGTCGCGGATGCCGAAGGGGCCGCCGTGCGGGTGGATGATGAGCGGCGCGGGGCTTTTCTCCGCGCCGGCGGGGCGGGTGAGGTAGCCGTGGATCACGAGGCCGTCGCGTGCCGGAAACGAGACCGGCTCCATCGGGCGCATGGCCTTGGGGTCGATGCCGCGCATCGAGCGCCCGATCGGCGTGATGCGGCCCTGCTTCAGATCGAGCACGAAATAGCTGCCGGGGTCGCGGTCGCTGTGGCTGCGGATGACGAAGATTTGCTCGTCGTCGGAGGAGCTGACGACGGTGTTTTCCGTGCCGGGCGGCAGGCTCTGCTCGATGGTCTTTTGGAGTCGCGCTCGGCCGGTGTCGAAGAAGAGATAGTGGACCCTCTCGGTCTCGTAAGCGACGCCGTAGAGCTTGGCCCGGTCGTGCGAGGTGAGCAGCGAGATGATGTCGCCTCCTTCCACGTGGCAGAGCGGCTCGCTCCACTGGCCGGTGCGGACGTTGTAGGTGTGGAGCGTGTTGGTGTCCGAGTGCTCGGTGCTGAGCACGTAGAGGGTCTCGTTGTCGGCGGCGAAGAAGAGGAAATCCCACGGTGCGTCGCCTTTGTTGGGGGGAAACTCCGCGATCCTCACGTAGCGGCTGTCGGGCGTGGGCCGGACTTCGTAAACGAGGCGGTCGGCGAAATACATCGCGCGGGCGCGCAGCACGCCGTTGTTGTCGGCGGTGTCGCTGACGGCGACGCCGTCCGGCGCGGGATCGTAGCTGGCGACGGGATCGCGCCGTCCGGTGCGCACGTTGAGTTTAAAGATTGCCACGGTGCCGGAGTTCATTTCCCGGACGCCTTGGATCAGGATGTGATCGGGATCGTAGCGCAGCTGATCGAACAGCTCCGCGTAATCCCTGCCGCTGTGATGGGCGGAGGCCACCAGCAGCCGCACCTGGCGCTTGCCGCCGCCTTTGGGCGGAGCCGCCGCAATGGCGTGCCAAGTATAGGACTCGTCACCGCCGATGTCGGCGCCATAGAGGATGTCGCCACCCTTCCAGAAGAATGTCTTGATGTTCTCGTCCTCCGCCGCGACGAGCGCCTCGGGCCCCTTGCCGGGCAGGGAGAGATCGAGCAGCGCGATGCCGACCTTGCCCCAGCCGAGCGTCGTCATGAACGCCACGTAGCGGCCGTCCGGCGAAAGCTGAACACCGCGGATGTCGGCCTCGGCGAAAAACGTCTCGACTGGGATGCGATCGGCGGCTGGGGCGGCGGCGCGAATCAAGGTCGCGGGCAGCAACACAAGAGACAGCAGTAAGGTGTGGGCGATTCCTTTCACGATGCTGGAGATATGCTCGGTGACGATGCCGTCAGCGCGTCGGGCTGCAACCTTGTGTTGCGAAAGCGTAGCGTTTGTTCGGACTGTTTCGTAAACCGCAATGGCTGCACCGCCACGTTTCGACTCCAATCTATCTCGGGCAAGCCGCGGCTGGGCGCACGGCGGCCGAGCAGGGTTTTGCCCCGAAGGTTCTCGTCGCGCCGCGTGGTCGGACCGTTGATCAAGGTCACATCGCTGATCGCCACCTGGCCCACGCCTCGGACTGCGATGCGTAGTCGCGCCTCCGGGTCATCGACCGGCACGCTGAACTCACACGTCACCCGACTCGTCGGACGAGCGGCTTCGGCGCGAAACTCGATGGTGAACCGCGCGCCGAGTTCGTGCCAGCCGCCGTCGGAGGCCTGTCGCTCTGCCACGATTTTCTGCACCGCGGGCCGCACATGGTGCACGAGGAAATGCAGCTGCCACACGCCGCACACCGGAGTGGTTTCGTGCAGCAACGCCGGCTGGCGCAACGCGTGCTTCAGCCAAGCACGCCAAGCGGCCAGGCGCTGTGCATCGGTCGCCAGGAGGGCTTCGTTCTGGCCGATGAGGCTCGGGTCGCGTGTCCGGCGCCACATTGCCCGTGCTGCTTTGCGCCCGGCGCGCACGGCGACCGCGAAGTCGGCGGCGTCGCGTTGCAGGCGGCGGAGGCCGGCGACGACCCTGGCCGATCCACGCAGGCGCAGCACCTCGCGGGCGGCGTGCCGCACAAAGACATCTCGCTGGGCCAGGTAATGCCGAAAGGCGAGGCTTGCGGCCAAGGGCGCCGGCCAGGCGCGATTCGCCCGTTGGCGGCGGAAGAAGCGCTCCTCCGCGCGACAGGGCGCCAGATCTTCCGTGCCGGCGAAGGTATCCCAGCGATCGTTGATCTGCCAGCGGGCGTAGCCGGCAAAGGCGAAGCCGTCCGCGGCGAGCAGCGTCCGCGCCAGCGTGCGCGGTCGCGCACTGCTGCGCCCGATCTTTGGATACACCCGGGCAAGGCCGGCGGCGATCATGGCCGCGTCGTCCTGTTTTCCGGGCTCGAGCCAGAGGCTCGCCGCGGCGGCATCGACGACCGTGGTGGTTTCGATGGCGAGCCGGTAGGCCTCCCACGAGGTCACGAGCAGGCCCTCCGCCTTCACCGTCTGACAGCGGCGCCACCACGAGCGGAGGTTGGCGAGGCGGTCGCCAAAGACCGGCAGCGGCTCGTGGCGGAAGGCGCCGTTCATCGGGCAGCCGAAGTAGGCGATGCCCTGGCGCCGGAGCGCGGGCACAAGATCGCGCTCGGCGAAGTTGAAAAACTCGACGCGCGGATGCCGGCCAAACGGATAATAATACCAATCGTAGGCGATGAGGCCGCGCGGCAGCAGCGGGATCGCCTCGGGCAGGAAATACAGCATGTCGGCCCACATCCCCATCTCCAGGCCGAGGGATTTCGTCAGCTCCCGCAGCCGGCCGACGTGGCGCGCGAAGTGCGCGCCGAGCCCGATCTCCGCGACCTCCCGCCGGCTCAGCGGGTGTTTCCCGAGGTGGAACGATTCGTCGAGGCCGACGTGCACCTTCCCCGCGGTGCAGAACGGCGCCATGTCGCGCAGGAGCTTCTCCGCCACCTCCAGCGTGCGCGGGTGCAGCGGGCAGATCTGGCCGCGCTCCAGCGGCGAGCCGTCCGGCGCGCGCAGCTCGTTCAGGTCGCGCAGCTCCGGGACCTTGATCAGATACTGCGTGTGGCCGAGCAGGTTGACGATCGGCACGACCTTGAGGCCGGCGCGCGCCGCCGCGTCGACGAGCCTCCCGAATTGTTTATACGAATACGCATCGCGGCGCGCCACGCCGGGCAGGCGGGGATACTCGACCGCGTCCTCCAGGTGCAGGTGCACCTCGTGGTAGCCCCACGCGGCGTAGCGCGGCAGCTGCGCGATGAGCCAGTCCAGCCGCTCGACCTGGCGGGCGAGATCCCACTGAAACGAACGAATCATGCGCCCGGATTCAGGCGGACCCGGGCGCCCCGCGCAACACGCGTCGCGCGGGGCCGGCGAGGGCGTCAGCCGCGCTTCTGCCGGATCAGCTGCTCGAGCTTGACGATGTCGGCGGAGAACTGGCGGATGCCCTCGGCGGTCTTCTCCGTGGCCATCGCGTCCTCGTTGAGCGCGAAGCGAAACGCCTTCTCGTCGAACGTCACGCGCGCGAGCGCCGCGCCGGCGGCCGCCGCGGGGTCGAGCTTGCGGACGACCGGATCGGTCGAGGCGGCGAGTTCGCCGAGCAGCGCGGGCGAGATGGTGAGCAGGTCGCAGCCGGCGAGTTCGAGAATCTCGCCCTTGTTGCGGAAGCTGGCGCCCATGACCTCGGTGGTGTGGCCGAATTTCTTGAAGTAGGCGTAGATCCGCGCGACGGACTGCACGCCGGGATCCTCCGCCGGCGCGAAATCGCGGCCGGCGTTCTTCTTGTGCCAGTCGAGGATGCGGCCGACGAAGGGCGAGATCAGCTGCACGCCGGCCTCCGCGCACGCGACGGCCTGCGGGAACGAGAAGAGCAGGGTAAGGTTGCAGTGGATACCCTCGCGCTGGAGCTGCTCGGCGGCCTTGATGCCCTCCCAGGTCGAGGCGATCTTCACGAGCACGCGCTCGCGGCCGATGCCGGCCTGCGCGTAGAGCGCGATGATCTCCCTCGCCTTCGCGACGGTGCCGTCGCGGTCGAAGGAGAGCCGGGCGTCGACCTCGGTCGAGACGCGGCCGGGCACGATCTTCAGGATCTCCCGGCCGAAGAGCACGAGCAGGCGGTCGATGATCGCACCGACGTCGGCGGTGGCGCCCGCTTCGCGGATCGCCTGGTCGACGAGGTGGCCGTAGCCGGGCATGCTGGCGGCTTTCAGGATCAGGCTGGGATTGGTCGTCGCGTCCTGCGGCGCGTAGGTCTTGATGCCGGCGAAGTCGCCGGTGTCGGCGACCACCCGGGTGAAACGTTTCAGTTGCTCGAGTTGGTTTGTGGCCATGGGGGAAGGGAGGTGAGCGTCAGGCTAGGCCGGAATGCGTTTCCTGCAAATGGCGCCGCAACCAGGCCACGCCGCCCGCCTCGTCCTGGAACGCGCCGTCAAGCTGCGCCTCGAACGCGGCGTCGAGGATGCGCTTGAACTCCGGCCCGGCCGGCCGGCCGAGCGCGAGCAGGTGGCGGCCGAGCACGATCGGGCGCGGCGCGGTGCCGGCGAGCGCGAGCGCGTGGGCCGTCGAGCGCAGCGCCGCGATCAGGGCGAGCGTCGCCGGCGAGGAGAGCGGCGGGCGGCCCAGCGAGTCGGCCGTCATCACCAGCGCCAGATCGTCGATCGTCGCCGGCGCGAGCCGCCGGGCGAGCCGCCGCACCTGGGTTTCGGAAAACGTGCCCGCCGGTCCGTGGTGGTGGACGAGATGGTTGACGACGAGCGCGCTCACCGGCGCGTCGAGCTCGAGCGGCGCGCCGATCCGGCGGAGAAAGCCCGCGGCCAGCGGGCCGCCGGCGGCTTCGTGGCCCGGGCTGATCCAGTGCATCGCGCCGCGTTTCTCGGCGTAGGCGGTCGTCGCCGGCTTGCCGAAATCGTGCGCGAGGACGGCGAACATCAGGCCGCGGCGGCGCTCCGGCGCGGCGCGGCGCCATTCGTCGAGCGAGACCAGCGCGTCGAGGCAGTGCTGTGTGTGCGTGAAGACGTCGCCCTCCGGATGCCACGCCGGATCCTGCGGCGTCCCGCGCAACGCGGCGATCTCCGGGAAATGGCGGAGCCAGCCCGCCTCCTCGAGCACGGCGAGGCCGCGCGACGGCTTCTGCGCCTTCTCCGCCCACTTGGCCCACTCGCCCCAGACGCGCTCGACGGGCAGCTCGGCGTAGGCGTCCGCGATCGACCGGCACAGCGCCGCGGTTTCCGGCGCGAGGGAGAAATCGAAGCGGGCCGCGAGTTGAAACGCGCGCAGCACGCGCAGCGGATCCTCGACGAACGCCGCGCTCGTGTGCCGCAGGATGCGTGCGGCCAGGTCGGCCCGGCCGTGGAACGGGTCGATGATCTCCCCGGTGAACGGATCGCAGGCGATGGCGTTGACGGTGAAATCGCGCCGGGCCGCCGCCTCCGCGTCGCTCAGTCGCGGATCGGGCGCGACGGCGAAACCGCGGTGGCCCGCGCCGGTCTTCGATTCGCGCCGGGGCAGGCTGAAATCGTAATCCGCGCCGGTGGCCGCGCTCCGCACCTTGATCACGCCGAAACTGCGGCCGACGACATCGGTGGCGCCGAATCGCGCGAGCGCGCGATGCAACTGCTCGAAATCCACGCCCGCGACCTCGACGTCGAAATCCTTCGGCTCGAGCCCCAGCAGCCAGTCGCGCACGCCGCCGCCGACGAGCCGCGGCCGGCCCGTGCGGCGGACCGCTTCGAGCATGGCGCGCAGATCTGCCGGCAGGGTCATCGCGCGACGCTCACTCCTTGCGCCCGAATGCGAGGGCGATGAGGCAGCCCCAGCCGATCAGGAACCCGACGCCGCCGAGCGGCGTGACCGGTCCGAGCCAGCGCGGCCCGCCGAGCGCCAGTCCGTAAAGCGAACCGGAGAAAAGAATCAGGCCCGCGGTCCAGCTGGCCGCGGCCCAGCCGGCGGCGCGGCCTGCCCCGGCGCCTTCGAGCCGCTGCCAGACCGCGAGCGCCAGCAGCGCCACCGCGTGCAGCAGGTGATAGCGCACGGCGGTTTCCCAGGCGGCGGCAGTGCCGCGCGCGAGGAGGAAATCGTGCAGCGTGTGCGCACCGAAGGCGCCGAGGGCGACGCCAGTGGCGCCCGCCACGCCGGCGGCGATCAAGGTCGAGCGAGCTTTCATCGGCGCAGGTTCGCACAATGTCCGCGTGAAACAAGTCCTTGCTTTTCGGTTTCGAAACGGCGATTCCGGCGCGGCGCGGATTCGAATCGGGCGGAGAAGTGAAAACGGGGGTTGACACGCCCGCGTGAAACCCTAGCTCTTGGCCTCTTTTCCCATGAAAACCTTTCTCGCCAAAAAGGAGACCGTGCAGCCCAAGTGGTATCTCATCGATGCCGCCGGCGTTCCGCTTGGCCGTCTCGCCGTCAAAGCCGCCAACATCATCCGCGGCCGTCACAAGGCTACCTACACGCCCAGCGTCGACAATGGCGATTACGTGGTCGTGATCAACGCCGAGAAGGTCGTCCTCACGGGCAAGAAAGAGGAGCAGAACGAGTATATGTTCTTCTCCGGCTACGTCGGCGGCGAGAGCTTCCGCAACATCCCGCTGCAGCGGAAGCGGAACCCCACGTTCATCGTCACGCACGCCGTGAAGGGCATGCTCCCGAAGAACATCATCGCGGCCAAGATGCTGACCAAGCTGCGCGTGTTTGCCGGCGAGAAGCACGACCACGAGGTCAACAGCCCCGTCAAGATTTCCGTTTGATCCGACCATGAGCACCACTGCCACGACTGTTTTCCTCGGCACCGGCCGCCGCAAGACTTCCACCGCACGCGTTCGCCTTTCGGAAGGCACCGGCAAGCTGATCGTCAACGGCCGCGATTTCGACAGCTACTTCACGCACGAGAATTTCTCCAAGCAGGCCTACGCCCCGCTGCTGACCGTCGATCTGCGCGAGAAGATCGATGTCACGGCCAACGTCTCCGGTGGCGGCGTCGCCGGCCAGGCCGGTGCGGTGGCGCACGGTATCGCCCGCGCCCTGCAGAAGCTCAACGCCGAGCTTCGTCCCGCACTCAAGAAGGCTGGCCATATCAAGCGCGATCCCCGCGCCAAGGAGCGCAAAAAGCCCGGCCAGCCCGGCGCCCGCAAGCGCTTCCAGTTCTCGAAGCGCTGAGCCGCCCGAGTCCGGATCCTTTGTCTTTCAACCGCCCGTGCGCCCCGCGCCGGGCGGTTTTTCGTTTCCGGGCCCGCCGGGCGGAAAATGCCGCCGGGCGGCGGAATCCGCTTTATCCCGGCCGCGGGGCGATGTTATCGAAGAAGCTCGTGTCCATTTTGTTGGATTGGAATCCGTTCATCACCATGAGTAAAAAACTGCTGTCCCTCATTCTTGCCGCCGCGTGCGCCGGCGTCGTTGGCACCCGGGCCCAGGAGGCCGCGACCCCGACCGAGACGCCGGAGTATTCCGTGACGGTGGCGCCGTCGTTCGTTTCCCAATACATGTTCCGCGGCGTGCGCCTGGGCGGCGCGTCGTTCCAGCCCTATGTGGAGTTCGACTCCTCCAACTGGGGCCTCGGCGTCTGGTCGAGTTTCCCGTTCAAGGCGGAGGACACGGTCTCGGATCCCGAACTCGACGTCTACGGTTTCTACACCGTCACGATCAACGACAGCCTCTCGGTCGTGCCGGGTTTCACCTGGTATAATTACCCGCACGCGGTCGAAGGCGCCTACGAGACCACGTTCGAGCCCAGCGTGGCGCTCAACTACACGGTGGCGGGCGTGAAGCTCACGCCGAAGCTCTACTACGACCTCGTGCTCGACGGCGCGACCTACGAACTCACGGCCGCCTACGCGCTGCCGCTCACCGCCATCGGCACGGAGCTGGATTTCACCGCGACGGCCGGCACGTATCTGTGGAAGGATTCCGCGGACGCCGATCCGAAGGTGAAAAACTGGGGCGACTACTGGCAGGTGGGCGCCGCCATGCCGTTCAAGGTCACCGCGAAGTCGACGCTGACCGTCGGCGCGGCCTACGTCGAAGGCCGCAACAATTACTACAAATCCGGAACCGACCACAAGGAGGAGAACTCCGAGGCCTGCGGTCGCGGGGTCGTGACCGTCACCTACGCCTACACCTTCTGAGCGTTCTCCGGCGCCGCTGTGCCGGTTTTCACGCCCGCGCCGCTCTGGCGCGGGCGTTTGTCTTTTCGCCGCGGCGGAAAAACCTGCTCGATTCTCCCTCCTCCGTCTTCGATCCTGTTTCCCTCATGAAAGTCGGCATCATCGGCGCGTCGGGCTACTCCGGCGAAGTCCTGGTCAAACTCCTTCTCGGCCATCCGCACGTCACGCTCGCGGCCGTCACCTCGCGCACGCATGCGGGCAAGCCGCTGGCGTCCGTCATCCCGTCCGTGCGCGGCATCGACCGCGGGCTGCGGTTCACCGACTCCGACGCGGCCGCGCTGGCGGCGAGCGACATCGATCTCTTCTTCCTCGCGCTCCCGCACGGCGCCGCGGCGACCTATGCGAAGGTCCTCGTGCCGGCCGGCAAGCGCGTGATCGATCTGTCGGCCGACTTCCGGATCGCGGATCTGGCGACCTACCGGAAATACTACGGCGAGCACCACGCGCCGGAGCTGCTGCCGGGCGCGCGCTACGTGCTGCCCGAGCTCACGCCCGCGTCGTGGAAGACCGAGGCGAAGCTGATCGCGGCGCCCGGCTGCTATCCGACGAGCATTCTCGTGCCGCTCTGGCCGCTGCTGCGGGCGGGCCTCGTCTCCCGCGAGCACATCGTGGTCAACGCCTACAGCGGCGTGAGCGGCGCCGGCCGGAAGGCCGAGGAGATGTATCTCTTCGTCGAGCGCGCGGAAAGCGCCCGGCCCTACGGCTTCGTCAAGCACCGCCACCTCGCCGAGATCGAGGAGCAGCTCACGCTCCACACCGGCGCGCCGACGATCCTCCAGTTCAACCCGCACCTCGCGCCGATGCGCCGCGGCATCGCCACGACCATCACGGTGCCCGCGGCGCCGGGCGCGACGCTCGAGGCGCTCTACGCCGCCTGGCGCGCGGCCTACGCGTCCGCGCCGTTCGTCCAGATCCTGGCCCCCGGCGAGTATCCGGATACCGCCTACACGGTCGGCACCAACCGGATCGACCTCGGCGCGTTCCACGATCCCCGCACCGGCAACTTCCTCCTCTCCTCGGCCGAGGACAATCTCGTGAAGGGCGCCAGCGGCCAGGCCGTGCAGATCATGAACCTCTGGTGCGGTTTTCCGGAGACGGCGGGCCTGGTTTGAAGCGCAAAAACGCGGAGGCCCGCGAAGATTCGCCGAGGATCGAGTCAAACTTCGAAAGGCAGAATCACCGACGTGCACCGGCCCCTCTGTCTTCTTCGCGAAACTTCGTCCTCCTCGCGTCTTCGCGCTGCAGCTTCGGGAGCTTCCGCGGTCAGCTCCGGTAATCTGCGTTCTCGCTCACGTATTCGTGGGTGAGATCGCCGCCGAGGACCGTCGCGCCGTGCTCGCCGGTGCCGAGATCCACCTCGATCTCCACGCAGCGTTCGTGCGGCGGGTAGTCGATCGGGGGCGAGAACACGCCGTCCTTCGGCGCCGCGCTCGCGTAGAGTTCGGCGCCGCGCAGGTGCGCGGTCAGGGCCGCCTCCTTTTCCGGATTCAGCCGGAAGACGCCGCCGCCGAAGATCTCGATGCCGCCCAGCTTCAGCCGGAGCTTCGACACGTCGGTGTCCCCGGCGTGGGCGCCGGCGAATTTGCCGATGGCCTGGACGAGGCGGCCGACGTTGGCGTCGTTGCCGGCGACGGCGCACTTGAAGAGCGGCGCGTTGACGATCGCCTTGCCGAGTCCGCGGGCGAGCGCGGCGGTCGCGGCGTGCCGCACGGCGACGCGGATGACGTGGCGCACGCCCTCGCCGTTGCGCACGACGTCCTCCGCGAGGTCGCGGCAGACCGTCGTGAGCGCGGCCTCGAACGCCGCGAGGTCGGGGCACGGCACACGCCCCGACGACAGCACGACGACCGTGTCGGACGTGCTCGTGTCGCTGTCGACGCTGATGGCGTTGAAGCTCGGCTCGACGGCGCGCGCGAGCATGGCGCGCAGCTCCGCGCGCGGCACGGCGACGTCGGTGAGGAGGTAGACGAGCATCGTCGCGAGGTTCGGCTCCACCATGCCGGCGCCCTTGGCGATGCCGACGATGGCGCCCGCGCCGGCGGCGGCGCGTCGGATTTTCGGATACAGATCGGTGGTGACGATGCCTTCCGCGGCGGGCAGGATCGAGCCGCCCGCGAGCGCCGCCACCGCGCGCGGCAGCGCCGCGCCCATCTCGACCGCGGGCAGGCCCCAGCCGATGACGCCGGTCGAGCTGGGCAGGACCTCGGCCGCGCTCAAGCCCAGCAGCTGGGCCGTCTCCGCGCAGAGATGCTCGGAGGTCTCCACGCCGTGCGGCGCGCAGACGTTGGAGACCTTGTTGTTGACGATGATGGCGCCGAGCGCGGGCTCCGCGAGCCGGCGCCGGCCGACGATCACGGGCGCGCCGGGGAACGCGTTCCGCGTGAACACCGCGGCGAAATCCGGCGTCGGCCGGTCGAGCGCGATGAGCGTGAGCGTCATCTTCGCCGGCTTCGGCGCCTCGCGCGGGATGAAGTCGAAGCGCGTGGTGCCGACGCGGAATCCCGCTGGCAGCGCGGCCTGGGCGGCGAGCCACGCGCGATGCTCCGCGCGGGAGGAAAAGGTGAGTTGGGTGCTGGCCACGCGCAACAAGTGGGCCGGCGCCGCCGCGGTGTGAAGCATGATTTTTCGCGCGTGCCCGGACGATGGGGACGAAAGTTTTCCCGAATTTTATGGAAATGCGCGCGGGCTCTCCCTAATCCCATTCCACCAATCGCCCAAATTCGTGAGTGCTTTTTCCCGCATCCACCACCACCGCGCGGCCTCGAGCCGCGCGCGTTGATCGTCGATGAACGTCGCTGACATCACGGCCAAGGCGAAAGTCCTCCTCGAGGCGCTGCCCTACATCCAGGACTTTCGCGGCTCCACCTTCGTCATCAAATACGGCGGGAGTTTCATGGACGATCCCGATCCGGTCGCGCGCACGCGCGTCGCCTACGACATCGCGTTCCTCGCCGCGGTCGGCATCAACGTCGTCGTCGTCCACGGCGGCGGCAAGGCCATCACCCGCGCGATGGAGCTGTCGGGCCTGAAGGCGAATTTCGTCAACGGCCTGCGCGTCACCGACGAGGCGACGGTCGCCGTCGTGAAGAAGACGCTCGACGAGATCGTGAACAAGGATGTGTGCGACGCCGTCGTCACCGCCAACGGCCGGCCGAAGGGCCTGCCCGGCGACACGGTGCTCGTCTGCCAGAAACTCACGGTCGACGACGACGGCCGTCCCGTCGATCTCGGCTACGTCGGCGACGTGACCGAGGTGAAGGTGAAGTTGATCAAGAAGGAAATCGCCGACGGTTTCGTGCCGATCATCTCGCCGGTCGCCGAGGGCTACGACGGCAAGCCCTACAACGTGAACGCCGACCTCGTCGCCGGCCGCGTCGCGAGCGCGCTGCGCGCCCGCCGGCTCGTCTACATGAGCGACGTCCCCGGCCTGCTCTCGAATCCCTCCGATCCGGAGTCGCTGATCTCGACGCTGAAGATCTCGCAGGTCGACGACCTCAAGAAAAAGGGCGTGATCGACAAGGGCATGCGCCCGAAGGTGCAGAGCGCGATGCGCGCGCTGCAGGAAGGCGTGCAGCGCGTCCACTTCGTCGACGGCCGGCTGCCGCATTCGCTGCTGCTCGAGATTTTCACCGACAAGGGCATCGGCACCGAGATCGTGCACGGTTGAAGCCGTCCGAAGGAAATCCGCCGAACACTCCCGGCCGCGAATTCGCCGTGACTGTGGCGGCGCGCCGAAGGCCCGATTTGAATTTGTGTCCGATTAGTCTGGATGAGTGGTTCAACGTCATGACCTCGCCCTCCATTGTCCGCACCAGCACCGCCGAGCTCTACGACGCGCATGTCCTGAAAAACTATGCGCGCGCCTCCCTCACGCTCGTCCGCGGCCGCGGCGCGCAGGTGTGGGACGACGCCGGCCGCAGCTACCTCGACTTCACCTCGGGCATCGCCGTGAGCGCGCTCGGCCACTGCCACCCGCACTGGGTCGCGTCGGTGCAGCGCCAGGCCGCCGAGCTGATCCACGTCAGCAATCTTTTCCGCAACCCGAACCAGGGCGAGCTCGCACGGCGGCTCGTGGCGTTCGCCGGTCCGGGCCGCGTCTTTTTCTGCAACAGCGGCGCCGAGGCCAACGAGGCGCTGATCAAGCTCGCGCGGCTCCACGGCGAGCGGAAGAGCGGCGCGGAGGGCAAATGCTACAAGATCGTCTGCGCGAAAAATGCGTTCCACGGCCGCACCTTCGGCGGCATGAGCGCGACGCCGCAGGAGAAGATTCAGAAAGGCTTCCGTCCGCTCGTGCCTGGTTTCGCCTTCGGCGAGCTCAACAACCTCGCCTCGTTCGAGGCGCTGGTCGACGACGACACGGCGGCGATTTTTCTCGAGACGATCCAGGGCGAGAGCGGCGTGAATCCCGCCACGCCGGAATTCCTCGCCGGCATCCGCGAGCTCTGCAACCGGCGCAACCTGCTCCTGCTGCTCGACGAGGTGCAGTGCGGCATCGGCCGGACCGGGCGGTTCTATGCGTTCGAGCACGCGGGCATCGCGCCCGACGCGATCGGCATGGCCAAGGGCCTCGGCGGCGGCATGCCGATCGGCGCCATGTGGGTGCGCGACCGTTTCGCGGATCTGTTTCATCCCGGCAACCACGGCACGACCTTCGGCGGCACGCCGCTCGCGTGCGCCGCGGCGCTCGCGGTGCTCGATGTGATCGAGCGCGACGGCCTGCTGGCGCAGGTCCGCACGCACAGCGCGCCGTGGATCGAGGCGCTGCGGCGGCTCGCGGCGGAGTTTCCCGCGCAGGTGCTCGGCGTGCGCGGGGTCGGCTATCTCGTCGGCGTGCAGCTCGCCGGCGATCCGGCGCCGTATCTCGCGGCGCTGCGCGAGCGCGGCCTGCTCGCGCCGGGCGCGGGCGGCAATGTCGTCCGGCTCCTCCCGCCGCTCAACGTCACGCCGGCCGAGCTGGCGCAGTCCGTCGAGATTTTCCGCGCCGTGCTCGCGGCGAAGGCCGCGTGAGCGCCGCCGCGCCGCGGGCGAAATTTTCACTCGTGCGCGGGCGCCGCGGGCGTTAGACCCAACCGCTTCCATGAAGCACTTCCTCAAAGAGACCGACTTTAAGGCCCACGAGCTGCCCGGACTTTTCGCCCTCGCCCAGAGCCTGAAGCAGGGTCGCGGCCGGGGCCAGCCGACGCCGCTCGCGGGCCAGACGTGGGCCCTGATCTTTTCGAAGTCCAGCACGCGCACGCGCGTCTCGTTCGAGGTCGGCATCCATGAGCTCGGCGGCAATCCGCTTTTCCTCAACCGCAACGACATCCAGCTCGGGCGCGGCGAGTCGATCGAGGACACCGCCCGGGTGCTGTCGCGTTTCGTGCACGGCCTGATCGTGCGCACCTTCGACCACAGCGACGTGGAGCGGCTCGCGTCCTCCGGCACCGTGCCGGTGGTGAACGCGCTCACCGATTTCCTGCATCCCTGCCAGATCTACGCCGACGCCTTCACGCTCGCGGAGCGCTGGGGCCGGGGCGGCGATCTCGTCGGCTCGCTCAAGGGCCGCAAGATCGCGTTCCTCGGCGACACGGCCTGCAACATGGCGAACTCGTGGATCCTCGGCGCGAATCTCTTCGGCATGAAGATCGCGCTCTCCGGCCCGCAGGAGTTCGCGCCCGGTCCGGAGATCGACGCGCTGCTGGCGAAGGAAGGCTTCGCCGGCGGATATCAGTTCTCCGCCGATCCGTTCGAGGCCGTCGCGGACGCCGACGTCGTCTATACCGACGTCTGGGTGAGCATGGGCAAGGAGGAGGAGACGAAGGAGCGCATCCGCACGATGTCGCCCTACGCCGTGACCGCGAAGCTCTTCGCCGCGGCGAAGAAGGACGCGCTCTTCATGCACTGCCTGCCGGCGCATCCGGGCGAGGAGGTCGAGCAGGCCGTCCTCGACAATCCGCGCTGCGTGATCTTCGACGAGGCGGAGAATCGCCTGCACATGCAGAAGGCGATCCTCTCCACGCTCGCCGCGTCACGGGCGGCGCGCTGAACGCCTCCCTCCCTTTCAATTCCGTCACCATGAAAATCGTCCTCGCATACTCGGGCGGCCTCGACACGTCCGTCATCGTCAAGTGGCTCAAGGAAACCTACGACGCCGAAATCGTCACCTTCGCGGCCGATGTCGGCCAGGAGGAGGAGCTGAAGGGCCTCGACAAGAAGGCGAAGAAGACCGGCGCCTCGAAGCACTACACGCTCGATCTCGTCGAGGAATTCGCGCGCGACTTCATCTACCCGATGATCCGCGCCAACGCGGTCTACGAGGGCCAGTATTACCTCGGCACCTCGATCGCGCGCCCGCTGATCGCGAAGGCGCAGGTCGAGATCGCGAAGAAGGAAAAGGCCGACACGGTCGCGCACGGCGCCACCGGCAAGGGCAACGACCAGTGCCGTTTCGAGCTGACCTACATGGCGCTCGCGCCGCAGCTGCAGATCATCGCCCCGTGGAAGATCGAGGCCTACCGCGAGCTCTTCCCCGGCCGCGCCGAGATGATCGCCTACTGCCAGAAGCACAATATTCCCGTCGAGGCCTCGCTGAAGAAGCCATATTCGATGGATCGCAACCTCCTCCACATCTCCTACGAGGCCGGCATCCTCGAGGATCCGTGGTTCGACCCGACCACGCCGGCGAACAAGGGGATGTTCAAGCTCTCCGTCTCGCCCGAGGACGCGCCCGACAAGGCGGAATACGTCGAGCTCGAGTTCGCGAAGGGCGACTGCGTGGCGGTCAACGGCAGGAAACTCACCCCGGGCCAGGTGCTCAAGACGCTCAACAAGCTCGGCGGCAAGCACGGCATCGGCCGCGTCGATCTCGTCGAGAACCGTTTCGTCGGCATGAAGAGCCGCGGCGTCTACGAGACCCCGGGCGGCACCATCCTCATGCAGGCGCACAAGCAGATCGAGAGCCTGACGCTCGATCGCGAAGTCGAGCACCTGCGCGACAGCCTGATCCCAAAATACGCCGAGCTCGTCTACAACGGCTTCTGGTTCGCCCCCGAGCGCGAGGCGCTGCAGGCGCTGGTCGACGAGAGCCAGAAGTTCGTCAGCGGCACCGTCCGCCTGAAGCTCTACAAGGGCAACATCATCACGACCGGCCGCAAGTCGAAGTATTCGCTTTACGACGACAAGATCGCCTCGATGGAGGGCGTGAAGAGCTGGTATAACCAGAGCGACGCGACCGGCTTCATCCGCCTCAACGGCCTGCGCCTGCGCGCGCGCAATCTCGCCCAGGGCGGCCCGCAGGCCTGAGCGCGGCCGTTTCCTTCCGATCGTCAGGGCCGGCCCGGTTTTCGGGCCGGCTTTTTTTGCACTCTCCGCCGGCGCCGGGATCGATGACCGGCGCCGCGCCCTCGGGGATCTACTCCGGCAGCGTGTCGCGAAACGCGCGGAATTCGGGCGTGTCGCGGACGTGATCCAGATCGGTGTCGCCGTCGAGTTTCTGGCGCCGGGCGGCCGGGTCGTGCCGTTTCCACTGGGCGAGCGCCTCGAGGCATTCGGGCCGTTGGTTTCGAAGGGCGTGCACGCAGGCGAGGTTGAACCAGGCGTTGTATTTGTCCGGCTTAATCCGGACGGCTTCGGTGAGTTTGTCGATGGCCCCGGCGAGGAGCGGGTCGGCTTCGGGCGTGCCGGTCTTGAACCGGGCCTGTTCGATGAGCCCGTTGGCCCAGTTGTAGAGGGCGGCGTGCAGACCCGGTTCGAACCGGATGGCTTCGCCCAGCTTGAGGCCGGCCTCGACGAAGAGGCGTTCGGCCTCGGGGGTCGGGCCTTTGCGCCGGGCCCGCTCGATGAGTGCGGCGCCCCAGTTGTTATAGGCTGCGGACAGGTCGGGTTTGAGGCGGAGCGCCTCGGCGTAGAAGGCGACGATTTCGGAGAACAGCCGGTCGGCCTCGGACGCCCCGGCCCCGAGTCGGATCCGGGCGAGCCGGGCGTTGCCGCGCAGGGTTGGGATCCACGGTTCGAACTTCTCGTTCACGCCGTGCTCCTGCGCTTGGTCCAGGTGCCGCAGGGCGGCGTCGATGTCGTTTGCATCGAGTTCCCTCCCGGCGCGGCGGACCAACCCGTCGCCGACGGAGCGGGAGAGGAGCGAGGCCGGTTGCACGGGGATGTCCGGGGCGATCCGGTCGAACGCCGCCCAGTCGCCCGCGAGCGCGGCATTGTCGAGGAGCACCTTCAGCTGCAGGTCCTGCAGGGAGTGGGACGGCGTTTCCCCCGGTGGCCGGGAGCCGGGGCCGGCTTTGGCCGGAGCGGCCGCGGCCGGGGCGGGTTTCGACTCTTTCCGGGCTCCCTGCACGAGCGCAATCGCGCTGGCCACCGGATCGGAGTCGGGCATGGTGCCGAAATCGGAACCGAGCGGAGGCAGGGGCGGATGAATCCGCCGCAGCGAATGCTCGAGGGCGACGAACGGCGAGGTGATCTCATCCGGGATGGAGAGCCGCAGGCCCGCCAGCACCAGTTTGCGCATGAACAGGTCGGCGTCGTCGCCGGTGGAGAGGCGGCAGTGATCGGCGTGGTGGCAAAAGATCCGTTCGACGGCCGGTCCCGGCGAGTCCGGTGCGCTCTTGCTGTAATGGGACCACCACAGTCCCCGCGGAAAGGTCGGGAGCTCGTCGAGCGCAGACAGGACGGGATCGCAATCGCCGGAGTAGCCGGCGACCACGAGATAGGAATCGCGCAACGCTTCCTGCAGGACGGTCCGGTAATGCTGGTGGATGCGTTGCGTCTCGTCGTCGGTATTGGCGAGGAGGAGACTGTGCATCTGCCCGTGGAGATAGATGACGGCGCCGGGCTCGAGAATATCGGGGTCGTAGCGCCGGGTGGTGTTGAGGTCGAAGGTCCGGATGGGCTGGCCGAACAGCGCGAGCGCCTCGACGACCAAGGGGTCGAAATTGGTCGTCAGGATCCGGTTGATGTAGCCGTCGCGGACCATGACGGCGAGGAGCAGGTGGGCCCAGTTGATCCGCAACTGTCCCCGCTCGTTGCGGCCGCGATCGACGTAACCGCGGATGCGTCTGGCCCGGTCGCTGGGAGACAGCAGCGCGGCCATGAAGTGGGCGTATTCGCTGACGTGGTCCTTGCGTTTCTCGGCGGCGACGGCGCTGGACAGCGGATCGTCGGACAACGTGTCCTGCAGATCCTTGACGATCTCGCTGGCGACGGGAATGCCGGTGGAACGGGAGAATCCGGCGCCGACGAGAAACGTGACGAAGGGCTTCCTCGCATTATCTTGAATCCGGATCTCGCGTTGCCGGCGCAAACGGTCTCCCAAGTGGACGGGATCGAAGCGGGGCAGGACGCGTGCGGATTGATCGCACATGGCTTTATCGATATCCACTGGCCTTATCGTCGAGGCCAGGCAAGCCGGGAGTGACCGGCCCCGCCGGCGCGCGGGCGCCACGCTGCCGGAAGCGCCGGAGCGGTGCCGCCGCCCTCAGGAGACCGTATGTCCCGCTGCGATGAGGACGCGGCGGGCGGCGGCGAGGCGGTCGGATTTGATCAGCATATAGTCGGTGTCGAACGTGCCGAGCGCCAGCAGGCTGATGCCGGCGGCCGCGAGCGGCTGGACGACGGAGGCCAGAATACCGACGGCACCGAAGTCGAACGGTCCGGCGAATTTCACCAAGGTCCAGCCTCGCTCGGCGCGCACCGCGGCCGGCACGATGGTTTCCGGGACGATGAGGGAAAGTTCGTCCGCGGTCCGGGTGATCGAAAGGAAGGGACCGGCCGCGCCCGTCCAGGCCGGCAGAGCATCCGCCGGCGCGAGCCGGCAGACGGCATAAGCGCCCGGCTGAACCAGAAGCGTGACCGTCGGCATGGGAGAGGAGGCGGAGACTGCGAAGCCGGCCGGAGCGGCGCGGGGCGAGGAGATGCGGGTCGGGGGAGCGCGAACGCCGGGCGCCGGAGCGCCCGACGTTCATGGCCGATCGGACCGTTTGCGCGGGCGGCGGGCGTTCGTCACTTCTTCACCTGCGCCTCGCGGTAGCTGATGTATCCGTCGCGCACGGACAGATACGGGTCGAGCGCGCTGGCCTTCATGTCGTCGTAGGTCTGCAGGATGTGAGGGAGACTGTTGACGGTGTCCGTCACGGCGACGCCGGTGCGAAGGCGCCAGTCGTAGGACTCCATCCAGTGCCAGTTGGTGGGCGTGAGGAAGAAGTCGCCGGTGCGGCCGACGAGATCGCGCGTG
>Ga0222421_100215_pt1 | contig 35245 bp, 30 predicted proteins | sample 3A1ome_2_FD_182473 | JGI IMG/M metagenome (GOLD analysis project Ga0222421, IMG submission 182473) | Enriched microbial communities from leaf-cutter ant dump, University of Wisconsin, Madison, United States - 3A150A (version 2) | ecosystem: Environmental > Terrestrial > Nest > Insects nest > Nest... | reverse complement strand
TTCGCCTCGCTCCAGCGCTCTCAGTACCCGATCACGAAGATCTTGCGAATAGGCATGCATAACCACTCCCAATCCATCGGTTGGGAGTAGCTTACAGTATGTACATATTTAAATCAAAAATGCTCTAATGTCGCAAACCATCACCGAATGGACCGTCGAGAGCGAAACCAGGCTGCGTTCCTTCGCCGTATGTTCCGACACCCAAGTCGGCAAACGCAAGAAGGGAAATGACGATCTCGCCGACATCAACGTCCACGACCTGGCCTATCCGGCAACCACGGATGCCAGGAAGCTCGCCGACAAGGTCGCGCGTGCTCACGAAGGCGAAATGACTGTGGTGTTCTCCACCTACCAGTCACTTCAGACCATCGCCGACGCCCAGAAAAAATATGGCCTCCAGCAATTCGACCTGATTATCTGCGACGAAGCCCATCGCACGACTGGTGCAACGCTCGAAGGAGAAAGCGAATCCAATTTCGTCAAGGTCCATGACAACAACTACATTCGGGGTGCGAAGCGGATTTATATGACCGCCACACCGCGTATCTTTGGCGACGCAATCAAGACGAAGGCCAAGGAAGTCAATGCCGAAATCGCCTCAATGGACAGGGTCGATCAATATGGCGAAACATTCTTTGAGCTGAGCTTTTCTTACGCAGTGCAGAATGGCCTGCTGACCGATTACAAGGTTCTGGTGCTGGCCGTGGATGAAACATTGGTCAGCGCAAGCGTCCAGAAACGCCTTGCCGACAAGGATAGCGAGCTGGTGCTGGACGATGCCACCAAAATCATCGGCTGCTATCGTGCCCTGAGCAAAGTCGACGTAAAGGCCGAGGTCGTTGCCGACACCGCACCCATGCGCCGTGCCGTGGCGTTTTGCCGCGACATCAAAAGCTCGAAGGCAATCAAGGAAGGATTCAGGGCTGTCGTCGATGAATACATCGCCACGCTACCAGACAAGATCACCACGCCGCTCACCTGCGAAGTCGATCACGTCGATGGCACCTTCAACGCCACCGCACGAAATGCCCGCCTGAACTGGCTGAAGGACGATTTACCGGAACACACCTGCCGTATCCTCAGCAATGCCCGCTGCCTGTCCGAAGGCGTCGATGTTCCGGCACTCGACGCCATCATGTTCCTGCACCCGCGCAAATCACAAATCGACGTGGTGCAATCAGTCGGGCGCGTCATGCGTCGCGCAGAAGGCAAGAACATGGGCTATGTCATCCTGCCCATCGGGGTTCCTGCTGGCGTCACACCCGAAGAAGCACTGAACAACAACGAGAAATACCGCGTCGTCTGGCAAATCCTGAATGCCCTGCGTGCCCACGACGACCGTTTCGACGCCACCATCAACAAGATGGATTTGGGGGTGGATGTCAGCAACCACATCGAGGTCATCGCCGTCAGCAACACCCTGCCGGAAAAACACGATGCCAGGAAGGACCAGAGCAATATCGGCGCAGGCGGCGGCATCGCCGAAGAACGGGGAAATTACGACCCAAGTAGCGGACAGTCGCAACAAATGCCCCTGGCCTTTGACGAATTTTCCAAGGCGATCTACGCCAAGATCGTCCAGAAGTGCGGCAAGCGTGATTACTGGGAGAACTGGGCAAACGATATTGCCCGCATCGCCCAGACCCACATCACCCGACTGACCGGCCTGCTCGAAAACAAGGACGGCCGCGAATACAAGGCATTCGCCGAATTCCTGCAAAGCCTGCGCGATGATCTGAACGAAAGCATCAGCGAACAGGATGCCATCGAAATGCTGGCCCAGCACATCATCACCAAGCCGGTATTCGATGCCTTATTCGAGGGTTACAACTTCACACAACACAACCCCGTTTCCAAGGCCATGCAAACCGTCCTGGAGGCGCTGCACGAACACAGCCTGGAGAAGGAGACGGAGAGCCTTCAGAAGTTCTACCAGAGCGTAAAAATGCGCGCCAAGGGCATCGACAACGCCTACGGCAAACAGCGCATCATCGTCGAGCTATACGACAAATTCTTCCGCAACGCCTTCCCCAGGATGACCGAGCGACTGGGCATCGTCTACACGCCAGTCGAGGTGGTCGATTTCATCATCCACAGCGTCAATGAAGCGCTGCAAGTCGAGTTCGGGCAAACGCTGGGTAGCAAGAACGTCCACATCATCGACCCCTTCACCGGAACCGGAACCTTCATCAGCCGCCTGCTGCAAAGCGGCCTGATCTCCAAGGAGGAACTGGCGCACAAGTACAAGAACGAAATACACGCCAATGAAATCGTCCTGCTCGCCTACTACATCGCCGCCATCAACATCGAAGCGGTGTATCACGACCTGATGGGTGGCGACTACGAACCATTCAACGGTATCTGCCTAACCGATACCTTCCAGTTACACGAGAAGGAGGACCTGGTCAGCACCATGCTGGAGCCGAACAGCACGCGCCGCAAGAAACAGAAGGCGCTGGATATCCGGGTCATCATCGGCAATCCACCGTATTCGGTGGGGCAAGCCAGTGCAAATGACAACAACCAGAACCTCGCTTACCCACACCTAGACAGTCGCATCATGGAAGCCTATGCAGCAAGGTCAAAGGCTGCGCTATCTAAAGGCTTGTATGACAGCTACATCCGCGCCATCCGATGGGCAAGTGACCGTATCGGCGACAGCGGCATCATCGGCTTTGTCACCAATGCTGGCTTCTTGGAAGCAAACACGACGGACGGCTTGCGGAAGTGTCTGGCAGAAGAATTCAGCAGCATCTATGTGTTTCACCTGCGGGGCAATCAGCGCACATCCGGTGAACAATCCAGAAAGGAGGGGGGAAAGATTTTTGGCGGTGGTAGTCGAACTCCGATTGCCATCAGCATTCTAGTCAAGAACCCGAATGCTACCGAGCATGGACGCATTTACCTGCATGACATCGGCGACTACCTGACTCGTGAAGAAAAGCTGGAAAAGATCAAGGAGTTCGGCAGTCTCAATGGAATCACTCGGGTAAATGGCTGGTTGCCAATCACACCGGATGTTCATGGGGACTGGCTGCGGCAGCGTGACGATAGCTTCAATGATTTTATTGTTCTGGGTGACAAGAAGGGCAATGCCCCCAAGCTATTTGAAAACTTCTCGCTGGGTGTTTCGACCAACCGCGACGCATGGTGCTACAACGCATCACGTAATACGGTGGGAATCAATATGGAACGAATGATCAGCTTTTACAATGCAGAAGTGAAACGATTCAATACCGATTTCATCGACCTGAACAAGAAAGAGAGAGAAAACAAGGTCAATGATCATGTAAATGCTGATCCAACAAAAATCAGTTGGACTGTGAATTTGAAAGAAGATTTAGTCAAAGGACATCTTTACGATTTTGACGCTAACTGCTTGGTACCAAGCTTGTATCGCCCATTCAGTAAGCAATGGTTATATTTCAACCGTCGTTTTAACGAGCGTGTGTTACAAATACCGCGCATTTTTCCTAATGCGACTACGGCCAATCAAGTAATTAGTGTATCGGGCGTTGGTGCCAAGAATTTTTCTACCCTGATGACCAACACCTTGCCATCCCTCGATAGCATTGAGAAAGGGCAGTGCTTCCCCGAATACATCTACGAAGAAAAAAATCTGTCTATAAGAAACGGACGGACGGACGGACGGACGGACGGACGGAGCAAGGAACGTGCCAGACCCAACCTGCCGAATCGTGTGATTTGCCTGACACTGGGAAGCAAAGGCTTCTCGGTGTTGATGACGGACACACTGCCGGACTTGCATCTGATCGGCGACTCACAGTGCTTCCCGATGTTCCTCTACGAGATGGAGGAGGAGCAATGAGCGCCGACAAGCAAACCGATTTCTTCACGCAAGAAGGACAACACCCCCAACCCAGGCTCGTCCGCCGCGACGGCATCACCGATGTGGGGCTGGCGCATTTCCAGTCCGCCTATCCCGGAGAGAAAATCACCAAGGAAGACCTGTTCTATTACATCTACGGCTTGCTGCATTCCGAAGACTACCGCGCCCGCTATGCCGATAATTTGAGCAAGGAGTTACCGCGCATTCCCTGTGTCAAGAAAGCGACGGATTTCTGGGCCTTCAGCGCGGCTGGTCGCCAGCTTGCCGAACTGCACGTCAATTACGAGAGTGTCGAACCCTATCCGGTGAATTTCGCCGAAGGTACGATGTTCATGGATAGCCTGAACGATGCGGATTATCGCGTCGAACAGATGAAATTCGCCAGGAAAGGGAAGGTCATCGACAAGACCACGGTCATCTACAACCATAAGCTCACCATGACCGGGATTCCGCTTGAAGCCTATGAATACGTGGTCAATGGCAAACCGGCTCTGGAATGGGTGATGGAACGACAAACGGTTACAAGGCATAAGGACAGCGGCATCGTCAATGACGCGAACCTCTGGGCTACCGAAACGATGGGAGATGCGGCCTACCCGCTGAAACTGTTCCAGCGCGTCATCACCGTCAGCCTGGAAACCATGAAGATTGTCAGGTCGCTGCCACGACTGGAAATCGCACCACCGAAGCAATAAGCATGGAACTTTGGCGCAAGCACCAAACTTCAAATCTGGTGCGGGACGGCTGGCATCGACAAGATACCGCCAGCCGCTCCCCTACCGCCGCCACCCCAGCACCAGCACCCCCAGCGCCACCAGACCAATCCCGCACCACTCGCGCCAGCTCGGCCGTTCGTGCAGGAACAGTACGGCGAACACGGCCACCAGCACCAGGCTGAGCTTGTCCACCGGCGCCACCTTGGAGGCGTCGCCGATTTTCAGCGCGCGGAAATAGCAGACCCAGGAGGCGCCGGTCGCCAGGCCGGACAGCACCAGAAACAGCCAGGTCTTGCCGCCCAGATGCAGGGGATTGCTCCATTTTCCGGCCCATAGCACGAAGGCGGTCAGCACGATCAGGATGACCACCGTGCGCACCAGCGTGGCGAGGTCGGAATCGACGCCTTCCAGGCCGATCTTGGCGAAGATCGCGGTCAGCGCGGCGAAGATGGCGGAAAACACCGCCCAGAAAAACCATTCGCTGGAAGCAGGCATGGCAGGCGGCTCCTGTGAGGGATCGGGACGATCCGGAGCGGTCATTATGCAATGAAAGCCGGCGCATCGGCGCCGGGTGGTCGTGGCTACATCGCTTCCTGCGTGCGCCGCAGCCGCTCGACCAGTTCCTGCAGGCGCGGCCGCGCTTCCTTCAGCAGGTATTCCGGCGACAGGTGGAAGGCCGGGCCGCCGCAGTTGATCGACAGCGGCGCGGTGCCGTCGGCCGGGCGGAACGCCAGCGCGATGGCGTTGACGTCCGGCTGCCAGTCGCCGAACGAGGTGCAGCAGCCGTAGGTGGCGAAATCGTCGAGCGCGCGCTCGACCTTGTCGCGGATTTTCGGCCAGAGGATTTCGTCCAGTTCGCGCACCCGTTCGAGGATGTCGGTGCGTTCGCTTTCGGAAATGATCGCCAGATAGGCGCGCCCCATCGCGGTGCTGGCGATCGGGATGCGCGAACCGACGTCAAGGCTGAGCGTCAGCGCGGTCTGGCTGCGGCGGTTTTCGATGTAGATCATGCTCAAGCGGTCGCGCATGCCGAGCGACACCATGCTGCGCGAGAAATCCGCCAGTTCCTGCATCAGCGGCCGCGCCAGCTGGCGCATGTCGAGCCGCGACAGCATCACCGAGGACAGCGCCAGCGTGGCGCTGCCGAGCCGGTACTTGCCACTGCCGGAGTCATATTGCAGATAGCCGGCCTTGGTCAGCGTGTAGGTCAGGCGCGACACCGTCGATTTCGGCAGCTGGCAGCGTTCGGCCAGTTCCAGGTTGCCGAGCAGCCGGTCGCCGGAGCGGAAGCAGGCCAGCAATTCCAGTCCGCGCGCCAGGGCGGTGACGAAGTGGCGGTCTTCCTTGGGACCGGATTTCTTCAGTGCCGGTTTACGGGTGTTGTCTGCCATGATGTTGTGAAATGGGAATGACCAAACCGGAATATTAGAGTGCTTCAGGCTTACAGCGCAAAGTACAAATCATGCAATTGCGCCAGATCGACCTCGGACGCCGGCCGATCCAGCACCAGACGGCCGCTGCGCAGCATCAGTACCCGGTCGGCCACGCCCAGCGCCATGTGGGTATTCTGCTCGACCAGAACGATGGTGACGCCCTGCTGTTTCAGTTGTTGCAGAATGCCGAAAATCTCGTGCACGATCACCGGCGCCAGACCGAGCGAGGGCTCGTCGATCAGCAGCAGCCGCGGTTCGGCCATCATGCCGCGCGCCATCACCACCATCTGCGCCTCGCCGCCGGACAGCGAACCGGCCAGCTGGCGGCGCCGGTCCTTCAGCTTGGGGAACAGTTCATAGGCGCGCTCCAGGTTGTGCGCCAGCGCCGGCCGGCGACTGGCCGGGAACGCGCCCATGATCAGGTTTTCCTCGACGCTCATGTCGGCGAAGATCATGCGCCCTTCCGGAATCAGCACGACGCCCTGCGCCGGCATGTCCCAGGTGCGATGACCACGCAGGCCGCTGCCGCGCAACAGGATTTCGCCCTGGGTCGGCTGCACCAGCCCCATCACCGCTTTCAGCAGCGTCGATTTGCCGGCGCCGTTCGGGCCGACGATCGCGGTCAGCTGGCCTTCGCGGATGTCGAGGCCGACATCCCACAGCACGTTGATGGCGCCGTAGCCGGCGCGCAGATTGCGGACTTCAAGCAACGGCGACATCGGCGCCTCCCGTATAACTGCGGATTACCTGCGGATCGCGGAATACCGCTTCCGGCGTGCCGTCGGCGATCAGCTGGCCGAAATTCAGCACCACCACGCGGTCGCACAGCGTCGAGACGGTTTCGATGTCGTGCTCGATGATCAGGATGCCGATCTTGAACTCGCGGTGCAGTTCTTCCAGCTTGGCGGTGAAGTAGCGCTTGCCGTTGGTTTCCAGACCGGCCAGCACTTCATCCAGCAGCAGCAGCCGTGGTTCGGTCGCCAGCGCCTTGGCCACTTCCAGCCGTTTCAATTCCTGCAGCGCCAGACCGCTGGCGGCGTCGCGCCCGGCCTGCGCGGTCAGGTCCATGAAGGCCAGCAGCTGGTCGATGCGCGCGTGATCGACGCGGCCATGACCGAAGCGCTGCGCCACCATCAGGTTTTCGCGCACGGTCAATTCGTGCATCGGCTGCGGCACCTGGAAGGTGCGGCCGATACCGACCCGGGCCCGCATGTACAGCGGCTTGCGGCTCAGTTCCACGTCGCCGAAACGGACGCTGCCGGCAGTCGGCCGAACCAGCCCGGAGATCGCATTGAACAGCGTGGTCTTGCCAGCGCCGTTCGGCCCGACCAGCCCGACCACCTGGTCGGTTTGCATCGAAAAGCTGACGTCCTTCAGCGCGGTCAGGCCGCCGAACTGAATCGTCACGCCATCAAGCTTCAGCATGCCGGGCCTCCTTCGCGCGTTTCCTGAATACCGACAACAGACCGTCCGGCGCGCACAGGATCATCGCCGCCAGCACTGCGCCGAGGATGATCTGGTGGCCGGACGACAGCATCGACTTGAACACCAGCTGATCCACCATATAGATGACCACCGCGCCGATCATCGGCCCGCCGACCGTGCGGTACCCGCCGAATATCGCCGCGACGATCGGCAGCACGCTCCAGGAACCGTTGAAGGCGTAATCCGGATCGAGGAAATTGATCACGTGGACGTTGAGGGCGCCGATCATGCCGGTCATGAAGGCTGACAGCAGCAGCATCCACGACTTCAGCAGCACGCTGTTGACGCCGACCACCCGGGTTGCATCCTCGCTGTCATGCATCGCCCGCAGCGCGATCCCGTAATCGCTGGAACGGACCCGCGCATACACCCAGCAGAATGCCAGCACCAGTGTCAGCGCCAGCAGATACGGCGTGATCGCCGTCAGCGCCTCGCTGCCGAACAGCGTCGGCAGACGCGGGACCGACGACAGTCCGGCCGAACCATTGGTGACCGAGGTCAGTTCGGTCGCCAGAATCCGGAAGATATGCGCATAGGCCAGAATCGCCAGCGCGAAATACGGCCCTGACAACCGCAGCGCCGGCAGCATCACCAGCGACGCCACCACCGCGCACAGGCCGGCCACCGGCAGCGCCAGCAACACCGGCCAGCCGGCCTTCAGGGTCAGCAGCGCCGACGCATAGGCGCCGATGCCGAAAAATGCCGCATGGCCGAAGCTGACCATGCCGCCCAGGTTGCCGAGCAAGGCCCAGGCCACCGCCACACCGGCGACGATCAGCGCCGAGACGGTCAGGCTCAGCACATAGCTGTTGCCTTGCAGCGCGAACGGCACCACCAGATACAGCAGCGCGATGGCCGCGATCCACAGTTTTTTCATGTTCTATCCTCGCCGGCGCGACGCGCCAAACAGGCCATTCGGCATCACGAACAGCACCAGCAGGAACAGCACCATGCCGGCCAGTTCCTGCAGCGCCGAGCTGAACAGCGTCACCGTCATCGCCTCGGTGATCCCGAGCAGCAGCGCCGCCAGCAACACTCCGGGCACCGAGCCGACCCCGGCCAGCACCGTGATGATGAAGGCCTTGACGGTCAGCGCATGGCCGAGCGGCGGTGAAATCACGCTGCTGGAATAAATGGCGACCCCGGCGATGGTTGCCAGCACGCCGGCCACCAGGAACGACACCAGCTCGACCCGGGCCGGATTGATGCCCATCAGCTTGGCGGCGTCCCGGTTGGACGACACCGCCCGCACCGCGCGGCCGTACCAGCTGCGCGACAGCCACCAGCCGAGCAGCGCCGCCACCGCCAGGCTCAGCACGAAGAACAGCAGTTCGCTGACCATGCTGTAGACGCTGCCGATCTGCACCGCGTCCTGCAGCGTGGCGTTGCCGGTCGAGCGGATGTCGCTGGACCAGATCATCAGCATCGCGTTGGTCAGGATCACGCCGAGCGCGAAGGTCAGCATCAGCGAATTCAGTTCGCGGTAGCGCGTCAGCCGCGCCACCAGGAAATACACGATGGCAGCGCAGGCGCACACCACCACCAGCGCGATCGGCAGCGCCACCAGCGGATTGACGCCGAGGCGGCTTTCCACCGTATAGGCGACATAGGCCGCCAGCAGCACCAGTTCGCCATGCGCCAGATTGATGATGCGCATGGTGCCGAAGGCCAGCGACAGGCCGAGCGCGATCAGCGCGTAGATGCCGCCGACCAGCGCTCCCGAGTACAGCGATTGCAGAAGAAGTTCGGTCATGATGAACAGGAAAATGACAGCGGGAATGCCGCGCCTGCGGCATTCCCGTGGTCGGTCAATAAGCGGGGGAAGCGCGTCGCTTACCAGGGCACCGACGGATACTTCAGCTTGCCGTTGGCGGCCGACGCCGGCGAGACGATGACGATCTTGCCGTTGTCGTGCTGGCCCATGCGCTGCTGGAAGTTCGGGTTGTCGCCGCTGGCGTCGAAGGTGACGCGGCCGATCAGCGTATCGCGGTCGGTCTTGCGCAGTTCCTCCGACAATCCGCCGGCCTTCAGCGCGCCATTGTCGGCGGCGCGGGCAATCGCTTCAAACAGCAGCGTCGCCTTGACGAAACCGAATTGCGACAGGTAATCGACTTCCTTGTTGAACATGCGCTTGTAGGTCTCGGCGAACTGCTTGCCCTCGGCGTTCTGGTATTCGACCGGATACGGCAGCATCGCGGTGCCGATCACCGACGGCATCAGGTCGGGGAAGTCGCTGGCCATCTTCGGTACCGCCAGCGACCACATGCCGATCACCGACTTGACCGGCGGTTTCAGCACCTTGGCGGCGCGCAGGATGCCGACGTAGTCGTTTTCGTAGGCGCTCATCATCAGCACTTCCGACTTGTCCTGCAGCTTGATCTTGTTGATGATCGGCTTGAAGTCGGTGATCGCCGGATCGAACGGGTGCAGGAACACCTTGACGCCCTTGCCGCTCATGTCCTTTTCCACCGCCTTCGCCAGTTCGGCGGTCGCTTCCTTGGTCGAATAGACGATCGAAACCGACTTGGCGTCCATTTCCTTCAGCAGGGTTTCGGTGGCGCGCTGGTAGCCGGCGGTGTTGTTGACGCGGAAGAAGGTCTTGTAGCCGCGCTTGGTCAGCTCCTCGCCGACGCCGCCGGCGGTGATGTAGGTCAGCTTCAGGCGGTTGGCGGCGTCCGAGGCCGGGCCGATGATGTTGGAACCGTAGCCGCCGATGATCGCCACCGCGCCCTGCGGCGCCAGTTTTTCGACCGCCGCCACTGCCTTGGCCGGCGCCGACTCGTCATCGATCGCCACGTACTTGATGGTGTGCTTGCCGTTGGTGCGGTTGAACACGTCGACCGCAGCCTGGATGCCTTCGTTGAAGGCGGTACCGGAACGCGCGATGGCGCCGGTCAGCGGCATGTGCGCGCCGACCATGAATTCTTCCGCCTGCGCGCCGAAAGCGGCGGCGGCGATGCCGAAGGCGAGCAGCGTCTTGACGCCGATGCCGGATTTGTTATGCATGTCTTTCCTCCCAATCAAAAAATCAGTGAAACGGCGCCGCCCGCCGGATAGCGGACGGCGCCTGCCGATCAACCCTGGCAGGGGTTGGACGCTGCCAGCGAAGCCCGGCTCCTGGCGATCGACGACGACGGCGGCTCATCGACCGTCATGGTGTTGTCGGTGAACTTGCAGCCGTAGTTGGAATCGGCCACGGTGGCCGGATCGAGCACCTCGTCACCAGCCGGCTTGATGCCGTTCTGTTCCCAGTCGATCATTGCCTGGAAGGCCGACGCCTGTTCGTTGATGGTGAAGTCGCAGTGGGCGACGCCGCGCACCGCGCGCTGCACCAGCCACTTCGAGGTGCCGAGGGCATCGGCGCGACGCTTGTAGATCTGCTCCATGCTGAACGGCACGTACATGTCGCCGAGGGTATGCAGCGTCACCACCGGCACGTCGATGCGCGCGTTGGTCTTCGGGAACCAGCGCAGGCCATCGACGCGCGGACGATTGGCATCCGGAGTGGCCTGCACCCGGAAGATCGCGGCGTTGAACGCCTGTTCCTCGGCGGTCAGGGTCGGGCCGCTGGTCATGCGGTAGACGAAGTCGTTGGTGGTGACCACGTCGTCGTTCAGGATGCCGAGAATCTTGCCATCGCGGCCGAAGGTGCCCCACGCGGTGTTGGTGTAGGGACCAGCGAAACCGATGTCGAACATCGGCCGTTCGCCACCGGTCAGGTTCTTGACGATTTCCTTCAGCTTGGCGCCCTGCGGCGTGGTGGCAGCCGGGAAACTGGTGAACAGCGCGTTCTTGACGGTCGCTTCCAGATCGGGCCAGTTGGTCACCGGCCACGAGGCGGCCGGCAGGCCGGCCAGCTGCATCGCGGCAGCCTGATAGGCGGCGAAGAAGTCATACAGCTCGGTGTCGCCCAGCACGCCGCACATCGGCACCGCGCCGTCGTAACGCACCTTGTGGTTGGCGGCATCGATGTTTTCCTGATCGACTGCGGCGGCGGTGATGTGGCCGCCCATCGAAACACCGATGATGTAGGTCTTGCTCGGTTGTTCCAGCGTGCGACCGTTGTCGGCGGCGATCTTGTTGAAGGCCAGCGCCAGCTCGTTGGTGTCTTCCACGCCGGCGCGCACGTCGTAGTAGTTGCGCGAGTAGCTGGACGCCGCCCACGCATAACCCTTGTCCAGCAGATAGCGGCGGATGCCCGGATTGCTGACCGTCAGGTCAGCGCCGGTGCCGGCATAACCGTGTGCGTACATCACCAGCTTGCCGTTCCAGTTCTTCGGCACCTCGATGCGATAGCCGGAGCCGCCCAGCACACCCCACCAGCGATCAGCATCGGGGGCATTTTCCAGCGCGGCGAACGGCAGCGTCGCTTCGGCCACCTTGAAAACCCGGTCGTCCTGCGGGCGCTTGGCCTCGGTCGGAGGCGGCGGTGGTGCGTCGCTACCGCCGCCGCAGCCCGCCAGGGCAAGTCCGATCAATGCCGCGCCGACCGAAATCCGAAAACGTTTGTTCATGGCATCTCCATCCAATTTGAGTGTTTTAAATAATTATTCTGCTATGCAGAATAATATTCTGTTTTTTTGGAACTCCGAAAATACTAGACGGAAAGATGTCAGGTGTAAAGCCGAAAACCGGATATTTGCAGATCGGAAATTCTGCAATGCGGTTTATGCTGCTGAAGATATTGGGAAGGCCGGCCGGACGAATATGCCGACCGCCAGAAAGACAGGAAGGAAACACGGGCGACGAGGCCTGCTCGCCGCCCGGGAGCGGAACGGTCTGCCGGAAGGCGGCTATTCCAGTTCGGCCGCCATTTGTTGCAGTTCCTTTTTCAGCACCTTGCCGGTGGCGGCGGCCGGCAGCCGCTCCAGCACCACGATGCGACTCGGCTGCTTGTACGGCGACAGGCTGGCGCGCAGATGCGCCTGCAGTGCCTGCCGGTCGAGCGGCGCGCCGGGCGCCGCTTCGAGGAAAGCGATCACTTCCTCGTTGCCCTCCACCGCGCGGCCGACCACCGCCGACTGCACGACGCCGGGAAACGCATTCAACACCTGCTCGATTTCGATCGGGTAGACGTTGAAGCCGGAACGGATGATCAGTTCCTTGCTGCGCCCGACGATGAACACCGCGCCGTCCGCTTCGATGCGCACCAGATCGCCGGTACGCAGCCAGCCGTCGGCGCTGACCGCGGCGGCGCTCTGCTCGGGCGCCCGGTAATAGCCGAGCATGACGTTCGGGCCGCGCACGCACAGTTCGCCGACACCATGCTCGTCGGGGCGGTCGACACGGACCTCGATGCCCGGAATCGGCAGACCGACCGAACAGTCGGTACGCGGTTCGTGCAGGCGGGTCTGGCAGATCGATGGCGATGCCTCGGTCATGCCGTAGCCGTTTTGCAGGGTCAGGCCGAAGCGCTTTTCGAACGCCTGCTTCAGCGGCAGCGTCAGCGGCGCGCCGCCGGACTGCGCCACCCGCAGTTGCGGCGCGCTCAGCGCGGCGCCGCCGGTTTCCAGCAGCTTGGCGTACATCGCCGGAGCGCCGTGCAGCACGCTGATGCGCTCGTGCGCCAGCGCCTGCGCCAGCCGTTTCGGATCGAAGCGCGCCACCAGTTGCAGCGCGGCGCCACTGAGCAGGCTCGCCATCAGCACCGACGACAGGCCGTAGACGTGCGACAGCGGCAGCACGCCGTAAATGACGTCCTCCGGCACCAGTTCGCGCATGCGCCAGTTGTTGGCGCCGATGAACAGCAGGTTGGCATGACTCAGCATCACCGCTTTCGGCGCACCGGTGGTGCCGGAGGTGTACACCAGCGCCGCCACCTGGCGCGCCGGGTCGTCCTGCACCGGTTCGGCGGTGGCTGCCTGGTTCAGCGGCCCCAGCAGCAGTTCGCCGACTGCCGGCCAGGACACCGCGCGGGCGCCGCGCGCCTCGCCGTGCGCGCGCGCATCGGCCGAGGATTCGCCGAAATACAAGGCCAGCCGGGCGCCCGAATGTTCCAGGAACTGGTCGATCTCGCGGGCCGACAGGCGCGCGTTGACGGCCGCCGCCCAGGCATCCAGCCGCCCCAGCGCGAGGAAACAGACCGCCAGCGCCACCGAGTTTTCCGCCACCAGCAGCACCCGGTCGCCGCCGCGCACGCCGCTGTCGCGCAGGCGTTCGGCGGTGGCTTCGATGGCCGTGACCAGTTCGGCATAGGTGAGCGACCGGCGGTCGTCGGCCAGGGCGATGCGGTGCGCGTGGCGTTGCGCGGTGCGCGCCACCGCTTCATGGGTGCGCCGCAGCGGCGGGGCTGGCGTGAAACTCTGGTGCTGCGAATCGGTCATGGTGAAGGGACTCCTGAAAAATGAAATGGCGCGACGATGCGTCCGGCAGTTGCGACGGGAATTATGATTTCAGAATTTTATTCTGCATTGCAGTCTTATCAAGAAAAGAGGATAAGTGAAGCGGCATATTGTACGACCGCAGCAACGCGCTTTTCAGCGGGAATTCGCGGGTTTTTCGACGGAAACATTCCATTCTTCCCAAGGACGGCGCGAATTGACAGAGGAGCCCAAACGAAATAAAGTTTCCAAGTTCCGAATTAACATTCATTATTTCCACTGTGCGGAATTAAAAACCGCCTTGCGCGGTTCCCGCTTCCGCCTTCCATCCTGCCTCCTATGAAATCCTCCTCTTTCCATTGGGACGATCCGCTGCTGCTATCGGCGCAGTTGTCCGACGACGAACGCATGGTGCGCGATGCCGCCGCCGCCTATTGCCAGGAAAAACTGGCGCCGCGCGTGCTGCAGGCGTTCCGCCATGAGCAGACCGATCCGGAAATCTTCCGCGAAATGGGCGCCGTCGGCCTGCTCGGACCGACCATTCCGGAACAGTACGGCGGGCCCGGCCTGAACTACGTCGCCTACGGCCTGATCGCCCGCGAGGTCGAGCGCGTCGATTCCGGCTACCGCTCGATGATGAGCGTGCAGTCGTCGCTGGTGATGGTGCCGATCTTCGAATTCGGCAACGAGGCGACCCGGCAGAAATACCTGCCGAAGCTGGCCAGCGGCGAATGGATCGGCTGCTTCGGCCTGACCGAGCCGAACCACGGTTCCGACCCCGGTTCGATGGTGACGCGCGCGCGCAAGGTCGATGGCGGCTACGCGCTGTCCGGCGCCAAGATGTGGATTTCCAACGCGCCGATCGCCGACGTGTTCGTGGTCTGGGCCAAGGATGACGAAGGCGCGATCCGCGGCTTCGTGCTGGAAAAGGGCTGGAAGGGCCTGTCGGCGCCGGCGATCCACGGCAAGGTCGGCCTGCGCGCCTCGATCACCGGCGAAATCGTGCTGGACGAGGTGTTCTGCCCGGAAGAAAACGCCTTCCCGGAAGTGCGCGGTCTGAAGGGGCCGTTCACCTGCCTGAATTCGGCGCGCTACGGGATCGCCTGGGGCGCGCTCGGCGCCGCCGAGGATTGCTGGCACCGCGCGCGCCAGTACGTGCTGGATCGTCAGCAGTTCGGCAAGCCGCTGGCGGCCAATCAGCTGATCCAGAAGAAGCTGGCCGACATGCAGACCGAAATCACGCTCGGCCTGCAAGGCTGCCTGCGGCTCGGCCGGATGAAGGACGAAGGCAGCGCCTCGGTCGAGATCACCTCGATCATGAAGCGCAATTCCTGCGGCAAGGCGCTCGACATCGCCCGCCTGGCACGCGACATGATGGGCGGCAACGGCATTTCCGACGAGTTCGGCGTGGCGCGCCACCTGGTGAATCTGGAAGTGGTCAACACCTACGAAGGCACGCATGACATCCATGCGCTGATTCTTGGACGGGCACAGACCGGAATCGCCGCATTCTGACCGGGGAAAACAGATACTCCCAGACATGCCAAGCTGCGGCGGGCGCCACGCCTGCGAAGTTTGAGCATACTCCCCCATAAAAATGTAAACCCGTAGCGCCGGTCTTTTTTCAACGACATCCAGACACCATGAACCTGAACTTCACCGCCGACGAAACGGCATTCCGCCAGCAGGTGCGCGACTTCCTCGCCGCATCGCTGCCGGCCGACATCAGCCGCAAGGTACGCGAAGGGCTGATCCTCGAACGCGAGGACTACGTCCGCTGGCAGCGCATCCTGCACGACAAGGGCTGGGGCGGTCCGGCATGGCCGGCGCAATTCGGCGGTACCGGCTGGAACGCCGTGCAGCAATACATCTTCGAGGAAGAATGCGCGGCGGCCGGCTGCCCGCGCGCGATCCCGTTCGGGCTGAAGATGGTGGCGCCGGTGATCATGGCATTCGGTTCGCCGGCGCAGCAGCAGCGCTTCCTGCCGAAGATCCTGTCGGCCGAGGAATGGTGGTGCCAGGGCTATTCCGAACCCGGCTCCGGCTCCGACCTGGCCTCGGTCAAGACCCGCGCCGAACGCATCAGCGCCGACGACGGCGACTATTACCTTGTCAACGGCCAGAAAACCTGGACTACGCTCGGCCAGTACGCCGACTGGATCTTCTGCCTGGTGCGCACCGATCCCGCCGCCAAGCAGCAGCGCGGCATCTCCTTCCTGCTGATCGACATGAAAACGCCGGGCGTCACGGTGCGGCCGATCATCACGATGGACGGCGCCCACGAAGTCAACGAAGTCTGGCTGGAAAACGTCCGGGTGCCGGCCGCCAACCTGATCGGCGAGGAAAACGCCGGCTGGACCTACGCCAAGTTCCTGCTCGGCCACGAACGCACCAACATCGCCGGCATCGGCATCGCCAAGCGCGAGCTGGCGCGCCTGAAGCGCATCGCCACGCAGGAAACCCGCAACGGCAAACCGCTGCTGCGCGACCCGCTGTTCGCCGCCCGCATCGCCCAGATCGAAATCGACCTGACCGCGCTGGAAATCACCAACCTGCGCGTGCTGTCGGCCGAGGCCGAGCGGCGCGCGCCGGGGCCGGAAGCCTCGATCCTGAAGGTCAAGGGCACCGAAATCCAGCAAGCCATCACCGAACTGCTGGTGCAGGCCGCCGGTCCCTACGCGCTGCCGCTGCGGCGCGAAGCGATGGCCGCCGGCTACACCGGCGAAACGGTCGGCCCGGAATACGTCGCCCCGCTGGCCGCCAACTACCTGAACATGCGCAAGCTGTCGATCTACGGCGGTTCCAACGAGATACAGAAGAACATCATCGCCAAAATGATTCTCGGCATCTGAACCCGCTCCCGACAGACAGGCGGCATCCGAACACCAAATCAAGACAACTATGGACTTCACCTTCACCGAAGAACAGCAGATGCTGCTGGACACCACGCGCCGCTTCATCGCCAAGGATCTGAGCTTCGAGGCACGGCGCCGCAGCCAGGCCGAACCGGACGGTTTCTCGCGCGCCGGCTGGCAGGGTTTCGCCGACCTCGGCCTGCTGGCGCTACAGGTGCCGGAAGCCGAAGGCGGACTGGGCGGCAGCCCGATCGACACCATGCTGGTGATGGGCGCCCTTGGCGAAGGCCTGGTGCTGGAACCCTATCTGGCCAGCGCGGTGCTGGCCACATCCGCCATCGCCGCGCTCGGCAACGCCGGCCAGCGCGCCGAACTGCTGCCGGCGCTGGCCGCCGGCGAGCGGATCGCGGTGCTGGCGCACGATGAAACCGCCACCCGCTTCGACCGGCTGGCGGTGGCGACGCGCGCGCAAGCAGACGCCGACGGCTACACGCTGTCCGGCCACAAGAGCGTGATCGCCCACGCGCCCTCGGCCGACCTGCTGCTGGTCAGCGCGCGGCGAGACGACACCGGCGCGCTGGCGCTATTCATGGTGCCGGCCGATGCCGCCGGCCTGCGCCGGACTGCCTACACCACGGTGGACGGCGTGCGCGCCGGCGACGTCGTGCTCGACAAGGTCCGCGTACCGGCCACGGCGCTGCTGGACGGCGCCGCCGACACCGACGCCGCGCTGGCCGGCGTGCTCGACACCGGACTGGCGGCAGTGTGCGCCGAAGCGGTCGGCGCGCTCGACCGGGTGCTGGCGGCCACCGTCGAATACACCCGCACCCGCAAGCAGTTCGGCGTGCCGATCTCGACCTTCCAGGCGCTGCAGCACCGGATGGCCGACATGGTGCTGCACATCGAACAGGCGCGCTCGATGAGCTACCTGGCGGCGGTACGCTGCAGCGACACCGACCCGGCCGCGCGCGCGGCGGCGCTGTCGGCAGCCAAGGTGGTGATCGGCCAGGCCTGCCGCTTCGTCGGCCAGCAGGCGGTGCAGCTGCACGGCGGCATGGGCGTCACCGACGAGCTGGAACTGAGCCATTATTTCAAGCGGCTGATGGCGATCGAATTGCAGTTCGGCAGCACCGACTGGCATCTGGAGCAGTACGCCGCGCAGTTGTGATTCCCGTCCGGTCATTCCCGCGCAGGCGGGAATCCCGTGGCGTTTCAAGCTGCTCAACCGCGCCTTCTGCCAGAGCCGATCTGGTTCGACCTTTCTGCTTGATTGGTCGAGGACAGAGTAACTCGCCGCGCTGCGGCGGCGCATAAACTCTGTCCCCAATCATTTCCTTTTGGTTTTGCGCAGGCGCATGTTCAGCGTCTCCACCAGCACCGAAAACGCCATCGCCGAATACACGTACCCCTTCGGCACGTGATGGCCGAAGCCGTCGGCGATCAACACCACCGCCACCACCACCAGGAAGGCCAGCGCCAGCATCTTGATGGTCGGGTGGGCGGAGACGAAATGGCCGATCGGCGCGGCGAACAGCATCATCAGCCCGACCGAGGCCACCACTGCGGCGATCATCACTTCGATGCGATCAGCCATGCCGACCGCGGTGATGATCGAATCCAGCGAAAACACGATGTCGATCACCATGATCTGCAGGATCACCGCGCCGAAGGTCGCGGCCGACCTGCCGGCGCCATGCTCCTCCTGCCCTTCCAGCATCTGGTGGATTTCACCGACGCTCTTCCACAACAGGAACAGGCCGCCGGCGATCAGGATCAGCGCGCGGCCGGAAACTTCGTAGCCGAACAGCGTGAACAGCGGCGCGGTGAAGCCGATGATCCACGCCAGCGTCAGCAGCAGACCGATACGCAGGAACATCGCGGCGAACAGGCCGAGCCGGCGCGCGGCTTCCTGGCGCGCGCGCGGCAGCTTGTCGACCAGGATCGAGATGAAGATGATGTTGTCGATGCCCAGCACCAGTTCCAGCGCGGTCAGCGTGGCGAATGCCAGCCACATCTGCGGGTCGGTCAGTAATTCCAGCATGAAAAACCTTGGAAAGAATCGGTGAAAAAACGATGCCAGGCTGCCAGTGCCGACCGCCGCCGGCCCATCCCCGCCTAGTCCTGCGGCGGTTGCGCACCGGCGGTCAGCAGGACGCGCAGCTTGCGCAGCACCGCCTTGATGCGTGCGGCATTGTCATTGCCCATGCGCAGCAGAATCTTGCGCCCGGCCGACTGCGCTTCCAGCCGCGCATCGGCGAACTGGTACAGCACATGCGGCTGCGTCAGGCGCGGCGCCGCCGCCTCGGGCGTCGCCAGCAGGTGATCGATCACCACCACCAGGCGGTCGTTGAAGTCGCCATCCGGATAGCCGAGATCGTGGTAGGCGCGCTGGAACAGCGGGTAGAAGCGCACGTACAGCGCCACCAGTTGCGCCGGATCGGCCATTTCCGCCAGCCGCACGTAGGGCGCGTAGCGGGCAGCATTCTCCGGCGCGATCGCCAGTTCGTCGTCCTGCCCGGTCGTGACGAAAGCGCCGGCCACCGGCCTGGTCGGCAGCAGCCGCACCGCCAGTGTCTGGCGCGGCAGATTGTCCACCGTGACGACGATGCGGCGCACCAGTTCCTGCGGATGCAGCAGCTCGGCCAGCCGCTTCTTGCCGAACAGTCCGTTCAGCGCTTCCCGCACCATGGCGTCGCTCTGATCCAGCGCCGGCAGCGCCGCCTGTTCGGCCGGCGCCGGATTTTCCGGCAGCGGATAATGGGTCGGCGGCTCCGGCTGTGGCGGCGGCGGCGCCTCGGTGACGGGCGGCGGCGCTTCCGCCACTGGCGGCGCCGGCGGCAGCGGTGCCGGCCGCTGCTGCCAGAAATGGAAGCCGACCACCGCGGCGGCCAGCACGATGATGGCCAGCAGCCATCCGGTAAACTTCTTCATCGGCGTTTTCCTCGAAATGGACCAGTCACACCAGGGCCAAGCATAGCGCAGACCGGCCGCCGCAGCCGCCGGGCGCGCGGGCGCCGATGCTATAATCGGCACTCGCGCCATCGGCCGGATTGCCGCGCCGGCGGCCCTTCCAGCAGCGTTTCGCCAGGATTTCCGGCCGCCGTCCGCGCCGCCTTCCCATTCATCGACACGGAGTTTGCCATGTGGGCTTGCCGTCTGTTACTGGTCTGCTGCCTGCTCGGCGCGCTGCCGGCGCAAGCATTCGAACGGCCGTTTCCGCCGAATGCGCGGCGCGGCGCGATGACGCCGGCGCCGTGGCCGACCATCGTCATCGACGGCCTCGCCGTGAAGCTGGCCCCCGGCGCCCGCATCTGGAACCGGGACAACCTGATCCAGATGCCGGCGACGCTGCGCGGTTTCGGCATTCCGGTCAACTACACCGTCAACCAGCAGGGCGAGGTCGATCGCGTCTGGATCCTCACCGCCGACGAAATGCAGATGCCGGCGCCGAACCAGCAGGCGGTCGCCAAGTAAGCCGCGTGCCGGCCCACGATCCCAACATGCAAAAGAAATTATTCATCAAGACCTTCGGCTGCCAGATGAACGAGTACGACTCGGCCAGGATGGCCGACGTGCTGGAGGCCGCCGACGGCATGGTGCAGACCGACCGTCCGGAAGATGCCGACGTGATTCTGGTCAACACCTGCTCGATCCGCGAAAAATCGCAGGAAAAGGTGTTTTCCGACCTCGGCCGCCTGCGCGAACTGAAGCGCGACCGGCCCGATCTGGTGATCGGCGTCGGCGGCTGCGTGGCCTCGCAGGAAGGCGCGGCGATCGTCAGCCGCGCGCCCTACGTCGATCTGGTGTTCGGCCCGCAGACCTTGCACCGGCTGCCGCAATTGCTGGAAGAACGGCGCGCCTCCGGCCGGCCGCAAGTCGACATCAGCTTTCCGGAAATCGAAAAATTCGACCATCTGCCGCCGGCCCGGGTCGACGGCCCGACCGCGTTCGTGTCGATCATGGAAGGCTGCAGCAAGTACTGCAGCTATTGCGTGGTGCCATACACGCGCGGCGAGGAAGTGTCGCGCCGCTTCGACGACGTGCTGACCGAAATCGCCGGGCTGGCGGAACAGGGCGTCAAGGAGGTCACGCTGCTCGGACAGAACGTCAACGCCTATCGCGGCCAGATGGCGGATGGCGAGATCGCCGACTTCGCGCTGCTGATCGAATACGTCGCCGAAATTCCCGGCATCGAGCGCATCCGCTTCGTCACCAGCCATCCGAAGGAATTCACCCAGCGGCTGATCGACACCTACGCCAGGGTGCCGAAGCTGGTTGACCACCTGTACCTGCCGGCGCAGCACGGCTCCGACAAGATCCTGGCGGCGATGAAGCGCGGCTATACCGCGCTCGAATACAAGTCGGTGATCCGGCGCCTGCGCCAGGTGCGGCCGAACATCGCGGTATCGAGCGACTTCATCGTCGGCTTTCCCGGCGAAACCGAGGAAGATTTCGCCGCGCTGATGAAGCTGATCGACGACATCGGCTACGACAGCAGCTTTTCCTTCGTGTTCAGCGCCCGCCCCGGCACGCCGGCGGCCTCGCTGGCCGACGACACGCCGCAGGAAGTCAAGCTGAAGCGGCTGCAGCACCTGCAGGCGGTAGTACACGCCAACGCGCAGAAAATCAGCCAGGCGATGGTCGGCGGCGTGCAGCGCATCCTGGTCGAAGGACCGTCGAAGAAAAATCCGGCGGAACTGCAGGGCCGCACCGAAAACAACCGGGTGGTGAATTTCGACGGCGGCGCCGACGGCGCGCGGCTGGTCGGCCAGCTGCTCGACGTGCGCATCACCCAGGCCAATTCCTACTCGCTGCGCGGCGAACTGGTCGCCGGCCGCTAGCGCCCGCCCTTTTCCCTCACGATTCCCGACACGCTTGAAAAAGACTCCGCACCAGCCGCAGCACTTCACGCCGGAACCGCTCGACAACACCCGGCTGGCCCACCTGTGCGGGCCGATGGACGAAAACCTGCGGCAGATCGCCGCCGCGCTCGACGTCACGCTGTTCCGGCGCGGCGAAAAATTCATCGTCAGCGGCGCCAACGCGGCGCAGGCGGTCACGCTGCTGGAACAGTTCTACCGGCTGGCGGCCAAGCCGGTTTCGATCGAGGACATCCAGCTGGCGCTGGTGGAAAAACGCGCCGCCCAGGCCCAGCGGGCCGAAGCCGGCAGCGCCGCGCCAGACCCGGCCGAGGCCGAATCGGCCGCCGCCGAAATCGAGGCGCCGGTGCTGAAGACGCGGCGCAGCGACCTGCGCGGCCGCACCCCGCACCAGAGCCAGTACATCCGCGCGATCGTCGAGCACGACGTGACTTTCGGCGTCGGCCCGGCCGGCACCGGCAAGACCTATCTGGCGGTGGCCTGCGCGGTCGATGCGCTGGAGCGCGACGCGGTGCGCCGCATCGTGCTGACGCGGCCGGCGGTGGAAGCCGGCGAACGGCTCGGTTTCCTGCCGGGCGATCTGGCGCAGAAGGTCGATCCCTATCTGCGGCCGCTGTACGACGCGCTGTACGACCTGCTCGGGTTCGACCGTACCCAGAAGATGTTCGAAAAACAGGCGATCGAAGTGGCGCCGCTGGCCTACATGCGCGGGCGCACGCTGAACCATGCGTTCGTGATCCTCGACGAAGCGCAGAACACCACGCCGGAACAGATGAAGATGTTCCTGACCCGGATCGGCTTCGGCAGCAAGGCGGTGGTCACCGGCGACATCACGCAGATCGATTTGCAGCGGCACCAGAAAAGCGGTCTGATCGACGCACTGGAAGTGCTGAAAGACGTGCGCGGCATCGCCTTCACCCGCTTCTCCAGCGCCGACGTGGTGCGCCATCCGCTGGTGGCGCGCATCGTCGATGCCTACCAGAGCGCGTCAGCGACCGAAGCGGCGATCGAGGCGCTGCCGGCGGCCGACCACAAGACGGCGAGGCGGCGTGGCAAAGCCTGAGCTTTCGCTGTCGGTGCAATATCCGGACCCGCGCCTGCGGCCGACCATCACCCGCGCGCTGCTGCGGCGCTGGACGCAGGCGGCGCTGCTGGCGCCGGCGCAATTGACGATCCGGCTGGTCGATGCCGACGAGGGACGGGCGCTGAACCGCGACTATCGCGGCAAGGACTACGCCACCAACGTGCTGACTTTCGCCTACAGCGAGGACGGCATCGATGGCGCCCCTGACGACGACGCGCCCACCCAGGCCGATCTGGTGCTGTGTACCGACGTGCTGCTGCGCGAAGCGGCGGAACAGCAGAAATCGGTCGAGGAACACACCGCCCATCTGGTGGTGCATGGCGTGCTGCACGCGCAAGGCTACGATCACCAGGACGACGCCGAGGCGCAGGAAATGGAGCAGCTGGAAACCGGCATCCTCGCCGCGCTCGGCTTTGCCGACCCCTACCGCGCGCGCTGACACCGGGCCAGCGCGGCCGCGCCGCCACGACCGAATCCACCCGAAGTTGCGCTGGCTCATGCCGGCGCGATTCCGCCGCCGCCCGCGCCGCACGAACCGGCGCCGCTTGTCCTAGAATGAATTTTCGGCCCGGCCGGCACGCCGGCGGCGCCGCCTCCACGTCTTCATCGGGGACCATGCCATGGCTCGCAGCACACCCATCGAGCGCTACCGCAACATCGGCATTTCGGCGCACATCGACGCCGGCAAGACCACCACCACCGAGCGCATCCTGTTCTACACCGGCGTCAACCACAAGCTGGGCGAAGTCCACGAGGGCGCGGCGACGATGGACTGGATGGAACAGGAGCAGGAGCGCGGCATCACGATCACCTCGGCCGCCACCACGGCGTTCTGGAACGGCATGCATCACGACTATCCGATGCACCGGATCAACATCATCGACACCCCCGGCCACGTCGATTTCACGATCGAGGTCGAGCGCTCGATGCGCGTGCTGGACGGCGCGGTGATGGTGTACGACGCGGTCGGTGGCGTGCAGCCGCAGTCGGAAACCGTATGGCGCCAGGCCAACAAGTACCGCGTGCCGCGGCTGGCCTTCGTCAACAAGATGGACCGTATCGGCGCCGATTTCTTCCGCGTGGCCGGACAGCTGCGCGAGCGGCTCGGCGCCCACCCGGTGCCGGTGCAGATTCCGCTCGGCGCCGAGGACGGCTTCGAGGGCGTGATCGACCTGCTGACGATGCAGGCGGTGCGCTGGGATGAGGCCTCGCGCGGCGTCAAGTTCGAATACGGCGAGATTCCGCCGGCGCTGCTGGCCACCGCCGCGCACTGGCGCGAGCGGATGCTGGAAGCGGCCGCCGAAGCCTCCGACGAGCTGACCCGGAAATACCTCGACGGCGAAGCGCTGGAGCCGGCCGACATCAGGCGCGGCCTGCGCCAGCGCACCATCGCCGGCCAGATCGTGCCGATGCTGTGCGGTTCGGCGTTCAGGAACAAGGGCGTGCAGGCGCTGCTGGACGCGGTGATCGATTACCTGCCGTCGCCGGCCGACATCCCGGCGATCGCCGGCGAGGACGAGCATGGCGCGCCGATCGAGCGGCACCCGGCCGACGACGAGAAATTCGCCGCGCTGGCGTTCAAGATCATGACCGATCCGTTCGTCGGTCAGCTGATTTTCCTGCGCGTGTATTCCGGCGTGCTGCAATCCGGCGACACCGTCTACAACCCGCTCAAGCGCAGCCGCGAACGGATCGGCCGGCTGCTGCAGATGCACGCCAACCACCGCGAGGAACTGAAGGTGGTGCGCGCCGGTGACATCGCCGCCGCGGTCGGCCTGAAGGACGCCACCACCGGCGACACGCTGTGCGCGCCGGACGCGCCGATCACGCTGGAACGGATGATGTTTCCGGAGCCGGTGATTTCGCAGGCGGTCGAGCCGAAGACCCGCGCCGACCAGGAAAAGATGGGCATGGCCTTCAACCGGCTGGCGCAGGAAGACCCGTCGTTCCACGTCGCCACCGACGAGGAGTCCGGCCAGACCATCATTTCCGGCATGGGCGAACTGCACCTGGAAATCCTGGTCGATCGCCTGAAGCGCGAGTTCCACGTCGAAGCCACGGTCGGCAAGCCGCAGGTGGCCTACCGCGAAACCATCCGCCGGACCTGCGACGACGCGGAGGGCAAGTTCATCAAGCAGTCCGGCGGCCGTGGCCAGTACGGCCACGTGGTGCTGAAGCTGGAGCCGCAGCCGGCCGGCAAGGGTTACGAATTCGTCGATGCGATCAAGGGCGGCGTGGTGCCGCGCGAATACATCCCGGCGGTCGACAAGGGCGTGCGCGAGACGCTGAATGCCGGCGTGCTGGCCGGCTACCCGGTGGTGGACGTCAAGGTGACGCTGGTGTTCGGCTCCTACCATGACGTCGATTCCAACGAAAACGCCTTCCGCATGGCCGCCGCGATCGGCTTCAAGGACGGCATGCGGCGCGCCGATCCGGTGCTGCTGGAACCGGTGATGGCGGTCGAGGTGGAAACTCCGGAGGAATTCATGGGCCACGTCACCGGCGACCTGGCCGGGCGGCGCGGCAGCATCCACGGCATCGGCGATCTGCCCGGCAAGGTCAAGGTGATCCGCGCCGACGTGCCGCTGGCCGAGATGTTCGGCTACTCGACCACGCTGCGCTCGCTGACCCAGGGGCGCGCCACCTACACGATGGAATTCAAACACTATGCGGAAACCCCGGCGCACATCGCCAGGGCGGTGATCGGCGCCCGCCACACCTGACCCGGCCGGCCGGCGGCGCACGCCACTTGCCGCCGCGCAAGCCGGTACCGGCGGGCCGGTTGGGCGTTTGTTGTATCCTATGCTCCTCGCAACTGCCCGGCTCACGCCATATGCCCGATCTTCCTAGTGGCGTCAGATACCCTGACGCCAAACCGCACCGGTCGCTGTTCGAACGGCTGACCGCCCTGATCTCCCCCGAACCCGAAAATCGCGCCGAACTGCTGGAAGTGCTGCAGGACGCGCATGACCGCAACCTGATCGACGCCGACGCGCTGTCGATGATCGAAGGTGTATTCCAGGTATCCGACCTGTCGGCCAGCGACATCATGGTGCCGCGCTCGCAGATGGACGTGGTCGACATCGACAAGCCGATCGAGGAATGGCTGCCGATGGTGCTGGAAACCGCGCATTCGCGCTTTCCGGCGGTGTCCGGCGAGCGCGACCGCGTGATCGGCATCCTGCTGGCCAAGGACCTGCTGCGCTATTACGCCGAGGAATCGTTCGACGTGCGCGACATGCTGCGCCCGGCGGTGTTCATCCCGGAATCGAAGCGGCTGAACGTGCTGCTGCGCGATTTCCGCGCCAACCACAACCACATGGCGATCGTGGTCGATGAATACGGCGGCGTCGCCGGCCTGATCACCATCGAAGACGTACTGGAACAGATCGTCGGCGACATCGAGGACGAATACGATTTCGACGAGGAAGAAGACAACATCCTGCCGATCAAGGAAGGCCGCAACGGCCCGCGCTGGCGCGTCAAGGCGCTGACCGAGATCGGCCAGTTCAACGAGGCGCTGCATACCGACTTTTCCGACGAGGATGTCGATACCATCGGCGGCCTGGTCGCCAACCACCTCGGCCGCGTGCCGCACAAGGGCGACCGTTTCGACCTCGGCAAGCTGCACTTCGAAGTGCTGCGCGCCGACGCCCGCCAGGTCCACGTGCTGCTGGTGGAAAAGCGGCCGGCAGCGGCGGATGCATGACGCGGCGCATCGCCGCAACCGGACCCGCCCGTTCCCGCCGCCATCCCCGCCGTTCCGGCACGGGCCACCGCCCGACGCTCCACAAAATTGGAAGAACGGGGAGTATGTGTAAAAAATGACCAGCCCATGCCCGCTACAAGATGGCAGCATGGGGAGTATATGAACAGCGCAAGAATTTCCGACACCCCTGCCGGGCACCGTACCGCGCCGCTGCTGGCACTGGCGGCCGGCGCCGCCAGCGTGCTGGCGTTCGCCCCGTTCGGCCTGTGGCCGCTGCAATTCGTCACGCTGGCGCTGCTGTTCCGGCTGGCGCTGGCGGCGCCGTCGGCGGCGCGTGCGGCGCTGTGCGGCTGGCTGTACGGCTTCGGCTGCGCCGCCGCCGGCATCCACTGGCTGTACGTCAGCCTGCACGATTTCGGCGGCATGCCGGCGCCGATGGCGGTGGCGGCGGTGCTGCTGCTGGCGCTGTATCTGGGCGCGTTCGCGGCGCTGGCGCTGGGCGCCGCGCGCTGGCTGCAGCAACGCTGGCAGGCCGGCCGCGCCGTCACCGCGCTGCTGCTACTGCCGGCGCTGTGGGCGCTGGCGGAATGGCTGCGCGGCTGGGTCTTCACCGGCTTCCCGTGGCTGTCGTCGGGCTACGCGCACAGCGCCGGCCCGCTGGCCGGCTACGCGCCGCTGGTCGGCGTCTACGGACTCGGGCTGATCGCCGCGGCGATCGCCGGCGCGCTGCTGCTGCTGCCGGCCCGCAAACTGCCGGCGCTGGTCGCCGTCGCCGCGCTCGGCGCCGGCTTCGGGCTGCGCGCGCTGCCGTGGACCGCGCCGCACGGCCAGCCACTGACGGTGCGGCTGCTGCAGGGCGCGGTACCACAGGAAATGAAGTTCGACCAGGCCGAGCTGCAAGCCTCGCTGGCGCTGTATCGCGGCATGATCGAGGCGGCCCCGGCCGATCTGGTGGCGACGCCGGAGACCGCGATTCCGGTACTGCTGCAACAGCTGGCGCCGTCCTACCTGCAAGACCTGCGCGCCTTCGCCGCGCAGAGCGGCAGCCATCTGCTCCTCGGCGCGCCGGTCGGCGACAGCCTCAGCGGCTACACCAACAGCGCGTTCGGCATCGCCCCGCAAGCGGCGGCCGAGGCGGCGCCGTACCGCTACGACAAGCACCACCTGGTGCCGTTCGGCGAATTCATCCCGTTCGGTTTCCGCTGGTTCGTCGACATGATGCACATCCCGCTCGGCGACTTCGCGCGCGGCGCGGCGCTGCAACCGGCGTTCGCGGTGCGCGATCAGGCGGTGCTGCCGAACATCTGCTACGAAGACCTGTTCGGCGAGGAAATCGCCGAACAGCTGGCGGCCGGCCACGCTGCCGGCAATGCCGCGACGATGCTGCTGAACATGTCCAACATCGCCTGGTTCGGCGATACCATCGCGCTGCCGCAGCACTTGCAGATTTCGCAACTGCGGGCGCTGGAAAGCGGCCGGCCGATGCTGCGCGCCACCAATACCGGCGCCACCGCGGTGATCGGTGCGGACGGCCGGGTGCAGGCCGAACTGCCGCCGTTCGCCCGCGGCACGCTGGCCGCCAGCGTGCAGGGCATGAGCGGCTGGACGCCGTACATGCTGTTCGGCAACCGGCTGCTGCTGGCGGCGATCGCGCTGGCGCTGGGCGGCGCCTGGCTGGCGGCGCGGCGTTCCCGCCAGCCCCGATAGCCGCCCAAGGCGGGGCCAAAAACGCTAAAATCCACAGCTTTGGCAACCCTGCCCGGCCGGCCGCGACTCCAGCGTCCGCGCCACCGAAACGATGCTGACATTTCAACAAATCATTCTCAAGCTGCAGGAATACTGGGACGCCCAGGGCTGCGCGCTGCTGCAGCCTTACGACATGGAAGTCGGCGCCGGCACCTCGCACACCGCCACCTTCCTGCGCGCGATCGGCCCGGAACCGTGGCGCGCCGCCTACGTGCAGCCGTCGCGCCGGCCCAAGGATGGCCGCTACGGCGAAAACCCGAACCGGCTGCAGCACTATTACCAGTATCAGGTGGTGCTGAAGCCGGCGCCGGAAAACATCCTCGACCTGTACCTCGGCTCGCTGGCCGCGCTCGGTCTCGACCTGCAGAAGAACGACGTGCGCTTCGTCGAGGACGACTGGGAAAACCCGACGCTGGGCGCCTGGGGCCTGGGCTGGGAAGTCTGGCTGAACGGCATGGAAGTGACGCAATTCACCTATTTCCAGCAGGTCGGCGGCCTCGACTGCAAGCCGGTGCTGGGCGAGATCACCTACGGCATCGAGCGGCTGGCGATGTACCTGCAGGGCGTCGAAAACGTCTACGACCTGACCTGGACCGAATGGGAAGAACAGGGCGTCAGGAAGCGCCTGTCCTATGGCGACGTGTTCCACCAGAACGAAGTCGAGCAATCGACCTTCAACTTCGAATATTCGAACGCCGAATTCCTGTTCTCGCTGTTCAACAATTACGAATCCGAAGCCAAGCGCCTGCTGGAAGTGCCGCTGGCACTGCCGGCCTATGAAGCGATCCTGAAGGCGGCGCACACCTTCAATCTGCTCGACGCCCGTGGCGCGATTTCGGTCACCGAGCGCGCCGCCTACATCGGCCGCATCCGCAACCTGTCGCGCGCGGTGGCGCAGGCGTACTACGAGTCGCGCGAAAAACTCGGCTTCCCGATGTGCGGCGACAGCCGCGCCGCCGCCTAGCCGCTCCCGCGCCGGCCGCAACCGCCGCCGGCGCCCTTGATTCACCTTGCCAAGCCACTGACATCCCGCCCGCGCGGGAGCGATGGCGACAAAACGACATGAACCCAACCCTGCTCATCGAACTGCTGACCGAAGAACTGCCGCCGAAGGCGCTGGCCCGGCTCGGCGAAGCCTTTGCCGCCGGCATCGAGCACGGCCTGAAAACGCGCGATTTTCTCGATGACGGCGCCGCCGCCACCTGGTACGCGACGCCGCGCCGGCTGGCGGTGGCGATCACCGGCGTGCGCGCCACCGCGCGCGACCGCGCGCTGCGCGAAAAGGTGCTGCCGGTCACGGTGGCGCTCGACGGCGCCGGCAATCCGAGCGCGCCGCTGGTGAAAAAACTGGCGGCGCTGGCTGCCCAGGTCGGCGTGCCGCAGATCGGTCTGGAACAGCTGGAGCGCGCCGCCGACGGCAAGGGCGAAAGTTTCTTCTACGCTTACACCGCGCGCGGACTGGCGCTGGCCGACGGCCTGCAGCTGGCGCTCGACGAAGCGGTGGCGAAGCTGCCGATCCCGAAGGTGATGAGCTACCAGCGTCCCGGCAAGGATGGCAGCGTCGCTACCGTGCATTTCGTGCGGCCGGCGCACCGGCTGGTGGCGCTGCACGGCGAACAGGTGGTGCCGGTGGCGCTGCTCGGCCTGCAGGCCGGCCGCGTCACGCTCGGCCACCGCTTCCTGGCGCCGGGCGAACTGGCGATCGCCAGCGCCGACGGCTACGCCGCCACGCTGGCCGAACGCGGCAAGGTGGTGGCCGGCTTTGGCGAGCGCAAGGAAAAAATCCGCGCCGCGCTGCTGGCGGCGGCCGGCGCCGACCAGGTATTGATGCCGGAAGCCCTGCTGGATGAAGTGACCTCGCTGGTCGAATGGCCGGTGGTGTACCAATGCCGGTTCGAGGAACAGTACCTGGCGGTGCCGCAGGAATGCCTGATCCTGACGATGCAGACCAACCAGAAGTATTTCGCGCTGACCGATACCGCCGGCAAGCTGCGCTCGCGCTTCCTGATCGTCTCCAATCTGGAAACCGCCGATCCGTCGGCGATCATCGGCGGCAACGAGCGCGTGGTGCGGCCGCGCCTGGCCGACGCCAAGTTCTTCTTCGAGCAGGACCAGAAAAAAACCCTGGCCGCGCGCATCCCGCAGCTGGCCAGCGTGGTCTATCACAACAAGCTCGGCAACCAGCTGCAGCGCACCGAACGGGTCACCGAACTGGCCGGCGCAATCGCCACGCTGCTGGGCGCCGATGTCACGCTGGCCAGCCGTGGCGCGCTGCTGGCCAAGACCGACCTGCTGACCGACATGGTCGGCGAATTCCCCGAACTGCAGGGCATCATCGGCACCTATTACGCGCGCCACGACGGCGAACCGGACGAGGTGGCGGCGGCGATTTCCGAGCACTACCAGCCGCGCTTCGCCGGCGACGCGCTGCCGGCCACCACCACCGGCACCGTGGTGGCGCTGGCCGACAAGCTGGAAACCCTGGTCGGCATCTGGGGCATCGGCCTGCATCCGACCGGCGACCGCGATCCGTTCGCGCTGCGCCGCCACGCGCTGGGCGTGTTGCGCATGCTGCTGGAAAAGCGGCTGCCGCTGTCGCTCGCCACGCTGCTGGAGCAGACCACGCGGCTGTTCGACGGCAATCCGCACTTCCAGGCTCCCGGCGCGGAACTGCTGAATTTCCTGTACGAGCGGCTGCGCGGCCTGCTGCGCGAACGCGGCTACAGCGTCAACGAGGTCGAAGCGGTGGTGGCGCAGCAGCCGGACACGCTGACCAACCTGATCGAACGGCTGGACGCGGTGCGGGCGTTCGCCCTGCTGCCGGAAGCCGAGGCGCTGGCGGCCGCCAACAAGCGCATCGGCAACATCCTGAAAAAGACCGAACCGGCCAGCACCACCGTACACAACGGCCTGCTGCGCGAAGTGGCGGAGGAAGCGCTGCATTCGGCGATGAGCCTGCTGGCGCCGCAGGTCGACGCCGCCTTCGCCGCCGGCGATTTCAGCGCGGCGCTGAAGGCGCTGGCGCAGTTGCGCCACAACGTCGATACCTTCTTCAACGACGTGATGGTGCTGACCGACGACGAGCAGCTGCGCAACAACCGGCTGGCGCTGCTGTCGAACCTGCACCGCATGATGAACCAGGTGGCCGACATTTCGAAGCTGGCCGTCTGATGCCTGGAGCGGGCCCGGCCCGCCTTCCCGACCATGAAACTGATCATTCTGGACCGCGACGGCGTCATCAACCACGACTCCGACGAATTCATCAAATCGCCGCAGGAATGGCGGCCGATCGACGGCGCGCTGGAAGCGATCGCCCGGCTGAATCAGGCCGGCTACCAGGTCGCGGTGGCCACCAACCAGTCCGGCATTGCGCGGCGGCTGTTCGACATGGTGACGCTGAATGCGATCCACCAGAAACTGCACCTGCGCGCCCAGCAGGTCGGCGCCCGCATCGATGCGATTTTCTTTTGCCCGCATGCCGCCGACGACCAGTGCGGCTGCCGCAAGCCGAAAGCCGGCCTGCTGCATGAAATCGCCCGGCGCTTCGACGCCGACCTGAGCGGCGTGCCGAACGTCGGCGATTCGCTGCGCGACCTGCAGGCGGCGGCCGAGGTCGGCTGCCAGCCGTATCTGGTCCTGACCGGAAAAGGCCAGCGCACGCTGGCCGCCGGCGGCTTGCCGCCGGGTACAATGGTTTTCCCCGATCTGGCGGCGGTCACCGGCCATTTGCTGAACACGCCGGCCGCCAGCGCCTGACGCCCCTGATTCCTTGCCGGAGACTGCATGTCGCGCATCATCCTGTTCCTGCGTTCGTCCCTGTTTGCGCTGATCGTGCTGCTGGCCACCATGATCTGGGTCTGGGTCTGCCTGCTGGCGGCGCCGCTGCCGTACAACCAGCGCTATTACGTGACCGGCCGCTGGAACATCTTCGTGATCTGGCTGGCGCGGGTGCTGTGCGGCATCCGCTATCAGGTGCGCGGCACCGAAAACCTGCCGGACGGCCCGGCGGTCGTGCTATCCAAGCACCAGTCGGCGTGGGAGACGATCTTCTACCTGCCGCTGATGCCGCGCCCGCTGGTGTACGTGTTCAAGCGCGAAATCCTCTACATCCCGTTCTTCGGCTGGGGCATGGCGCTGCTGCGGATGATCCCGATCGACCGCAGCAGGGGCCGCGACGCCTTCGCCGCCGTGGTGCGGCACGGCCGGCGCCGGCTGGCCGGCGGCCAGTGGATCATGATGTTCCCGGAAGGCACGCGGATTCCGGTCGGCCAGAAAGGCAAGTACAAGGCCGGCGGCGCCCGCCTGGCGGTCGAAACCGGCACGCCGGTGGTGCCGATCGCGGTGAATTCCGGCGAATGCTGGCCCAAGACCTCGTTCGTCAAGCAGCCGGGCGTCATCACGGTATCGATCGGCAAGCCGATCGCGCCGGATGGCCTGACCCCGGGCGAGCTGCTGGAACAGGTGGAAAACTGGATAGAATCCGAAATGCGCGTGATCTCGCCGCATGCCTATGCCGACACCGCCGTACCCGCCCGCCAGAGCGGCAGCGGCGATCAGCCGGAACCCGCCAACCGCTAAGCCAGGCTTCGCCCCCCGCCCTTGAAACTGCTGCGCCGCCGCTCGAACGCCCCGAACCCGCCGCTGCAACTCGATCTGTTCGCGGCGGAACCGGCGCCGCCCGCGCCGGTGGTGTCGCTTGCGCCCTCCACCCCGGCTACCGCGCCGGTACCCGGCCAGCGCCGCATCGTGATCGGCCAGCAGCCGCTCGACTACCGGCTGCTGCGCTCGAAGCGGCGCTCGATCGGCTTCGTCATCGATGACGACGGCTTGCGCGTGACCGCGCCGCGCTGGGTCGCCCAGGCCGAGATCGAACTGGCGATCCGCGACAAGGCGCGCTGGATCTTCAGCAAACTGGCGGAACGGCGCGAACGCTCGGCGCGCCGGCTGCAGCCGCAGATGCAATGGCGCGACGGCGCCACCCTGCCCTTTCTCGGCACCGAACTGACGCTGCGCCTGCAACCCGGCCAGAGCCAGGTGCTGACCTATGACGCCGCCGCCGGCACGCTGACACTGTCGCTGGCGGCCGATGCCGGCGCCCAGCAGATCAAGGACCGGGTGCAGGGCTGGCTGCAGCAGCAGGCGCGCGCGCTGTTCGCCGAACGGCTGCCGCTGTACGCGGCGCGGCTGCAGGTCAGCTACCGCGCGTTCGCGCTGTCGTCCGCCACCACGCAGTGGGGATCGTGCACCGCCGACGGCCGCATCCGGCTGAACTGGCGGCTGGTGCATTTCGCGCTGCCGCTGATCGACTATGTGATCGCGCACGAACTGTCGCACCTGCGCGAAATGAATCACGGCCCGCGCTTCTGGCAGACCGTGCAGTCGATCTTTCCGGAGTTCGAGGCAGCGCGCAAGGCGCTGCGGACCAGCGCGGCGGACGTGCTACCGATTTTCTGAATTTCAGAAAACAGGGGAGTATGCCGTTTTTTCGGCCTGTACCGGTCAGCCAGAGCCCGGCTCCAAAAATGCACCACCCAGTATGCAATCAATCCGGCTTTTCCAGGGGCAATCTGGTGGCCAATCGATGCAAACAAAAGCCCGCAGAAGCGGGCTTGCCGGTTTCGCGTCGGCGGCCGTTCAGGCGCTGCGCAGCGGATCGAGGTTTTTCGCCCCGGATGACCGGGAATTTTCCTCGATCAGTTCGATCTTGTAGCCGTCCGGGTCGGTGACGAAGGCGATCACGGTGGTGCCGCCCTTGACCGGGCCGGCTTCGCGCGTGACGTTGCCGCCGGCTTCCCGGACCGCCGCGCAGGCGCGGGCGGCATCCTCGACGCCGATCGCCACGTGGCCGTAGGCGCTGCCCATTTCGTACTGCGACACGCCGTGGTTGTAGGTCAGTTCCAGCTCGGCATGGTCGGGATTGCTGCCGTAGCCGAGAAAGGCCAGCGAATACTTGTACTCCGGATTTTCCGACCGGCGCAGCAGCTTCATGCCGAGCACGCGGGTGTAGAAATCGATCGAGCGCTGCAGGTCGCCGACCCGAAGCATGGTGTGAAGGATGCGCATCGCGGCTCCGATAAAAAAGCGGGAAAGCCATGATTGTAGCCAGCAGCGCCGAAGCGCGCGCGCCATGAAAAAAGGGCGGAACCCGCTCCGCCCTCCTGCCATGCCGGACCGTTTCAGCGGCCGGCGAATTTCTCGCCGAGCAGGTTCTGCTTCAATTGATCGTCGGCCGGGTTGTCGCCGAGCCAGATTTTCAGCAGCGCATTGTAGAAACCCACGTCCGGCAGCGGCCCGGAAATCTTCTTGCCGTTGTGGCTGGAAACGGTGCCGGCATCCGGAATCCAGTCGGCGGTGATGACGTCGCCCTTCTTCAGTTCCGGGATCGACGCGAACATCTCGCCGAACTGCATCATCTGGTTGACGTATTTGGCGCGCTCCTCGCGCGTCGAATTGTTCTTGATGCCGGCCATGAAGCTCTGGCCGAACTCCTCGTTGCCGACATCGCGCAGCATCACCAGCGTGACCCGCTTGGCGCCGGGCGCGGCCAGCACGTCGGCGACGCTGGTCTTGCGCTCGGCCAGATACAGGCCGGCGGCGTAGACCTTGAAAATCACCTTGTAGCGCACTCCGGCACCGTTCAGCTTCAGCGCCTGATTGGCGACCTGGACGCCGTCGTCCAGCTTGACGCCGGCCACCTCGACCGCGCCGGCGCCGCCGCAAGCCACCGCCAGCAGGCAGGCCGCCGCCAGGCGCGTCACGAATGCGAATTTGCTCATGTATGTTTTCTCCCGGAATCGATGTCCCTCGTGACGACATCCACAATAAAAGAACGACCGTTTTATTATTATTTCCAGAGCATAGAGAAGAAGCGCGGGGTTGGCAATCGGAAATTCATGTCGCCAGGCAACGCCTGGATCAGCTTCGAGCCGCCCGATGCGGTGCTGCCTTGTGTGGACTACAAGTCACATCAGAGAAGGGCTCGATGCGCGCCTGTTGGGCGGCATGAGCGCGATGAAGTATCAGCAATCGCCTGGAAATGTGGGGGTGTCAGAAATTCCGTGTTTGAGGCGGGTTGAGGATTACACGGAACGGCAGCTGAATCGCTCGTCGTAGAGGATTGCGAATTGGTTCATGGCCTGCTTCCAGTCATGGGCGGATCGGCTCCAT
>Ga0222421_100214_pt1 | contig 35254 bp, 21 predicted proteins | sample 3A1ome_2_FD_182473 | JGI IMG/M metagenome (GOLD analysis project Ga0222421, IMG submission 182473) | Enriched microbial communities from leaf-cutter ant dump, University of Wisconsin, Madison, United States - 3A150A (version 2) | ecosystem: Environmental > Terrestrial > Nest > Insects nest > Nest... | reverse complement strand
CCGAGCCAGTTGACGATGACCGGCGCCGGGCGTAGCGCGACGAGCCTGAGCCGGGCGTCCCGGGTGTAGCCGTTGAGATCGACGAGGATCTGGATGCCGTCCTGGACGATGCGGCGGGCGGCCGCGGTGTCGTCGAGATCGCCGATCGGTATCCAGTGATCGGATTCCGCCTTGAACCGCGCGTGCAGCGGATCGCCGGCGGCGGGCCCGCAATAGTAGGCGAAGACCTCGACCGCGCCGCGGTCGTGCAGACCGAGCACCTCCGTCATGAGATAGCCGAGCGCGTGCTCCCGCAGATCGGACGACAGATAACCGATCCGGAGCCGTCCCGGCGCGGCCGGGCGCGCGGGCCAAGCCGCGATCGCGCCGGGCGGGGTGCCGACATCGGTCCGGTTGTAGTGCCAGGCCACGGCCAGCTGCAGCAGCGGATCGTCGGTGTAGGCGGCGGCGGAGAGCGGCGACAGCCCGGTCATCAGGGCCTCGTGGCTCACGCGTTCCCAGGGCGCGATCACCGGCCATTCGCACTGACGCTGGCGGAGCGCGATCAGGTGCTGGGCGACCTCGCGCTGGTGGCAGTCGATCTCGAGGCTCTGCCGCAGCATGCCTTCGGCCGCCGCATCCTGCGCCGCCGCTTCGAGAGCGCGCGCGCTTTGGTTGAGCGCCGTGGTCTTGTAGGTGATCGCAGGACCGTTGAGGACGGCCAGTTTCGCCAGCACTGCGGACCATTGCACCAGCGCGGCGCCGACGATCCCGAGCCGTTCGTAGACGCGCCCGAGGTTGATGTAGGCCGGCAGGAAGTCGGGGTTGAGCGCGACCGCCCGCTCGAGACATTCCCGCGCGGCCGCCAGGTTGCCTGAGTCGGCGAGCGTCACCGAGTGGTTGAAAAGCACCGCGTAGAGCAGCGGATTGTCCCGGTTATGCTCGATCCAGGTCGTGTAGAGCAGCTCGGCCGATTTCGCCTGGCCGCTCTGTTTCAGGGTCGCGGCGGTGCGGATGAGGTCGGTGACGCTGAGCGTGCGCGCCATGGACTGGATCACGGCGGCGGAAAGGATGTCGGCGGACATGGGCGGATGGGCGGTTGGGGAAAATCGTCTTCAGCGGACACGACGGCCATCACGTGACGGCGGAGCCGCCCGGCGGGTTGCGTCCCTCCCGTCGCCGTTTGTTCGGACCGTTCCGGGCTTCATCGTCGCATGCGCCGGGTCTAAAGAATGGCGGCGTCGATCGCCGCGAGCTGTTCGGGCGTCATGGCGGCCAGCTGGGTCGCTGTGAAGGCCTCGATCTGTGTGCCGTTCAGTGCATCGATCTCCGTCGTCGTCAGCCAGCCGATGGTCGTGATGCTCAACGCCGCGATCGTCGTGGTCGTGATCTCGCCCAGCTGCGTGGGGGCGAGGGACGCGAACTGGGTGGCCGTGAACGCGCCGAGCTGCGCCGCAGTCAGGGCCGCGATCTGGCCGGCGGTCAGGGCGGCCAGCTGCGTGTCCGCGAGGCCCGTCAGTTCCGTGGCGGTCAGGCTGTTCACCTGCGTGCCGGTGAGCGCCGCGATCTGGCTGGTCGCGAGGGTGGCGAACTGCCCCGGACTCAAGGCGCGGATCTGCGCGCGCGTCAAACCGGCGAGTTGGGTCTCGGTCAGGGCCGCGATCTGTGTCGTCGCCAGCGCTTCGATCGAGGCGATGGTCAGCGCCCCGATCTGTCCGGAGGTGAGCCCGCTCAGCTGCGTCAGGGTCAGCGCGCCAATCTGGCCGGCGGTCAGCCCGGCCAGCCCGCCGGCCGACAGCGCGCCGATCTGCGTCGAGGTCAGGGTCTCGAACTGCGTGCCGGCCAGCGCGGCCACCTGCGTGCCCGTCAGGCCGCTCAGTTCCGTGGTCGTGAGCAACGCGATCTGGTCGGTCGTCAGGCCGGCCAGCTGCGTCGCGGTCAGACCTGCGATCCCGGTGGCCGACAGGCTCTTGAATTGCGTGGTCGTCAGCTCCGAGAACTGCGCGGCCGTCAGACCGGCGATCGCCGCCGCGGACAACGCCGCCATTTCCTGGGTCGAGAGCGTCGCCAGCTGCGTCGTCGCCAGCGTGCCGATCTGGGTGGCGGTCAGGCCGCTGATCCCGTCCGTGCCCAGCCCCGAGAACTGGGTGGTCGACAGCGCCGCCAGCTGGCCGGTCGAAAGCGACGCGACCTGCGTCGCCGTCAGTCCCGCCAGCTCGGTGACGGAGAGCGCTTCGATCTGCGTCGTGGTCAGGCTGGCCAGCTGCGTCGCGGTCAACGCCGCCATGCCGGTGGCCGAAAGGCTGGCCAGCTGCGTCGTGGTCAACGCGGCGATCACGTCGGTCGAGAGACCGGCCAGCGCCGTGGTGGAAAGCGCCGCCATCTCCGTCTTGGTCAACGCGCCCAGCTGCGTGGCGTTGAAACTGGCGATCTGGGCGGCGGTGAGGCCGGCCACGCCGGTCGTGGACAGCGCGGCGATCTGCGTCGTGGACAGCGCGGCGAGTTGGGCGGCGGTGAGCGCGCCGACCTGGGTCGTCACCAGCCCGCCGACCTGCGTCACACTCAACGCCGCCAGCTGCTCCGTCGTCAGCGCATTGAGCTGCCCCGTGGTCAGGGCGCCGATCTGGGTCTTGGTCAGCGCCGCGAACTGCTGCGTCGACAACGCCGAGAGTTCCTCCGCCGTGAGCCCGGTCACCGCCGTCGTGGTCAGCGCGGCGATCTGCGTCGCCGCCATAACCGCCAGCTGCGTGGTGGAGAGAGCCGCCACCTGGGTCGCGGTCAGGCCGACCAGATCGGTGGCGAGGAAACCCGCCAGCTGCGTCGTCGTCAGCGCCGCCAGCTGCGTCGCGGTAAGCGCGGAGACTCCGGTGGAGGTCAGACCGCGCAGCTGGGTCGTGGTCAGCGCCGCCAGCTGCTCCGTCGAGAGCAGCGCCACCTGCGTCGTCGTCAGGTTGGCGAACTCGGCGGCGGTCAGGGCCGCCAGCTGCGTCGCGGCCAAGGCCGCGAACTGGGTCGCACCCAGGCCCTGGATACCCGTCGCCGACAGCGCCGCGATTTGCGTCGTCGTCAGCGCCGCGATCTGGTCCGTCGCCAGGGCCGCCACCCCCGTGACGGTCAGGCCGGCGATGGCCGTGACGGAGAGCGCCTTCAGGTGCGTGGCATCGAGCATCCCGATCTGCCCGGTGGTCAGCGCCGCCGCCTGGGTCGCGGTCAACGCCGCCGTCTGCCGGGTCGTCAGCGCCGCCAGCTCGGCGGCGGTCAGGCCGACGATTCCCGTGGTGCTCAAGGCGGCGATCTGCGTCGTCGTCAGCGCGGCCAGCTGGGTCGGGGCCAGCGCGGCGACTTCGGTGCCGGTGAGCGCCGCCACCTGCGTCGTCGCCAGTGAAGCGATCTGCGTGGCGTCCAGCGCGGCGAACTGGGCCGGCGTGAGCGCCGCGATCCCGGTGGATTTCAGCCCCCGGAGCTGCGTCGTGGTCAACGCCCCGATCTGATCGGCCGACAGCACGCCAAGCTGCGTCACGGTCAGCGCCCCGATCTCCGAGGAGGTCAACTTGGCGAACAGCGTCTCCGACATCGCGCCAAGCTGGGTCGCGGTCAATCCGGCGACCGACGTGGTGTTCAGCGCCGCCACCTGGGTCGTGTTGAGCGCCTCGAGTTGCGTCATCGTCAGCGCCGCCAGCTGCGTCGCGGTGAGGCCGCGGATCTCGGTCGCGGTCAGCACGCCGATCTGCGCCGTGCTCAACGAGCCGAGCTGGGTCGTGGTCAGGGCGCCGACTTGCGCCGAGGACATGGCCGCCAGCTGCCGGGTCGTCAGCGCCGCGAGCGCCGTGGCGGTCAGGCCGGGCACGGCGGAAGTCGACAGGGCGGAAAGCTGCGTCGTCTCGAGCGCGGCCAGTTGCGTGAGCGTCAGCGCCCCGACTTCCGTGCTCGTGAGCGCCGCCATTCCCGTGACGGTGAGTCCGGCGATTTGGGTGACGGTCAGGGCCGCCACCTGGCTGGGACTGAGCGCGGCGATGCCGGTCGTGGTCAGGCCCCAGATCTGCGTCGTGGTCAGACTCGCCAGTTGCGTCGCCGAGAGAGCCGTGATCTGCGTGTCGCTCAGGCTCGCGACCTGGGTCGCAGTGAGGCCGGCCAGCTGCGTCGTCGTCAGCGCCGCCATCTTCGTCGTGGTGAAACCGTCCAGGCCGACGAGCGACATCGCGGCGAGTTGCTCCGCGGTGAACGCCGTCAGTTGCTCCGGCAACAGCGCCGCGACCTGCGTCTCCGCCATGCCGCCGATCTGGGTGGTGCTGAGTGCGGACAACTGGGTCGCGCTCAGCGCCGTCAACTGGGTCTCCGTCAGCGTCCCGAACTGCCCCGCGCTCAGCGCCGTCAACTGGGTCGTCGTCAGCGCCGCCATCTCCGTCGTGGTCAGTCCGTAGAGTGCCGTCGTGCTCAGCGCGGCCACCTGGGTGACGCTGAGGGTGCGCAGCTGGGTGGGCGTGAGGGCGGCCAGTTGCGCCGAGGTCAGCACGGCCATCTCCGTCGCGGTCAAGGCGGCCAGTTGCGTCGTGGTCAGCGTGCCGATCCCCGTCGCCGTCAGTCCGCCCAGGGCCGCGGTGGCGAGCGCGGCGAGCTGCGTCCCGGATAGTGCGGCCAGTTGCGTGGTCGTCAGCGCAGCCAGCTGGACGTTGGTCAACCCGCCGATCTCGGTCGTGGTCAATGCAGCGAGCTGCCCCGTGGTCAGCGCGGCCAGCTGCTGCGTCGACAGAGCCGTGATCTGCGCCGCCGTGAGGGCGGTGAGCTGCTTGGTGGTCAGGGCCGAAAGTTCGGTCGCGGTCAGCCCGGCCACCGCCGTGGTGGTGAGGGCGGACAGCTGCGTCGTGCTGAGCGCGCCGATCTGCGCCGTGGTCAGCGTGGAAAGCTGCGTGGAGGTCAGACCGGCGATCCCGGTCGACGTCAGTGCGGCCAGCTGCGTGGCATCGAGCACGGCGAGCTGGGTCGCCGTGAGGTCCCCGACGCCCGTCGTCGTCAGCCCCCGGATCTGCGTCGTGGTCAGGCCGGCGACCTGCGCCGTGGTGAGTGCGCCGATCTGACTGTCGCTGAAGGCCCCGATCCCGGTCGCGGTGAGGCCGGCCAGCTGCGTCAGGCTCAGCGCCGCCACTTCGGTCGTGGTCAGCCCGCGGATCGCGGAGGTGGACAGCGCCGCCAGTTGCGTCGAGGTCAGGGTCGCCAGTTGCGTCGAGGACAATGCCGCCACCTGCGTATCCGCCAGTCCGCCGATCGCCGTGGTGGTGAGGGCCGCGAGCTGCGCGGTGCTCAGGGTAGAGATCTGCACCGTCGTGAGGGCCGCGACCTGCGCCGGGAGCAGCGCGGACAGCTGGGTCGTCGCGAGGACCGCCAGCTGCGCCGTCGTGAGTCCCTTTACCGCCGTCGAAGAAAGCGCGGCGAGCTGCGTCGCGGTCAGCGCCGCCACCTGCGTCGCCGTCAGGGCCGTGATTTCCGTCGCCGTCAGACCGCCGATCGCCGTCGCGGTCAGCGCCCCCAGCTGCGTCACGGTGAACATCGCCATCTGGGTCGCACTCAGCGCCCCCAGCTGTGCGTCGGTCAGCGCGCCCAGCTGCCGGTCCGACCAGGCGGCGATCTCCGCCGCGGTCAATCCGGCCACGGCCGTCGTCGTGAGCGCGGCGATCTGGCTCGTGCCGAACGCGGCCAGCTGCGCGGGCGTCAGCGCGGCGATCTGGGTCGAGGTCAGACCGCCGACCTCGGTCACGGTCAGAGCGGCGAGCTGGGTGACCGCCAACGCGGCCAGTTGCGTCGTGTTGAGCACGGCGATCTCCGTGGCCGTCAGTCCCCGGATCTGGGCCGTCGTCAGCGCAGCCAGTTGCGCCGCGGTCAGCATGCCGACCTGCGTGGTGGTCAACGCCCCCAGCTCCGTCGGCGTCAGCGCCGCCAGTTGTGTGCCGCTCAGACCGGCGAGCTGCGTGGCCGTGAGCCCGCTGATCGCGCTCGTCGCCAGCGCCGCGATCTGCGTCGTGCTGAAGGCGGCGAGCTGCGCCGCCGTCAACTCGCCGACTTCGGTGCTGGTCAGCCCCTTGATCTGCGTGGTCTGCAGCGCCGCCACCTGCGTCGGCGTCAGCGCCGCCAGCTGCGTGTCCGCCAGCGCCCCGAGCACGGAGGCGGACAGGCCGGTCACCTGGGTCGTCGTCAACGCCGCCAGCTGCGTGGGCGCCAGCCCGTCGATCGACTCCACTGACAGCGCCGCCAGTTGCGTCGAGGTCAGGGCGGCCAGTTCAGCGGTGGTCAGCGCGGCAAGGTCGGTGGCGGTCAGGCCCGCGATCTGTGCGGTCGTCAGCGCTTCGAGCTGGGTCGCGCTCAACGCCGCAAACTGAGTCGAGGTCAGCTCGCTGACGCCGGTGCTGGTCAGCCCTCGCAGTTGCGTGGTCGTCAGCGCCGCCAGCTGCGTCCCGCTCAACCTGCCCAGCACGGTTTCGGTCAGCGCGCCCAGCTGCGTCGCGGTGAAGCCGGCCAGTTGCGCGGTTGTCAGCGCCGACACCTGCGTGGTCGTGAGCCCCGGAATGGCCGTCGCCGCGATGGCGCCGAGCTGCGTGGTCGTCAGCGCCGCCAGCTCCGTCACGGTCAGTTCGCCGACGTCCGCCGCGGTCAGGCCTTGAATCTGCGTGGTCGTCAGCGCCCGGAGCTGGGCCGCGCTCAACGCCGCGATCTGCGTCGACGACAGCGCACTGACGCCGGTGCTGGTCAACCCGCGCAGTTGCGCGGTCGTCAGCGCCGCCAGCTGCTCGGACGTCAATGCCTGGACCGACGTCGTGCTGAGGGCGCCGAGCTGGGTCGTCGTCAACCCGGACAGCTGCGTCACGGTCAGCGCCTCGGTCTGCGTCTCCCCCAGCCCGCCGATCGCCGCCCGTGTCAACGCCGACAACTGGGTCGCGCTCAATGCCGCCAGCTGGGTCAGCTCCAATTCACCGACCGCGGTCGCGTTCAGTCCGCCGATTTGCGTGGTCGTCAACGCCGACAGTTCGGTGACCGTCAGCGCATCGATCGCGGTCGTGCTCAGCGCCCCCATCTGCGTCACCGTCAGGCCGGCCAGCTGCGTCAGCGTCAGCGCCGACACCTGCGTATCCGCCAGGCCGTTGATCGCCGTGGTCGTCAGCGCCGACAATTGGGTCGCGCTCAGCGCCGCCAGCTGGGTGAGCGTCAGCTGACCGGCCTCCGTCGCGGTCAACCCCCTCATTTGATTCGTCGTCAGTTGCGCGAGTTGCGTCCCGCTCAGCACGGCCAGCTGGGTGGCCGCCAGCGCGCCGATCGCGGCGATGGTCAGGCCGCCGAGCTGTGTGGTCGTCAGCGCCTTCACCTGCTCGGTCGTGAGCCCCGCCACGGCCTGCGTGGACAGGGCGCCCAGCTGCGTCGAGGTCAGCGCGGCGAATTCCGTCGCGGACAACTCGCTCACGTCCGTGGCCGTGAGCCCGCGCAGCTGCGTCGTCGTCAGCGCCGCTAGTTGCGTCGTGCTGAAGGCGGCGAGCTGGGTGCGCGTCAGTGCGCTGACGCCGGTCGAGGTCAGGCCGGAGAGCTGGGTTGTGGACAGCGCCGCGAACTGCGTCCCGGCCAGCGCATCGATCGCCGTCGTGGTCAGCGCCGCCAGCTGCCGCGTCGTCAGCCCGGCCATCTGCGTGCTCGTGAGCGCCGCCAGCTGCGTGTCCGCCAGTCCGCCGATCGCCGCGGTCGTCAATCCGCCCAGCTGCGTGGGATCGAGCGCGGCGAGCTGCTCGAGCGTCAATTCGCCGGCGGCCGTGGAGGTCAGCCCGCCGAGCTGGGTCTTCGTCAATGCCGCGATCTGGGTCGTGCTCAGCTCCGCGAGCTGCGTATCCGCCAGGGCCGCGATCGCCGCGCTGGAGAGCCCGGCGATCTGGGTCGTCGTCAGCGCCGCCCAATGCGTGGTCGCCAGACCGGCGATGGCGCCGGGCTGCAGCGATCCCAGCTGGGCCGGGCGCAGCACGGCGAGCTGCGCGGTCGTCAGTTCGCTCACGTCGGTGCTGCTCAGCCCGCGCAGCTGCGTCGCGGTCAGCGCGGCCAGCTGGTCGGTTGTCAGCGCGGAAAACTGCGTGGTCGTCAGCTCGCTGATCGCGGCGCCGGTCAGGCCCTTGAGTTGCGTCGTGGTGAGTGCGGCGAGCTGCGTCCCGGTCAGGGCGTCGATCGCCGTCGTGCTCAGCCCGCCGAGCTGGGTGGTCGTCAGTCCCGCCAGCTGGGTCGCGGTCAGAGCCGCCACCTGCGTGTCCGTGATGCCTTGGAGGGCCGTGGTCGTCAGCACCGCCAGTTGCGTCGAAGTCAGCGCGGCCAGCTGCGTCAGGGACAGGGCCCCGACGTCGTCGCTGCCCAGGCCCTTGATCTGGGCGGTGGTCAACGCAGCCAGCTGCGTCGGAGCCAGCACGGTGAGTTGCGTCGTCGTCAACGCCATGATCGCGGTGATCGTGAACCCCGGGATCTGCCCGGTTGTCAGCTCCCGGAGTTGCGTGTTCGTCAGACCGGCGAGCGCCGCGGTCGAGAGCCCGGCGAGCTGCGTCGAGGTCAACGCGGCCAGCTGCGTGACGGTCAGCTCCGCGAGGTCGGTGCCGGTGAGGCCCCGGAGCTGGGTCGCCGTGAGCGCCGCGAGTTGCGCCGAGGTGAGCGCGTCGAACTGCGCGGTCGTCAGCTCGCTGATCGCCGCGCCGGACAATCCCTGGATCTGGGTCGTCGAGAACGCCGCGAGTTCGATGGTCGTCAGCGCATCGACCGCCGTCAGCGTCAGCGCGCCCAGCTGGGTCGAGGTCAGGCCGCGGAGCTGGGTCAGGGTGAGCGCCCGGATCTGCGCCGTCGTGAGACCGCCGACCGCCGTCGTCGTCAGCGCGCCCAGCTGGGTCGATGTCAATGCCGCGAGCTCGGCCAGCGTCAGTTCCTCGATGTCGGTCGCATCGAGGCCTTTCAACTGCGTCGTGGTCAATGCCGCCAGCTGGGTCGACGTCAGCACCGCCAGCTGGGTCGAGGTCAGTTCGCCGACGCCGGTGCTCGAGAACCCCTTGATCTGGGTCGTCGTCAGCCCCGCGATTTCCGTCGTCGTCAATTGTCCGACCTGCGTGGTCGTCAGCGCCCCGAGCTGGTCCGCGGTCAACCCGGCAAACTGCGTCGCGGTCAGGACCGCGATCTGGGCGCCGGTCAGCCCGGTGATCTGAGTCGCGGTCAACGCGCCGAGCTGGCTGGCCGACAAGACGCCGATCTGGGCGAGACTCAGGGTGCGGATGCAGGTGACGGTCAGGCCCCGCATCTGGGTCGTCGTCAACGCCGCCATTTCCGTGGTCGTCAGCGCATCCACCGCCGTCGAGGTCAGCGCCGACACCTGCGTCACCGTCAGTCCGTAGAGCTGGGTCGTCGTCAGGGCCGCGATCTGCGTCTCGGTCAGACCGACGGTCGCGGTCGAGGTCAGCGCGCCGAGCTGGGACGGAGTCAGGGCGGCCAGCTGCGTCGTCGTCAGCTGCCCGACTTCGGTCGAGGTCAGTCCACGCAACTGCGTGGTCGAGAGCGCGCCGAGCTGCGTGGGCGCAAGGACGCCGAGCTGAGTCTCGCCCAACGCCGAGACTTCGGTGCTGCTCAGTCCCTTGAGCTGGGTCACCGTCAGCGCGACGATCTGCGTGGTCGTCAACGCCGCGATCTGCGTGGTCGTCAGCGCCCCGATTTCGGCCGAGGTGAGCGCGGCGAATTGCGTCCGGGCCAGCGCGGCGAGCTGTTCGCCCGTGAAACCTTTGACCTGGGTCGTCGTCAGGGCCGCGATCTGCGTCGTCGTCAACACCGCGATCTGGTCCAGGCCGAGACCGCCGATCGCGGTGCTGGTCAGCCCTTGGAGCTGCGTCGTCGTCAGCGCCTGCAATTCGGTCGCGGTCAGGCCACCGACCGCCGTGGATGTCAGTGCGCCGAGCTGCGCCGCGGTCAGGCCGGAGAGCTGGGTCGTCGTCAACGCCGCGAGCTGCGTCTCGTCCAGTCCGCCGACCGCTGTCGTCGGCAGTGCGGCGAGCTGCGTCTGCGTGAGCACTGCGAGCTGGGCAAGCGAAAGCTGGCCGGCCTGCCCCCAAGTCATGCCGCGCAGCTGCGTCGTGGTGAGGGCCGCGAGCTGCGTGCCCGTCAGCATCGCGATCTGCGTGGTGGTCAGCGCTCCGAGTTCGGTGAAGGTCAGACCGGCCAGCTGAGTCGTCGTCAACGCCGCCACCTCGGTCGTCGTCAGCTGCCCAACCTGCGTCGTCGTCAATGCGGCGAGCTCGGTCGCGGTCAGCGCCGCGAATTGCGTGGCGGTCAACGCTGCGAGCTGGTCGCCGCTCAGGCTGCGGAGCTGGGTGGCGGTCAGCGCCGCGATCTGCGTCGCCGTCAGCTCCGCGATGTCGGCCGGGAGCAGCCCCTGGAGCTGGGTCGTCGTCAGCGCGGCGACGTCTTCGGTGTCGAGCGCGGCGACCTGGGTGTTGTTCAGCGCGGAAAACTGCGCCGCGCTGAAAAAGACGATCTGGGTCGCCTGCAATGCCGTGATCTGCGTCGTCGTCAGCGCCTCGATCTCGGTGGTCGTCAGCTCCTCGATCTGCGTCGACAGCAGGGAGGCGAAATCCGTCGTCCCTCCCTCGGCCGCCGCCTTCGCCGCACTGGCACTGTCCGCGGCGCTCTGGGATGAGATGGGGGAAATCACAGTGCGACAATCTCCGTGCTCAGCGTCCGCGCTTCATCGCCGCCATCCGGGCGCACCGCATCGCCGCCCGTGCACTGCATCGACGATCGCGCGCATCCCCGCCCCTGGAGGCGACATCAGGCGCGCGGCGGCAGCGACCGCTCATCGGAGGTCCCCCTCGACGCACCGGAATTGAACAGGCAGGAGTATGCATGGCAGCTGGACAACAGATAGACGCAGCGAGAGAGCATGCGTCACGAGCAAAAGCTCAGCATCTTTTGCTTCGTCACGACCGCGGAGAGCCTGGAGCCTCCTCCTCCCGGAAATCCACCGCTTTACCCCGACGAAATCCACGTTCGCCCATCGGGGCTTCCCGCAGTTTTTCAAGTCATCTCGCCGATTTTCCCGGCGAAAATCGTCCGCGCACCGCCGCGAGGCGTCCGCCTAGAAAAACATCGCCTCGCTGAGCGCCTGTTCGGGCGTGAGCAGGCCCACGGCCGCCGGCAGCCGGACCGGGCCGGAACCGAAGTCCGCCTCGAAATGCGCGTGCTTCGTCCCCAGATCGCCCTGCCAGCGGAAATACTTCTTCCCGTCCACATACTCGAACCGCACGCCGAGCACGCCGGGCGCAGCCCGCTCGGCTTTCCAATGGACGGCGTCGACGCTGCCGCATTCCAGCAGCCGGCGGCGCAGCCAGCCGTGCGTCACGCGCGCCTCGGCGGCGAGCTCCTCGCCATGGGCCACGGTGACGGTCGCGAGCCCGTCCGTCAGCCGCGCCGGCTCGTAGCGGGCGAGGAACTGGCCGATCGTCTGCCGCACCGGCAGCAGCCGCGAATAGGCGAGATCGCGCAGCGAAGCGGGATTGGTCCACGGATACGTAAGCGCATCGGCGGGCGCGATCGCGCTGTCCACCAGCACGCGACGCGCGCGGCCGAGCAGGTAACGGTAGTCGGCCAGCTTGCCGCTGGCGGAGAAACGGTGCGCCCAGTAATACAGCGGCAGGTCGCTCGAGAGGCAGATCGAGACCTGGCTTTCCAGATGCGGCCGGGCCGCGCGCGAATAGCTCAACATCACGAACTCGACGCAGCGCTTGTCGGCCTTCGATTTCCCGAGGAAGCATTCGCCGTAGACCTTGGCGCGGATCTCCATGCCCTCGTGGTCGACGAGCAGCGGACAGAGCACGACGACGCGACTCGGATAACGCTGCGAGAAACGCACCGCCGTCTCGAACTGCGTCTGCGCATCGGCCGCCTCGCAGGCGAGGCCGAGGTGCAGCACGAGGTTGACCTGCGTCGCGGTGACGTCGTCGGCCTCGGGCGCGGCGACGCCGCGGGCGGCGGTGCTCTCCCACATGCGGGTGAGTCCGCGGCCGATGTCGTCGACCGGAACTTCGATTCCAGGCAGGGCGTTGAAAATCTCGGGCATGATCGGATCGGCGCGGCGGCCGCCTCACGGCTGGCGCCAGGTGTGGTCTTCCTTGGCCAGCAGCCGGTCGGCGCCCGGCGGGCCCCAGGAACCGGAGGGATAGACATCCATGCCCTCGCGGCCGACGCTGCGCCAGTAATCGAGCACCGGCGTGTAGAGTTTCCACGACGTCTCCGCCTCGTCGCCGCGGATGAAGAGCGTGCCGTCGCCGATCATCGCATCGAGCACGAGCCGTTCGTAGGCCTCGGGTGTGTTCGAGCCGAAGGTCGTCGCGTAGCGGAAATTCATCTTCACCGGCTGCGTGCGCGTCTCGAGGCCGGGGATCTTCGTGTTCAGGATCAGGCTCAGGCCCTCGTCGGGCTGGATCTGGAACGAGAGCGTGTTGCCCGCGAGGTCGAAGCGGCCGGGCGCGGCGAAGAGCGTGCCGGGAGGGCACTTGAAATTGATCGCGATCTCGGAGACGCGGCGCGCCATGCGCTTGCCGGAGCGCAGGTAGAACGGCACGCCCTGCCAGCGCCAGTTGTTGATCGAGAGCCGGATCGCGGCGTAGGTCTCGGTCGCGGACTGCGCGGCGATGCCCTCTTCCTCGAGATAACCTTTCACCGGTTTCCCGCCCATCATGCCGGCGCCGTATTGGGCGCGGGCGACGTCGCCGCCGGGACCGATCGTGAGCGGCTGGATCGCCTTCAGGACTTTCACCTTCTCGTCGCGGACGGCCTCGGCATCGAGCGACACCGGCGGCTCCATCGCGGTCAGCGCGAGCAGCTGCATGGTGTGGTTCTGGATCATGTCGCGGAGCGCGCCGCTCTGTTCGTAATAACCGCCGCGCGTGCCGACGCCGACTTCCTCGGCGACCGTGATCTGCACGCTGTCGATGAAGTTGCGGTTCCAGAGCGGCTCGAAGATCGCGTTGGCGAAACGCTGCACGAGCAGGTCCTGCACGGTCTCCTTCCCGAGGTAATGATCGATGCGGTAAACCTGGTGCTCCTCGAAGACGGAGCGGATCGTGGCGTTGAGCGCCTGCGCGGACGCGAGGTCCTTGCCGAAGGGTTTTTCGATGATGACCTTCGCGTGATGCGACTGGCCGAGGTAGCGGCCGGCGAGTCCGCTGGCGCCGAGATTCTGCAGGATCGGCGCGAAGACCGACGGCGGCGTGGAGATGTAGAACAGCGTCTGCACCTCGCGGCCGAGATTCTTTTCGAGGGTGGCGATGTGCGCCGCGAGCCGGTCGAACGCCGGCTTTTCGTCGTAGCCGCCGGCCACGTAGCTCGTGTTGGCCGCGAGCCGGCCCCAGACTTCCGCGTCGAGTTCGCGGCGCGAGAACTCCTTGATCGCGCCGGACGCCAGCGCGCGGAATTCGTCGTCGGGGATCGGCTTGCGGCCGTAGCCCACGAGGAAGAAGTCGGCCGGCAGCAAGCCGTCGAAGCCGAGGTTGTAGACGGCCGGGATCAGCTTGCGCGCCGTGAGGTCGCCGGACGCGCCGAAGATGACGACGACGGTCGGAGGCGCCCCGCGGTGCTTGCTGAGCCCGTGGAGGAAGGGATGGCGTGGTGTGTCGGCCATGGAAGGAAAGGTTTCGGAGTGCGCGGGTGGCGTAGCAAGCGGCAATTCGGCGATGCGTGTCACCGTCCGCAGACGCCGGACCGCGCGCTAACCGCGGTAGTGTTTGGAAAAGAGCGCAATGTTCTCGAAATGTAAAATTTCCGGAGCGCTTCCGTCCGCCGGCAGCGCCACCTCGACGACATCGCAGCGAAAGGTCCGCGGCGGCTCCGGCAGCTGCCGCAGATACGCGTCGATCGTGCGCCGCAGGACGCGTTTCTTGCGCGCGTCGACGGCGAAATAGCCGGGCACGAGCGCACCGGCGGCGCGGGTCTTGACCTCGACGAAGACGAGCACGTCGCCGTCGCGGGCGACGAGGTCGATCTCGTCGCGGCGGTCGCGCGGGTTGCGCCAGTTGCGGGCGACAAGGGTGAATCCGCGCTGGCGGCGGAGCCAGGCGGCGGCGAGCGCCTCGCCCCGCGCGCCGGCGGGCGCGGGCTTCAGCCAATCGAGCAGGTGGCGCATCCACGAAAGCATGGCGGCGAGGCGGTCCGGCGACGCAGGGCCGGTTTCTCATTGCAGGCTCCGCGACCGGGTGGCAATTCCAGACGGAAGCAACGCTCCCCGCGCTCCATGGCCACCCCGCACCTCGCCAGCACCCTGCGCCGCTCGCTGCTGATCAAGATCATCTCGAAGCCCGCGCCCAGCCGCGAGGATGTCGCCTCCGTGATCGAGCTGACGGCGTCGAAGGTCGTCGAGGCGCTGCAGGCGCAGTCGATGACGCTCTATCTCGTCGAGGGCAACGACATCGTCTTCAAGCACGTCTACTACTCGCCGACGCTCTGGGCGCAGGAGCCCGCGCTCGAGTCGAAGCTGCAGGCGACCGCCGCGAAGCTGCTCGCGTTGAAACTGCCGCTCGCCAGCGGCGTCGTCGGCAAGGTCGTCGCCAGCGGCGAGCCGGTGTTCTTCCGCCACACCGAAAGCCAGGCGCCGTTCATGACGTCGCTCGCCGCCACGACCGGCTTCGAGGTGCGCTCGATGCTCACGGTGCCGCTGAAGGCGCACGTCGTCATCGGCGCGATCCAGGTGCTGAACAAGGAGGCGGACGCGGGGACCGGCGGCGAGTTCACCGAGCGGGACCTCGCGCTGCTGCAGGAGGTCGCGGAGTATTCGTCCGCGCTGCTGCACCGGATGCTCGATCCGAAGTTCCAGCTGAGCGCGGACGACACGGCGAAGTTCGTCGCGCGCCTCACCGACCTGCCGCTGGTCACGAAGGCCGAGGACCTCGAGATCGACGAGAAGCTCGTCGAGGTCGTGGGCGATGCGATCATCCGCCGCGAAGGCGTGTTCCCGCACAAACGGCTTTCGCCCGGCGCCGTCGCCGCGGTCATGACCAACCCGCTCGACTACGCGAAGCGCGAGGCGTTCACGCAGTCGACCGAGCTCGCGATCGAGGAGGTGCGCGTCGTGCCGGCATCGCTCTTCGACGCGCTGCTGCGGAAACATTTCAAGGCCGCCCGCGCGCCGGGCTCCGAGGAGGTCGACATCGGTTCCGTCGCCGAGGTGATCAGCACCGCCTACACCGCCGAGGGCGGCGCGGAGGTCAGCGCGGCCGATCTCGAAAACGAGGACTCGGCGCCGATCGTGCAGCTCGCAAACCGCATCATCGAGGACGCCTACATCTCCGGCGCGTCGGACATCCACATCGAGCCGCAGGAAAAGGACCTCATGATCCGCTACCGGATCGACGGGCTCTGCCAGGAGAAGCTGCGGCTGCCGAAACAGGTCGCGAACGCGCTCGTCACGCGGCTCAAGATCATGTGCAACCTCGACATCTCGGAACGCCGGCTGCCGCAGGACGGGCGCATCGTCTTCAAGAAATACACGAAGAAGGCCATCGACATCGATCTGCGCGTCGCGACCGGCCCGATGAACTTCGGCGAGAAGGTCGTGATGCGCATCCTCGACAAGCAGAAGAGCACCCTTCCCCTGCCCGCGCTCGGCTTCTCCGACGAGAACCTCGCCCGCTACCGCGAGTGCATCCGCCAGCCCTACGGCATGATCCTGCACTGCGGTCCGACCGGCTCCGGCAAGTCGATGACGCTCTACTCCGCCCTCGCGGAGGTGAACACGCCCGACGTCAACATCCAGACCGCCGAGGATCCGATCGAATACACCCTGCCCGGCCTGAACCAGATGCAGATGAGCCGGCAGATCGGGCTCACGTTCGCCCGCGCGCTGCGCTGCTACCTGCGCATGGACCCGGACATCATCCTCGTCGGCGAGATCCGCGACGAGGAGACCGCCGGCATCGCCGTGGAGGCCGCGCTCACCGGCCACCTGCTCGTCTCCACCCTGCACACCAACGACGCGCCGTCGACGGTCACGCGCCTCGGCGAGATGGGCATCGAGCCGTTCAACATCTCCGCCTGCCTCGTCTGCGTCTGCGCGCAGCGGCTGCTCCGCCGCGTCTGCAGGAACTGCAAGGTCCCCGCCGAGCCGCACGGCCGGGAGAAGGACATCCTGGAAAAGGCGATCGGCTGGAGCGGGCCCGTCTTCAAGGCCAACCCCCAGGGCTGCCCGGCGTGCGGCGGCATCGGCTACAAGGGCCGCGTCGGTATCCACGAGCTGATGACCAACGGCGAGGAGCTGACCGAGGCGATCAACAAGGAGGTCGAGGTCGCCGAGCTGAAGCGCATCGCGATGAGGAACGGCATGAAGACGCTCCACCAGGATTCGATGCTCAAGGTGAGGATGGGCCTGACCACGATCGAAGAGGCCCTCGCGAACGTGCCTCCGGATCTGATCCTGTAGGCGGCCGGCATCGCGCCCGGCTCACCGCCGTCCCCGACCTCGCGGGCGCCGTCCGCGGAGCCGCTGGCAAGACCCGCGGCCCACGGGCCGGATCGTCGCTTCGCGCGCGCGGAACCGGAACTCAGGGCGTGCCCGCCGGCTTCGGCGGATGCCACTCGCGCTGGAGCCGCAGCGCCGGCGGATAGCCGGGCTGCTTGCGCAGGACCTCATTGACGAGCCGGTCCGCATCGTCCGCCGAACCGGCGGCGCGGAGATCGCGCGCCAGCTGCAGCACGCGCTCGAGGCGCTCGCGGCTGGCGTCGAGGAAAAGCTTGGTGGCGGAGAGCAGCTCGGGCGTGTCGCCGGCATGCCCGGCGATCTGCATCTGCCATTCGAGCACATCCGCATCGCGCCGGGCCAGCCAGTCCGGCTTCGTCACGCGAATCTCGCGCACGGCCTGTGCGGCTTCGTCCCATTTTTCGTCCCGGGCCAGCGTGGCGATGCGCTCGAAGAAAGCCTTCTCCAACGGCGCGGCGGCTGACGCCCTGGCCTTGGCCGCAACCGTGGCGGCGGCCGCCGCCGCGGCCTGCTGCGCCTGCACCTCGCGGTCGGCGCGCTCCCGCAGGCGCGCCAGCGTGCGGCTCGTGGGATACGGCACGCTCGCCGCGGCCAGCACGCCCTGCGCGGTCGCATACCGGCCCGCCTGCAGCAGCGTCTCGGTCGTCTGGCGGTAGATCTTCATCGGCAGCGGCCGTTCCTGGATGAACGCGACCAGGGTCGCCTGCGCGCCGTCGTCCGGCGTCGAGGCGGCGGCGATGAGCCGCTGGAGCAGCGTGTAGACAAAGACGTCCACCGCCGGGGTCTTGGGTTCGGGTTTCAGGCGGACCAGCGTCGCGCTCGCGGCCGCCCAGTCGCCGGCTTTCACCTGCGCCTGCACCAGCGCCAGATCGAAGGGCCTGGAGGGGAACCCATGGAGCGCCGCCTCGTCGCGGCAGCGTTGCATGAGCGCGAGATCGGAGGTCTCCCCGAGCGCCGCGCTCAACGCGAGCAGGTTTTGCGCGGTGCCGCTGAAACGCAGCAGGAACTCCTGCAGGCGCGCCCCGGCGTCGGCGGTGCGGCCCGCCATCGTCTCCTGCACGATGCCGTAGATGTAGGTGCGGATGTCGGTGGGGTTGAGCTGGCGCAGCGCCTCGAGGGCGGCATCCATCTCGGCGAAGCGCTTCGTCTCGCGGTAGGCGCGCACCTGCAGGCGCTTCACCTGGGCGAGAGCCGCGCCGGGATCGGCCTCCCATTTTTGCAGATAGGCCACCGCCTCGGCGCCCCGGCCGAGATCGAGCAGCGCGAGCACGCGGACCTCGCGGATCAGGGCCGCCGTGTCGCCCTCCTGCTCCGCCAGCGCCAGCGCCTCGTCGGGACGTCCGTCGCCGAGCAGCGCCTGGAGCTTGCGCGTGAGCAGCCAGGTGCGGTCCTCCGGTTCCGCGGCCAGGTAGCGGTCGCACACCGTCTCGATGAGCGCGAAGTCCTCGCCCGCGGTGGCGAGTTCGAACAGGGTCTCGAGGTAACGGCGTCCCGGATACCCGTGATCCAGATCCTCCGTGAGCAGCTTCAGCGCCTGCGGGCGCCGGTTGATCGCCGCATAAAAGCGCGCCAGCTCCATCCGCGCCCGCAGGTCGTGCGGCGCGCGCGCCAGTCCGGCGCGGAGGTGCGCCTGGCCGTCGACCCAGCGCCCGGCCTTCATGTCGTCGAGGCCTTCCGCGATCAGCGCGCGGCCCATCTGCTCCCGCACCTGGCCCCAGCGCACCGGCAGCAGCAGCGTGTCGGCGTAGCTCACGAGATTATAGGGACGGCGGCTGAGCCAGCCATACAGCACGCCCGCGCCGGCGAGATAAGCGGCGACGAAGAGCACCGCCAGCCAGCGCAGCAGGCCGCGCAGGCTGATCGCCAGACCGGTCGCATGCGTGCCCTCGCCGCGGTCGTAGCGGCCCCAGAGGCCGAGCCGCCATTCGCCGGGTTGCGCGTCGCCCGAGCCCCAGACGAGTTTGATGCGACGCGCCTTGGCCATGGGACTCAGCCGGCCACGACCGGGATCGCCGCGCCGCGCACGGCCTGCGCGATGTTCTGCGGCTGCGCCTCGATGTCGCCGCGTTCCTGATTGAACCGCATCGACACCGTCTTGGAAACGCCGCGCTCCTCCATCGTCACGCCGTAGATCGCACTCGCCGCGGAGACGGTGCGCTTGTTGTGCGTGATGATGATGAACTGGGATTCGTTCACGAATTTTTTCAACAAGTCGGTGAAGCGGCCGATGTTCGATTCGTCGAGCGGGGCGTCAAGTTCGTCAAGTAAACAAAACGGTGACGGTTTCACCATGTAGAGGGCGAAGAGCAGCGCGACGGCCGTGAGCGTCTTCTGTCCGCCCGAGAGGAGCGTGATGCTCTTGAGCTTCGTGCCGGGCGGCTGGGCCACGATCTCGATGCCGCTCTCGAGGATGTCCTCCGTCGCGATCAGCTCGAGCCGGGCCACGCCGCCGCCGAACAGGGTGTGGAAGGTGTATTCGAAGTTCTTCCGGATCTGCTCGAAGGTGACCTGGAACTGCTGCTGCGAGGTCTGGTTGATCTCGTCGATCGCCTTCAGCAGCTCGGCCTTCGCGGTCGTGAGGTCGTCCGACTGCGCCTTCAGGAAATCGAAACGCTGCTTCAACTCGGCGTATTCCTCGATGGCGACGAGGTTGACCGCGCCCATGCTGTTCAGGCGCGAACGGAGCGCATCGGCCTCGGTCTTGATCGCGGCCCAGTCCGTCGCCTCGAGCGCGGCGAGATCGTCGGCCGTCGGCTCGCCCTTGGGCGCCTTCGGCTTGCGGCGGCGCTTCGGCGCGGTCGCCTCGGCCGCCGGTGCGTCCGGCGCGCCCTCCGCGGGCGGGGGCCCGGCCACGGCCGTTTCCGCGGGCGCGGCGGCAGGGGCCGCGGCCGGCGCGTCGCCGTCCTCGTCCTCGTCGAGATCGAGCGGCTTCACGCCTTCGGGCTCGTCGTCGGCGTGCCAGAGCTGGTGCTTCCAGTCGAGCGACGCGATGTCGGTCTGGAACTCGCGCGTGACCTCCTCGGCGAGGAACTGCGCGCGCTGGCGCGTCTCGGCGAGCTTGATTTCGTGCGTGCTGAGCTGGTTGTGCGCGGACTCCGACTGCGTGTGCAGCGAGAGCTGCGCGCCTTCGAGGCCGCTGATCTCGCGCTCGAGCCCGATCAGCTCGCCGCGGGCGCTTTCAACCTGCTGCTGGGCGACGCTGAAGGTCTCCTCGAGCTGGACCGCGCGCTCGCGCTGCTGCGCGGCGACGGCCTCGAGCTCGTCGATCTGGGCCGTCCACGTCTCGATCTCCTGCTGGCGCTGGACGAGCAGCTCGCTCAGCTGCAGCCGGCGGCGCTCCATCTCGCCGAGGCCGCGGTCGAGGACCTCGACCTTCTGCCGGCGCTCGGCCAGCTCGAGCCGCGCCTGCGCGAGCGAGTCGCGCTTCACGTCGCGGTCGGTGCGGATCGCGACGATCCGCGTCTCCAACTGCTGGATTCGCTCGCGCTGCGCCGTCGCGGTCGCGTCGGCCTGCGCCAGCCCGGCCTGCGCCTTTTCCCAGCGGGCCTGGGCGTCGTTGCGCGCCTGCTCGACCGCGACGAGTTCGGATTCCATCCGCTGGAGCCGGTTGCCCACGTCCTCGACCGCGCGGAGGGCGTTGCGCTGCTCGGCCTGCACGGACGCGACGGTCTGCGTGGCCGTCAGCACGTCGGCGCGGCGCTGCTCGAGCGTCTGCTCGGCCTCGGCCAGCCGGGCGTTGAGCGCGTCGATCACGGCGCGCTGGTCGTCGTGCGCCTTCTGGTCGTCGGCGAGGGCCCGGGCCGTCTCGCGCAGGTCGATCTCGCGCTGGACGATGCTGTTCGCCGACTTCTTCGAGCTGTGATGCCCGCCGTAGATCAGGCCGCGGCGGTCCACCAGGTCGCCCCTGCGCGTGGCGACGGCGAGGAACGAAAACCCGGGCGTCGCCTTCCAGAAGTCGAGGAACGCGCCGAGATCGTCGGCCACGTAGCACTCGGACAGCACGCCGAGCGCCGGATGCGCCGGATCGATGTCGCCCAGCGCCTGCAGCGCGGGCGTGAGCCCGGCGGGCAGGTCGCCGGCGGCCGCCGGCCCCCGGACTCCGATCTCGGACACCCGCAGGACCGCGGAGCCGATCTGCTCCTGCTCGAGTTGGGCGAGGATGCGCTGCGCGGTCGCGAGATCGCTGACGCTGATCGCCTCGGCCGCGGCGCCGAGGATCGCCTCGACCGCCTTGCCGAACTCCGGCTTCACCGCGAGTCCGTGCAGAATGGGGGACGCCTTCGCGCCGGCGAGCGCCGCGTCGAGCCGGCCCTGCAGGACGGCCTTCGCGCCTTCGCCGAAGCCCTCCCATTTTTCCGCGAGCTGCTGGAGCAGCTTCAGCCGCGCCGTGCGCTGCGCGAGCGTGCGGTCGATCTCCTGCAGCTTGCGCTGCGCGTCGCGGAACTCCCGCGTCAGGTCCGCGATCGTCTGCTGCGCGACGACCGCGTCCTCGTTGGCGCGGGCCTTCTCGCCGAGCGCCTGCTCGACGCGCGCCTCGAGTTCGGCCGCGACCTGCGCCGCCGCCGCCTGCTGCTGCCGCACGGATTCGAGATCCTGCGCCAGCGACTCGTGCCGGTGCACGCTCGTCTTCTGGTCGACTTCGTAACCCGAGCAGTCGGTGCGCAGCCGCGCGACCGAGCTCTCGAGCTGGAGCAGCTGGAACTTCGCCTGCTGCAGCTCCTGCTCGAGCTTGGTCAGCTCGCCCTCGACGATCGCGAGCTCGCGGTTGCGCTGCTGGAAAACCGCGTCGCTGCTGCCGAGCAGCCCGAGCTGGAGCTGCTTGTCCTGCGCGCCGGTGTCGACCTGCTCGGACACCTCGCGGAGCTGCATCTCGAGTTCGCCGAGGCTCGCGCGCGACGAGCCGATGCGGTCCTCGAGCCCGGTGCGCTTGATCTGCGCGAGATTGGCCTGGTTTTCCGCCTGCTCCTTCTGCGAGCGCACGTCGAACACCGCCTGCTGCGCATCCTGCACGCGCTGATTGAGCCGGCTGCGGCCGGCCTTCTTCTCCTCGAGCGAGGACTGCTGGGCCTCGAGATTCGTGCGGCGGCTCTCCGCCTCGGTGCGCAACGCGCCGACCTTCGACTCGAGCTCGGCGAGCGACGCCGTCAGCCGTGCGTGATGATAGCCGCTCCAGGCGAGGCTCAGGTGCCGCAGGCGGAAACTGACGCGCTTGAACCGCATCGCCTTCGACGCCTGCCGGCGGAGGCTGCCGATCTGGCGGCCGACCTCGCCGATCACGTCGGCCACGCGGGCGAGATTCTGATCGGTCAGAGCGAGCTTCTGCAGCGCCTCGCGCCGCTGGCTCTTGTAGCGCGTGATGCCCGCCGCCTCCTCGAACACCGCGCGGCGTTCCTCGGGTTTCGACGACAGGATCTGGTCGATCTGGCCCTGCGCCATGATCGAGTAGCTCGTCCGGCCCACGCCGGTGTCCATGAAAAGCTTCTGGATGTCCTTCAGGCGGCACGCCTGGCCGTTGAAGAAATACTCGCTCTGGCCGTCGCGGTGCACGCGGCGCGTGATCTCGATCTCGTGAAACTCGCTGCCCAGCTGCTTCTCGCACTCGGTCAGCAGCAGCGACACCTCGCACAACTGCGCCGGTTTGCGCGTGTCCGCACCCTCGAAGATGACGTCCTGCATCTTGCCGCCGCGCAGGGCCTTCGCGCTCTGTTCGCCGAGCACCCACCGGATCGAGTCCGCGATGTTGGACTTGCCGCAGCCGTTCGGGCCCACGACCGCCGTCACGCCTTGTTCGAACCGCAGCGTGGTGGGATCGGCGAACGACTTGAATCCGTTAAGTTTTAGCGCCTTGAGATACATGAAGGAGCGCTCGATTCAGACGCCTCGTTCCGGCGCCGCAAACGCAAAAAGTGCGGAGCGCGGGCGGGACGGGCTTGCATCCGGCCGCGAAGGCGTTTCCGGGCAAAACGGCCCGCGCGCAACCGCCCGCCGCGTTCATAGCAGCAGGAACGCCGCGCCCATGATGACCGTCGGCGGCAGGGCGCCGAGCAGCAGTCCGCCGGGCGACACGCCGCCGGGGAAATAGCGCTGCAGGATCGACTGGCCCGCGGGATTCGGGGCGTTGGCGATCACGGTCAGGCCGCCGCCGGCCACCGCGCCGGCCACGACCGCGTATTTCAGGTTGTCCGTGAACCCCGGCACGAGCGTGGCGAGATAAGTGATCGCGGCGTTGTCGTTGACCGCCGTCAGCGCCGTCGCGCCGAGGAAGAGCGGCACTTCGCCGAGGCTTTTCAGGACGGGCTCGATCCACCAGCCCTGCAGGCCGCCGTGGATCACCAGGCCCGCGAGGAAGAATCCGACCAGCAGCGGCGGCCGCAGGTCGAGCCGGCTCTGGTGGTGGCCGGTGGCCTGCGCGAACGCCAGGAAGAAGAGGAACGCGCCCACGAAGAGCGGCGGATGATGCGCGAAGAGCACGACCAGCGCCATGAAGCCGAGCTGCACCGCCGTGATCCACGCCGGCACCGGCTCGTCGCTCGCCGCGCCGGCCGCGGCCGTGCGCTCCGCCGCCTCCCGCCCGCGGCGCGCGGCGCCGAGCGCGGCGAATTCCCGCCGGAAGACCGCGCAGTAAAGCAGCGTCGCCGCCACGATGCCCGCGAAGGCCTTCCAGCCGAAATGGGTGATCATGAAGACGAGATCCCATTTCCACGGCGTCGCGACCATCAGCACCGGCGGCGCGGCGAAATGGGTGAACGTGCCGCCCACGGACACGTTGACGAAGAGCAGTCCGAGCGTGGCGTAGCAAAACCGCGGAGACGGCTTCAGCGCGTAGAACTGCCGCGCGAGCAGCAGCGCCGCGATCGTCATCGCCGCCGGCTCGGTGATGAACGAGCCCAGCACGGGCGCGATGATCAGGATCGACAGCCACCACGCCGCGACCGAGCCCCGGCCGAGCGCCGCCACGGCGCGCAGGCACCGCTCGGCGAACACCAGCACCGGCCGCGTCGAGGCCAGCGCCATGATCACGACGACGAACATCGGCTCGGTGAAATGCACCCGGTGACCGATGTAGTCGACGACCGTCGGCCAGCCCTTGAACCACGCGAGCGCCGCCGCAAGCACGAGCGCCCAGATGCCGAACACCGCCTCGATCTCACCGAAAAAATGCAGGATCTGCCCGCCGAAGCTCACCTCCGCGACCGCGCCCTCCTCCTCCCCGCCCCCGGCCCGGCGGCGCGCCGCCACGTGCGCGGCGTGGCGCTCCTCGACGACGTGCGCCCAGTGGCGGAATTTCCCCGCGACGAACGTGTGCAGGATCGCGAGCACGAAGATGGCGGTGGCGACGAGGTTGAACGGCTCCGCCGCCGCCCGCGCCCGCAGCGTCGCGGCGACGCCGTCCGCCACAATCGGATACCGGTCCAGCGGACGGGGAAAATCCCCCGCCGCCGCGCCCGCGGCGGATGCGACCGTCACCGCCGTCAGAACGAAAAAGCCGAGGATCAGCGAACGGGAGAACGGAAGTCGGGCGGTGCGCATGTCCGCAGGCAAACTCCGCCCCGGCGAAGCGCAAGCCCGCGGCAATTTTCCGCGGGACATTCGCCGCTCAGTCTCGCACTGCGTCAGGACGCCCGAATCTCTTGCGGAAAACCCGACCGCTCCCTCGCGCACAAACCCGCGGGGGGGGGGGAACACTGGCGAACATCCCGCCCCGGCCCTCCCGGCGGGCGGCGCGAGCGGTCAGGCTCCCGCCGCCGTCAGAACGTGTGCACGAACAGGCCCGAGCGCAGCTTCGGCTCGAACCACGTGCTCTTCGGCGGCATGATCTGGCCGGCGTCGGCGATGTCCATCAGCTGCGCGATCGTCACCGGATACAGCGAGAACGCCACGCCGCCGTCGGCATCGACGCGCTTCACCAGCTCGCCCGTGCCGCGGATGCCGCCCACAAAATCGACGCGCTTGCTCGTGCGCGGATCGTCGATCCCGAGCAGCGGCGCGAGCAGTTGGTCCTGCAGCACGCTGACGTCGAGCCGCGAGACCGGGTCGGCCTTCGGATCGACGGGGCACTTCAGGCCATGCCATTTTCCGCCGAGATACAGGCTCACGTCACCGACTCCCGCCGGCGAGGGCGACGCGTTTTCCGTGAGGCCGAAGCGTGCCTTCACCTCGGTGAGAAACGCCTCCGGCGTGCGGCCGTTCAGATCGAAGACGATGCGGTTATACGGAAGGATCTTCAGTTCGCTCGCCGGGAAGAGCACGCAGAGGAACCAGTTGTAGTCCTCGTTGCCCGTGTGCTGCGGATTCCGCTCGCGACGGAGGCGCGCGACGCGGGCCGCGCTCGCGGCGCGGTGGTGGCCGTCGGCGATGTAGGTCAGCGGCACGGCCGCAAAGGCCTTGATCCACGCCTCGCCGCCGGCGATGCGCCACGCGGTGTGACGGATGCCGTCCGGCGCGGTGAAATCGTGGACGGGCTGCTCCCGCACCTTCGCATCCACGAGCGCGGTGACGGCGGGCTCGTCGCGATACGTGAGAAACACCGGGCCGGTGTTGGCGCCGAGCGTATCGATAAGTCGGGTGCGGTCGTCCTCCTTGTCCTTGCGGGTCTTCTCGTGCTTCTTGATCAGCTCCGCGTCGTAGTCCTCGACGTGACACACCGCGACGAGTCCGCGCTGGATGTGCGCACCCATCTGCTGCTGGTAAACGTAGAGGCTCGGGCCGGCCTCGCGGACGAGCACGCCGGCCTTCTGCAGGCCGAGGAAATTTTCGCGCGCCTTCGCGTAGACGACATCGGCATGGACGTCGGTGCCCGGCGGGAGATCGATCTCGGCGCGGTCGACGTGAAGCAGGCTGTGCGGCTTGCCGGCGGCGAGCGCGGCGGCCTCGGACGTGTTGACGACGTCGTAGGGCACGCAGGCCACTTCGGGCGCGAGGGCGGGTTGCGGGACGAGTCCTTGGAAGGCGCGGATACGCATGATCGGAGGGAGGAGGATCAGCATTGCCGACGGAACCCGCGGAAGACACGGAAAAAATCGCCCCGATCGAGTCATGCCGCGCGCGGCGGCGCCGGCCGCCGGCCGACTCCAACCGGTGGAGACGCCGTCGCCGGACAATAAAAAAGCCCTCCGTTTCCGGAGGGCTTCGAAAGGGATCGCGCCGAGCGCGCCGCTTACTTCTTCGCGGTGCTGCGCTTGAACTTCGAGGTGAACTTCTCGACGCGGCCGGCGGTGTCGACGAGGCGCTTCTCGCCGGTGTAGGCGGGATGCGAGTCCATCGTCACGTCGCGCACGACGACGAAGTAGTCCACGCCGTCGATCTGCTCCTTGCGGGCCGACTTCATGGTGGACTTGGTGAGGAAGCGCCTGCCGGTTCCGATGTCGAGGAAGCAGACGTTGTTGAGAGTGGGATGGCCTTCGGCTTTCACAGCGGGAAATGGAGGTTAATCAGCCTTGGCGCGCCTTGTAGCGCGGCTCGACTTTGTTGATCACGTAAATCTTGCCCTTGCGACGCACAACCTGGCAGGCCGGGTGGCGCTTCTTGGCCGACTTGATGGAGGAGACGACTTTCATAAAAGAGGTCAAAACAGAGAGCGCCTCCACCTCTGTCAACTGAAATGTCCCCGCAGGGTCGCGCGGGGGAAATCCCGGCGTCGCCCGCTGCTCAATTCCGGCCCGTGTCCTCGGGTTCGTCCGCGAGCAGCCGCCATTCCTCGCCCAATCCGGCGAGCACGCGCGGCCACAGGCCGGCGTCCGCGGGCAGCGAGAGCAGCCCTTCCGGCACATCGGCGACGACCCAGGTGTTCTGGCCGAGTTCGTTTTCCAGCTGGCCGGCCGACCAGCCGGAATAACCCATGAAGCCGCGCACCTGGACGCCCGGCTCGTCGAGCAATTGCCCCGCGCGGTCCGGCTCGATGCCGAAGTGCAGCCGGAAACCTTCCTCGTGCGGCTGCCAGGCCACCAGCAGCAGCTGCTCCGTCTGCACCGGCCCGCCGCCGAACAGCGGCGTGGCGGCCAGCGGGCCGAGCGCGAACTCGCCGTTGAGCTCGCCGAGCCGCCGGCCCAGCGGACGGTTCAGCACGACGCCCATCGCGCCGTCGGCGTTGTGCACCGACATGAGGACGACCGTGCGCCGGAAGTTCGGATCGCGCATCGTCGGGTGCGCCAGCAGAAGCGAGCCGGCCAGGCTTTCCCGCGCGGGTTGGCGGCGTTCGCGCATGGCGGCTAGAGTTTCAGCACCGTGACGCCGGCGTCGGCCATGAGCGCGGCGACGATCGGGTCGTTGTTGTAATCCTGCCGGTAGCGGACCTCGGCGATGCCGGCCGAGGCGAGGATCTTCGCGCAGTTGATGCACGGATAATGGGTCACGTAGGCGACGCAGCCCTCGACCGAGCTGCCGCGGCGCGCGGCGTCCGCGATCGCGTTCTGTTCCGCGTGCACCGTCGCCTGCTCGTGGCCGTCGCGCACGCGCGAGACGTGCGGCGTGCCCGGCAGGAAGCCGTTGTAGCCGGCCGCCACGATGCGATTTTTCCGCTCGCCGCCGGTCACGATCACGCAGCCGACGTGCAGCCGCTCGCAGTTCGAGCGCGACGACATCAGCACGGCCGTGGCCATGAAATACTCGTCCCACGAGGGACGGTGCGGGAATTTCTCCGCGGCTTGGGCGATCAGGTCGACGGGGCTGGGCGATTCACTCATGGGAAACGCCGCACAGTGGACTCCCCTTTTTCCGCGCGCAACCTTCCGCTCGCTCCGCCGCGCCGCGGCGGCCGGCACGCGCTCCCGGCGGGACAAATCGTGCTCGTGATCGCGCGCCGGTTCGTGCTCGATGCGAGGTGCGCAGACGCGTCCGCACCGACGTCCCCGGATGCGAGCCCGAGCGATTTTTCACCATGGCCCAACTCACCGATCTTGTCGCCTACTGCGATCGACGCACGCGCCGCGCCGCGTTCAAGGACGCGCCCGGCGCCTTCAACGGCCTGCAGGTCGCCAACCGCGGCGTCGTCACGAAGATCGGCGTCGCCGTCGACGCCGGCCTCGTGCCGTTCCAGCGCGCGGTCGCGGCCGAGGTCGACTTCCTGATCGTGCACCACGGCATGTATTGGGACATGCCGCGCCCGCTCACCGGACCGGCCTACGAGCGCGTCGCCACGCTCATCGCGGGCAACTGCGCCCTTTATTCCAACCATCTCCCGCTCGACGCGCATCCGGCCATCGGCAACAACGCCCTGCTCGCGCGCCAGCTCGGGCTGCGCGCCACGCGCGGCTTCCTGCCCAACGAGGGCGGCGACATCGGCCGCATCGCGCCGTCCCGGCTCGGCCGCGGCGTGCTGCGCGCGAAGCTCGAGAAACTCTACCCGCGCGTGATCGCGATCGAATACGGCTCGGCCGCGCCGCGCGCCGTCGCGTTCTGCAGCGGCAGCGGCAACAGCGCCGTGCCCGCGCTCCGGGCGGCCGGCGTCGACACGCTCGTCACCGGCGAGCTGCGCGAGGAATGGTTCAACCGCGCGCAGGAGGAGAAGCTGAACCTCTACCTGTGCGGCCACTACGCGACGGAGGTGCACGGCGTGCGCGCGCTCGCCGCCGAGCTCGCGAAGAAATTCCGCCTGCCCTGCGAGTTCATCGCGACGGACAACCCGCTCTGAGCGCGCCGCCGCGCGAAAAACAGTCTTTCCCTTTCCGGCCTTTCGTGTGTTTCGTCGTCCCCGCTTCCCCATGAAACGCATCGCCATCCTCAACGGTCCCAATCTCGACCGGCTCGGCCAGCGCGAGCCGGAGATCTACGGTCGCGCCACGCTCGCCGACCTCGAGGCGGCGCTCCGGGCGGAGTTCGGCGCCGCTGCGCAGCTGGAGTTCTTCCAGTCGAACCACGAGGGCGCGCTGATCGACCGCATCGGCGCGCTGGCCGCCGCGAAGGCCGACGGCGTGGTGTTCAACGCCGCCGCGTTCACGCACACGAGCGTGGCGCTGCGCGACGCGATCGCCGGCTCGGGCCTGCGCACCGTCGAGGTCCATCTTTCCAACGTCTACAAGCGCGAGGAGTTCCGCCACCGTTCGCTGATCGCGCCGGTGTGCGTCGCCGTGATCAGCGGCCTCGGCTTCGAGGGATACCACGCCGCCGTGCGTTTCCTTCTCCGGGCGTGAGTGCCGTGCGCTCGTCGTCCCTCGCTCCGTTCCCGCCGCCGCCGGTCGACCGCGCGGTGTCGGCTTGGCTCGTCTGCCACACGCGTCCGCGGTGCGAGAAGAAGTTCGCCGCGCTGATGCGGGCGGAGGCCTTCGAGCATTACCTGGCGCTGGTGCCGAGCGTCCGGCAATACCGGCAGCAGACGAAGCGGTTCACCAAACCGCTGTTTCCCGGCTATGTGTTCGCCTGCGTGCCGCCGGAGAGAAAGGCCCGCATCTTCCAGCAGGACCTGCTCGCCCGCGCGATCGCGGTCGACGACGAACCGCGTTTCCTGCGCCAGCTCGCCGACGTGAAAGCGATCGTCGCCTCCGGTTACGAACTGACCGTCCTCCCGCTGCTGCAGCGCGGCCGGCGCGTGAAGATCGTCAGCGGCGCGCTCCACGGACTGGAGGGGTTCGTCGACGATCCGACGAACCCGCGCGGCGTCGTGCTGTCCGTGGATGTGCTGCAGCAGGGCCTGCTCGTAAAGGTTCCCGCCGAGAACCTGCAGGTGTTGCCGTAGCCTCCCATGCACGCCTTCGCTCCGCGTCACCGCCCGCCCGCCGGCCGGTGGCTCGTTGCGCTCTTGTTCGTCGCGGCGTTGCGCGCGGATCCGCCGGACGCGCCGGAATCCACGACCGGCGCCGTGACCGCCGCCTCGCGCGCGATGGTCGAGCGCCTGATCGACCGGCTGCCCGATCTGCTCGATCTCGGTCTGCCGGGTTTCGCGCCCAGCGGATCCTTCCGTCTCTACACGCATCCGCATATCAGCGATCTGGTCCGCGAGGATTATCTGCGCGTGCCCGTCGGCGCCCGCTGGCAGGCCGGCGAGCACGTCGAGCTGAGCGGCGAGCTCGGCTCCTATTTCACCCACGGCCTGGGCGATGCGTCGGGCTACGGCTTGTATGAGGGGCGCATCGGCGCGAAATACGAACGCGCGCTGCCCCGCAACGTCGGCCTCGGCACCGGCCTCGATGTCATCACGCCGCTCAGCCGGCCGCCGCACGGCATCACCGACGGCATGCGCCACACCGTGCCGTATGTGTCGGCGTCCCGCGCGTTCTTCGGCGACCGGCAGATCATCGGCTTCACCTCGCTCGCGGCGGACTTCATCTCGCACACCCACCTCGTCCCGGACTTCCGGGACAACGAGCTGCACTCCGATTCGCTGCTGCTCACCGTCGGCGCCGCCCGCGACTGGCCGCGTTTCCGCACGATCGTCGCCGTCTCGGCCGGCGACACCACGCTGCTGAGCGGCGAGAGCCGGCAGGTCTACGCGCTGCGGCCGAGCCTGATCGTGCCGCTCCTGCGCCGGTCCGACGGCTCGGCGCGCGCCTTCGTGTCGTTCAACGGCCGGCTCGTGCGCGGACCCGACGGCACCGACGTCGGCATCAACACCTCCGTCCGCATCGACCTGAAATACCGCCCGCGCCACCGCGAGCCGTAGCGCCGCGGACCGGCGCCGCGCGGTTCACGCGCCGGCCGCCGGATGCGCCAGCACCCAGCCGAGCTTGGCGAGGTGCATCGTCGCGCAGGCGGCCAGCGCGGCCGCGGTGTCGTCGATCACCACGCCCCAGCCCGCCGGCAGCCGCTGGAGCCGGGAGATGCCGAAGGGTTTCGCGATGTCGAAGAGCCGGAACAGCGCGAAGCCGGCCAAAAACACCGCCCACGTCGGCAGCGGCCCGACCAGCGCGGGCCAGCCGAGGAAACACAGCGGCATCGCCACGAACTCGTCGAGGATCACCTCGCCCGGATCCTTCCGGCCGATGCGAAACTCCGCCTCGCCGCAGAACGCCACCGCCACGTAGCCGCCGATCGCGCTCAGCACGAGCGTGCCGAGGAGATCGAAGCGCCCCGCGAAGAGCACCGTGAAATACAGCAGGCCCGCGAGCGAGCCCCAGGTGCCCGGCGCGGGCAGCCGCCGGCCGATCGGCCCGAGCGTGGCGAACGCAAGCACGGTCCGGCTCGAAAGAAAACGCGGCCAGTTCGGTTGCTCCAGACGCATCGCTCAATCCATCACGAGGTGGCCGTGCCGGCGGAAATACGTCGCGCCCGAGGTGATCGTCAGGACAGCCGACAACGCGAAGAGGCCGATGCCGGCCCAGTTGATCGTCGTGATCCACACCCGCTCCTCGCCGACGAAGAGCTCGCCGAAATCCCGCGCGAACATCCGCGACGCCAGCAGCCAGCCGATCGCGTTGAGCTGGATGAACGTTTTCAATTTCCCGCCCGCGTCGGCCTCGACGATCACGCCCTTCGTGGCCGCGACCATGCGCAGGCCCGACACCATGAATTCGCGGCCGAGGATGCACAGCAGCGCGATCATCGCCGGGATGCGGTGGCCCAGGAAATAGCCGCCGTTGACCAGCGCGATCATGATGCCGAGCACCATGACCTTGTCGATGACCGCATCCATGAAGCGGCCGAAGGTCGACACCTGGCCGCTCTCGCGCGCGAGCTTGCCGTCGAGCCAGTCCGTCAGCGCCGCGGCGATGAACAGCCAGAACGCCAGCGTCGCCGCCCACGTGAACTCCGCATACATGAGCGCCACGATGAGAAACATCGCAGGCAGGCGTGAAAACGTGAGGAGGTTGGGCAGGTTCAGACGCACGTCCGCCGAACACACACGCCGGCCCGGCAAAGGCAATACCGGACAGCCGCCGGCCGGCGCGGCCCGGGAAAAAGACGTTCGCCAGCCGCCCGCCAAGTGCTTTGCTCGGCGTTCTCCCTCATGCGCCACTGCATCTATCCCGGCACCTTCGACCCGATCACCCACGGTCATCTCGACGTGCTCGGCCGCGCCGCGAAACTCTTCGATCACGTGACGGTCGCCATCGCCGAAAACGCCGGCAAAGGCCCGCTGTTCTCCCCGGCCGAGCGGCTGGAGATGGTCCGCAGCAACGTCACGGCCTTCCCCAACGTCTCCGTCACCATCTTCTCGAATCTGCTCGTCGAATTCGCGAGCCAGCAGAAGGCCGACGCGATCATCCGCGGGCTGCGCGCGCTGTCCGACTTCGAGTTCGAATTCAACATGGCGCTGATGAACCGGCACCTCGATCCCGAGATCGAGACGCTCTTCGTCATGCCGAACGAACAGTTCAGCTACACGAGCTCCACGCTTGTGAAGCAGGTCGCCAAGTTCGGCGGCGACGTCAGTCATTTCGTCCCGGCCAATGTCGCCGCGGCGTTGCGCGCCGCCTACGGCATCGGCTGAGCGGACAGCCGGTTCCTTCCCGACCGGCGCCACCGCCTTCCCGGCCGGCCATCGCCCGCGGACGCTCGCTTTCGGCTGCGCCGCCCCGTAACCTTTCCCCGTCGGCTGCGTTCTTCCTCCCATGGCCCAAACCAAGTCCCACGCCGGTCTTATCGCCACGCTCGTGCTTCTCGCCGCCGCCGCGGCCGGCGCGTGGTATTACTTCCAGCGCGGCGCGGACAAGCTGCCCGAGTTCACCACCGTCCCGCTCGCGCGGGGCGAGCTGATCCAGGCCGTCACCGCCACGGGCACCCTCGAGCCGGTCGTCACCGTCGAGGTCGGCAGCCAGATCTCCGGCATCATCGACAAGGTCCTTGTCGATTATAACTCCATCGTGACGGAGGGCGAGGTCGTCGCCCACATCGACGCCGCCACCTACGAGTCCCGCCTGCATTCCGCCGAGGCCAACCTCGCCAACGCCGTCGCCAGCCAGAAGCTCGCCCGGCTCAGCGCCGACCGCACGCAATCGCTCCGCGAAAACGGCCTCGTGCCCCAGTCCGACCTCGACCAGGCCCTCGCCCAGCTCGCCCAGGCCGACGCCCAGGTGCAGATCAACCAGGCGTCCGTCGAGTCCGCGCGCATCGATCTCTCGCGCTGCACCATCTATTCGCCGATCAAGGGCATCGTCCTTTCCCGCCAGGTCGACGTCGGCAAGACCGTCGCCGCGAGCTTCAACACCCCCGTGCTCTTCACCATCGCCAACGATCTCACGAAAATGCAGATCGTCGGAGCGATCGCCGAGGCCGACATCGGCAACGTCGCCATCGACCAGCCCGTCAACTTCACGGTCGACGCGTTTCCGGGCCGACAGTTCCACGGCCGCGTCTCCTCCATCCGCAATTCACCCGAGACGGTCCAGAACGTCGTCACCTACGACACGATCATCGAGGTCCGCAACGAGGACCAGAAACTCCGCCCGGGCATGACGGCCAACATCTCCGTCGTCGTCGCCCGCCGCGACGACGCGCTGCGCCTGCCGAACAATACGCTCCGTGTCCGCATGCCCGACAGTGTGCTCGCCACGGTCACGACCGCCGGCGGCAAGCCCGGCGCGCCCGTGCCGAAGCCGTTGACGGAAGAGGAGCGGCGCAAGCAGCTGCACACCTTGATGCGCGACGCCGGTTTCACGCCCGGCTCCGGTCCGCCGTCCGACGAGGTTCGCGCCAAAATGCACCAGCTCGCCGCGGAGCGCGGCATCGATCTTTCCGGCTGGGCCGGCCGCTCGGGCGGCAAGGACGCCGCCCCCGTCTCCCGCACCGTCTACCGCCTCGTCGGCACCGGCGCCGCCGCTCATCCCGAAGCCGTCACCGTCAAGCTCGGCATCTCCGACGGCTCCTACACCGAAGTCGTCGACGGCCTCGCCGAAGGCGACCGCATCATCACCGCCGTCGACACCCCGCTCGCGGCCTCGCCCGCAGCGCCCGCGAGCAGCCCGTTCGGCGGCGGCACGCCGCGACGGTTCTGAGCCCGTGCCCGTTTCCCGATGCCACCGGTCGTCCAGCTCCAGGAGATTCACAAGATCTACGACTCGGGCGAGGTGCAGGTGCACGCCGTCCGGGGTGTCTCGCTCGACATCCAGCGCGGCGAATTCATGGCCATCATGGGCGCCAGCGGTTCGGGCAAATCCACGCTCATGAACACGCTCGGCTGCCTCGACCGGCCGACGCGCGGCACGTATCTGCTCGACGGCATCGATGTCGCGCAGCTCGACCGCAACGCCCTCGCGGACCTGCGCAACGAGAAGCTCGGCTTCGTCTTCCAGGGTTTCAACCTGCTCGCCCGCACCACCGCGCTCGAGAACGTCGAGCTGCCGATGCTCTACGGCGGACACCGCATCGGCCGGAAGGAAATGCGCGAGCGGGCGCTGCATTCGCTCGAGATCGTCGGCCTCGCCGCCCGCGCCGATCACTTCCCGAGCCAGCTTTCGGGCGGGCAACAGCAGCGCGTCGCCATCGCCCGCGCCCTCGTCAACCGCCCGCAGGTCCTCCTCGCCGACGAGCCGACCGGCAATCTCGACAGCAAGACGTCCGTCGAGGTCATGGGCGTTTTCCAAAAGCTCAACGACGCCGGCATCACCATCGTCATGGTCACGCACGAGCTCGACATCGCGCATTTCTGCAAGCGCAACCTCATCATGCGCGACGGCCGCATCGTCAGCGACATCCAGGTCGCCGGCCGCAGCCTGGCCGATGACGAGATGAAGAAACTCCTCGCCGCCGAGGCCGACGCCAAGCTCATCGGCCAGGGCTGAACCTCCATGCGCATCGGCTCCACCGTCATCGTCTCCCTGCGCGCCCTCCGCCGCAACAAGCTCCGCTCGATCCTCACGGCGCTCGGCATCATCATCGGCGTCGCCGCCGTCATCGCCATGGTCAGCATCGGCAACGGCGCCAAGGCCCAGATCAACGCCCAGGTCGCCAGCCTCGGGCAGAACGTCATCACCGTCTTTTCCGGCAGCTTCACCGGCGGCGGCATGCGCGGCGGCTGGGGCAGCGCGCCCACGCTCACCGCCGAGGACGCCGACGCCATCGCCGCCAACGTCCCCAACGTCGTCGGCGTCAGTCCCGAGGTCCGCGACCGCAACCAGGTCCTCGCCAACGGACTCAACTGGAACACCATGGTCAACGGCGAGGGCCCCGACTACCCCGCCATCCGCAGCTGGCCGCTTTCCGCCGGCTCCAATTTCACCGACCAGGATGTCCGCAGCGTCGCCAAGGTCGCCATCATCGGCAAGACGATCGCCGACCAGCTTTTCCCCGACGGCGATCCCATCGGCCAGACGATCCGCATCCGCAATCTCCCCTTCAAGATCGTCGGCCAGCTCGCCCCGAAGGGTTTCAATCTCTTCGGCCAGGACCAGGACGACCTCGTGGTCGTCCCCTACACCAGCCACATGAAGCGGCTCTCCCGCCGCACCAAGATCAACTCCATCCTCATCCAGGCCGCCAGCCCCGAGGCGATCGACCGCGTGCAGCGCGACGTCACCGACCTCCTCCTCCAGCGCCGCAACGACAAGGACCAGGATTTCACCGTCCGCAACCAGGTCGAGCTCGCCCAGACCGCCACCGCCACGGCCACGACGATGACCGCCTTCCTCCTCGTCACCGCGTGCATTTCCCTCGTCGTCGGCGGTATCGGCATCATGAATATCATGCTCGTGTCCGTGACGGAGCGCACGCGCGAGATCGGCATCCGGCTCGCCGTCGGCGCGCACGGTCGCGATGTCCTGCTCCAGTTCGTCATCGAGTCCGTGATCCTCAGCTCGCTCGGCGGCGTCATCGGCATCCTCCTCGGCATCGCCGCGTCCGAGGCGGTGAAATACTTCGCCGGCTGGCCCGTGCTCGTCTCGCCGTTCTGGGTCGTCG
>Ga0222421_100212_pt1 | contig 35451 bp, 32 predicted proteins | sample 3A1ome_2_FD_182473 | JGI IMG/M metagenome (GOLD analysis project Ga0222421, IMG submission 182473) | Enriched microbial communities from leaf-cutter ant dump, University of Wisconsin, Madison, United States - 3A150A (version 2) | ecosystem: Environmental > Terrestrial > Nest > Insects nest > Nest... | reverse complement strand
CTAAGCGGACCGTAGATTCCCTCTGGACAGAGATCGGCATGATCCTCGATCTGTTCTCCCCATCCGAATGCGCCAACTACTTCGCCTCTTGTGGATATGTTAATTACTAAATCAAAAACGCTCTAAATTACTCATGAACCATAAAGAGATCTGCAATGGAAACGGGAAAATTCGCTGAGTCGGCCTTGGGCTTTACAAAGAGTCCGCTGGGCATCATTGCTCTGTTCATCGTTCTCGTGTATGGATTTGCGTCTCTCGTAGTGGGGTTCGGATCTGGCTTATCAGCGCATGTAGTTCCCCTGATCTACTTCATGGTCTTCTTTCCCATTCTCGTTTTTTTGGGGTTTCTTTGGCTTGTGGCCAAGCACCACAACAAGCTGTATGGTCCATCAGACTTCAAGGATGAGGGTAACTACATCAAGGCTCAAATGGCTTCGGCGGCATCGCTGGCCGCAGCATCTGCCAAGCAGCCTGAGAATAGTGCTGGGGTAACAGAAACGCAGCTCCGAGAGATCGTCAATGTCGTATCGAACGTTCCGCGGCAACTAAAGCATCAGAAGTGGCGAAATCGCATTCTGTGGGTCGATGATCGGCCAGAGAACAACGTCTATGAGAGACAGGCCTTCGAGGCTCAGGGCATTGAGTTCTCTTTAGCAGAGTCAACCACTGAGGCACTTGACCTCCTCAAGACAAACAAATTCGCAGCGATCATTTCTGACATGGGTAGAAAGGAGGGACCGCTGGAAGGGTACGTCCTTCTTGAGAAGCTTCGTTCTATGGGTGACCAGACGCCATTCATGATCTACGCAGCGTCAAATCTTCCAGAGCACAAGAAGATGGCGCGAGAGCGGGGGGCCATAGGATCAACGAACAGAGCGGATGAGCTATTTCAGACAGTCATGAGTGCAGTTACCAATGGCTCATAACCATGCCTCCCACAGATGCAGACTGGCACTTCTCAATTCGGCGCGTGGATGGGAAAACCCAAGGTGATTTCTATGAGCTTCATGACAAAGAAGTGCTTCCTTCTTACTTCGCTAAGTACGTGCCGAACTGGCAGCAGCTTGAATGGACAGAAATCAAAGACAGCATGATGAGCAAGAGCGAGTCCTATGCAAAGGACACTGAATTCAAAGTCAATGTGATGTCTCGTGAAAATGGCACCAAATCCCATGGCGAGGTCGTAGAGGCCTTTCTCACCTTCATGAGCGGGGCCTAACAATTCATTCAAGCAGAACCCGCTTCGCGGGTCGGCTTAATTCAGGCGTTAGCCGACGTATATGAACAACGAATTCACTCCTGGGAATGCGCAAGAAGGAGGGGCTGAAACGGAACTTCATGCTGCACTTGGGCAGGAGATATTCAGTGGGCACAGAAGCTTATCGCACAGGGCATCCCCATCAATCACACGGATTCAGCGGCTGAAACCGCTCTTCATGGGGCAGCAGCTTGGGGCAAGGCAGAGATGGTTTCCTTTCTTCTAGCTCAAGGTGCAAATCCCAACATACAAGAGGCATCAGGCCTAACCGCCCTTCATTGGGCTGTAAGCCACGGCAATATTGCCACCGTAACTGTACTGCTGAGTGTTTTTCAACTTCTTAAGCATCCAGCAGGTTTTCCGGAAACGTTCGACGTAGAACTCCGTAGCATCCAATGCAGTACAGTCGCACCAAAGGGAAACCCTGTTCCTAAAGTTCATTCCAGCCCGCCTGAATCAGGACAAAATCCATTCAAGCCAGGCATGCACCACGCCGTTTTACTTTCCCACTTCAGGCCAAATTGGCCTTGTCCAACCCGAACGCCTTGTCAGACGAACCGGGCGCGGTGCGGAACGCGACATTGATCCGGTTCCACCCATTGATCGCCATCACCACATAAGTCAGTTCGGACAATTCCTTGTCGTTGAACTCGGCACTGACCTCGGCGTAGATGTCGTCGGAAACGCCGTGCTCAGGGATTTTCGTCAGCACTTCGGTCCAGGCCAGAGCGGCGCGCTCACGCGGGGTGAACAACGTCGATTCGCGCCAGACCGGCAGGTGGTACAGGCGCAGCGGCCGCTCACCCTGAAGGTGCGCCTCCTTGACGTGCATGTCGAGGCAGTAGGCGCAGCCGTTCACCTGCGAGGCGCGGGCCGTCACCAGTGTGCGGATCGATTCCTCGATGCCGCCCTTTCTGGTCATGCCGCTGAATTCGGCGTATTTCTTGAACAGTTCCGGGGCTTGCTGCATGTAATTGGCGCGCTGGGTCATGATTCCTCCAAAGGGGCAAGGCGGCGAAAGGCCGCGTGTCTGCATGATAAGTCCGCCGCCGCGATGCGGCAGGAGCGGCACCGGGTTCCGGGATAAAATGCCCGCCCCTCCTTCAAGCTCCCAGGCCATGTCCGCCTCCCGCCCTGAAGCCGCCCGCGTGCGGCAGGAAATCGCCGCCACCATCAAGCTGGCGCTGCCGCTGATCCTGGCGCAGCTGGCGGCGATCGGCGCCAACGTCATCGATGCGGTGCTGGCCGGCCACGTCAGCGCGCACGTGCTGGGCGCGGTGGCGGTCGGCACCAGTATCTGGTCGCTGCCGCTGATGGCCGGCATCGGCATGATGATGGCGGTGCCGCCGTCGGTGGCGCAGCTGGATGGCGCCGGGCGCCGCCACGAAATCGGCGCGGTGCTGCAGCAGGCGCTGTGGCTGGCGCTGATTGCCGGCGTGCTGCTGTGGTTCGCGGTGCGCCATACCGGGCCGCTGATCGATCTGATCGGCGTCGCGCCCGGCCTGCGCGAGGAAGTCGAACGCTTCCTGCAGGCGATCAGCTGGGGCGCGCCGGCGATGACCGCGTATTTCGCGCTGCGCGGCGTTTCCGAGGGGCTGTCGCTGACGCGGCCGTCGATGATGTTCAGCTTCGGCGGGCTGGCCTTGCTGATTCCGCTCGGCTACGTGCTGATGTTCGGCAAGCTCGGCATCCCGCCGCAGGGCGCGCGCGGCTGCGGCATGGCGACGGCGATCATGCTGTGGCTGGAAATGCTCGGTTTCGCGGCTTACATGCTGCGCCATCGCAATTACCACGGGTTGGGTCTGCTGGAACGCTTCGAGTGGCCGGACTGGCGCCGCATCGGCGCGCTGCTGCACGTCGGCGGCCCGATGGCGGTGACGCTGCTGGCCGAGGCCGGCCTGTTCGTGGCGGCGGCGCTGGTGATCAGCACGCTCGGCGAGGAAATCGTCGCCAGCCATCAGGTGGCGTTCAACGTCGCGTCGGTGTTCTTCATGGTGCCGCTAGGGTTGGCGATGGCGATCACGGTGCGGGTCGGCAACGCGGTCGGCCGCGCCGATGCCAGTGCCGTGCGCTATGCCGGTTTCTGCGGCATCGGCCTGACGCTGTTTACGCAACTGGTGTCGGCGGGGCTGATGCTGTCGCTGCCGCATTTCATCGCCGGCCTGTACACCAGCGAACCGGGAGTGCTGACGCTGGCGGTGCAGCTGATCATGCTGGCCGGGCTGTTTCAGCTTTCCGATGGTATCCAGGTGGCCTCCAACGGCGCGCTGCGCGGCCTGAAGGATACCCGCGTGCCGATGGTGATGACGCTGTTCGCCTACTGGGTGATCGGCATGCCGCTCGGCTGGTGGCTGTCATTCCGCCACGACCTCGGCGCGCGCGGCATGTGGATCGGCCTGATCGGTGGCCTGTCGGTGGCGGCGCTGCTGCTGTTTTCGCGCTTCTGGCGCAGCGCCTGGCGGGCGCGCTGGCAGCGCGCGGCGGTGTAGCAGTCGATCTGCTCTTGCGCCACCTATGCCGAGAACGGCAAAGTAGTTCGGCAGCGTGGATAGTTGATGCAACCCCAGAATTGGCCGCGTCTGCCGTTGCGACGCACCAGTTTTATACCGCAAGAAGCGCAAGTCGGAGTTCGATAGTCACCATCAAAGGCAAACCGCATCAGCGCATCCTGTTGCACCACCGGAAGGCCGAGAATTTTTTCAAGAAATGCCGCACCGTCAAGTAGTTGAATAGGATTGGCACGACCGAACTCACGCGCGTCCCTAGTGTAAGTACCGGTCGTGATGAAGATGCCACGTGCCACTCTTTCATGCGCCATCACGCCCAGAAGTTCTCTGACCTCCTTCACTCCGACGGCGGTTGTCGCCCATGCCTTGCACTGGACGATAGCGATTGGCCTTGCAAGATCACCTTTGAACAATCGGACATCGATGCCACCATCCGCACCGCTTTGCTGGGTACGGCAGATGAATCCTGTCGCCTCGTAGTATTTCGCGCACAGTAGCTCAAAACGTTTCCATTCCAGTACTCGCAAACCTTCCATCGTCCATCGATTGAATGGCGATCCGACATTTTTTTCGGAGCCACCATTAACACCGGAATACCCCCATTCGACACCGAGTCCCCGGTACTCGGATACGGTTGATTGACTCCCATCAGGCGTGCTTGCCACCTCCTTCTTTGCTTGCGCTTCGTGTTGATTCGCAAATGAACGGAGGAACGCCAAAACTGCAAGACCGCCGAAAAACAGAAGCGACATCCATGCCAGAGAATGCGCCATTGTTGAAAGTGGCGTGAGTACTGATTTGGAGGCGAAGATCGCCGGAACGAGCCAACGCATCGCCGCGTAGGCGATGCACCCTATCGAGGCGCTCAGCCACCATGGCGACGTCACCAGGATGGTCACCAAATCTTGGTCCTTTCTTTTGCGTGCCACGGCTGATCTCCTCGGCGATGAATTGTCTGATGATCGTGCGGGCGACCAATTAAGTATTTTCGTTAGCAGCCATGCCTTGCTGCAGTCGCTCCCGCAACTCCGTCTTCAGCACCTTGCCGTAATTGTTCTTCGGCAGCCGCTCCGCCAGCACGTAGCGCTTGGGCCGCTTGAAGCGGGCGATCCGCTCCAGGCAGTGGGCGTCCAGCGCCTGCGGCGTGACGGTGGCGCCGGCCTGTGGCACCACGAAGGCGACCGCGATTTCGCCCCATTCCGGATCGGCCGCGCCGACCACTGCCGCCTCGGCGACGCCGGCGCAGGTCAGCAGCACTTCTTCGATTTCGCGCGGGTAGATGTTGGAGCCGCCGCTGATGATCAGGTCCTTGCTGCGGTCCTTCAAGGTCAGGAAACCGTCGTCGTCGAGCATGCCGACATCGCCGGTGAACAGCCAGCCGTCGCGCAGCGCGGCGGCGCTGGCTTCCGGGTTGCGCCAGTAGCCGGCCATGACGCTGTCGCCCTTGACCAGCACTTCACCGATGGCGCCGGCCGGCAGCGGCTGGCCGTCGGCATCGGCGACGCGTATCCGCACCGGCGTCTGCGCGACGCCGACCGAAGCGATCCGTTCCAGATAGCGCGGGTGGCCGACATCGCTCAGCAGCCGGCGCGACAGCGCGGTGGCGACCATCGGCGTTTCGCCCTGACCGTAAATCTGCACGAAGCGCGGCCCCATCACGCGCAGCGCGCGCTGGATGTCGGCGACGTACATTGGCGCGCCGCCATAGACGATGGTGTTGAACGAGGCGGCGGCGTCGGCCGGCGTCAAACCCTGCTGCTCGGCGTAATCGACCAGCCGCTTGACGATGGTCGGCGCGGCGAAGGTGGAGAGCGGGCCGAGCCGGCGGCCGAGCGCGAACAGTTCGGCCGGATCGACGCCGCCGGAAACCGGTACCGTATGGCGCGCGCCGGCCATCAGATACGGAATCGCGTACAGGCCGGCGCCGTGCGACATCGGCGCGGCGTAGACGATCGCGTGCTCCGGCGCGATCGCATCGACATCGACGAAATAGGTCAGGCCCATCGTCATCAGGTTGCGGTGGCTCAGCATCACGCCCTTCGGCCGGCCGGTGGTGCCGCTGGTGTAGAACAGCCAGGCGAGGTCGTCCGGCGTCCGCTCGGCAATCGGCACCTGCCACGGATCGACCGGCGCCAGCAGCGCGTCGGCCTCGGCCGAATCGATCTCGATCTGCCGTTCCAGTCCGGCCAGCGGCTGCGGCACCACATCGGCGCTGACGAACCCCCAGCGCGCCCGGGCGTTGTCGATGATCCATTCCGCCTCGCGCGAATGCAGCTTGGCGTTGACCGGCACCAGCACCAGGCCGGCCCACCAGGCGGCCCACATCAGTTCCAGATAGCGCGGGTGGTTGTGCATGAACACCAGCACGCGCTCGCCCGGTTCCAGCCCGGCGGCGCTCAGCCGCTGCGCCAGCCCGGCGCTGCGCGCGGCCCACTGGTGGTAGGTGGCATATACCTCGGCGCCGACGTGGATGGCGGCGGCGTCGGGGTTCTGGCGCGCCTGGCGCGTCAGCAGGTGGGCAAGACTCATGGCTGTTCTCCGCAGACTTGGTTGATGCGTTCTCCTGCCGGCAACCATAGCCGGGACGGTACCGCCTGGCTATATGGCAGGCCGGGCGCGTGTCAGGCCGGCGCGGCTGGCGGTGATGGTGGCGGTACTGCGGCCGCCAGCACCTGCCGCCGCAGCGCCTCGTTGGTTTCGATGGTCAGGTCGCTCTTGATTTCCAGCCAGGCATCCAGCTCGGCGGTCCAGACGCGCAGCTCGAATTCGAACACATCCATCCCGCGCCGGATGAACAGTGCCTCCGGCGCCGGGATTTTCGCCACGCGCGGATTGCCTGCGGCGATGTCGAGCATCATCCGCGTCAGTTCCGGTACCGACACGTCCGGCTTGGTGGCAAACGGCACCGCGATCTGGCGCAGCTGGTTCGACAACGTCCAGTTGACGACGTTGTCGGAAATCAGCTTGCCGTTCGGAATGATGACTTCCGAGCCGGCCGTGCTCAGCACCACGCTGGCGCGGATGCCGATGCGCTGCACGCGGCCGGTCATGTCGCCGATCTGGATGATGTCGCCGACCTTGATCGGGCGTTCGAACAGCACGATCAGCCCGGAGACGAAATTGTTGACGATGTTCTGCAGGCCGAAGCCGATGCCGACCGAAAAGGCGCTGACCAGAATCGTCAGCCGCGTCATGTCGACGCCGATCGCGCCGAGCGCCAGCACGAAGCCGGAAAACAGCAGCAGGTAATGCAGCATCGTCGAAATCGCGTAAGGCAGGCCCCGCTCCAGCCGCACCTTCGGGAACACTTCTTCCTCCAGCACGAAGCGCACCAGCCGCGACAGCGTATAGGACGCCCACAGGATGAAGAAGAACAGCACCACGCTGCCGGCCGACAGCGTGAAACTGCCGAGCGTGGCCGAGGCTTTCCAGAACGTCTGCGCCGCTTCGGCCAGCGTCTGCAGCAGGCCGGGGCCGCGCAGCGTCAGCGCCAGCCACGCCAGTACCGCCAGCCAGCGCAGCCAGCGGTTGATGCGCGCCACTAGCAGAGCCTTGTGCCGCCGCACCATGCCGAGCAGCGACAGCGGCACCACCGACAGCAGTCCGTGCACCACGCCTTCGCCGACCCGCATCAGCGCATACAGCACCACGGCGGTATAGACGCTGGCCAGCACGTTGCGCACGATCAGGTCGGCCAGCCGCATGTAGCCGTTGAAGTTGGCACCGGCCGCCAGCAGGAACAGCCACAGAATCAGCCAGGCGGCCAGCCGCAGCACGCGCCAGACGGTGCGGCTGCCGGCCGGCACCTGACCGGGCTGGCTGGAACGGCGGATGGTCCAGGCGCAGCACAGCAGAAACAGCAGCGCTTCCGCCAGCAGCAGCAGCCGGGAAACGGCCGGCAGCGGCGCGAACATGTCGCGCAGCCGGTCGGCCAGATAGAAGCCGAGCGCCGCGTACAGCACCGGATGCAGGCTGGCGTCGATCATGCGGCGGGTGAACAGCAGCACCGGCGCCGCGCCCAGCACGCTGATGATGATCCACAACGTGCGCGGCGCGTACGGATAGAACCAGGTGCTGGCCAGCATGCCGATCAGCAGCGCACTCACCAGCGGGATGTCGAATACCTTGCCGGTGCGGCGCAGGCCGATGTCGGTCGCGGCGAGCGCGCCGATCCGTACCCGCACCCTGGCCAGCAACGCCGCCAGCCCGGCCATGAACAACAGGTGCAGGACGAAACGCCAGCCCTGCAGATCGACATACGCCTTCAGGCCGGCGCCCTGCATCAGCAAGTCGGCAGCGCCGGAGCCGGAGGCCGGCGCGTGCCAGAACGCGCTGCTCAACAACGGTGGGCTGTCACGGTAGAACAGCCGGCCAACCGCCTGTTCACGCGCGTCGGCCAGCGCCTGCCGGGTTTGCGCCGCGCGGGCGCCGATGTCGGCCGATTTGCCCTGCAGGTCCAGCACCCGGGCGCGATCCGCCAGCAGATGCTGCCGGGCGGCGGCGATGGCGGCGCCGACATCCGCCGCACGCTCCAGCACCGTCGGCGGCGCATCGGCACCGGCGGCGGCGCCACGGGTCGCGATCCAGGTGGCTTCCAGCTTTTCCAGTTCCTTCAGGTCGTCGTCCAGCCGGGCGGCGCTGCGGGTCAGCCCCTTGGTGATCGCCGCCGACTGCGATTCGATGTCGCGCCAGCCCTCTTCCAGATTGCTGATCGATTGCAGCGTCGTGCTGCGCGTCAGCAACTGTTGGGTCTCGCGCGCACGAAACGACACGTCGCGCCCCAGCAGCGGCAGTTCGCGCGCCGCCACGTCGATCTGGTCGTCGGTGCGGCTACGGTTTTCCAGCCGCCGCACCTGGCTCAGCACCACTTCCGCCTGTTCGGCGACATCGGCCAGCGGAATCACCGCCGGCGCGGCGGGGGCGTTGCCGCCATCCGTGGCCGGCGGCGCCGGATCGGCGGCGAACACGCTGGCCGCCAGCATCAGCACCGGCAGCAAGGCCAGCCATCGCGAAAGCGCGGTACGGCGCGTCGATTGCTTGCGTTCCATCGATGTGTCCTGCCGCGTCATTCGATCACGCCGGCCAGCACCGTCAGCGGCCAGACGATGCGCCTGCGCTGCAGCGGATCGCCCCAGGCATCCCGCAGCGGCGCGCGGTAGCCGGTCAACGGGTCGGCACCGGTGCGGCGCCGATGCGCCGCCACCGCCGACCAGCTTTCCAGATAGCCGAGCAATTGCGCCAGATCCCAGTCGGCAGTCAGTTGCAGCGGCGGCGCCGTCAGGCGGCGGAACGGAAATGGCAATTCGCGGTAGCTGTTTTCCACATGCTCGCGCCCGGCCGGCCAGTCGGTCGCCAGCGTGTCGTGGTAGAGCCGGCCGATCAGCGCATCCAGCTCTGGCGTCACCGTCAGCATGTTGTAAGTGACCGCGGCGATGCCGGCGGCTGGCGCCGCAACCCGCCGCACCTCGGCGTAGAACGCCTCGTGCCGGAACCAGTGCAAGGCCTGGCCGATGAATATCAGGCTGGCAGACGCCGCCGGCAGCGAGGATTGCTCGGCCGCTTCACAGCGATAGGCGAGGTTGGCGGCCGCCGGAGCCAGTGCCAGCTGGCGCCGGCTGGCATCGGTCGCCACCACGCGCGTGAAGCGCCGCGCCAGTTCGATGCTGGCCTGGCCATTGCCGCAGCCGCAATCCCAGGCCAGTGCGGTATCCGGCGCGATGCCGGCCAGCCAGTCGAACAGCGCGGGCGGATAAGTGGGGCGGAAGTCGCGGTAAGCGGCAGCCTGTTCGGAAAAATGGTCAGGGACATTGGTCATCGGCAATCCTGGTGAAAGGCACGGCGGCCCGCAAAATTCGTGGCGGCGCCGGCGCCGTGCATAGGATAATGTCACGGCTTCAAAGCAAGCAGGCGGGCGACGCCGATCTTCAATCGTTTTTACCGGAGGCGCAAATGAGCATGATGAGCGAATTTAAAGAATTTGCCATGAAGGGCAATGTGATGGACCTGGCGGTCGGTGTGATCATCGGCGGCGCCTTCGGCAAGATCGTCGATTCGCTGGTGGGCGATGTCATCATGCCGATCGTCAGCAAGATTTTCGGCGGTCTGGATTTCAGCAATTATTTCATCCCGCTGGCCGGCCAGACCGCCACCACGCTGGCGGAAGCGAAGAAGGACGGTGCCGTGTTCGCCTACGGCAATTTCGTCACGATCTCGCTGAATTTCCTGATCCTGGCCTTCATCATCTTCATCATGGTCAAGCAGATGAACCGGCTGAAGAAGGACGTGCCGGCGGAACCGGAAGCAACGCCGGAAGACGTGCTGCTGCTGCGCGAAATCCGCGACAGCCTGCGTCGCTGATCCGCCGCCCGGCCGATCCGATGTCCGCACCGGACCACGCCGCGCCGCTCGACCGGCGCCGTTTCCTGCAGGGCGTCGGCGCGCTGGCGCTGCTGTCGGGCTGCGCCGGCACGCCGCCGGCGGCGGATTCGGCCGCTTCCACTGGCGGCGCGCCGGTCAGCCATCCGGAACAGAGCGCGGTGCCGCCGCTGAAAGCCGGCGGCACGGTGGCGGTGATCGCGCCGGCCTCGCCGGCGGCGCCCGGCAAGGCCGGGGACGCGGCCGCCTGGCTGCGCGCGCGCGGTTTCGTGCCGCGCCTGTTGCCCGGCAGCAGCGCCACCGGCGCCGACTATCTGGCCGCCACCGACGACCAGCGGCTGGACGACCTGCACGCCGCCTTCCGCGACCCCAAGGTGGATGCCATCATTTGCCTGCGCGGCGGCTACGGCAGCGAGCGCTTGCTGGACCGCATCGACTACGATCTGATCAGCCGCCACCCCAAGCCCTTCGTCGGCTACAGCGACGTTACGGCGCTGCTGCTGGCGCTGGCGCGCTTTGCCGGCTTCGTCACCTTCCACGGCCCGATGCTGGCACCGGACCTGCTGGCCGGAAAGCAGGCGCCGACCGAGGATGCGCTGCTGGCGATGCTGCAGGGCAAGCAGCTGGCCGGCAGCTGGCTACCGCATCCGCCGGCATTTCCGCTGGAAACCATCCATGCCGGCGTCGCCCAGGGACGGCTGGTCGGCGGCAATCTGGCGACCATCGGCGCCACGCTCGGCACGCCCTACGAAATCGATCTGGAAGACGCGATCCTGTTCATCGAGGATGTCGGCGAAGCGCCACGCAAGATCGACCGGCTGCTGACCCAGCTGCGGCTGGCCGGCAAGCTGGAGCAGGCGCGCGGCATCCTGATCGGCGATTTCTCCGAACTGGACGATGCGGACGCCGGCAGCGACCACGAAGCCGGCCAGCGCCGGCTGCGCCAGCTCTGGACGGAATTGCTGGAACCGCTGCAAGTGCCGGTGCTGGCCGGCTGGCGCAGCGGCCATTGCGATCCGAACCTGACGCTGCCGATCGGCGCGATCGTGCGGCTGGACGCCGGCCGCCAGAAACTGCGGCTGGAACAGGACGTGGTGCAGCGCGCCGATTTCTGAGCCGGACCCGGCATTTCGATTCCACACGGAAATATTTTTCCATCCTGGCCGGCCTTTCATGGCCAGACTGTTGTTAAACAATGTTAAATAACCGGCAATCCTGCCGCCACGCTGGCTAGGCCGAAGTCCGCTCGGCTAGAATCACCGACCATAATCAGAACACCCGGGGACTTCGCATCACCGTCGGCGCCAGCCGGCTTCATGCGCATCTTGCGCTTCCAGGTCCCCCTTCCCGACCGCGCTGTCCGGGCCTGATCTTCCGGCCGGCGCGCTCATTCTTGGAACAGGACAAGTCACGCCCGATGGACGCGCTGCTGAAACATCTGGTGGAAATCACCGGTCACCGCGACCACACGCTGCTCGACATCTCGATCGTGACGGCGCTGCACGACCTGATCGGCGCCCCCCAGGCGCGCGTGCTCGATCTCGTCAAGGTGCGCCACCAGCTGTACCTGCGCCCGCGCGCCTGGATAGAGAATGGCCAGCCGGTATCCAGCGAGGATGGCCCCGAGCAGACCGGCGAACCGCTTTCCGCCCACCCGGAACTGCGCGCCTGCATCGAGCAGCAGGCCGCCAGCGCGGAAACGACCCGCGCCGACGGCAGCCACGTGCTGTGGCTGCCGTTATGGCTCAACGACAAGATCAGCGGCTGCCTGGAAATCAGCCGTCCGACGCCGTTCCCGGACGATGCCCTGCACATGATGGAAGGCATCCTGTCGGTCTACCGCAACTTCCAGAATCTGCTCGACTACAGCGAACGCGATTCGCTCACCGGCCTGCTGAACCGCAAGACCTTCGACGAGAATTTCTCCAAGATGGTGAACGCCGCGCTGCCGCCCGAACAACCGGCGGCGGACGCTGGCGACACCGAGCGCCGGCTGCGCGGCGAGCACAAGGAACAATGGCTGGCGGTGGTCGATATCGACCACTTCAAGCGCGTCAATGACCGCTTCGGCCATCTGTACGGCGACGAGGTGCTGATCCTGATCGCCAACCTGCTGCGCAGTTCGTTCCGCGCACAGGACCGGATTTTCCGTTTCGGCGGCGAGGAATTCGTGATCCTGCTGCGCTCGACCACGCTGACCCAGGCCCGCAACATCTTCCAGCGCTTCCGCGCCAGCGTCGAGCATCACGTATTCCCGCAGGTCGGGCAGGTGACGGTCAGCATCGGCTTCGCCAGCATTTCGCAGCAGACGCCGGTGGTGATCCTCGGCCACGCCGACCAGGCGCTGTACTACGCCAAGACCCACGGCCGCAATCAGGTCTGCCATTACGACGAACTGGTCGCCAGCGGCGAACTGGAATCCCAGTTGAGCAACGACAGCGTCGAATTCTTCTGAGCAGCGTCCCGCTTCCGGCCCCGCCTCACAGATACTCCCCTTGTACCACGCCTGTGGCGGGCATGTATGTTGAGTTTTTTACACATACTCCCCCATATTCTTGAAAATGCCGGGGAGCGCGCCGACGCCAGCGTCGATGCCGGCCGATTGCTGGGATAATCGCAAGCTTTCCCGCCCGCCATCCCCAGAAGCCGGCGCCCGTCCTCCTAGCCCGCTCCCGCCATCATGCGCACTGGTATGCTCCAAGCCGTCCTCGCCTACATCATGTGGGGCCTGTTTCCGGTCTACTTCAAGGCGCTGCTCGACGTTCCGCCGATCGAAATCCTGGTACACCGGATGCTGTGGTCGCTGGTATTCGTGCTGGTGATCCTGGCGGCGCGGCGGCAATGGGCCTGGTTGCGCCCGGCGCTGCGGCAGCCGAAAGTGCTGGCGGCGTTCACCGCCAGTTCGCTGCTGCTGGCCTCCAACTGGCTGCTGTATATCTGGGCGGTCAACAACGACCACGTGGTCGATGCCAGCCTCGGTTATTTCATCAATCCGCTGGTCAGCATCCTGCTCGGCATGCTGGTGCTGAAGGAGCGGCTGCGCTCCCTGCAATGGGCGGCGGTGGCGGTGGCGGCGGCCGGCGTCGCCTGGCTGACCTGGCTGGCCGGCCATCCGCCGTGGATCGGCCTGATGCTGGCGGCAACCTTCGGCGGCTACGGCCTGATGCGCAAGATCGCCCCGCTCGGCGCGCTGGAAGGGCTGTCACTGGAAACGCTGCTGCTGTTCCCGGTGGCGGCCGGCTACCTGTGGTACCTGTCGGCCACCGGCCACAATTCCTTCGCCAGCGCCAGCGTGCCGGAACGATGGCTGCTGGCGGCGGCCGGCCCGGTTACGGCGGTGCCGCTGCTGCTGTTCGCCGCCGGCGCGCGCCGCATCTCGCTGACGCTGCTGGGCCTGCTGCAATACCTGAGCCCGAGCCTGCAATTGCTGCTCGGGGTCTGGCTGTACCACGAGCCGTTCGGCGGCGCCCGGCTGGCCGGCTTCGCGCTGATCTGGGGCGCGCTGGCGCTGTATTCGGCCGAAGGGCTGTGGCGCGGCTTCCGCCAGCGCAGCCCCGCAGCGCCAGCCGGCGGCGCCTAGAACGGCCGCCGGCATCGGGTATCCTTGGGGCTTCCCGCTTTCCTTCCTCCGATTTCTTCCACTGTTTTTTGCCATGGCCAATTACGTCTACACCATGAACCGGGTCGGCAAGATCGTGCCGCCCAAGCGCCAGATCCTGAAGGACATTTCACTGTCGTTTTTCCCCGGCGCCAAGATCGGCGTGCTGGGCCTGAACGGCTCCGGCAAATCGACGCTGCTGAAGATCATGGCCGGTGTCGATACCGACATCATCGGCGAGGCGCGGCCGATGCCGGGCCTGAACATCGGCTATCTGCCGCAGGAGCCGCAGCTCGATCCCGAGCAGACGGTGCGGCAGGCGGTCGAATCCGGTCTCGGCGAAATCTTCGAGGCGCAGGCCAAGCTGGACGCGGTGTACGCCGCCTACGCCGAGCCGGACGCCGATTTCGACGCGCTGGCCGCCGAACAGGCACGGCTGGAGGCGATCATCGCCGCTTCCGACGGCAACAACGTCAACCTGCAGCTGGAAATGGCCGCCGACGCGCTGCGGCTGCCGCCGTGGGAGGCGAAGATCGGCGTGCTGTCCGGCGGTGAAAAACGCCGCGTCGCGCTGTGCCGGCTGCTGCTGTCCAAGCCCGACATGCTGCTGCTGGACGAACCGACCAACCACCTGGACGCCGAATCGGTGGAATGGCTGGAGCAGTTCCTGCTGCGCTTCCCCGGCACCGTGGTCGGCATCACCCACGACCGCTACTTCCTCGACAACGCCGCCGAATGGATCCTGGAACTGGATCGCGGCCACGGCATCCCGTGGAAGGGCAATTACAGTTCCTGGCTGGAACAGAAGGAAGCGCGGCTGAAGCAGGAAGAAGCCAGCGAATCGGCGCGCCAGAAAACCATCGCCAAGGAACTGGAATGGGTGCGGCAGAACCCGAAGGGGCGGCAGGCCAAGAGCAAGGCGCGGCTGGCGCGCTTCAACGAACTGTCCGAGCACGAATACCAGAAGCGCAACGAGACCCAGGAAATCTTCATCCCGGTGGCCGAGCGGCTCGGCAATGAAGTGATCGAATTCAGGAACGTCAGCAAGGCCTTCGGCGAGCGCCTGTTGATCGACGATCTGTCGTTCAGGATTCCGGCCGGCGCCATCGTCGGCATCATCGGCCCGAACGGCGCCGGCAAATCGACGCTGTTCCGCATGATCGCCGGCATCGACCAGCCGGACAGCGGCGAAGTGATCCTCGGCCCGACCGTGAAACTGTCGCTGGTCGATCAGTCGCGCGAACAGCTGGACGGCAAGAAGACGGTGTGGGAAGACGTCTCCAACGGCGCCGACATCCTGACCGTCGGCCGTTTTGAAATGCCGTCGCGCGCCTATCTCGGCCGCTTCAACTTCAAGGGCTCCGACCAGCAGAAGATCGTCGGCAACCTGTCCGGCGGCGAGCGCGGCCGCCTGCATCTGGCGAAAACCCTGCTGATGGGCGGCAACGTGCTGCTGCTGGACGAACCGTCCAACGACCTCGACGTCGAAACCCTGCGCGCGCTGGAAGACGCCTTGCTGGAATTCGCCGGCAGCGTGCTGGTGATCTCGCACGACCGCTGGTTCCTCGACCGCATCGCCACCCACATCCTCGCCTTCGAGGGCGATTCGCAGGTGGTGTTCTTCGACGGCAACTACCAGGAATACGAAGCCGACAAGAAGAAGCGCCTCGGCGAGGAAGGCGCCAAGCCGAAGCGGCTGCGCTACAAGCCGATCTCGCGCTGAGCCGGCGCGGCGGATCAGGAACGGAACGGCGTGCAGCCGTTCCGTTTTTTTTCGGCTTGTTTGAGTCGGCTCAAGTTTCGCCGCATTGCAGCATTCCGGCGCCGTCCGGCGCTATCAACACCGTCTGGCGGCGCGTATATTGGATTACACGAGGAACGGAGGAGACGTTATCCCTTAACCGTCTTTACCGGAGGTAATCATGCGCAAACACGCAGCCATTCTTTTCGCCGTGCTGGCCTTGCCCGCCTGCTCCACCGTCGATCGCTGGATGGACAGCAGCGGCGGTGGCGGCGTCAGAAGCAGTACCGCGATGCACAACACCAGCATCGATCCGACCGTCACCAACGACGCCTCCAACCCCGCCAACCTGTACTTCGGCGATTGACCTGCCCCCCTTCACCCGGGCGCTCGTCACGGGCGCCTGTTCCACCGGCGCGGCGCACCTACAATAGCGCCAACTTCGCTGCCGGAATCTTTCCTTGAATCCTTCCCCGACCTTCAACCTGATCGGCCCCGGCCGCCTCGGCCAGACGCTGGCGCGGCTGTGGCAGGACGCCGGCCTGCTGCAGACCGTCGGCGTGCTCGGGCGCGACCGCCAGCGCGCGCAGGCCGCCTGCGAGTTCATCGGCGCCGGCAGCGTGCGCGACTGGGACACGCTGACGCCGACCGCGATCACGCTGCTGGCGACGCCCGACGACGCGCTGGCCGCCACGGCGCGGCAACTGGCCGACAGTGCCGCGCTGAGCGCAGGCGCGATCGTGTTCCATTGCAGCGGCGCCCAGTCCAGCGCGCTGCTGGCGCCGCTGCATGCGCGCGGCGCGCTGGTGGCCAGCATCCACCCGCTGAAATCCTTCGCCGCGCCGGAGCGGGCAATCCGCGACTTCGCCGGCACCTGCTGCGCCTGCGAAGGCGATGCCGCCGCGCTGACGGCGCTGGCGCCGCTGTTCGACGCCATCGGCGCGCGCCGCTTCGCGGTGGCGGCCGACGCCAAGCTGCTGTACCACGCCGGCGCGGTGCTGGCCTGCAACCATCTGGTGGCGCTGATGGACGCCGCGCTGCGCTGCCTGGAGCAGGCCGGCCTGCCGCGCAACGAAGCCTGGCCGGCGCTGCGGCCGCTGATCGACGGCACGCTGGACAACATCGACCACGGCGGCACGCAAGCAGCGCTGACCGGCCCGGTGGCGCGCGGCGACATGGCGACGGTGGAGCGCGAAACCGTGGCGACCCGCGCCGCCGGCGCCGAGGTGTCGGACGCCTACCATCTGTTGAGCCAGCTGGCGCTGCAGCTACGCCAGCGCGCCGGCTGACGCGGCGGTTGCCGGCATCACCGGCTTCGGGTAACGTTCGGCGACGGCGGCCGCGAGCATGCCGGCCATTCCACACAAGACGCTACGACAGGGAGAAAACATGACGTTCACCGATGCGGTCAAGACCTGCTTTTCCAAATACGCCGATTTCAACGGCCGCGCCTCGCGCTCGGAATACTGGTGGTACACGCTGTTCATCGTGCTGGTCAGCGTCGGGCTGTCGATGATCAACGACAAGCTCTCGGGCCTGTTCGGACTGGTGACATTGCTGCCCTCGCTGGCGGTGGCGACGCGCCGGCTGCACGACACCAACCGCAGCGGCTGGCTGCAGCTGATCTGGCTGATTCCGATCGTCGGCTGGCTGGTGCTGCTGTATTTCCTGGTGCAGGAAGCGCAGGAACCGAACCGCTTCGGCGAAGCGCCGCGGCTGGAAACCACCGTCTGAGCAAGCCATCCTGATCCCGCCGGCACGACGCGCCGGCCAACTGCCCGCCTCCTTCCGGCCGCGCCCCGCGCGGCCCTGATCCTCACCTTCCTCCCTTGATTTCCCCGACGTTTCGCGCCCGCCTGAGCGCCGCCGCGCTGCCGGCGCTGTTTCTGCTGCTGGGGCTGGCCTATGCCAGCTGGACCGCACGCATTCCGGCGCTGCGCGAGGCGCTCGACCTCGGGCCGGCGCGGCTCGGGCTGGCGCTGCTGGGCGGCGGCATCGGCGCGGTGGCGTCGTTTCCGCTGGCGGCCTGGCTGATCGGCCGCCACGGCGCCCGCGGTGCCGCCTGGCGCGCCGGACTGGCACTGCTGACGGCGTTGCCGTGCCTGGCGCTGGCACCGTCGTTCGGCTGGCTGGCGGCGGCGATGCTGCTGGCCTGCGGCGCCACCAGCAGCCTCGATGTTTCCCTGAACGCGCTCGGCGCCGAGGCTGAAAAGGCGGCCGGACGCTCGATCATGTCGCGCCTGCACGCCTGGTTCTGCGTCGGCACGCTGAGCGGCGCGCTCGGCGCGGCGGCGCTGGCGGCGCTCGGGCTGACTCCGCTGGCGCATTTCACGCTGCTGGCGCTGGCGGCGCTGCCGCTGCTGTGGAGCAGCTGCCGGGTGCTGCCGAATCCACCGGCGGCCGAACCGGAACCGTTCTTCGGCCTGCCGCACGGGCCGCTGGTGACGCTCGGCGTGATCGGCTTTTGCGGCGCGGTGTCGGAAGGCTCGATCGCCGAATGGAGCGGGATCTTCATGAAGGACCGGCTCGGGGTCGGCGACGGCGCGGCGCCGCTGGCGTTCGCCGCCTTCACCGGCGCGATGCTGGTGGCGCGGCTGCTGGCCGACCGCCTGAAGGATCGCCACGGCGCGCGCGCCGTGGTGGTGTACGGCTCGCTGCTGGCGATGGGCGGATTGCTGGTGGCAGTGCTGTCGCCGTGGCTGGTGCTGACGCTGACCGGCTTCGCGCTGGCCGGCGCCGGCGTGGCGGCGGTGTTTCCGTTCGTATTCAGCGCCGCCGGCCGTCACGGCCCGCTGGCGCTGGCCGGGGTGGCGACGATGAGCTACAGCGGCGGCCTGCTGGGGCCGCCGTGGATCGGTTTCCTGGCGCACAGCTTCGGCATGCAGGCGGCGCTGGCTTTCGTCGCGCTGCTGTCGCTGGCGGTGGCAGTGGCGGCGCAGCGCGCGCGGCTGCTGGAATAGCGCCGGCGGCGGCCGCCGCGCGGGTTTATGCTTGATGTTTTCATTTGGAGAGTTGCACCATGGCTGGCGAGCTGAGCAGCACGCAGATCGAACAATTCCACCGCGACGGCTACCTGATCGTGCCCGGCATGGCGCCGGCGGCGCTGTGCGAGGCGATACGCGCGGTGGCGCGCGACCACCTGCGCGACGCCGTGGCGCCGCTGGAATACGAAGCCGAGGTCGGCTATGCCGGCGCGCCGGCTTCGTTCGAGGCGCCGGGCGGGCGCACCGTGCGGCGGCTGCGCGGCGCCTGGCAGCGTCATCCGGTATTCCAGCAATGGGCCGGCGATCCGCGAGTGGTCGGCGCGGTGCGCCAGTTGCTGGGCGAGGCGCCATGCCTGACGCTGGCGCACCACAATTGCGTAATGACCAAGCACCCGGATTTCGGCACCGCCACCGGCTGGCACCGCGACATCCGCTACTGGGCCTTCGCCCGTTCCGAACTGGTGTCGCTGTGGCTGGCGCTGGGGCCGGAACACGCCGGCAACGGCGGCCTGCGCTTCATCCCGGCTTCGCACCGGCTGCAGATCGCGCCGGAACGGCTCGACGCGCTGGACTTCCTGCGCCCGGAACTGCCGGAAAATCAGGCGCTGTTCGAACAGGGCGTGGCGCCGCCGCTGCAGGCCGGCGACGCGGTATTTTTCCATAGCGGACTGTTCCATGCGGCCGGCCGCAACGACAGTGCCGAGGTCAAGCTGTCGGCGGTGTTCGCCTATCGCGGCGCCAGCAATCCGCCGCGCGCCGGCAGCCGCTCGGCGGCGGCCGGCGAGGTCTGCTTCGACTGATACCGGAAGCAGATACTCCCCTTGTACCCGACCTGTGGCGGGCACCAGCCCTGAGAAGTTTTCACATACTCCCACTATTTCGTGGAATGGCGGCTGAACGAAGCGGCCGCTCAGGGCTGAAAACGGCGCAAGCCTTCCAGGTCGAGAATCGTGATGCCGCCGTAATCGACCTTCAGCAGTCCGGCCTTTTCCAGCAGTTGCAGCGCCTGGTTGGCACGCTGGCGCGAGGTGCCGCACAGGTAGCCGATTTCTTCCTGGGAAATCTGCAGTTCGCGGCCGGAGGCCGGATTCAGATGCGGATTGAACAGCGCCGCCAGGCAGCAGGCGACGCGCGCGTCCGGCTCCAGCATGCGGTCGTAGGCGACCATCGAGATGAAGAACGCCAGCCGCTCGTTCAACTGCTGCAGCAGGAAGTGGTTGAAATGGATGCTGCTATCCATCAGCCACTGGAAGGTGGCGCGCGGCACATAGCCGACCGAGCTGTCGCGCAGCGCCACCACGTCGTATTTGCGCAGCTCGTTCTTCAGCAACGAACCTTCGCCGAACCAGCCGCCGGCCAGCAGGCCGGTGAAGGTGACGGTCTTGCCTTCCGGCGACACGCTGCTCATCTTCAGCAGCCCTTCGTTGACGCCGATCCAGTAATCGACCGGCTCGCCCTTGCTGCAGACGTAACCGCCGGCCGGCACCGATTTCAGCACCACTTCGCGTTCGACCCGGGCGCGCTGCGCGTCGTCCAGCGTACGCGCCCAAACGGTCTTGTCCAGCATCTGGCGGATCGGTGTGGTGGGCAGGCTCATGGTGCGATGCAGTATCGAAAGTCGGCGAATTGTCCTTCAAATGACATCCGCCGTGGCGAACACTGATTACTATCATCGCACAAACACGCCCGGCCTCCGCCCGACCGGCGGCCGCATGACCGGCAACGCCGGCGACAGGCGACCACGATATCCGTCACAAGAGGGAAGCGATGGTGGAGACAAACCCGCTGGCGGCGCCGGAGACCTTTCCCCGGCTGCTGCTGCAGCACGCCAGGACACGGCCGCACAAGCCGGCCTTCCGCGAAAAGGACCTCGGCATCTGGCAGACCGCCGACTGGGCCAGGGTCGCCGATGAAGTGCGGGCGCTGGCCTGCGGGCTGGCGGCGCTCGGTTTCCGGCGCGGCATGAATCTGGCGGTGATCGGCGACAACCGGCCGCGCCTGTACTGGGCAATGGCGGCGGCGCAGGCGCTGGGCGGCGTGCCGATTCCGCTGTACCAGGATGCGCCGGCAGCCGACATGGGCTATGTGCTGGCCGACGCCGAAATCGACTTCGCGGTGGTCGAGGACCAGGAGCAGGTCGACAAGCTGCTGGAAATCAAGGACACCATGCCGCAGCTCGGCGCGCGGCTGGCGCACATCGTCTTTGAAGACGGGCGCGGCATGCGCCACTACGCGCAGCCGGAACTGGCCTCCTATGAAAAAGTGCAGGAGCTCGGCCGCGCCTTCGACGCCGAACAGCCGGAATTCTTCCTGCGCGAAGTCGAGGCCGGACAGCCGGACGATGTCGCCATCATGCTCTACACCTCCGGCACCACCGGCCGCCCGAAGGGTGTCTGCATGACGCACCGGGCGATGATCGACCGCGCCCGCGCCGGTGCCGAAATGGAAGGGTTGAGCGATGCCGACACCATCCTCTCCTACCTGCCGATGGCCTGGGTCGGTGACAACCTGTTTTCCTACGCGCAGAGCTTCGTCACCGGCTTCACGGTGAATTGCCCGGAATCGTCCGACACGGTGATGAACGACCTGCGCGAAATCGGCCCGACCTATTACTTCGCGCCGCCGCGCATCTTCGAAAACATGCTGACCACGGTGATGATCCGCATGGAAGACGCCAGCCGCATCAAGCGGCGGATGTTCCATCACTTCATGGAAGTGGCGCGGCGGGTCGGCCCCGACATTCTGGACGGCCGCCCGGTCGGGCTGTTCGACCGCGCCCGCTACGCGCTCGGCAACCTGCTGGTCTACGGGCCGCTGAGAAACGTGCTCGGCATGAGCCGCATCCGGGTCGGCTACACCGCCGGCGAGGCGATCGGGCCGGACCTGTTTTCGTTCTACCGTTCGATCGGCATCAACCTGAAGCAGCTGTACGGCTCGACCGAAGTCTGCGTGTTCGCCTGCGTGCAGCCGAACGGCCAGGTCAAGGCCGACACGGTCGGGCCGCCGGTGTCCGGCGTCCAGATCAGGATCAGCGACGCCGGTGAAGTGCTGATCAAGTCGCCCGGCATGTTCGCCGGCTACTACAAGCGGCCGGACGCCACCGCCGAAGCCTTCGACGCCGACGGCTGGTATCTGACCGGCGACGCCGGCTACTTCGACGCCGACGGCCACCTGAAGATCATCGACCGCGCCAGGGATGTCGGCAAGCTGGCGTCGGGCGCGATGTTCGCGCCGAAATACATCGAGAACAAGCTGAAGTTCTTCCCCTTCATCAAGGAAGCGGTGTCGTTCGGCAATGCCCGCCAGCAGTGCGCCGCCTTCATCAACATCGACATCGAGGCGGTCGGCAACTGGGCCGAGCGGCGCGGCATCGCCTATTCCGGCTACACCGATCTGGCGCAGCAGAAGCCGGTGTACGACCTGATCGCCGAATGCGTGGAAAAGGTCAACGCCGATCTGGCCACCGATCCGCTCTTGGCCGGCTCGCAGATTCACCGCTTCCTGATCCTGCACAAGGAACTGGACCCGGACGACGACGAGCTGACACGCACGCGCAAGGTGCGGCGCGGTTTCATCGAACAGAAGTACGCGGTGCTGATCGACGCGCTGTACGGCGGCAAGACTTCGCAGTACATCGAAACCCAGGTCAAGTTCGAGGACGGCCGCCAGGGCATGGTGGCGGCCGAACTGCGGATACGCGACGTCAAGACCTTTGCCGCGGTGCGTCAGGCCGCCTAGAACCGACCATGAGCACGACACGAAAAACCGGCGACGTCATTCTCGACCTGCAAAACATTTCGCTGGCGTTCGGCGGCGTCAAGGCGCTGACCGACATTTCCTTCAACGTCCGCCAGCACGAAATCCGCGCGATCATCGGCCCGAACGGCGCCGGCAAAAGCTCGATGCTGAACGTCATCAACGGCGTCTACCACCCGCAGCAGGGCGGCATCGTGTTCCACGGCCAACAGCGACGCCAGATGAACCCGACCAAGGCGGCGCGCCAGGGCATCGCCCGCACCTTCCAGAACATCGCGCTGTTCAAGGGCATGAGCGTGCTGGACAACATCATGACCGGCCGCAACACCCGGATGCGCTCCGGCCTGCTGGCCAACGCGCTGTGGTGGGGGCCGGCGCGCAACGAGGAAATGGCGCACCGCAAGGTGGTCGAGGAAGTGATCGACTTCCTGGAAATCCAGCACATCCGCAAGGTGCCGGTCGGCCGCCTCGCCTACGGCCTGCAGAAGCGCGTCGAACTGGCGCGGGCGCTGGCAGCCGAACCGAGCCTGTTGCTGCTGGACGAGCCGATGGCCGGCATGAACGTCGAGGAAAAGCAGGACATGTGCCGCTTCATCTTGGACGTGAACGACCAGTTCGGCACCACCATCGTGCTGATCGAGCACGACATGGGCGTGGTGATGGACATTTCCGACCGCGTGGTGGTGCTCGACTACGGCAGGAAGATCGGCGACGGTACGCCGGCCGAAGTGATGAACAACCCGGAAGTGATCAAGGCGTATCTGGGGACGACGCATTAGCCACCTGTCGTTCCCGCGCAGGCGGGAACCCAGTGTCGTCACAGTCGCTGGTTTCCCGCCTGCGCGGAACGACAGACAAGATTCATTGAGCATCATCGGCAACAAGGAATAGAACGATGCAATTCTTCTTTGAAGTGGCGATCAGCGGCCTGCTGTCCGGCCTGATGTATTCGCTGGTCGCGCTCGGCTTCGTGCTGATCTACAAGGCGTCCGGCGTGTTCAACTTCGCCCAGGGCGCGATGGTGTATTTCGCCGCGCTGGCGGTGGTCGGGCTGATGGACCACGGCCTGCCGATGTGGGCGGCGATCATCGGCTCGTTCGCCGCGATGGTGCTGCTGGGGCTGGCGACCGAGCGGCTGGTGCTGCGCAAGCTGGTCAACCAGCCGGAAATCACGCTGTTCATGGCCACCATCGGCCTGACCTTCTTCCTCGAAGGACTGGGGCCGATGCTGTTCGGCAATGCCAACCGGCCGATCGACCTCGGCATCGTCGACGAACCGATCATGTCGGTGATGGACAGCGTCGGCATCGGCATTTCCAAATTCGACCTGTTCGCCTCCGGCATGGTGGTGCTGCTGGTGGTGCTGCTGGCGCTGTTCTTCCAGAAAACCAAGGTCGGCCGCGCGCTGCGCGCGGTCGCCGACGACCACCAGGCCGCGCTGTCGCTCGGCATCCCGCTGCAGCACATCTGGGCCATCGTCTGGGGGCTGGCCGGCTTCGTCGCGCTGGTCGCCGGCCTCCTGTGGGGCTCGCGCAACGGCGTGCAGTTCGCACTGACGATGACCGCGCTGAAGGCGCTGCCGGTGCTGATCCTCGGCGGCTTCACCTCGATCCCCGGCGCGATTGCCGGCGGCCTGGTCATCGGCGTGTCGGAAAAGCTGGCCGAAATCTACATCCCGCCGGTGATGCAGGACTGGTTCGGCGGCAATTTCGGCGGCATCGAAGGCTGGTTCCCGTACGTGTTCGCGCTGCTGTTTTTGCTGGTGCGGCCGGAGGGGTTGTTTGGTGAGAAGCATATTGATCGGGTGTAGCGGCGGCGGCGGCTGCCGCTACCGTTGCTTCACGGAGTGGCAGCAGTGTCGGTAAACCACGAACGCCACTGGGTTCCGGCTTTCGCCGGAACGACAGGTGGGTGAGTTGGCGAGTGGTTTTGGCTGTTGCTGTTGCTGTTGCTGTTGCTGTTGCTGTTGCTGTTGTCGTTGTCGTTGTCGTTGTTGTTGCTGCTTTTGACTTTGACCTGCCCCCGCTTTGGACGCTGCCGCTGTCGCCGCGCCAAAATCGGATCAGAAATGAAACATGTTTGAGCGCAGCGAGTTAGTTTCATTTCCCGATTTTGGCGCGGCGACAGCGGGAAGCCGAAGGCCAGCGTCCTTGCGGTCGCCTTCTTTTGCTTACTTTTCTTGGCGAAACAAGAAAAGTAAGTGGCCGCCGGGCCACACCCGGCTTGGCACCACGAAGTAGCAGCCGGATCGGTAAGTCACGAACGACACTGGGTTCCCGCCTGCGCGGGAACGACAAGTAGATGCGTTAGCGAATACACCATGACCGGCTGCCCCCCAGTCGGCCAACAACAAAGCCGCACCAGGAGACCAACGAATGCTCTACCGCGAAGCCGGCCAGTTCAAGACTTCCTACCTCGCCGACAGCCAGATCTTCCCGATCCGCCAGGACCGCATCGGCATGGCGGTCGTGCTGGCGATCGCCTTCCTGCTGATCCCCGGCGTCGCCAGCGAATACTGGTTCTCGGCGATCCTGATCCCGTTTCTGGTGCTGGCGCTGGCCGCGCTCGGCCTGAACATCCTGACCGGCTATGCCGGCCAGCTGTCGCTCGGCACCGCCGCCTTCATGGCGGTCGGCGCCTATGCCGCCTACAACTTCCAGCTGCGCATCGATGGCATTCCGATCCTGCTGTCGTTCGCACTCGGCGGGCTGTGCGCGGCCGGGGTCGGCGTGCTGTTCGGGCTGCCGTCGCTGCGCATCAAGGGTTTCTATCTGGCGGTGGCGACGCTGGCCGCGCAATTTTTCGTGGTGTGGGTGCTGACCAAGTTTTCCTGGTTTTCCAATTACAGCTCGTCCGGCGTGATCAGCGCGCAGAAGCTGGAAATCCTCGGTTATCCGATCGACACGCCGATGACCAAGTACCTGTTCGTGCTGACCATCGTCTGCGTGATGGCGCTGCTGGCGAAGAATCTGGTGCGGTCGTCCACCGGGCGCGCCTGGATGGCGGTGCGCGACATGGACGTGGCGGCCGAGGTGATCGGCATTCCACTGATGAAAACCAAGCTGCTGGCATTCGCGGTGTCGTCGTTCTACTGCGGCGTGGCCGGCGCGCTGTATGCGTTCTGCTACCTCGGCTCGGTCGAGCCGGACGGTTTTTCGCTGGAGCTGTCGTTCCGCATCCTGTTCATGATCATCGTCGGCGGCGTCGGCAGCGTGCTGGGCGCCTTCCTCGGTTCGGCCTTCATCCTGCTGGTGCCGATCCTGCTGGACAACCTGCTGCCGGCGGCGGCGGCGATGCTGAACCTGCCGTTCAACAATGCCGACGTGTCGCACATCCAGATGATGGTGTTCGGCGGCCTGATCATTTTCTTTCTGATCGTCGAACCGCACGGGTTGGCGCGCCTGTGGCAGATCACCAAGGAAAAACTGCGCCTGTGGCCTTTCCCTCACTGATATTGGTCGCATCCGGAAGTCTGTCGTGGCTGTATCCGTTCAACGCATAACAAGGAGACCATCTTGAAACTCATCAAACAACTCACGTTGACCGCGGCCGCCGCCTGCGCGCTGCTGGGGCCGGCCAGCCAGGCGATGGCGGACGACCAGTTCATCGCGCTGCCGAGCTACCGGGTCGGCCCGTACGCGGCCAACGGTACCGCCTGGTATGGCGGCTTCATCGATTACCTGAACTACGTCAACCTGAAGGACGGCGGCATCAACGGCGTCAAGCTGACCTGGGAGGAATGCGAAACCGAGTACAACAACGCCAAGGGCGTCGAGTGCTACGAGCGCCTGAAGGGTAAGGACCCGGTGGCGCACGGCACCGCCTTCAACGTGATGTCCACCGGCATCGCCTACGCGCTGATCGACAAGTCGGTACAGGACAAGGTGCCGCTGATGATGGCCGGCTACGGCCGCACCGACGCGGTCGATGGCTCGGTGTTCCCGTGGGCCTTCCCGCTGGTGACCACCTACCAGATGCAGGTGTCGGCGATCGTCAAGTTCCTGGCATCGAAGAACAACGGTTCGCTGGCCGGCAAGAAGATCGTCTATCTGTACCACGACTCGGCTTACGGCAAGGAGCCGATCGTCGCGCTGGAAGCCGAAGCCCGGCTCGGCAAGTTCGAACTGCTGGAAATTCCGGTCGCCCATCCGGGCAACGAGCAGGGCGCGCAATGGCTGAAAATCCGCCAGGAAAAACCGGACTACGTGATCTTCTGGGGCTGGGGCGTGATGAATCCGACCGCGCTGAAGGCGGCGCAAAAGGTCGGCTACCCGCGCGACAGGATCATCGGTTCCTGGTGGGCCGGCTCGGAAGAAGACACGGTGCCGGCCGGCGCCGCCGCCAAGGGTTACATGAGCGCCACCTGGAACGTCGCCGGCGACGCACCGCCGGCCATCGCCGGCATCAAGAAGGTGGTGTACGGCGCCGGCAAGGGCAACGTGCAGGACCAGAGCAAGGTCGGTTCGGCGCTGTACAACCGCGGCGTGTCGATCGCCATCATCACGGTCGAGGCGATCCGCAACGCCCAGGCGAAATTCGGCAAGGGCAAGGTCATCAATGGCGAGCAGATGCGCTGGGCGCTGGAAAACCTGAACCTCGACGATGCCCGCCTGAAGCAGCTCGGCGCCATCGGCCTGCTGCCGGAAATCAAGACTTCCTGCGCAAACCATGAGGGCTCCGGCAAGGTCAAGATCCAGCAGTGGGACGGCAGCAAGTGGGTGATCATTTCCGACTGGATGGAAGGCAACAAGGCGCTGATCCATCCGCTGTTCCAGGCCAACGCCGCCCAGTACGCGAAGGAAAAAGGCATCACGCCGGGCTGCCTGAAGTAAGCCGGCCGCGCGCTTCCGCCCGTGGCTGCGGCCACGGGCGGTCTGTTGCGATAACTGAAATATGTCGGAGTATGTGACGTAGAAGTCCGTTTCATGCTCGATACAAGGCACAACTGTCAGGAGTATCTGAATGGAAGCAGGACTCGCGCACCTTCCGGCGGCCAACGACGCGGCACCGGGCCGCGCCGCGCTGTGCATCAACAACATCGAGGTGATCTACGACCACGTGATCCTGGTGCTGAAAGGCGTGTCGCTGGAAGTCCCGGACGGCAAGATCGTCGCGCTGCTGGGCGCCAACGGCGCCGGCAAGAGCACGACGTTGAAGGCGGTGTCGAACCTGCTGCGCGCCGAACGCGGCGACGTCAGCAAGGGCAGCATCGAATTCCGCGGCGAACGGGTGGATCGCCTGTCGCCGAACGATCTGGTCCGGCGCGGCGTGATCCAGGTAATGGAAGGACGACACTGCTTCGCCCATCTGAGCATCGAGGACAACCTGCTGACCGGCGCCTACACGCGGCGCCTGTCGCATGCCGAGACGCGCCACGAACTGGAAAAAATCTACGCCTATTTCCCGCGCCTGAAGGTGCGGCGCAAGTCGCAGGCCGGCTACACCTCGGGCGGCGAACAGCAGATGTGCGCGATCGGCCGGGCGCTGATGGCGCGGCCGGCGATGGTGCTGCTGGATGAGCCGTCGATGGGGCTGGCGCCGCAACTGGTGGAGGAAATCTTCGAGATCGTCAAGAGCCTGAACCAGAAAGAAAAGGTGTCGTTCCTGCTGGCCGAACAGAACACGATGGTGGCGCTGCGCTACGCCGATTTCGGCTACATCCTGGAAAACGGCCGGGTGGTGATGGAAGGCGCCGCCGCCGATCTGGCCGACAACGAGGACGTCAAGGAGTTTTACCTCGGCGTCTCCGGCGGCGATCGCAAGAGCTTCCGCGACATGAAGTTCTACCGGCGCCGCAAGCGCTGGCTGGCGTGATGACGATGCCTGCGCGCTGGCCACTTCCACGCAAGCGGGAGCCTGGCTGCGTTCGACACCACGCCACTGGATCCCCGCCTGCGCGGGGATGACAAAAAGAATTTGAACGCCCTGCGCAATACGGCATTTTTCCGAATCTCTCCCCTCAACATCCGAACCGCCCCACGATCATGGCCGACTTCCTCGATGCCCTCGAAACCCGCGACCCGGCGCAGCGCGAACGCGATCTGATGGCGCGCCTGCCGCCGCTGCTGGCGCGCGCGCAGCGCACGCCCGGCTGGGGCCGCATCCTGGCCGGCATCGACGCGGCGGCGATCGATACGCGCGCGGCGCTGGCGCGGCTGCCGGTCACGCGCAAGTCCGACCTGAAGGACTTGCAGCAGGCCGACCTGCCGTTCGGCGGCCTGACCTCGACCGAGCCGCGCCGGCTCGGCCGCTGGTTCATGTCGCCCGGTCCGATCTTCGATCCGGAAGGGCGCGGCGCCGACTGGTGGCGCTATGCGCGGCCGTTCCACGCGGTCGGCCTGCGCGCCGGCCACGTGATCCAGAACTGCTTTTCCTATCACTTCACGCCGGCCGCCTTCATGGTCGAAGGCGGCGCCGCCAGGATAGGCTGCGCGGTGATTCCGGCCGGCAGCGGCCAGACCGAGATGCAGGTGCAGGCGATCGCCGCGCTGCGCCCGGACGCCTACGTCGGCACTCCGTCATTCCTGAAGATCATCATCGAAAAGGCGCTGGAGATGGGCGCCGACATCGGCAGCCTGCGGCGCGCGGTGGTCGGCGCCGAGGCGCTGCCGCCGTCGCTGCGCGCCTGGCTGCGCGAACACGGCGTGCCGCACGTGGTCCAGACCTACGGCTCGGCCGACATCGGCAACATCGCCTATGAAACCGAAACCGGCGGCGAAGTGAATCCCGGCATGGTGCTGGACGAGGAACTGATCCTGGAAATCGTCCGCCCCGGCACCGGCGATCCGGTGGCGCCGGGCGAAGTCGGCGAGGTGGTGATCACCTCGTTCAACCCGGACTATCCGCTGGTGCGCTTCGGCACCGGCGACCTGTCGGCGCTGCTGGACGGCATCTCGCCGTGCGGCCGCACCAATGTCCGCATCAAGGGCTGGATGGGCCGCGCCGACCAGACCACCAAGGTGCGCGCGATGTTCGTGCATCCATCACAGGTGGCCGAAATCGTCCGCCGCCATCCGGAAGTGCTGAAGGCGCGGCTGGTGGTCAGCGGCAGCATGGGCAACGACGTGATGACGCTGCACTGCGAAGTGGCCGATCCGGCGGGGATGCCGGGCGAGGCGATCGTTGCCACCATCCGCGACGTCACCAAGCTGCGCGGTGAAGTGGCGCTGGTCGCGCGCGGCAGCCTGCCAAACGACGGCAAGGTGATCGAGGACGCGCGCAGCTATCAATAAGCAGGCGGGCAGGCGGCGCGGAGGGGGTTCAGGCGCCTTCGACGATGAACAGGCGGCCGATCGAATTGGCCTGGCGCAATCCGCGCGCGCGCGCATACTCGACCGAGTCGTACCAGGTGCGCGCCTGTTCCAGCGAGGCGAATTCGGTGATCACCGTGCGCCAGTCGGCATTGTGGCTGTCGTCGCCACCTTCCATCTGCACACGCTGGCCGCCGCGCGCCAGAAAAGTACCGCCGTATTGCGCCAGGCTGGCGGTGGACAGCGGCACGTATTCGGCGTAGCCGGCCGGATCAGTGACCTTGACCTCGGCCACCACATAAGCTTTCTTCATTGCGTCTCCTCGCTGCGAAAGGCGGAAAAAGGGAAACCCATTCTATACGCCGACCCGTACCGCCGCTCACGGCAGCCAGTGCATCTGGCGCGAGCTTCCCATCAGGAACGGCCGGTTCGGCTCGATCGCCTCGCGCAGATAGCTCCACAGCGCCGACACGCGGGCGACGTGGCGATGCTCGGCGGCGGCCACCAGCCAGAACGAGCGGCGGATTTCCACCTCGTCCTCCAGCACCGGCACCAGATCGTCGCATTGCTGCGCCAGGAAACACGGCAGGATCGCCAGCGCCTGACCGGTGCGCGCCGCCGTGTACTGGGCGATCACGCTGGTGCTGCGCAGGCAGCGAAAGGCGTCCGGCGCGACGTTTTCCTCGTAGCGCAGCTTCGGACTGAAGATCAGGTCATCGACGTAGCCGATCAGCGGATGACGCGCCAGGTCGGCGCGCTCGCGGATCGGCGCCTGCGCCGCCAGATAGGCCGGGCTGGCGTACAGCTTCAGTACATAGTCGGCCAGCTTGGCGACGACGTAGTTGCCGGTGGCCGGCCGTTCCAGCGTCACCACCAGATCGGCTTCGCGCTTGGACAGGTTGACGAAGCGCGGCATCGGCAGCAGATCGACGGTGATATGCGGATGGCGGCGGCAGAAATGCGCCAGATGCGGCGCCAGCACGAAAGTGCCGAAGGCTTCGGTGGCACCCAGCCGCACCTGGCCGGACAGCAGGCGGTTCTGCCCGCTCAATTCCTCGGTGGCGGCGTAGACCGTGCTTTCGACCTTTTCCGCGTAGGCCAGCAGGCGGTGCCCTTCCGGCGTCAGCGCATAGCCCTGATTGCTGCGGTCGAACAGTTCGGTGCCGACCTGCTGCTCGAAGCGGCGCATGCGGCGCGACACGGTGGAATGGTCGATGCCGAGCTTCCTGGCAGCATCGACCAGCCGTTCGCTGCGCGTCAGTTCGAGAAAAACCCGCAGATTGTCCCAATCCAGCATCGCGTCCCCGGTTGCCGACGTTGTGCATTAATGCAAACGCCGTTGGCATTCTTACCTATTGAGGCAGCAATTATGCGTAACTATACTGGCCCGCACAAGGTTCCGTCCGGTTCCATTACAACAACCATCAAGGAGACAACATGAACACCAAGACCGTGTTGCGCGCCGCTGTGCTGGCGGCGATCACCGCCTGGAGCGCCGGTGCCGCCGCACAGATCCCGGACACCGTGAAGATCGGCATCCTGACCGACATGTCCGGCACCTACGCCGCGATGGGCGGGGTCGGCTCGGTGGTGGCCGCCAAGATGGCGGTGGACGACTGCCTGAAGGCCGAATGCAAGGGCATGAAGATCGAGGTGCTGTCGGCCGACCACCAGAACAAGGCCGACCTCGGCGCTTCCAAGGCGCGCGAATGGATCGACCGCGACGGCGTCACCGCGATCGCCGACATCACCAACTCGTCGGTGGCGCTGGCGGTGCAGAAGCTGGCACGCGAAAAGAACGTGGTGGCGATGTACAGCGGCCCGGCCACCACCCGCCTGACCATCGAGGATTGCTCGCCGGTCGGTTTCCACTGGATGTTCGACACCTATTCGCAGGCGGTCGGCACCGCCGCCGCGCTGACCAGGCTGGGCAACAAGTCCTGGTATTTCCTGACGGTCGATTACGCGTTCGGCCATTCACTGGAAAAGGATGCCGGCACCGTGGTCAAGGAACTCGGCGGCACCGTGGTCGGCGCCACCCGCCATCCGCTCAATGCCAGCGACCAGTCATCGTTCCTGATCCAGGCCAAGAATTCCAGGGCGCAGGTGCTGGGGCTGGCCAACGGCGGCCAGGACACCGTCAACTCGATCAAGCAGGCGCGCGAATTCGGCATCGGCGGCAAGGACATGAAGATCGCCGCGCTGCTGGTATTCCTGACCGATGTCCACGCGCTCGGGCTTGAGGCGGCGCAAGGCCTGATCTACGCCGATGGCTTTTACTGGGATTTCGACGACGGCTCGCGGGCGTTCGCCAAGCGCTTCGAAGCGCAGCACAAGGGCAGCAAGCCGACCATGGTGCAGGGCGGCGTCTATTCCAGCGTCTATCACTACCTGAAGTCGGTGGCGGCGGCCAAGTCGGTCGACGGCAAAACGGTGTCGCAAAAGATGCGCGAACTGCCGATCCAGGACCCGGTCATGCACAACGCCTCGATCCGCGACGACGGCCGCGTGATCCACGACATGTATCTGTACCAGGTGAAGTCGCCGGCCGAATCGAAAGCCCCATGGGATTACCTGAAGCTGCTGGCGACGATCCCGGCGCAGCAGGCATTCAAGCCAATGGACGCCGCCTGCCCGCTGGTCAAGTAAGTTTCAGCGCGGCGGCGCGCCGGTCTGGCTGGCGCGCGCCGCTTCATTTCTAGTGTTGGAGAACATCATGGACAAGGCAGTCTCGACCGCGCCTGCGGTTCCTCTTTACATCGGCGGCAAGACCGTGCAGTCGGCCAGCAAGGAATGGCGCGACGTGGTCAACCCGGCCACCCAGGAAGTGGTGGCGCGGGTGCCGATGGCGACCCGCGCCGAGGTCGATCAGGCGGTTGCCAACGCCAGGGAAGCCTACGCCAGCTGGCGCAACACGCCGTTGTCGGCGCGCATGCGGATCATGCTGAAGTTCCAGCAGCTGCTGCGCGAGAACGTCACCAAAATCGCCGAACTGGTGACGCTGGAACACGGCAAGACACTGCCGGACGCCGAAGGCGAAGTGATGCGCGGGCTGGAAGTGGTCGAACATGCCTGCGCCATCACCTCGCTGCAGCTGGGCGAACTGGCAGAAAATGCCGCCAACGGTGTCGATGTCTACACGCTGCACCAGCCGCTCGGGGTCGGGGCCGGCATCACCGCCTTCAACTTCCCGATCATGCTGCCGTGCTTCATGTTTCCGATCGCGGTGTCGTGCGGCAATACCTTCGTGCTGAAGCCGTCCGAACAGGATCCGTCATCGACGATGCTGCTGGTCGAACTGGCGCATCAGGCCGGCCTGCCGGATGGCGTCCTGAACGTGGTGCACGGCGCCGCCGAGGTGGTGGACCAATTGTGCGACCACCCGGACATCAAGGCAGTGTCGTTCATCGGCTCGACCCACGTCGGCACCCACGTCTACCAGCGTGCATCGAAGGCCGGCAAGCGCGCGCAGTGCATGATGGGCGCCAAGAACCATTGCGTGATCCTGCCGGACGCCAGCAAGAGCCACGCCATCAACAACCTGCTCGGCTCCGCCTTCGGTGCCGCCGGCCAGCGCTGCATGGCCAATTCGATGGTGATCCTGGTCGGCAAGGCGCGCGACTGGCTGCCGGAAATCGTCGAGCGCGCGCGCGCGCTGAAGGTCAACGCCGGCTGCGACCGCGAAGCCGACCTCGGCCCACTGGTGTCGAAGAACGCCCGCAGCCGCGTCGAGCGGCTGATCGATTCCGGCGTGCAGCAGGGCGCCAGGCTGCTGCTGGACGGCCGCAACGTCCAGGTCAAGGATGCGCCGAACGGCAACTTCGTCGGCCCGACCATCTTTACCGGCGTCACCGCGCAGATGGACGTGTATTCGCAGGAAATCTTCGGCCCGGTGCTGGGCGTGGTCGAAGTCGAAACGCTGGACGAAGCGATCGCGCTGATCAATTCCAACCCGAACGGCAACGGCACCTCGATCTTCACCTCGTCCGGCTGGGCGGCGCGCAAGTTCCAGAACGAGATCGACGTTGGCCAGGTCGGCATCAACGTGCCGGTGCCGGTGCCGGTGGCCTACTTCAGCTTCACCGGCTCGCGCGCGTCCAAGCTCGGCGATCTCGGCCCGAACGGCAAGCAGGCGGTGCAGTTCTGGACCCAGACCAAGACCGTCACCGCGCGCTGGTTCGCGCCGGAATCCGAGGACGGCGCGATCAACACCACGATTTCGCTGAAATAATGCAGCGCGGCCACGAGGGAGAACCACGATGACACAGCAAAGCCACGCCGAAATCGCCTTCATCGGCCTCGGCAACATGGGGCTGCCGATGGCGCTGAATCTGCTCAAGGCCGGTTTTTCGGTCAGCGGCCACGACCTGGTGCCGGCAGCGGTGGAAAAACTGCTGGCGGCCGGCGGCCGCACCAGCGCCGACGCGATGAGCGCGGTGGCCGGCGCCAGCGTCGTCATCACGATGCTGCCGGCCAGCCGCCACGTCGAAGGGCTGTACCTCGGCGACAAGGGCATCCTGGCGCATGCCCGCGCCGACGCGCTGCTGATCGACTGCTCGACCATCGCCCCGGACAGCGCCCGCAAGGTGGCGGCAGCCGCCGCCGAACGTGGCTTCGAGATGCTGGACGCGCCGGTCTCCGGCGGCACCAACGGCGCCGCCGCCGGCACGCTAACCTTCATGGTCGGCGGCAGCGACGCCAGCTTCGCCCGCGCCAGACCGTATCTGGAAAAAATGGGCAAGGCGATCTTCCACGCCGGCGGCTCCGGCGCCGGCCAGACCGTCAAAGTGTGCAACAACATGCTGCTCGGCATCCAGATGATCGGCACCTGCGAAGCGATCCGGCTCGGCATCGCCAACGGCATGGACCCGAAGGTGCTGTCGGAAGTGATGGGCAAGAGCTCCGGCCGCAACTGGACGCTGGAGGTCTACAACCCCTGTCCCGGCGTGATGGACACCGCACCGGCCAGCCGCGACTACCAGGGCGGCTTCGGAGTGGACCTGATGCTGAAAGATCTCGGCCTGGCGGTCGAGAATGCCCACGCCACCGGCACCACGGTGGCACTGGGCGAACTGGCCCGCGCGCTGTACCAGAAGCACAGCGAAGCGGGCGCCGGCGCGCTGGATTTCTCCAGCATCTTCCGCGCGCCGGAGGCGTAACCCCGTCGTCTCCTCCCTGCCGGCGGCCGCATCCACGGCTTGCCGACCCGCCGCCGCGCCGCCACGAACGGCGCGGCGGCGGATTTTTTTCGTCCGCCCCATACCGTTCCGGCCAGCGCGAAGCGCGATAATCTCCTGCCGCGCCCCCCGTCCGGGCCAGCGCGCATCGTTGCCGCCAACCGGGAGAACCGCCATGTACCTGCCCGCCCATTTCGACGAATCGCGCACCGAGGTGCTGCACCAGCTGATCGCCCGCCATCCGTTCGGCATGCTGGTCACCCACGGCACCAACGGCCTGGACGCCAACCACATCCCGTTCGAACTCGATGCCGGGCGCGGTGCCCACGGCGTGCTGAGCGCCCACGTGGCGCGCGCCAATCCGCTCTGGCGCGAGGTCGCCGACGGCGACGAGGTGCTGGTGGTGTTCCGCGCCGCCGATGCCTATATCTCGCCGAACTGGTATCCATCCAAGCACGAATTCCACCGGCAGGTACCGACCTGGAACTACATGGTGGTACACGCACACGGACGCATAGTCATCCGCGACGACGAACGCTTCGTGCGCGGCATGGTGGCGCGCCTGACCCGCACCCACGAAGCCAGCCAGCCGGTGCCGTGGAAGATGGGCGACAGCCCGGCCGACTACATCGACGAACAGCTGAAGCACATCGTCGGCCTGGAAATCGACATCACCCGGCTAGAGCGTTTTTGATTTAGTAATTAACATATCCACAAGAGGCGAAGTAGTTGGCGCATTCGGATGGGGAGAACAGATCGAGGATCATGCCGATCTCTGTCCAGAGGGAATCTACGGTCCGCTTAG
>Ga0222421_100211_pt1 | contig 35846 bp, 30 predicted proteins | sample 3A1ome_2_FD_182473 | JGI IMG/M metagenome (GOLD analysis project Ga0222421, IMG submission 182473) | Enriched microbial communities from leaf-cutter ant dump, University of Wisconsin, Madison, United States - 3A150A (version 2) | ecosystem: Environmental > Terrestrial > Nest > Insects nest > Nest... | reverse complement strand
CAGCGGTCGCGGATGCCCACGAACCGGCTCGCGGCGGTATAGCGGCCGCTCAGCCAGCCCGAGTCGAGGGGCACTTTCGCGATCAGGCCGACTCCCCGGGCGGCCGCATCGGCGAACGCGGTGCGTGTCTCCTGATGAAAGACGTTGAACAGCACCTCGGCCGCGCCGCTGCGGGTCGTCCGGGCCAGCGTCCGCAACTCCGCGCTGGCGTCGAGCGAAGCGCCGAAGGTCCGGATCTTGCCCTCGTGGCGCAGCGTCTCGAGCTCCGCGTAAAGCTCCGGGGCGCGCGCGCCGTCGAAGTGGTCCGCCGGCGGGTTGTGCAGGAGCAGCACGTCGACGTAGTCCGTGCGCAGCCGGCGCAGGCTGTCCTCGAGCGTCGGCCGCAGCGCGGCGGGGGAAAAATCCTTCGTGTGCGCGCCGGTGTGGCCGAACTTCGTGCAGAGCACGGCTTCGCCGCGCCGGCCCTGCAGCGCTTCGCCGAGCAGGCGTTCGCTCGCGCCGTCGCTGTAACCGGGCGCGGTGTCGAAGAAGGTGCAGCCGGCGTCCAGCGCGGCGAGGACGAGCTGCACGGAGGCGCGTTCGTCGGCGCCGCCCCAGAGCGGGTTGGCGAGCTGCCAGGCACCGAAACCGATGGCGCTGACCTGCAGGCCGGTCTGGCCGAGAGGACGATATTCCAAGAGGGGAGGGCGGCGGAAAGGCGGGAAACGCCATCGCGCCGCGCCGGCAACGTTATCCGTTTCGATCGCGGCGCAACTTCGCGCCGTCCGCGCGGGCGGACCGCGCCGTCGTCAGGGCGGCGGCACCGGCCCGTGGTGCGCGGCGTGCGCGGCGTAGGCGGCGGTGTCGGCGAGCATCGCGTCGATCGTGGCGGCGAGCGGCTCGATCCGCACGAGGCCGGAGAAGACCGCCTTGTCGCCGATCGCGTCCTCGAGGATGAAGCTCGGCCGCTGCGAGATTTGGTGCGCAAAGAAATCCTTCGTGCTCGCCTCGACGCGCGCCCGCACCTCGTCCGACGCGGCCCGCGCGCGCAGCTGCTCCGCGTCGAGTCCGCCGGCCTTCGCCGCGATCGCGACGGCGGTGGCGAGATCGCCGATCGTGCGGCCTTCGCGCACGCCGGCCTGCGCGAGGGCGAGCCGCACCTCGTCGCCGGTGACGCCGAAGTCCTTCGCCGCTTCCGCGACGAGATTCGGCGCCTCGTAATGCCCCTGGCGCCCGGCCTCGAACCAGCCGGAGTCGAGCATGTAGGGCGAGCGCATCACCGTGCCGCCGCTGCGGCGGTAGAACCAGTCGCATTGCGCACGCGAGACGGGGAAATCGCCCGGATTCATCAACGCGATCCGCCATTGGAAGTCCGCGCGGCCCGCGTAGCGCGTCTTCAACTCCGCCCAGACCGGCTCGACCCAGTGGCACCACGAGGAGAGCACTTCGAGGTAGTAGGTGACTTTCATGCCGCCAGCCGAGTGCGGCCCGGCGCGCGCGTCAACGCGCCAGATGCGTCCCGCTTGCACAGTGGCCGGTGAGTTCGCACCGCACAGCGGCGCGGCGCCGTCGACGACGGTATCGCGAAATCCAGGACGCGTTTCGGCGCCGGGCGGCGCGGGGATGGCCCGGCGTGCGGCGGGCGCCGCCGGTTCAGGCCGAAGGCGCGATCGCCTCGCCGAGCCGGTCGCCCATGCGCGCGTAGGTTTCCACGTGCTCCGCGCTCTGCGCCACGATGTCGGCGTCGAACCGGATGCGCCCGCGCTGGAAGAGCGTGATCACGCACGAGCCGCCGAAGGCGAAGAGACCCTTCTCCTCGCCCTTGGCGACCGCCCGGCCGGGCAGGAAGCTCTGGCGGATGCTGCCGACGTTGGTCGCGCCGACCTCGATCACCGCCACGCGCCCGAAGCCCGGCGCGTCGACGACCGTGATCACGCGTTTGTTTTCGACGAGATAGCGCAGGCTGCGGCGCAGCGCGACCGGGCTCACCGAGTAGAGCCAGCCGTTGATCAGCCGCGGCGTGTCGGGCGTGCCGGCGACGGGGAAATGGAAACGGTGATAATCCACCGGGCACAGCCGCGAGATCAGCATCGCGCCGCCGGCGAACAGGTTCGTCAGCGGTCGCTCCGCCTCCGGCCGGCCCGCCTCGCCGAGCAGTTCCGCGAGCGTGAACTTCATTCCCTTCACGTAGAAGCCGTCGGCCGCATCCACGTCGGGAAACGCGAGGTGCCGGCCGTCGGCGGGGAACACCGCCACGTCGTCGCCCGGGGCGATCGGCCGCGCGGCGGGCTTCAGCGCGCGATAGAAGAATTCGTTGAAGGTGCGGTAGTCGAACGGCGACTTGGTGAACTCCTCGACGTTGACGTCGTAGGCCACGATGAACGGCAGCACGCGCTGCGCGCTCGCGCGGTGGTTCATCTTCCGGCCGTAATACAGCGAGAAGACCCGCCGGCGCGCGAGCAGCCACACGAAGGAGCGGCCGACCGGGTTCTCATAGGCGAAGCGGAGCCACTTCTCGCCGTAAACCTTCTCGGTCTCGATCCGGCGGTGATAACGATGATGGAAACGGATCGGCTCGGGCGTCATGGAAACGCGAACCAAGCAGCCGCGGCGGCGAAGCTCAATGACCTTCTCGCGGCGCGGCGCCGGCGGGCGGCACGGCGGCGCGCGCCGCCTCCTCGTCCTTCCGTTTCCGGCGTTCGCGCAGCGCCTCGTAGACCGGCGCGTCCTTCAGCGCTTCGGCGACGCCGTAGGCGGCGAGGCAGCTCGCGAGCAGCGGCAGCATGAAGCCGTATTCGCCGGTCAACTCCACCATCAGCACGATGCCGGTGAGCGGCGCGCGGACGATCGCCGTCAGCAGCGCGCCCATCCCGATCACGGCGAACACCTGCGGCACGGGAGCCCACGCGGGCACGACCGCGTGCGCCACGTGGCCCATCATGAGCCCGCCGAGCGCGCCCATCACGAGCAGCGGGGCGAAGATGCCGCCGGCCGCCCCGACACTGTAGCTGGTCATCGTCAGAAGGAAACGCACGGCGAGAAACACCGGAAGCAGCCCCAGTGCGAAATTCCCCGTCAGCGCCCGCTCGGCCAGCACGCCGCCCGAGCCGGCCGAGCCGGGAATCAGCCAGCTCGCGAGGCCCACGAGCACCCCGACCATCGCCCCCAGGGCAAAGGGCGGCCAGCGGCGCAGCCGGTCGGCGAGGTCCATGCTCTTGAGCAGGGTCCGGTTGAAGAGCACGCCGCCGAGACCGCAGGCGGCGCCGAGCAGCAGGGCGACGGGCAGCGTGGACAGGCCGGGCGGCGCGAGGTCGCGCACGCTGAAGACCGGCACGTCGCCCGTGAGCACGCGCGCGACGACGTCCGCCGACACCGAGGCGAGAAACGCCGCCACGAAACCGAACGAGGTGAAGTTGCCCTGCAGTTCCTCCAACACGAAGACGAGCCCGGCCAGCGGGGCGTTGAACGCGGCCGCGAGCCCCGCGCCGGCACCGGCGCTGATGAGCGCCTTGCGCTCGCCCTCGCCGGGCTGCACCCGGAACCAGCGCGACACCATCAGGCCCGTGGCTCCGCCCATCTGGATCGTCGGTCCCTCGCGGCCGAGCGCGAGGCCGCCGCCGATGCCGAGCACGCCGGAGAGGAATTTGACCGGCAGGACGCGTTTCCACCGCAGCTCGCGTTCCCCGAGCACAACCGCCTTCAGGTCCGGGATGCCGCTGCCCGAGGCTTCCGGGCAGAAACGCCGCACGAGCCAGACGGCGAGTCCGCCGCCGAGCGCGCCGACGCCCAGCGCCACCGCGAGCGCGACCGGTCGCGACAGACCGGTCTGCCAGGCGATGCGCTGGTGCTCGGCGAACTGCAGCGCGGCGCGGAAGGCCGATGCGATCAAGCCGGCGACGAGACCGACGATCAGGGCCTTGAACAGGATGTGCCGGCGCTTGACCTCGGTCGTGCCGAGGCCGAATCCGGTGGAGGAGGTGGCACGCATCGTCTCATTGGGCCCGGAACGGCGTCCGGCGACAAGACTGCGGTTGGGCGCGCGGGCGAGGCGGATTTCGCCACCGGATGGCCGGACGGCGGAGGCGGGCGGGCGGTTCGTTGCGGGCGTCACTTGCGGTCCCGCGCATCCGCGCTCAGGTATGGTCCTTCATGGACAACTTCACCTTTCAGAATCCCACGCGCATTCACTTCGGCCGCGGCCAGATCGCGAAACTCGACGGCGAACTCCCCGCCGCCGCGCGCGTGCTGCTCCTCGCCGGCGGCGGCAGCATCAAGCAAAACGGCGTCTATGCACAAGTGAAGGCCGCGCTCGGCGCGCGCCCGACCTTCGAGTTCTTCGGCGTCGAGGCGAATCCCGACTACGACACGCTGATGCGCGCGGTCGAGCTGGCGCGGCGCGAGCGGATCGACTGGATCCTCGCGGTCGGCGGCGGCTCCGTGCTCGACGGCGCCAAGTTCGTCGCGGCCGCGGTGCCGTATGCCGGCGGCGATCCGTGGCAGAGCCTCGTCACCCAGGGCGCGGCGCTCACGGCCGCGCTGCCGATCGGCACGGTGCTGACGCTGCCCGCCACCGGCTCCGAGGCCAACGGCGCCGCGGTGATCTCGCGGCGCGCGATCGGGCAGAAGCTGGCGTTCATCAGCCCGGTCGTCTTTCCGAAGTTTTCCATCCTCGACCCGGAGACGACGTTCTCGCTGCCCGCCCGCCAGGTCGCCAACGGCATCGGCGACGCGTTCTGCCACGTGCTCGAGCAATACCTCACGTATCCGGCCGACGCCGCGGTGCAGGACCGCTTCGCGGAGTCCGTCCTGCGCGTGCTGATCGACGAGGGTCCGAAGACGCTCGCGCATCCGAGCGACTACGCCGCCCGCGCGAACCTCGTCTGGGCCGCCACCTGCGCGCTCAACGGCTTCATCGGCGTCGGCGTCCCGCAGGACTGGGCCACGCACGTGATCGGGCACGAGCTGACCGCCCTGCACGGGATCGACCACGCCCGCACGCTCGCGGTCGTATTGCCGAATCTGATGCACGTGCAGCGCGCGACGAAGCGCGCCAAGCTGATCCAGTATGCCGAGCGCGTCTGGGACCTGCACGGCGGCGGCGACGACGCCCGCATCGACGCGGCCATCGCCAGGACGCGCGCGTTCTACGAGTCGATCGGCATCCCGACGCGCCTCTCCGACTATCAGGTGCCGGCCGCGACCGCGGCGGTCGTCGCGCAGCGCCTCGCCTCCCGCGGCGTCACGGCGATCGGCGAGCGCGGCGACCTCACGCCGGCGAAGGTCGAGGAGATCCTGCGGCTCGCCGTCTGAGCGCCGCGCGCGATCGGGACCGCAAAAAGAAAGGCCGCGACCTTCGTCGCGGCCTTTTTCGTGGACATCCGGCGCCGGCGTGACGCCGCCGCGAAGGCGGTCATTTCATCACGAGCTGATCGTCCTTCACCGTGAATTTTACTTCGCTGCCTTCGGCGACGTCGCCGGCGATGAGGCCGCGGGCGAGCTTCGTCTCGAGGTTGCGCTGGAGGAAACGTTTCAGCGGACGCGCGCCGAAGACCGGATCGTAGCCCTTCTCGGCCGTCCATTCCTTGGCCTTCTTGTCGAGCGTCACGGTCACGCGACGGTCGGCGAGGCGGCGGTTCAGGTCGGCGAGGAGCAGGTCGACGATCGTGGCGATTTCCTCGAGCGTGAGCGGCTTGAAGAGGATCGTCTCGTCGATGCGGTTGAGAAATTCCGGGCGGAACGCCTTGCGCAGCTCGGCCATGACGCTTTCGCGCACGCCCTCGGGGATCGTGTCGCCGGTCACGCCTTCGAGCAGGAAGCGCGAGCCGAGGTTCGAGGTCATGATGATGACGGTGTTCTTGAAATCGACCGTGCGGCCCTGGCTGTCGGTGATGCGGCCGTCGTCGAGCACCTGCAGCAGGACGTTGAAGACATCCGGGTGCGCCTTCTCGATCTCGTCGAAAAGGATCACGGCGTAGGGCTTCCGCCGCACGGCCTCCGTCAGCTGGCCGCCCTCGTCGTAGCCGACGTAGCCCGGAGGCGCGCCGATCATGCGCGCGACGCTGTGCTTCTCCATGTATTCGGACATGTCGATGCGGACCATCGCCGCCTCAGTGTCGAAGAGCGTCTCCGCGAGGGTCTTCGCCAGCTCGGTCTTGCCGACGCCGGTCGGGCCGAGAAACAGGAAACTGCCCACGGGCCGGCGCGGATCCTTGATGCCGCTGCGGGCGCGCAGGATCGCCTCGGTCACGAGCGCGACCGCCTCGTCCTGGCCGACGACGCGCCGGTGCAGCACGTCCTCGAGCCGGAGCAGTTTCTCCTTCTCGCCCTCGACGAGGCGGGTGACGGGCACGCCGCTCCACTTGGAGACGACCTCGGCGATCTCCTCCTCGGACACCTCCTCCTTGAAAAGCGTCGGGGCGTTGCCGGACTTCTCGAGCTTCTTCAGCTCGGCCTCCAGCTGCGGGATCCGGCCGTGGCGCAGCTCGGCGACCTTGTTCAGGTCGTAGGCGCGCTCGGCCTTTTCCATCTCGAGCCGCGCGGCCTCGAGCGATTCGCGCAGCTTGCGCGTCTTCCCAACGGACGCCTTTTCCTTCTCCCAATGGAGCTTGATGCCGCCGGCCTTTTCGCGCGCCTCGGCGAGCTCCTGGCGCAGCGACACGAGCCGGCGGGCGCTGGCCTCGTCCTTTTCCTTGGCGAGCGCCGTCTCCTCGATCTCGAGCCGGAGGACCTTGCGCGTGAGCTCGTCGAGCTCCTGCGGCATCGAGTCCATCTCGGTGCGGATCATGGCGCACGCCTCGTCCATCAGGTCGATGGCCTTGTCGGGCAGGAAACGGTCGGTGATGTAGCGGTTCGAGAGCGTGACGGCGGCGACGAGCGCGTTGTCCTGGATGCGGACGCCGTGGTGGAGTTCGAAGCGCTCCTTGAGGCCGCGGAGGATGGACAACGCGTCCTCGACGCCCGGCTGGTCGACGACGACGGGCTGGAAGCGCCGCTCGAGCGCGGCGTCCTTCTCGATGTGCCGGCGGTATTCGTCGAGCGTGGTGGCGCCGATGCAGTGCAACTCGCCGCGCGCGAGCATCGGCTTGAGGAGATTGCCGGCGTCCATCGCGCCCTCGGTCTTGCCGGCGCCGACGATCAGGTGGAGCTCGTCGATGAAGAGGACGATGCGCCCGTCGCTCTGCTTGACCTCGGCGAGGACGGCCTTCAGCCGCTCCTCGAATTCGCCGCGGTATTTCGCGCCGGCGACGAGCGCGCCCATGTCGAGCGCGAAGATGGTCTTGTCCTTCAGGCCCTCGGGCACGTCGCCGCGCAGGATGCGCTGGGCGAGGCCCTCGACGATCGCGGTCTTGCCGACGCCCGGCTCGCCGATGAGGACGGGGTTGTTCTTTGTCTTGCGGGAAAGGATACGGATGGTCCGGCGGATCTCCTCGTCGCGGCCGATGACGGGGTCCATCTTCCCCTTGCGCGCCTGCGCGACGAGATCGACGCCGTATTTCTCCAGCGCCTGGTAGGTGGCCTCGGGATTGTCGGTCGTCACGCGCTGCGAGCCGCGGACCTCCTGGAGCGCCTTCAGCACCTTCGCGCGGTCGAGCCCGAAGCTCTTGAAGAGCTTCTTCAGCGCGTCGGGCCGGCCGACCTCGATCAGGCCGAGGAAGAGGTGCTCGACCGAGACATACTCGTCCTTGAGCGACTTCGCCTCCGCCTCGGCGCGGGTGAGGACGTCGTTGACGGACTGGGTGACGTAGACCTTCGAGGTGTCGACGCTGCCGGTGACCTGGGGCAGGCGCTCGAGTTCGCGGTCGACGGCGAGCTGCAGCGCGCTGGTGGTGAGGCCGAGCTTGTCGACGAGCCCCGGCACGATGCCGTTTTCCTGGCCGAGCAGCGCGGAGAGCAGATGCCACGTGTCCACTTCGTTGTGGTTGAGCCGCCGGGCGACGGCCTGCGCGTCCGTCACGGCCTGACGGGACATTTGGGTGAGTTGGGCGAAATCCATGATGCGGCAGTTTCGCACACGCCGCGCCATTTCGCCACGCGCAGGCGCCCCCGGGACGCGGGGCCGGAGGCCGGGCGCAGGCGTGTCAATGTGGAGCGCCGGCCGGCACAGCGGAGCGCCATTTTGGCGGGTGGGGAGCGCGGCCCGCGGAACGATCCTCGACGCTGCGCCGCGGGGCGTTTAGCACACGGGCATCATGCGTGGCGTCGGCTCCGGATTCTCGCTGGTGAAAAACGTTCTCCTGCTCGCGGCTTGTCTGGGCGCCGCCGGGGCTGCTGTCCGGGCGGAGACGGCCGCGATGACCGGCGAAAGCGTGTATGTGCATCTCTCCGACCGCGCGGATGCCACGGTCGTGGGCGCGTTCGAGGAGTGGGCGGGCGGGGAGGCGGAGGCGCTTTATTTTCCGATCTTCGGCCGGGCGGGCGATGCGCCGCTGCGTGTGCTCGACGAATCCGGGCTCGAGGTCGACCTCAACGGCAAACGCGTGGAAACGCTCGCGCCCTGCGCCCCGCCGGACGGCTTCAAGAACGTCGCGGCCGGCCGGCGGGTGTTTTGGTTCAAGGCCGACGTGGCCGAGACGCTGGCCGACGAGAAGCCGGCGACGGTCCTGCAGGTGCGCGTGCGCTATACGCAGGCGCTGATCGCCGGCCGTTTCTATTATCTGCCCGTGCTGCCGCGCCAGCCGGGCGAACTCATGGGCGAGCGTCCCTGGGCCTGGCAGCTCCATGCCCGGTCGGATGTCAAGGTGCCGAAGGTGCTCGGCACGACCGTGGAGCGCGAACAGCTGCGCGACACCGTGATCGTCTATCTCCGCCACGCCGAGGTCGTGGAGATCGCACGATGAAGGCGGCGCGGCGCCGTCTGATGGTCTGCGCCCTGGCGATGACGCTGGGTGCGGCGGACTGGCCGGCCGTTGCGGAAGAAGCGCCTGGCGCGTCCGTGGCGGGCATCCCGGACGCTGACGTCGTGGTGGGCGTGATCCCGCATCCGTTGTCGCCGAGAAAAGTGCGCCGGGATGTGTGGGCGTGTCTGCCGAAGGAACCGGCGATTCCGGAATTCCGGGGGCTCTCGACTCTCGGCTGGCGCGAACGCTACGAGATGCTGGGCGCGGCGCTGGTGGCCAAGGCCCGGGCGCAAAACCTGGAGGCGGATGCGTTGCAGCGTGCGCTCGCGTTCATTCTGACGCGGGAGACGGTCGCGCTCGCGCCTGTGGCGGCCTTTCGGGCGCGCATCGGCCGGCGCGATGTCTGGATCGTGCATTTGCAATGGGAGCTGACGAGCAGGGCGCTCGTGAAAAAAACGAAGGAAGGGCCGGCGCTGGACGACCGCTCGATTTGGAGTCTGGGGCACATCTGCACCTATGCCATCGCTCTTGAGGGCGACGAAGTGCTCGCCTACCAAACCTGCATGTGACGCGCCGCGCCACGGCCCGGACGATGGCCTCACCGCGCCGGCCCTGCGCCGGGGCAGATTCGGTTCGTAAGGGGAAAACGGCCAGATGACCTCATCTCGCCTCCCGCTCGCGCGCGCGAAACCGGGGCGGGGCGCCGGTGGCGTCTTCCGTCAACGTGCGGCGCGGGCGGCGGCGCGCTCGGCGCGGAGCGCGCGGCGGACGAGCCAGCGCTGGGGTTTGTTGACGATGTAGCCGGTGCAGCCGCGCGCGCCGCAGCGGCACGGATGACGTTTCCACTCCTTGAAACCGAAACCGTAGTCGAAGGTGAGCTCCTCGCCGGCGGCGATGTCGCGGCGGGCGATGATCCAGATGTGGCCGCGGATGTTTTCGGCGCGGCAGTTGGGCGCGCAGGAGTGGTTGAGCAGCCGCGCGAGATTGCGGCGCGTGCGGCCGTCGAGATCGTGCCGGCGGTTGAGATCGAAGATGTAGACGCAGCCGTCGCCGCCGCGGCGCTGGCGCTCGAGGCGCAGCCGCTCGCGCCGGCGCGATTCGGCCTTCGTGATGCGTTCGCCGGTGTATTCGACGATCCGGGTGCCGTCGGGGATCGCGACACGCGCGTAGACGCCGCGACCGTGGATCGCGGAATCGGCGGCGCGCACCCAGGCGGACGCGGAGGACGGCGGAGATTTTTTCACAGGAAGGCGGAGGTCGGGGACCGGCGGAGATACGGACCGGCGCGCGTGGAAACAAATCAAAACCGGCCGCGCCCGCACCCGCGCACGGCGGCGGCGCGAAAGGGTCTTGTGTTTCGCGGCGCGAGGCGGAGGGTGGGGGCGACTCGTAAGAGCGTTGGACCACAGTGGCTGGTGTTTCTCAGGTGAGCCTGGAGTTCATGTGACGATCCGAAACCCGATTTCCGGGAACAGACTGCCGAAGACGAAGCTGCGAATCTCATCCGCATGAATCCCAAACTCTATGTCGGCAATCTCTCGTTTCGGACTTCGGAAGACGCCCTGCGCGAGACCTTCGGCGTGTTCGGGCAGGTGACCGACGTGCATCTCCCGAGCGATCGCGAGACGGGCCGTCCGCGCGGGTTCGCGTTCGTCACGTTTTCGACCGCGGCCGAGGCCCAGGTCGCGTGCGAGAAGCTGAACGGCACCGAGCTCGACGGCCGCGCGCTGACGATCAACGAGGCGCGCGAGGCGGGCGGCACGACGTCGATCAGCGCCACCGGCCGCGTCTACAGCAGCCCGAACCGCCGACCCGGCGCGTTCCAGGCCCGCGGCAAGAAACGGCGCTGAGCGCGCGCCGCGCTCAGACCGGGTGCGGCAGCAGGAAGATCAGCGCGGCGAGCACGTGGCAGAGACTGCCGCCGAGCACGAAGGTATGATGCACGGCGAGCCGGCCGCGTGAGGTCCGCGCCATCGCGAACGCGAGCCCGATGCTGTAGCAGAGCGCACCGGCGAGCAGCAGCCAGAGACCCGCGGGCGGGATCGCCTCCGCGAGCGGCTTGATCGCGGCGAAGATCAGCCAGCCGACGAAGAGCGCCGCGAGCGTCGTGGCCGGCCGGGCGCGTTCGCCGAAGACGACGAGGAAGACCGCGCCGGCGCCGCAGAGGCCCCAGACCACGCCGAAGAGCGACCAGCCCCACGGGCCGCGCAGGCTCGTGAGCAGAAAAGGCGTGTAGGTGCCGGCGAGCAGGATGACGACGGCGGCCTGGCGCAGCCGGGAAAACATCCGCCGGCCGCGGTCGGAGCGCGCCGCGTGATGCAGCGTGGAGCACGTGCACAGCACGAGCAGCGTCAGGCCGAAGACGGTGAAACTCACCACGTGCCAGGCGTCGCCGCGCAGGCTGGAAAAGACGATGAGCAGCGTCAGCGCCGCGATGCTCACGCCGAGACCCGCGCCGTGCGTGATCCAGCCGAGGATGTTTTCCGCCGTGGTCGTGGGCGCGGCGGACGCAGGATCGTCGCGGCCCGGCAGGCCGGCGGCGGCGTCCGTCCGGGCGGCGGCGCGGCGGTGCGCGACGGCGTCGTGCGTCAGGCGGTCGATCCAGCGGATCAACGCGCGCGGCCGCGGACTGGCGAATTTCTCGGGCGTGGACGCCTCGCCGTCGGCGTAGACGGTCTGCGGGATGACGCAGGTGCCGAAGACCCAGTCGGCGACGGGCAGGCCGAAGAAGCCGGAGATGGATTCGTTGCAGTCGATGACGGCGTGGTGGCGCAGGTGGAAGCCGTAGATCGGCCGCCAGAACGCGCCCCAGACGCGGTGCGTGAGCAACGGTTCCCAGCGCTCGAGCGACCAGTGGTTGATGGCGTGCAGCACCTCGTAGAGCGTGATCGAGGAGGCGAGCGCGGCGTATCCGGAGACGAACCACGGGAAGGCCGGCAGCAGCAGGTGGAGCAGCGCGAGCAGCGGCGTGATGACCAGCGCGAAGATGCCGAGCGCATACCACGGGAAGAACGACGCCTCGCCCTGCTCGGGCTCGACGATCGGGAATTTGTTCTCGATGAAAAGAATCCCGCGGCCGTCGCGGGCGGCCCGGCGCGCGATCCGGGTCAGCGCGTGATGCAGCGTGTGCTGCTTGTAGAGCCGGCTCAGCCACGGCACGGGCGCGCGGTGCAGCAGGTAACGGTGAAAGAAATACTCGATGAAGGCGTTGAAGAGGCTGATCGCGAGGAAGGCGGCGAGTGCATGGCCGGCGCCGGCGATCCACTGCGCGTCCCAGACGCCGGGAGCGAGCAGGCGCAGCGCGCCGAGCAGCAGTGCGAGCGTGGTCAGGACCGTGAAGGCGAACAACGGCAGCGAGAACCTCTCGTGGGCGTGATCGTGGGAGGCGGAGGAATCGGCGGAGGACATCGGGCGTGGAGGAAGGGATCTCCCGAGGTGGTCTCCGGACGCGCGCTGCACGTGAGCAGAGGGCGGCGCCGGGTTGGAATCGGGAAGGGCTGAGCCCCGGCCGGTGTGTGGGGCCGAGGAACGGGTCATCCTGCGCTCCGATGGTCCGCCGGACCACCTCTATCGCCTCCGGCGGCGACGGTCGCGGGCAAGCGATTCGCGGGGCACGCGCTTGCGCGGTTAATAATCGCGGTTCGCCGCGGTCTGGTTCGCCGCGGGCCATGGGAAAAAGAAGGGCGTCTCGGTCCGGCCGGCCCGCGCCGGAGCGTCGGCGCCTCGGGTTCCGTCGCGCGATCCGGCGCAGCGTCGCCGGGCTGCGGATGCAAAAAAAACGCGCGCCGGAGACGGCGCGCGTGGATTCCTGCCCGGGAAATCGCGGACGCTGGCTCAGTCGAGCTTCACGCCGTGCATGTCGCCCGTGGCGAGGAACTGCTGGTGAAACGCGAACGCCTTGTCGAACGTCTGCGGCGTCTGGCCCTGGCGGGACAGCGCGACGTAGCGGCGCAGCGGCTCGCGGAAATCCGGATGCGCGCAGTTTTCGGCGATGAGCCGGGCGCGCTCGTGCGGGGATTTGCCGCGGAGGTCGGCGATGCCCTGATCGGTGATGACGACCTGCACCGAGTGCTCGCTGTGATCGGTGTGGCTCACGAGCGGGACGATGGTCGAGATCTTGCCGCCCTTCTGGACCGAGGGGCAGACGAAGATCGAGATGAAGGCGTTGCGGGTGAAATCACCGGAGCCGCCGATGCCGTTCATGATGCTCGAACCCAGCACGTGGGTGCTGTTGATGTTGCCGAAGATGTCGGCCTCGATGGCGGCGTTGATGGAGATGATGCCGAGGCGGCGGACGACCTCGGGGTTGTTGGAGATCTCCTGCGGCCGCAGGACGATGCGGGAGCGGTAGAAATCGAGGTTCGCGTAGAACTCGTCGCGCATCGCCGCGCTCACGGTGATGGCGGTGGTGCTGGCGAAGGTGAGCTTGCCCGTCTTCATCAGCTGGAAGACGGCATCCTGCAGCACCTCGGAATACATCTCGAAGGGCGGGATGTCGGGGTTCTCGCCCATGGCGGCGAGGACGGCGTTGGCGATGTTGCCCACGCCGGACTGGATGGGCAGGAAGGGCGCGGGGATGGTGCCGCGGCGGCGCTCGCCGGCGAGGAAGGCGGCGACATTCTGGCCGATGCGCTGGGTGGCGTCGCTGGGCTCGTCGAAGGCGCCGGACTCGTCGGGCAGATCGGTCTCGACGATGCCGGCGATCTTGGACGGGTCGACCTTGACGATGGTGGAGCCGATGCGGTCGCGGACGGAGTAGACCGGGATGGCGCGGCGGTGCGGCGGATCGAGCGGCTCGTAGATGTCGTGGAAGCCGCGGAGCTTGGGCGACTGGGCGCGGTTGAGCTCGATGATGATCTTCTCGGCGACGTGGCAGTAGGTCGGCGAGGCGCCGACGGACGTCGTGAGCACGATCTCGCCGTTGGCGGAGACCTCGCAGGCCTCGACGACCGCGAACTTCACCTTGCCGAGAAAGCCGTAGCGCACGGTCTGCGGCAGCTGCGAGAGGTGCATGTCGAAGAACTGCACGTCGCCGGCGTTGATCTTCTTGCGCAGGTCGCCGTTGGATTGATACGGCGTGCGGAACTGCACGGCGTCGGCGCGGGCGAGCTCGCCGTCGAGCGACGGGCCGGTGGAGGCGCCCGTCATCACTCCGATCTTGAAGGGCCGGCCGGCGGCGTGCTCGGCGCGGGCGCGGGCGGCGATGGCCTTGGGCACGACCTTGGCGGCGCCGGCCGGAGTGAAACCGCTGAAGCCGATGATGTCCCCATGGCTGACCATGGCGGCGGCTTCTTCAGGAGTGATACGGGCAAAGGGCATGGCGCCAGTGTAGGGAAAGAAGCGCGGATCGACGACGCAGACATTGCCGACCCAGTTGCATATTTTGTCACCTCCAAAAGGCCGTGACTTGCCCCGGCAGGAGATGCGCATAGCCTCCGGCACTCCTTTCCCTCCATGAAAAAACTCCTTTACGTCGCCGGCGCGGTCGCGGCCCTGCTCCTCGTCGCCTATGTCGGGCTCGCGTTTTTCCTCGGCTCGATCGTGAAGGCCGGCGTCAACAACTTCGGGCCGAAGATCACCGGCACGAAGGTCGAGCTGGCGGGCGCGCGGATCTCGCCGCTCGGCGGCAGCGGCACGCTCACGGGCTTCGCCGTCGGCAACCCGCCGGGCTGGAGCGACGCCAACGCCCTCGCGTTCGGCGAGGTCCGCGTGAAGGTCCGCCCGATGTCCGTCTTCGGCGACCACATCGTGATCGACGAGATCTTCATCGACCAGCCGGAGTTTCGCTACGAGACGAAGATCGTGAGCAGCAACATCGGCGACCTGCTCAACGCCATCCAGGCGGCCACCGGCAGCAAGGAGGCCGAGGCGAAGGCGAAGGACGGCCAGCCGCTGAAGTTCGAGGTAAAACATTTCCGCCTGCAGAACGGCAAGGTGCGGATCGGCGTCGGCCCCGCCGCGCTGCCGCTGCCGATGCCTCCGATCGAACTCAAGGACCTCGGCACGAAGGAGGGCGGCATCACCTCGAACCAGCTGGCGTTTGCGATCATGCGCAGCGTGACGACGAGCGTGATCGGGGCGACGACCCAGGCCGCCGGCAAGCTCGGCGGCACGATGGGCGCGGCCGCCGGCGACGCCGCGAAGAAGGCCGGCGAAGGTCTGAAGAAACTCTTTGGCGGCGGAAAATGACTGAGTCCGGCCGCGTGGCGGTCCTTCGACCGAAACTCGGGCTGCACGCCGGCGCGGTCTGGAAGATCGGGGAGATCATCGGCCGGTGGAGACGATGCGGACGGTCTCCGTCGGCGACACTCGGCGCTTGCCTCGGCAATTCCGGAACCGGCAAGCTGCGCGCCGGCGCCCCTCCCGCCCGGGTGGTGGAATGGCAGACACGAAGGTCTTAGAAGCCTTTGCCGCAAGGTGTGCAGGTTCGAGTCCTGTCCCGGGCACCAGCGCTTGCCGGCTGCCTGCGCGGCCAGCTCGCGCTGCAGCTTCTCCGCGGTGTCACGAGCGGCCTGATACGCATGCACGATCGCGTCGGCGGCGCGCCGGGCGGTCCGGTCGAGGGCGGCCCGGGTCTCGTCCAGCGTCCGCTGCGCCTCGAGCATCGCGGGACGCTTCGGCCGGTAACGTCCGGCGAGGGTGGCGAGGCGCGTCGCCACCTCGTCGGCCTGCTTGCGCAGTTCGACGATCTCCGGGCTGTCGGCGATCGGCTGGAGGCTGAGCAGCTGGTTCACGTCGCCTGAGCGAAGGGCGGCCGTCACCTGCGCGTGCAGCTGCGTGAGGTAGCCGGCGTCGAGGTCGCGCTGATTGGGGAAGGCGCCCGCGCCGGAGGTCTCCCGGTAAGCCTGCAAACGCTCCTCCGCACCCTTCAGGACGGCGGACTGCCGTTCGACCTCGGCGAGCAGGAACCGCCGCGACGCCTCCGCCTCGGCGTGCCGGGCGGAAACGTTCTTTGCGAAGAACGCATCGACGAGCGCCTGGGCGAGCCGGCCGGCCCGGGCCGGGTCGGGACTCTCGGCGGTGACGGCGATGAGCCGGGTGCCGCGGATCAACTGGGCGGAAACGCATTTCCGGAGCCGGTCGCGCAGTCCGTCGGCGTCGGGCTGCGTGCCGGGCGGAACGAAATACGGATCGAGGGCGAGCTGCTCGGTCGCGATCACCCGATCGAGCACGCCGGGGCCGGTGAGCGACTGCTCGACGGTCTTGAGCAATGTGGCGGAGTCGGCCGCGACCGGATCGCCGCGGCCGGCCGGACCCTCCAGCGGCGAGGGGCCGGTATTGGCGACCTCGAGCACGGCGCGGGCCGTGTAGACCGGCGTGGTCCGCACCAGATAGGCCAGCGAGGCGACGAGGCCGCGCAGCAGTGACAGAAAAATCAGGCCGGCATTCTCGTGCAAGAAATAGACCACCGTCCAGGAGTCTCAGTGCCGCCGTCCTTCGGGGCCGCCGCGGGCGGACGGATGTTGGCGATGTTGATCGGCATGGGCGTGCGGAGACGAATGGCGGGGGTGCCGCCAATCGCCCGCGCAAGCCCGAGGCGGGATGGTCCGGTTCCGGCCGACGGTCGAAAAATCCGCAGCGGGTCGGGCCGCAACGGCTTGCCTCGTGTTTTTTCGCGAGGTCCGGACCGCCTCCCGGTCCGGCGCTGCGATGGGAATCACCCGGCCCGGCGCGTCCCGCCTCCCGGCCGGACGACATTGTATCCAGTTCTACTTTACGAAGGACCGCCGGGGGCGCCGGTTGTCTGCCCGAGCCGCTCGCGCAGCACGATCTCGGGCGCGATGCGCTCGAGCGGCAGGGTCTGGTCCACGCCGCCCAGCTTGATCGCCTCGGCCGGCATGCCGAAGACGACGCAGGTCGCCGCGTTCTGTGCGATGGTGTGCGCGCCCGCGTCCCGCATTTCCTTGAGCCCGCGCGCGCCGTCGTCGCCCATGCCGGTCATGATGACGCCGATGGCGTTGCGGCCGGCGTAGCGCGCGGTCGAGCGAAACAGCACGTCGACCGACGGCCGGTGCCGGCTGACGAGCGGACCGTCGCGGATCTCGACGTAGTAGCGGGCGCCGCTGCGCTTGAGCAGCATGTGCTTGTTGCCCGGGGCGATCAGTGTGTGGCCGCGGCAGACCGTGTCGCCGTCGGCGGCCTCCGTCACGGTGACGCGGCACAGCGAGTTGAGCCGCGCGGCGAAATCGGCGGTGAACTTCTCCGGCATATGCTGCACGACGAGGATGCCGGGGGCGTCGGCCGGGAGCGCCGTGAGAAACGTCCGCAGCGCCTCGGTGCCGCCGGTCGAGGCGCCGACCGCCACGATCTTTTCCGTCGTCTGGATCATCGCCTGCGAGGTGGGCGCCTCGAGCATGGCGTCGGCGGTGAGCTTGGGCGCGACCGGCAGCGGCGCGGGCGGCGGGCGGAGTCCCTTCACTCGCGCGGTCGCCGCGGATTTCACCGCATCGCAGATCCGGATGCGCGACTCCTCGAGGAACTGGCGGGTGCCGACCTTGGGCTTCGTGATGATGTCCACCGCCCCGCGCTCGAGGGCGGCGAGGGCGGTCGCGGAACGGCCCTCGGCGAGCGTCGAGCAGATCACGACCGGCAGCGGGCACTGCACCATCAGTTTTTCCAGAAACGTGAGCCCGTCCATCCGCGGCATCTCGATGTCGAGGAGGATGACGTCCGGGATCTCGTGGCGGATGCGCTCGGCGGCGATGAACGGGTCGCCGGCGGTGGCCATGACCTCGAGGTCGGGGTCTCCGGCGAGGATGGCCGCCAGCGTCTGGCGGACGGCGGCGCTGTCGTCGACGATCAGGACGCGGATTTTTTTCATGACAGGTTCCGGGTGAGATGCCGGTGCAGCACCTCGCCGGTGGCGGTGTTGAAGAGGATCTTGCAGCCGCGGCCGCCGCCGGTGTTTTCGGCGCGGATGCCGAAGCGCGATTCGCGCAGGAGCCGGCGGGCGGCGGCGAGGTTGGCGGCCCCGACGCACGGTCCCCCGCCGACGCGGAGCACGCTGGCGCCGCCGAAGAGCTTGACCTCGACCCGCTCGGGGGCGACGCCCGCGCGGCGGAACGAGTCGATCATCGAGGGCAGGGCGTGGTTCATGTAGCGGAAGGAGCGGAGCACGGCGCCGGCGGCGGGCGGCGGGGCGGCGAGCATGGCGTGGCAGATCGCGGCGAGCCCGGTGATAGGCTCGAACATCGTGACGGCCACGCAGGAGCCCAGCACCGTCACGACGAGCTGCGGCTGCCGGGTGACGAGAAGTTCGCCGGGGCGGAGGTGGACCTGCTGCAGGGCTGGAAGGGAGGCGGCGGTCATGGCGGCTTCCGGTAGACGGCGGTGTCGACGCAGCGGACGGGGACGTCGAGCCCGGCGAGCGACTCCGAGTGGCCGACGAAGAGATACCCGCCCGGCCGCAGGTGCCGGCAGAGCCGGCCGATCACCGCCTCCTGGGTGGGCGGGTCGAAATAGATCATCACGTTGCGGAAGAAGACGACGTCGAACGCGCCCGGCACGTCGTAGGATGCATCCATGAAGTTGAGACGCTGGAAGGCGAGGTGCGCGCGCAGCTCCGGCGCGATGCGGACCACCGCGCGGTCGGGATCCCGGCTGCGCAGGAGATGGCGGCTCCGCAACGCGGCCGGGACGGGCCCGATGCGGTCCGCGGGATAGATCGCGCGGCCGGCGGTCGCGAGCACGCGGGTCGAGATGTCGGTGGCGAGGATCGAGAAGTCGAAGTCACCGCGGGTGGCGCCGAATTCGGCGAGCACCATCGCCAGCGTATACGGTTCCTCGCCCGAGGAGCAGCCGGCGCACCACAGGTTCAGCCGCCAGGATCGCTCCGTGCCGGCGGCGCCCGGTCCGCGCGCCGGGTCGAGCCGGGGCAGCACGGTCCGGGTCAGGACGTCGAAATGCCGCGGCTCGCGGAAGAAATCCGTCTTGTTGGTCGTGACGGCGTCGATGAAGTGCACCTGTTCGGCCTCCCCGGCCGCCGAGTCGAACAGGTGGGTCTGGTAATCCTCGAGCGACGGCAGCCGCAGCTCGCGGAGCCGGCGCTGCAGCCGGCTCTGCAGCATCGGCAGCTTGGCGGCCGACATCTTGATGCCGAGCCGCGTGGTGATGAACCGGCAGAAGCGCTCGAAGGTTTCCGGACGGAGATCGAGGGCGTGCGCCGAGGGATCGCTCAGGGCGTTCGTCGACATGGCCGCGGATTCGCGCGTGCGGCGCGGTTCAATACCGCTCGAAGTCGCGGTCCGCGGCATCGTCCTGCGCGCCATTCGCGACGTGGGGGCCGGTGAGAACGAGCGCGCGGCCGCGGGCCGGCGCGGCGCTGCCGCCGTCCGGCTTCGCGGCGGTCCGGAGCGAAGCCGGTGGTGCGGAGCGAGCGGGGACGCGCGGGCGGGCGTCGCCGACCTTGAAGAACGTGATCGAGGATTGGAGCTGCTCGGCCTGGCTGGACAGCTCCTCGGCGGTGGAGGCCATTTCCTCGGAGGCGGAGCTGTTCTGCTGGATGACCTGGTCGAGCTGCTGGATGGCTTTGTTGACTTGGGAGGCGCCGGTGTTCTGCTCGGCGCTGGCGGCGGCGATCTCCTGCACGAGTTCGGCGGTCCGGCGGATGTCGGGCACGAGCTTGAGCAGCATGCCGCCCGCGCTTTCGGCGACGGCGACACCGCCGGCGGAGACCTTGCCGATCTCGGCGGCGGCGGCCTGGCTGCGCTCGGCGAGTTTGCGCACCTCGGAGGCGACGACGGCGAAACCCTTGCCATGCTCGCCGGCGCGGGCGGCCTCGACGGCGGCGTTGAGCGCGAGCAGGTCGGTCTTGCGGGCGATCTCCTCGATGATGGTGATTTTCTCCGCGATCTCCTTCATCGCGGCGACCGTGCGCGCGACGGCATCGCCGCTGACCTTCGCGTCCTCGGCGGCCTGCGAGGCGATCGTGTCGGTCTGCTTCGCGTTGTCGGCGTTCTGCTGGATGCTCGAAGTCATCTCCTCCATCGAGGAGGTGGTTTCCTCGGCGGAGGCGGCCTGTTCGGTGGCGCCCTGGGAGAGCTGCTGGGCGGTGGCGCTGAGCTCCTCGCTGCCGGACGCGACGTTGGCCGAGGCCTGCGTGACCTCGCCGACGATCTTGCGCAGGTTTTCGACCATGCGATTGATCGCGGTGCAGATCTGGCCGACTTCGTCCTGGCTGGTGATGGCGATCGTCTCGGTGAGGTCGCCGGCGGCGACTTTCTCCACCGCCGCGGTGGCGCGGCTGATCGGCCGGGTGATGAGGCGGGTGATCCCCACGGCGAGCGCGCCGCCGAGGAGCAGGGCGGCGAGCACGGCGGCGACGAGCACGGTCGAGCCCGTGGCGAGGCTTGAGGCGGAGTCGTCGGCGATACGCGTGGTGCCGGCGAGTCCGGCGGTGGAGAGATCGGTGACGAAGGCGATGAATTCGTCGTTGGCTTTGGCGCGGCGCTGGGCGAGTTCGTCCATGCGCGTCATCCATTCGAGCTGCGCCTGGATCGCGGAGCGGTATTTTTCGAGCTGGGTGCGGACGTCAGCCAACTGGCGCGCAACCTCGGGCGTGTGGATGGACGAGGCGACGCCGGCGAGTTCGTCGGAGATCCGGGCGAAGAGCGGCAGGGCTTCCCGGAGAGTCGTCGCATCCCGCGAGACCTGGGTGCGGTAGTTGGCGATCCGCAGCTGGAAGAAGTTGACCCGACTGTGGACGAAGGCGTCGACTTTCCGGCGGCGCTCGGCCACGGCCTCGGGTGCGGCGCCGGCGGCGATCTCCTTGTCCAGTTTTTCGTTCTGGCCGTCGATGAGGAGCTGGAGGCTGGCGAGCAGCGACTCGGCGGCGGAGCGGGCGATCTCGAGCGAGCGGATGTGCTCGCCGCTGGTCTTGTCGGTTTCCTCGACGAGCTGGGCGTAGGCGGCGAAGAGGGCGCGGCCGGCGCCGATGTCGTGCTTGAGCTTTTCGAGCTGGGTGCTGCGGACGGCGAGCGCCTCGGCGTCCTTCAGCGCGGCGTCGACCTCGGTGAGGGCGCGGTGGGTCTGCTCGAGGTAGGCGGTGTCGCCGGAGAGGGCGAAGCTCCGGGTGTTGAGCGCGGCGCGGGCGGCGGCGGTCTGGAGGCGCTGGGCGACGGTGACCTCGGGGATGTATTCGCGCGAAAGATGCGCCGCGCCGGTGGCGGCGCGTTTCATCTGGAAGACGGCAAAGCCGCCGGTGACGAGGAGGATCGCGAGGATGGCGGCGAAGCCGAATCCGATTCGTTTGCCAATGGTGATTTTCATGGGAGGAGGCGCGGGGCGTGACAGGTTAAATCTGGTGCGGGTCGGCGGCCGGGGCGGATCCGGTCTCGAGCAGGGCCTTCGTGTCCGAGGCAAACACGGCATCGAGGTCGAGGAGGATGATGAAGTCGTCGCCGCGGCGGCCCATGCCGCGGATCAGGTCGGTGCGCCAGCGCAGCGCGATCCGCGGCGGCGGATCGATCTGGCCGGGCTCGAGCTCGATCACCTCCTGCACGCTGTCGGCGACGCCGCCGACGACGGTCGGTTCGCCGTCGAGCGCGATCTCCATGACGACGATGCGCGACTGCACGGTGTCGGCCGCGGGCGGCAGGCCGAACTTGGCGCGCAGGTCGACGACCGGGATGGCCTTGCCGCGGACGTTGACGACGCCGCGCAGGTAGGCGGGCGAGGTCGGGACGCGGGTGATGGGAGGCAATTCGAGGACTTCGCGCACCTGGGCGACGTCGATGGCGAAGAGTTCGTCGCCCAGGTTGAACGTGATGTATTGGGCGGGAGCGGTGATGGTATTCATGACGAGGTGACGTTGGGGAAAGGGGCGGTGCGGAATCAGGCGGCGCGCAGGCCGCTCAGGCGGAGCAGCCCGCCGAGGTCGAGGATGAGGGCGACACGGCCGTCGCCCATGATCGTCGCGCCGGAGAGGATCCCGATGTCGCGGTAAAAGCGGCCGAGCGACTGGATGACGGTCTGGTGGCTGCCGAGCACGCGGTCGACGACCAGGCCGAGCCGGTCGGCGCCATGATGGATGATCACGAGCTTCTCGACGTCGGGACCGCCGTCGCCGCCGCCGAAGGCCTCGCGCAGGCGCAGATAGGGGATGAGTTCGCCCCGGATGGCGATGGCATGGCGGCCGTTGTGCCGCGTGCGATCGGTGCTCGACAGCTCGACGGTCTCGTGCACGGCGGCCATCGGCACGATGAAGCGGTCGCCGGCCACATCGACCAGCAGGCCTTCGATGATGGCGAGGGTGAGCGGAAGCGTCGCCGAGATCGTGGTGCCGGCGCCCGGCTCGCTCGCGATCTGGAGCGTCCCGCGCAGCAGCTCCAGCTCGCGTTTCACGACGTCCATGCCGACGCCCCGGCCGGAGACGCTGGTGACCTGCCGCGCCGTCGAGAATCCGGGCAGGAGGATGAGCTGATGGATCTCGCGAGCGGAGAGGAGCGCGTCGGCCGAGATCAGGTGCTTTTCGATGGCCTTGGCGCGGATCGCGTCGGCGTCGAGGCCGCGGCCATCGTCGCCGACGGTCAGGACGACATTCGAGCCGGTATGGACGGCGGTGAGCCGGATCGTGCCGCGCGCGGGTTTGCCTGCGCGGACGCGTTCGGCGGGAGACTCGATGCCGTGGTCGATGCTGTTGCGGATGAGATGGACCAGCGGATCGCCGAGCCGGTCGAGCATCGTCTTGTCGAGTTCGGTCCCGGCGCCTTCGGTGACGAGATCGATCTCCTTGTGCAGCTCGGCGGCGAGGTCGTGGACGAGGCGCTTGAAACGGGCGAAGGTCGTGCCGATCGGCATCATCCGGATGCCGAGCACGGTGTCGCGCAACTCGCCGATGAGCCGTTCCAGCTCCTCGACCGGCACGGTGAGTTCGGGATGGGGGGCGCGGGTGGCGACCTGCGTGAGGCGCGACTGGTTCATCACGAGTTCGCCCACGAGATTCACCAGCCGGTCGAGGCGCACGGCGGGCACGCGCACGGTGGCTTCGGGAGCCGGACGGGACGCGGCCGGAGCGGAAGGCGCGTCCGGGGCCGGCGGGAGGCCGGCGACGGGAGGGGCGGGTGGCGGCGCGATCCGCTCGATGACGAGATCGCTGCCGTCCTCGATGAAGATGAACACGTCCTTGATGGCGTTGAGCCCGCGATCGGTGGTGAGCTGCAGATCCCAGGCGAGGTGGCAGCGCTCGGCATCGAGCGCTTCGAGCGGCGGCACCGCCTCGAGCGAGGCGGCGACGGTGCACGGGCCCAGGCTCCGGAGATCGTCGAGCAGCAGGAGCGGGTTGAGGCCGGCGGCGGCGAGGTCGGCGGGCGGGCGAAAATGGATGCGCCAGGCGGCGGGTCCGCTTTCGTCCGCCGCGGCTGCGACGGTGGGCGCGGGCGACGCATCCGGGGTGGCGGTGAGCAGTTCGGCGAATGCGGCGACCAGGCTGGCGGTGCGCGCGTCGGGGGCGGCATCGGAGGGCTGGCCGAGCAGGCCATGGATGTGATCGCGCGCGGCCAGCAACAACTCGACGAGCCGCGCCGTGACCGCGAGTCCGCCGCCGCGAACCCGGTCGAGCGCCGTCTCGATATGGTGCGTGAATCCCGCCACGGTTTCGAAGCCGAACATCGCGGCGCAGCCCTTGATGGTGTGAAACGCGCGGAACAACCGGTTGATCGCCTCGGCGTCGCGCGGATTGCGCTCCGCCTCGAGCGCGCACTCCTCGATCTGGTCGAGCAGGTCGGCGGCCTCGGCGAGGAAAGTTTGGACCGGATTGGGCGCGTTCATGGGTTCAACGCAGGACCTTGGAGATCACGGCGATCAGCTGCTGCGGGGTGAACGGTTTCACGATCCAGCCGGTGGCGCCGGCGGCGCGCGCCTCCTGTTTTTTCTCCGCCAGCGATTCGGTGGTGAGCAGCACGATCGGAATGAAGCGGCAGGCGGGCAGCGCGCGGGCGCGACGGATCAACTCGAGGCCGTCGAGATTGGGCATGTTGAGGTCGGTGAGGATCAGGCTCACGGACTGTCGCTGGAGCTTTTCGAGGGCGTCGCGGCCGTCGACCGCCTCGACGACCTGATGGCCGGCCTGGCGGAGGGTGAACCCGACCATCTGGCGGATGCTCGGGGAATCGTCGACGGTCATGATCGTGTGGCTCATGGCAGGTGGGGGTTGAGAGGCGAGAATCGGTCGGCGGGCACGCCGGCGCGTTCGCAGGCGTGCGCGAATGCCGGCGGAGCTCCGGCGAGACGGAAGGCCTGGCCCCGGGCCTCCGCGGCGCGGCGGGCGGACCAGAGCAACTGCAGCCCGAAGGCGTCGATGTCGGTGACCGGACCGAGATCGAGCGAGAGGCCGGACGAGGCCTCGAGCGAACGGGCGAACCGCTCCTGCCAGGTGCGCACGGTGGCGATCGTGAGGGGGCCGGCGAGCGGCAGAGGAGAGAGGTCGGAGGGCGTCATGCGGATCAGAAGAGTTCGACATTGTCGCCGAAAGCCGGAGACGCGGGGACGGGGTCCGGCCCGCAGCCGGCGGGGATCGTCGGGCACGGAGGCGGGACGGGCGGATGAAGAGCCCCGACGGCGGCGGCGTGCACCGCGCGTTCGGAAACCATCGTGTAGCGCTGCGAAAGATGCGTCAGCGCCATGGCGGCCGTCGGGGCGTGCCGCGGTTCCGGACCGGCGAGGGTGAGGAGTGCGGCTTCCACCCCTTCGAGGGAGCGGCCGAACGCGTCGCGAATGTCCGTCGCGCGGGCCATTGCGGCGTTTTGGCGATCGAGTTCCTCCAACTCGGTCGTGAGTGCGCCGAACACGGCGAGCGTCTCGTCGCGGTTTTGATCGAGACGGCGGCTCATCTCGGCGCCGCGGGAGAGAAACACGTCGCGGCATGCGGTCACATGGCGGTCCAGGGTGTCGCGCAATTCGCGCACGGCGGCGAACTGCGCGGACGTCTCGATGAATTCGTGCCCGATGTTCTCCGTGATCCGGCGGATTTCCTCGGAGATGGCGTAGGTGCGCTCGGCGAGCACGAGCAGACCGGCGCCATCGCGGCCGGCCTGGGCGGCGAGCACCTGGGCGTTGAGCGCGATCAGGCGCATGCTCTCGGCCATCTCGCGGGCCGTGGCGGCCACGTCGGCGGCGACGGAGCCGAAGGAGTCGATGACGCGAACCGCGTCGACGGCACTTTGCGCCGCCGGTTCGATCAGCTCTTGGATTTCCTGCAGGACCCGTTGCAGGGCGGAGATGCGTCCGGTCAGCGCGGCCCCGGCTTCTCCGGACAGCCGGCGCGACCAGCATTCCGTCTGGATGCGATCGAGCCGCCCGCGGAGGTGAAGCGAACCTTCCGCGATGGTCTGCAGCGCGCGGTCGAGCTCCCCGCGGACGGCGCGGCACTGCGACGCCTCCAGCCGGGCGGTCTGGCGCCATGCCGGCGCGTGCACGTCGCCGGCACGCAGATCCTGCAGGGCGGCGCGCACGTGCTCCATTTTCTGCCGCGTGATGTCCTGATACTGCAGGCTGACGACGAGCGACTGGGCGTCGCGGGCGATCTCGTGCATGAGCTCGACCAGGCGGGCATGCCGTTCCCGGGCGCCGGCCGCGTCGCCGGCGAGGACGGTGAGGGTGTGGCCAAGCCGTTCGCGATCGGCCGCGACGAGGGACTTCTGACCGTCCGCCTGGGCGCGGAGGCGGGCGGTGGCGGCCTCGATCTTTCGGCGCGTCGCATCCAGCGCGCCGGCATGCCGCCCGAAAGTCTCGCGCACCTGCTGCTCGAACTTGGGGATCTCGCCGGACAACGCGTGAAACCCGGCCTGCATCTCCGCCGGCAGCCGGACGGATTCGATGCGGAAGAAAGTCTGGATCACGCGCAGCGGTGCGAGGATCCGCTCCACCTGCGCCTCCTCCTTCAGCAAGGCGCCGGTGCGCTCGCGATAGGCGTCGAGCCGGGTGAGCAGTTCCTCGGTCTGCTGCGTGCAAGCCTCGAGGGAGACGAGCATGTTGTGCGCGAGGGAGATCGCGTCGCCAGTGGCGTCGTGGTCGCCGCCGGACGCGAGCGAGATGAGACGTTCGCCTTGATGCGCGAGGCCGGAACCGTGCGTGGCCTGCTCCTGCAAGGCGGCGCCCATCGCGACGAAGTTTGCCTCCACCTCGGCGGCCAGCCGGGCGAGAGCGCGTTCCTGCTCGGCGATCAGGGAGAGCGCGGTGGAGCGGTCTGGCCGGTCGCCGCGTCGCAGCAGGCGATGGGCGAGGAAATCGCGCAGGGTGGCCAGCCGGGGCCGGAGTCCGCGTCGCAGTTCCGGATGGCGGCGGGCAGTCATGGGGAGTCGATTGGATCGCCGGGCCGTCGGCGGGCGCAGGCGTTGCAACCGTCCGGGTGGACGGAAGAGGGAGAGGAGGCGGCGGAGAGCATGGCGTTGGGGCACGAAAAAAGGCACAACCGCAACGCCCGACTCCGTGAGCCGGGAAATGCGATTGTGCCTTTTGCTGGCAGGCCTGGGTATCCTGCCCGGAAAAAGCGCGTCCGCCACCGGGTGACGGACCTACTTTGCTGCCTATGATCGACCGAACCGGCTCAGGGTTTAGCCTGAATTTGACGGGACCGTGACCCGCCGTGCGCGGCGCTCAGGATTCGCTCAGCAGTTGCTCGAGTTTCTTGCGCAGGGTGCCGAGGTCTTTGGATTGAAACGTGCGCCGCGTCTTCTCGAGCACGGTGATCGTTTCCTGCACCGCCTTCACCAAGGCGGCCGTCTCGCGGTGCTGCCGGCGCGTGCCGGTGGCGTCGAGCGCTTCGATCATCGAGGCGAGATCGCCGAGACTCGTGACCAGATTCGTCACCGTCAGGGCCAGATAGGATTGGAAGTAGCCGCCGGCTTCGGCCTGCGGCGAGCGTTGCAGCAAGGTTTGGATGCGGCCGATGTCGTCGGCCCAGGTCTGCAACCGCTGCCTGCTGGCGGCCAGCGACCGGCTGGCCCGGTCATCGGCGAGCGCCTGTCGGACCAGTTGCAGCAGTCCGGGCAGATCCGGCGGTTTAGTGAGATACGCCGTGATCGGCAATCCCACGGCCTTGACCGCGGTCGGGATCGACGGCTGCCCGGTCAGGAGGATGATGCGGGGACGGTCGGGCTTTCCGGCGAGCGACTGCACCAGCTCGAGGTTGTCGTTGCCCGGCATCCCGATGTCCGAGATCAACAGGGAAAACGAGCCTCGCTCGAGTGCTGCGATGGCCTGCGTGGCGTCCGGCACATGTTCGCAGTGAAAGCCCTGATCGGTGAGGAAGAGCGCGAGTGTCGATGCGAAGGCGGCATCGTCGTCGGCGATCAGGATGGAGTCGAGCGGGGTGGCCTCGGTCATGGACGGGGGAGTAGACTTTTCGCAGGTGGCATGCGCAATCCGAAAGCCGCCTCTCCATGGCGAAAGGAGCGGAGATTAGGACGCAGCCGATGCCGCGAATCAGGATTAATGGGGAAAACGCGATCCCGGCGGGCGGGGAGGACGGGAGCGGCGGGTTGCGTTTCGACGCTTGGCCACCACGCTGCCGTCATGGTCAAAAAGCTTTTGCACACCCGGATGCGGGTGAACGACATCGAGCGCACGGTGAAGTTTTACCAGGAGGCGCTCGGACTCACCGTTTCCCGCCGGCACACCTCGCCACGCGGCGCGCAACTCGTGTTCCTCGCCACGCCGAACAGCGACGAGGAGATCGAGCTTTGCCAGATGCCCGCCGGCCAGTCGCCGGCCGTGCAGGTGCAGCCGGACTTGATGCACCTCGCGTTCGAGGTCGGCGATCTCGCGGCGTTCGAGGCGGAGATCAAGCGGAAGGGCTACGCGTTGAGCGACGGCCCGACGAAGACCTCCAGCGGTTCGGTGATCGCGTTCATCGACGCGCCCGAAGGCTACGAGATCGAGCTGATCGAAAAGGCGAAGTGAGCGCCGGCCGATGAGCGCCGGCGGCCGCGGTGCGTCACCGGATTTCAATCACGCGCCGGCGCGCGCGGCCTGGCGCTCGCAGGCGAAGAGGTATTGCTGCGCGAGGCCGGCCAGCGGCCCGAAATGCACGCGGCCGAAATGCGCGACCTGCGCGGGCGTCCAGCCCTGCAATCCGTAGCGCGCCGCCATCGCGCGCAGGATCCACACGTCGACGGGAAACGCCTCGAGCCGGCCCGCGCCGAAGAGCAGGGTGCAATCGGCGACCTTTTCGCCCACGCCGGGCAGCGTGCACAGGCGCTCCTTGGCGGCGGCGTAGGGCAGCGATTCCGTTTCCTCGAGCCAACCGGGATGCGCCGCGAGGAAGCGCGCCGTCTGCGCGATGTAGCGCGCGCGGAAACCGAGCAGGCAGCCGCGCAACTCGGCCTCGGGCACCGCGGCGAGTTCCGGCCATGTGGGCAGCCGGTGCGTCGGAAAGGGCGGCGGTCTGGCTGCGGACGCGGCACCGGGCAACAGCGGCGCGCCGTGCCGCTCCGCGAGCAGCGCGACCATCTGCTTGATCTGCACGATCTGCTTCGTGGCGCTGCAGAGAAAGCCGAGCAGCGTCTCGCCGAACGGCTGGCGCAGGATGCGCAGTCCGGGAAACGCCGCGAGACAGCGGGCGAGATGGGCATCGCTCCGCCACGGCAGCGTGTCGGCGAGCGCGCGCGGATCGCCGTTGCCGTCGAGATAACGCGTCAGCGCCGGCGCGGCGGACGCGGCGAGCGGCGCGGGTGCGGACCAGGACAGCGTGCCGTCAGCCGGGTCGCGGCGCAGCCGCACGACATGGCCGCCGAAAACGCCGAGCCAGCGGTCGCCGGGCTCGCGTTGCCAGCGAAACGACTGGCCGCCGTCGAGCGTCTCGGCGAGGACGTGCGGCGCGACGGACATCTCCTCCGGCCAGCGCCGCCAGGCGGACCAGGCGGCGGAATCGGGCGACGACGACATGGAGGCGGAAGCGGAGCGCGGCGAAAGGACGACGGCGGGAGCGGGACAGGATGAACCGGTTCCGGTCCGTGCGCCGGCCGCGGCGGGGCTCCGGTTATTTGCGCGGCGCTTCCCAGAGGAAGCTGCTTTTCTGTGCGAGGACGCGGCCGTCGGCCGTCTGCAATTCGATGTGCCAGGCGACGGGATGGAGCTTGGGATCGGTCCAGTCGGCGCCGGTCAGGCCGAGTTGGAAGACCTTGGAACCGGCGGGCACGCTGGCGGGAAACGTGCAGGACTTCGGCTCGGGCTGGCCGGGCACGACGACCTGCACCACGAAGCGGGCGTCGCCGATCGCGGCGGCCGCCCGCACGCGGCTGAGGAAGTAATAGCCGGCGCGGACGTCGGCATGCGTGCGCACGACGACCTCGCGGCCGGTGTTTTCCTGATTCGTGAAATATTCGGAGATGCGGGCGAAGGAGTCGGCGTCGCGCCACGCGGGCCAGACGCGCACGAACTCCACGTCGGCCGCGCGGGCGGCGAGCGAGACGAACAGGCAGACGGCGAGACACGACAGGCGGCGCATGGGCGGCAGGTTGAGCGCGCGCGCGGGGCGGCACAAGGCTTTCGGTCGCCGGCACAGTGTCATTTATTAAATGACGCTGTGCCGGGGGGGGCGCGGCGAATGAGGCCGGGTGGCGTCGGCGCGGTCAGGGCTCGAGGCGGACGAGCTGGTAGCGATGGAAACCGAGCAGGGACGGCGGCCAGTTCTTCACCGCGGGATGGATGAGATAGGTGCGCGTGCCGTAGTAGAGCGGGGCGACGGGCGCCTGTTCGAGCAGGCGGGACTCGGCCTGTTGGAAAAGTTCGAGGCGGGCGGCGGGATCGAGCGTGCGCGCGGCGCCGGCGATCAGGCGGTCATAGGCGGAATCGCCCCAGCCGGTCCAGTTGTTGCCGCCGCCCGCGACGAAGAGCTCGAGAAACGTCGCCGGATCCGCGAAGTCGCCGGCCCAGCCGCCGAGCGAGACGTCGTAGGCGAGTGTCTGCTGGTTCTGCAGCCACGTCTTCTGCTCGAAGGGCGCGAGCGTGACGCGGACGCCGAGGCCGCGCCGCCACATGTCTTGGACGGCCTCGGCGATCCTGGGCTGCAGGTCGTCGTTGCGCACTTGAAGTTCGAATACAGGCAGGCCGCGCCCTTCCGGGAAGCCGGCCTCGGCGAGGAGCCGGCGGGCGGCGGCGAGATCGAAGTCGACGCGGGCGCGGGCGGTGTAGCCGGCGCAACCGGGCGGGGTGAGCGCGGGCGCGGGCAGGCGCGAGCCCTGGAGCACGCTGCGGGCGAGCGCGTCGCGGTCGATCGCGAGCGCGAGCGCGCGGCGGACCTTCGGCTGGTCGAGCGGCGGCCGGGTGGTGTTGAAGCGGAAGAAGAACGTCTGGAGAAACGGATCGAGCCGGAGCGAGGCGGGGGCTTGCGCGCGGTAGCCGGCGATCTTCGAGAGCGGCAGCGCGAACGTGACCAGCGTCTGGCCGGCGCGGAAATCGCGCTCCTCGACGTCGGGGTTTTCCGTCGGGAAGAAGACGACGCGCTCGATGGCGTTGTGCGCGGCGTCCCAGTAGTGCGGGTTCTTCGTCACGACGAGGCGGGCGTTGGGCGACCATTCGGCGAGTGCGAAGGCGCCGTTGCCGACGAGGTGGCCGGGGCGCGTCCACGCCGTGCTGCGCTGGTCGAAGCGGCCGAATTTCTCGAGCGTGGCGCGGTGGAGCGGGAACCACGTCGGATGCGCGGCGAGCGAGAGCAGATACGGCGTGGGCCGCTCGAGCGCGACGCGGAGCGTGTGCGGATCGGGCGCGGTCACGCCGACGGCGCCGAAGTCGGCGAGTTTGCCGGTGTTGAACGCCTCGGCGTTCTTCACCGCCCAGAGCATGTAGGAGTATTCGGCGCCGAGCGCGGGCGAGAGAAGGCGGCGGAAGGCGAAGACGAAGTCGCCGGCGGTCACGGGCTCGCCGTTGGACCAGCGCGCCTCGGGCCGGAGGTGGAACGTGTAGACGAGGCCGTCGGGCGAGACGTCCCAGCGCGCGGCGCCGGCGGGCACGGGCATGGATGTTGTCTCGTCGAGGGCGGTGAGCCCCTCGAAGAGGGCGACGGCGATGTTCTGGTCGGTGTAGGCCGTCATGAGCTGCGGATCGAGATCGGCGGGCTCGGCCTGGTTGCCGACGAGCAGCGTGTGAGAGCGCAGGGCGGCGTCGACCGGCGTCTCGCGCCGGGCGCAGGCGGCGAGCGCGAGGACGAGCAGGCCGGGGAGGACGCGGAGCAGGAGGCGCATGGCCGCAGGAAAGCGGCGAACGCGCCGGGCGCAAGGACCGGCGGCGCGGCCCGCGCGCCGGCTCACGCGGTCGTGCCGGTGAGGACGGCCTCCTCGCGCTCGTGGCGGAACTGGCTCGTGTAGAGCGCGTGGTAATGGCCGCGGCGGCGCAGCAGCTCCTCGTGCGTGCCCGCCTCCTCGATCCGGCCGCGGTTGATCACGAGGATGCGGTCGGCGCGGCGGATGGTGCTCAGCCGGTGCGCGATCACGAAGCTGATGCGGCCGGCAAGCATCGTCCGCAGGCCGCGCTGGATGAGCTGCTCGGTCTCGGTGTCGATCGAGGACGTGGCCTCGTCCATGACGAAGATCTGCGGGTCCGCGAGGAGGGCGCGGGCGAACGACACGAGCTGGCGCTGGCCGGTGGAGAGGCGGCTGCCGCCCTCGCCGACGGGCGTGTCGTATCCGTTTTCCAGTTGCACGATGAAGTCGTGGGCGTTGACCAGGCGCGCGGCCGCCTCGACCTCGGCGTCGGTGGCGTCGAGCCGGCCGTAGCGGATGTTGTCGCGGACGGAGCCGCCGAAGAGGTGCGGCGTCTGGAGGACGATGCCGAGCTGCGACTGGAACCACCCGAGCGGGCGCCCGCGGTAGTCGCGGCCGTCGACGAGGATGGCGCCGCCGGTCGGCTCGTAGAAGCGGCACACGAGCGAGACGAGGGTGCTCTTGCCGCCGCCCGAGGCGCCGACGAGCGCGATCGTCTCGCCGGCGCGGACGGTGAGGTTGAAATCGTGCAGGACCTCGGGCCCGGTGGCGTAGCGGAACGAGACGCCGCGGAACTCGACGGCGCCGATCCGGTGCGGCAGGCCGTCGGGCGCGAGCGGGGCGCCCGGGGCGGCGTCCGGGCTCCGGGCCTGCGCGGCGCGGACGCGCGCGAGGACCTCGGGGCTGTCGCCGATGGCGGGCGCGGTGGCGAGCAGGCCCATGACGCGCTCGCCGGCGGCCTGGGCGCTCTGCATCTCGGTCAGTTTCAGCGCGAGCTGGTTGATCGGAAAGAAAAACTGGCCGGCGAAGTTGATGAACGCGACGAGCGTGCCGAAGCTCATCGCGCCCTCGGCGGTGATGACGCCGCCGCGCCAGAGGGCGAGGCCGCCGGCGAGCGCGCCGAGCGAGGTGACGATCGGGAAGTAGAGCGCGTTCTGCCGGGCGTTGAGGACGGAGGCGTCGAACATCCGGGTGGAAAGCTGGCGGAACTCGGCGAGGTTTTCCCGCTCGCGGACGAGCGTCTTCGTGGTGCGGACGCCCTGAATGGCCTCGTTGTAGGCGGCGGTGATCTGGGAGTTGTGCTTCCGGACCTCGCGGGCGCTGAGCAGCATCCGGCGCTGGAACCAGACGGAGACGAGCGCGAGCGGCGGCACGACGGCGAGGACGATGAGGCCGAGGTGCCAGTTCATCGCGAGCAGGCTGGCGGCGATGAGCAGCACGTAGGCGGTGCCCCAGACGAAATCGAGCGAGCACCAGGCGATGACGTTGGCGAGCCGGTTGCAGTCGGAGGTGAGCCGGGTGATGAGCCAGCCGACGGGCCGCGTGTCGAAGAAGGCGAATTCGAGCGCGAGCAGCCGGTCGAAGCAGTCGCGCCGGATGTCGTGTGCGAGGCGGTTGGAGAGATTGCCGCCGGAGTCGATCAGCACCCAGACGCTCGCGCCGAAGAGCGCGGTGACGCCGAGATAGACGGCGATGTAGCGGCCGAACGGTGCGTCGGCGCCGTGGCGCACGACGCCGTCGATCACCCAGCGCGTGATCTGGGCGTAGCTGGCGTCGCACAACGCGATCACGATCGCGGAGGCGAGGAGCGGGACGAGGTAGCGCTTCAGGTGGAGCGAGCGGCGGAAGATTTTCCACCACAGGCCGGTGTCGAGACGGGACTGGAAGGCGTCCTCCTGCGGAAAGGCGTCGGACATGGGTCAGGCGGGCTTGAGTTCGTTTTTGAGATCGTCCTCGACGCTGGTCTGGATCTGCCAGAGCCGGCGGTAGAGGCCGTCCTGCGCGGCGAGTTCGGCGTGGGTGCCGCTCTGGATGATGCGGCCGTGGTCGAGCACGATCACGCGGTCGGCGTGGGCGAGCGTGGCGAGCCGGTGAGCGATCACGAGCGTGGTGGCGGAGCCGCGGCGCTCCTGAAGCGCGCGGAGGATGAGCGCCTCCGTCTCGGCATCGACGGCGCTGAGCGCGTCGTCGAGGAGGAGGATCGGGGGGCGCTTGAGCACGGCGCGGGCGAGGGCCATGCGCTGGCGCTGGCCGCCGGAGAGCGTGATGCCGCGCTCGCCGATGAGCGTGCCGTAACCCTGCTCGAACGAGAGGATCGTGTCGTGGATCGCGGCGGTGCGGGCGGCGGCCTCGATCTCGGGATCGGCGGCGTCGGCGCGGCCGAGCCGGAGATTGTCGCGGAGCGTTTTCGAGAAGAGAAACGGGTCCTGCATCACGACGCCGATCTGGCCGCGGATCCACGCGCGCGGCAGCGAGGAGAGCTCGAGCCCGTCGAACCGCACCGAGCCCTCCGTGTAATCGTAGAGCCGCAGCAGGAGGTGGAGCAGCGTGCTCTTGCCGGCGCCGGAGGGGCCGAGGATCGCAAGCGTCTCGCCCGGGGCGACGTCGAAGGACAGGCCGTTGAGCGCGCCGGCGCCGTCGGTGGTCGCGGACCGGCCGGCGTGGGCGAAGCGCAGGTCGCGCACGGCGATCGCGCCGGCGAGGCGGGCGGGCAGGGCGGGCGGCGCGGCGGGATCGGGCTCGCGCTCGACTGCAAGGATTTCCCGGATACGCGAGAGCGCGACGGACGTCTTGCCGAGGTCGGTGAGGATGCGACCCATCTCGCGGACGGGCCAGAGCATGAGGCCGAGATAGGCGATGAAGCCGAAGAGCAGGCCGACGGTCAGGCGGCCGGTGGCGATCCAGTGCGCGCCGACGAGCAGGGCGAGGCCGAGCTGGCTGAGGGCGACGAAGTCGCTGATCGACCAATACCACGACATGAGGCGCAGCATGCGGATGTTGCGGTCGCGGAAGCGGGCGTTGGGCGCGGCGAGGCGCTCGCGCTCGAAGTCCTGCCGGGCGAACGCGCGCACGACGCGGATGCCGGTGAGGTTTTCCTGGATGACGCCGGTGAGCGCGCCCTCGGCCTCGTCGACCTCGCGGAAGACGTGCTGGATCTTCCGGAAATAGACGTAGCCGTAGACGACGAGCGGGCCGACGAGCGTGAACGACACGAGCGTCATGCGCAGGTCGAGCGAGAGCAGCAGCGGCAGGGCGGCGGCGGCGAGCAGGGCGGCGTTGCCCACCTGCATGACCTGCGCGGCGAGAAACTGGCGCGCGGTCTCGACGTCGCTCGTGCAGCGTTGCACCAGGTCGCCGGTGCCGGTGCGGTCGTGATACGTCGCCGGCAGGTGGTTCAGGTGATCGTAAAGATCGTCCTTCAACTGCCGGGCGATCCGCTCGCTGGCGACGGCGGCGAGCCAGCCCTTCAGGTAGCTGAAGGCGCCGGCGGTCAGGCTGAGCAGGACGGCCGCGACCGGGGCGAGCCAGAGATGGGCGCGGAGATTCTCCGCGCCGCCGAGCGCGCGCAGGATCCAGCCGATCAACGCCGGCGTGTCGGCCGCGAGCGGCCGGCCGCCGACCGCGTGGTCGATCGTGGCGGTGCCGACGAGCGGGATGAGAAACGTGACGACCGTGGCGGCCGCGAGACACAGCAGCGCGAGACCGTAGCGCAGCCGCTGGCCGCGCATGAGGGTCCAGACGACGTGAAGTTGGGAAAGCATGACCGGAAAAAGAAGGAAGGTTGAAAAACGAAAAACCCGCTCGGGGCGGAGCGGGCGACGGTGAAACAACCTGTTTTCCGGGAGCCCGCTCGGTGCGGCGGGCCTGAGGATCGGCTCAGATGGCCGCAGTGCCCGCGTTCGCGACGATGCGAAGAATCAAGGTGGTCGGAGACATCGTCATGGAGAGCGGAAGTGCGCCAAGGAAAGCGGTTGGCGAACGACTGGCAAGCCGGGAGTTGCGGAGGCCGACTGCGCCGGACATCGGAACGTGCGGAAGACGGGAAACGCGCGCAAACGGACGGCCGACGAAACCGTGAGCGATCGGATCGGGCGTCGGTCGGCCGATGCGATCGTGGCCGATCAGGGCGGCCGGGACGGAGGGCGAAAGCGAAGACGTTTCCCGCCGGCTTGGTTTTCGTTCGATTCGTGTCATTCGTGATTTCTCCCGATCGAGCTAAGAAACCTCCGCGTGCCGCGTTTATCCTGCTGAACCCCATGTCCACCGACGACCCGACAGGACGGGCTCCCACGCATGAAACTGGTTTTCTGGAACGCACCTTCGCGGAGCAGCACGCTCCGCTCACCCGCTATGCCGCCCGGCTGCTCGGCGATCCGGACCGTGCGCGCGACGTCGTGCAGGACACGTTCATCAAGCTCGCGGCCCAGCCCGTCGCGGCGGTCGACGGCCATGTCGTCGAATGGCTGTTTCACGTCTGCCGCAACCGCGCGCTCGACGTCCTGCGAAAGGAGAATCGCATGAGCCGCTTCGAGGACGGACAGATGGAGCGCGTGACCGCGCCCGAGCCGAGGCCCGGCCGCACGCTGGAGGAGGCCGAGACGCAGGCGTCGATCCTCGGCCTGATCGACCGGCTGCCGCCGACGCAGCAGGAAGTCGTGCGGCTGAAGTTCCAAAACGGATTCAGTTACAAGGAAATCAGCCGCATCACCGACCTGTCGGTGGGAAACGTCGGCTTTATCATTCACACCGCGATCGCCCGACTGCGCGCGGAATTCGCCGCGCAGCGGCCGTAAGGAGAATCGAGCGATGAACGAATCGAAGCTTTTGCCCGACG
>Ga0222421_100210_pt1 | contig 36050 bp, 38 predicted proteins | sample 3A1ome_2_FD_182473 | JGI IMG/M metagenome (GOLD analysis project Ga0222421, IMG submission 182473) | Enriched microbial communities from leaf-cutter ant dump, University of Wisconsin, Madison, United States - 3A150A (version 2) | ecosystem: Environmental > Terrestrial > Nest > Insects nest > Nest... | reverse complement strand
CAGCGAAGCCCGCACCGCAGGAAAACTCCAACACGCCATCGCTGCGGCCCTGCGCCAGGTCCGCGCCCAAGACGCCGCCGGTTGGTTTGCGGCTTGCGGCTATAGTATTATTTAATATGCTCTAGCCTGCGCTGCCGCGTCGGGTTTCCCCGCCGCCGCCCGATCCGGCCCTGTGCCTTCCCGGGGAGCTTTTTGACCTCTCCCGCCTTTGTCACAGCGTCATTTATTAAATGACACTGTGACGAAGGCGGAGAAGTCCTTTTCCGAAGCTGAGACCCTTCCTGGCGGAGTGCGCTGTGCGGCTTTGCGCCCGGGCGCGCCGTGGCGGGCGTGTTGGGGCGGGACGGATGGCGGCGATCCGCGGGGGCGCCGCGCGGTCGGCGGCGGTTATTCGCGATTTGAATACGGAGTGCGGCGGGGATCGGGCCGTTCAGCCGGCGGCGGGACGGGGATTGCACCCGGCCGGCCGCGGAAATATGACCACGCCCCGACCATGACCTCGCAGACCGCTTCCGCGCCGGCGACACCGCCGGCGTTTTCCCGCTACATCTACGGCACCACCCGCCTGGGTGACGGCCGCCTGCCCTTCGCCGAGCGCGTGAAGATGGCCCGCGCCGCGATGGACGCCGGCGTCTGGTTCCACACGAGCCACCAATACGGCGACGCGCTGCAGGTGCTCCGCGCCGCGTTTGCCGAGGACCGTGCGCACGTGCCGAAGCTGATCGTGAAGATCGCGGGCGACACGATCGCGGACCTGCGCGCGACGATCCGCTGCAATCTCGCGCCGCTCGGGCTCGAGCGGCTCGACGTGGGCCAGCTTTGCCTCGGCGGCCAGCTGGCGGAGGAGTTCCGCACCGGCGGCCGCGTTTACGACGAGTTGCGGCAGCTTCGCGCGGAGGGGCGCGTCGGCGGATTCATCGGCGAGGTCTTTCCATGGACCTCGGCCGCGCCGCTCGAGGCGTGGCGCGCGGGCCATCCCGTCGGCGTCGTCGACGCCTGCATTTTCTATCTCAACCCGCTCCAGCGTTTCGCGGGCAACGCGCTCTGGGACGTGATCGTCGAGCGCCAGATCCCCGTGATCGCCATGCGCACGGTGTGCGGTGCGCCCGTGCACACGCTGCGCGACGTGCCCGGCGCGGCGTGGAAGGATTATCTGCAGAAGCGCGCCGTCGAGGTCGCGCCGGTCTACGAGCGCTCCGGTGTGCGGCACTGGACGGAGTTCTGCATGCGTTTCGCCTTCGGCTTCCCCTTCGTGCGGGCGACGGTCGGCTCCACCAGCCGGCCGGACAATCTGCGCGAATTTCTCGCCGCGGCGCGCGAATCCCGGCCGCTGCCGGCCGACGTCCAGGCCGAACTCGTCGCCCTCCAGCGGCGCTGGTCGGACGAGACCGACGTGCACGCCGAGCCTTGGACGATGTGAGCGCCGGCCGCGCGCGCCGTTAGCCCGGGACGGAGGCCGTCTGCTTCAGAAACGAGCTCAGCACCTCGGCGGGATAGAGCTGGTCGACGTCGAGGATCCGCTTTTGCCGGCCCTTGACCCGGCATTCGCCGACGACGCCGGCGGCCGGTGCGACCAGGTCGGGACAGGCGATCGGATCGCACTCGCCGACGCAGAACACCTCGTCGATCGTGTCGACGATCAGCCCGGCGAGCACCGGCGGTGCGCCGGCGACCGCGAGTTCCACGACGAGGAGGCAGGGATGCGCGGCGGGCGCGGCTTCGAGGCCGAGCCGCATGCGCAGATCGGCGACGAGGACGGGATGGCCGCGCAGCTCGATCGCGCCCCGGATGGAGGGATCGAAGCCCTCGAGCGGCTTCGCTTTCTGGATACGCAGGATGTCCCGGATCCGGGGCACGGCGACGCCGTAGGCGGTGCCGGCGAGCACGATGGTGAGATGGCGCGTGGAGGCGGACATGGCGCGGATGCGGGGTTAGCTGGCGAAGAAGTCCGCGCCGGCATCGGCGTGGGCGTGGACCGGACGGCGGGTGGCCGGAGCCGGACGCACGAGCGGCCGAAGCGCGGGCTGCGGCCGGTGCGGCGCGGCTGCGGAGGGCGCGGCCGGTTCCGCGGACGCCGGCCGGCGATCGCGGCCGGCGAGCCGGACGAGTTCGCCAACGGCCTGGTGCAGCGTCTGCGCCTGGGCGTTGAGCTCCTCGGCGGCTGCGGCGCTCTCCTCGGCGGCGGAAGCGTTGTTCTGGACGACCTTGTCCATCTGCGAAACAGCCTGGTTGATCTGGCCCACGCCGCTGCTCTGCTCGCGGCTGGCGGTGCTGACCTCGGCGACGAGTTCGTCGACCTGGCGGACTTTGTCGACGATCTCGACGAGGCTGGTGGCGACCTTGTCGCTGATCTGCACGCCATGCGAGGTCTTGGCGATGGAGCCCTCGATCTTGGCGGCGGTTTCCTTGGCGGCGGTGGCGGAGCGCTGGGCGAGGTTGCGGACCTCCTCGGCGACGACGGCGAAGCCCATGCCGGCCTCGCCGGCCCGGGCGGCTTCGACGGCGGCGTTGAGGGCGAGGATGTTCGTCTGAAACGCGATCTCGTCGATCGTCTTGATGATTTTCGCGATGTCGTCGGACGACGCCTTGATCTCGTGCATGGCGCCGGCCATGGCCTTCATGTCGGCGGCGCCGGTGTCGGCGGCGTGACGGGCCTGGCGGGCGAGTTCGTTGGCGCGGGCGGTGCTCTCGGCGTTGCGCTTGGTCATCGAGGCCAGCTCCTCGAGGGAGGAACTCGTTTCCTCGAGCGACGCGGCCTGCTGGCTGGAGCCCTCGGCGAGCGACTGGCTGGAGGCGGAGACCTGGCCGGCGGCGGCGCCGACCTGGGCGGAGCCGCCTTCGAGCGTGGTGGCGGTCCGGCGCAGGACGCGATTGATGCCGCGGACCATCGCGAAGGCGACGCCGGCGCCGGCGAGCAGACCGCCGGCGAGGCATAGAAGCGAGGCGCGCGTGCTCCAGCGGGCCAGGGCCGCCGCGTCGTGGCCGGCAGCGAGGGCTTCGTCGCGCACCGTGCCGGTGAGCCGATCATAGGCGGCCCCGTAGGCTTCCGCCAAGGGATCGAGTTCCTCGCGCGCCAGGCGGTAGGCATCGTCATTGCGGTGGGCGGAGCTGATCTCCAGCACCTGCTTGCGTTTGGCGCTGTGCTGCTGGCGCAGCGATCCGATCCGGTCCAGCTCGGCGAGGACGGCCGGGCTGTCCGCGAGGCTGCGGAAGCGATCCATGAGCTCGGTCTGCCGCTGACTCGTGGCCTGGATCTCCTGGATCAGCTTTTGCATGTCGGCATCGCTGTCGCTGCCGATGTGCTTGTAGACGCGGGTGAGGTTGGACTGCGAAAGCAGTTGCACCTCGCCGATGAGATTGCAGGCCGGGAGGCTGCGCTCGACGACGGCGGTGAGCCGGGCCGACACGCGCGTCAGAGCGGCGATGGCGATGACGCCGCCCGCGGCGGCGAGCGCGCCGAGGATGACGAGCGCGAGGGCGATGCGGAAAGTGATGGTGAGGTTTTTCACAGGCGGAGGGAGAAAAGGTCGGACGGTTCAGCCGGCGGCTCCGGCGATCGCGCGCAGCTCGCTGACGCCGACGACGCGGTCGATGTCGAGGAGCGATTTCACCTGGCCCTTCACCTTGGCCATGCCGAGGAGATAGGCGGTGTCGACGGCGGTGCCGAAGTCGGGCGTGGGCTCGATCTCGGTGCCGTTGAGGTTCACGACCTCCTCGACGCTGTCGACGATCAGACCCATCTGGATGGGCTTGGCGCCCTCCACCGCGACCTGGACGACGACGATGCAGGTGCGCTCGGCGTCGTTGGCGGGGAGGCCGAATTTCACCCGCAGATCCATGACGGGGATGACCCGGCCGCGAAGATTGATGACGCCGCGCACATGGCCGGGAAGCTGCGGGACGGGCGTGATTTTCTGCAGGCGGATGATCTCGCGGACCTTGAGGACGGCGATGCCGTAGGCTTCGTCGTGCAGGACGACCGTGAGATATTTGCCGGCGAGGGAGGCGGTGGAGGAATCGGAGGTGGACATGGGAGAAAAACGAACGGGCGGTTTCAGGGCAGGAGCTCGATCCGGCCGGTATCGAGCGAGTAGTAGGCGGCGACGATCTTCACCTCGCCGGCGGCGACGCGCTGGCGGATGAGCGCGCTGTTGCGCAGGATGTCGTCGGCGGTGGCGCGGGCGTGGGCCCGCACGGCCTGGTCGATCCGGTCGGCGCCTTCGCCTGCGGCGTGCTCGAGGTGCGGCTCGATGGTCGCGACGATGGAATCGATGAAGCCCGGCGCGTGGCCGCCCTCGACCGCGGCGGAGACGGCGCCGCAGCGCTGGTGCCCCGCCACGACGATCAACGGCGCGTGCAGATGCTCGACGGCGTATTCGATGCTGCCGAGCACGTGATCGTCGATCAGGTTGCCCGCGTTGCGCAGCACGAACAGGTCGCCGAGCCCCTGGTCGAAATACAGTTCCGGCGACACGCGCGAATCGGCGCAGGTGAGGACGATGGCAAACGGATGCTGGCCCTGCGCGACCTCGGCCCGGCGGGCGGTCGTCTGGTCGGGCCGGAGCGGCACGCCGTGGACGAAGCGGTAATTGCCCTGCTGGAGCAGCTGCAGGGCGGACTCGGCGGAAGGCCCGGCCGCGGCGTCGGCCGCAGGCAGGGGGGAGCTCAGCGCGAAGGCGCCGGCGAGGAGCGAGAGGAGGCGGAGTGTTTTCATGGAAAAAACCGGACGGGTTCAGGAAAAAAAGGCGTCGTTCGCGCCGGCGGCGGCGCTGCCCGCGGCATGGGATCGGAGGGTGACGGCGCGGGAAGCCGGCGCCTTCGACGCGGTGGAGCGGGCCGGCGTGGACGCGATGCGGGCGGGGGCCGGAGCCGCGGAAGGGGCGTGAGGCGTGGTCTGACCCTCGACCAGCCGGGTCAGCTCGCGGACGGCGTCCTGCAGGGAGAGCGCCTGGGCGTTGAGCTCCTCGGCGGCGGCGGCGCTCTCCTCGGCGCCGCCGGCGTTGGACTGGGTGATCCGGTCCATCTGCGACACGGCTGTATTGATCTGCTGGACACCATGGCTCTGCTCGCGGCTGGCGGTGGCGACCTCGCCGACAAGCGTGTCGACCTGGCGGATTTCCTGGACGATCTCGTCCAGACTGCGGGTGACGCGCCCGCTGATCTCGACGCCCTGGCCGGTCTTGGCGATGGTGCGTTCGATCTTGGCGGCGGTTTCCTTGGCGGCGGTGGCGGAGCGCTGGGCGAGGTTGCGGACCTCGTCGGCGACGACGGCGAAGCCCATGCCGGCCTCGCCGGCGCGCGCGGCTTCGACGGCGGCGTTGAGCGCGAGGATGTTCGTCTGAAACGCGATCTCGTCGATCGTCTGGACGATCTTCGCGATGTCGCCCGAGGCGTCCTGCAGTTCGAGCATGGAAGCGTTCATGGCCTGCATGTCGGTGCTGCCGGTCTCGGCGGAGCGGCGCGTCTGGCGGGCGAGTTCGTTGGCGCGGGCGGTGCTCTCGGCGTTGCGCTTGGTCATCGAGGCCAGCTCCTCGAGGGAGGAACTCGTTTCCTCGAGCGACGCGGCCTGCGCGCTCGAACCCTCGGCGAACTGCTGGCTGGCGCCGGAGACCTGTCCCGCGGCGGCGGCGATCTGCTCGGCGCCTTCGCGCAGGGATCGGGTGACGGAGCGCAGGATGCGGCCGACGCCCCGGATGATGACGAAGGCGATGACCGATCCGGCGATCACGGCCAGGACCACGCCGACGACGATGCTGTGCAGGGCCGTCGAAGTCGATCCGGCGATGTCGTCGCCGACCCGGTCGGCCGTCTTCAGCTCGAAGTCGATCGCCGCCTGCAGGGCCGCGCCGTAGGCGAGGCCGATCGGATCGAGTTCCTTGCGGGCCCGCGCGTAGGTCTCGGCCGGATTGTGACTGTCGCGGCTGAACGCGAGGATTTCTCCGATCTTGGCGAGATAGGGGGCGCGGGCGGCATGAATCCGCTCCACGAGGGCGTGGCGCTCGGGCGTCCGGGCGATGCGGGTGTAGATCTCGAATTCGGTGGAGATCAGGCGCGAGTGCTCGGCGATCTGCTCCTCGAGCGCCTGCATGTCGGCGGCATCGGTGCTGGAGAGGTGCTTGTAAACCAGGAGGCGGTTCTGTGTCGCCGCGCCCTCGATCCGCACGATGGCGTTCAGGCCGGGCAGGCTGTCCGCAGTGATGGTGCGCGAACCGGCTGCGATCTCGCGCAGCTCGATCGCGGCCAGCAGGCCGAGGCCGGTGGTGATGGCGATGACGACGATGAAACCGGCGGTGATGCGGCGGGCGATGGTCCAGGATTTCATAGGGGGGAAGTTGAAGAAGAACGGAGATTCAGCGGCCGTGCGGCCGCGCGCGGACGCGGGCGATCAGATGATCGAGCGCGGTGTCGGTGATCGGTTTCGGGAAATAGCCCGCCAGCGGAAGATTGGCGGCGCGGATGGCGAGCTGCAGCGAGGCTTGGTTGCTGATGAGGGCGATCTCCGGCCGGCCGGGACGGGAGACCAGTCGCTCGATCCAGGCCAGGCCGTCGCGGCCGGGCACCTCGACATGCGCGACGAGGAGGTCGAAGCGCGTGGACTGCAGCAACGCGAGGGCCTCGCGCGGATCGCCGGCCAGCGCCACGCCCTGACCGCGCCGATAGAGCCGGGTGGCGAGCTGCGCGGTGGCCGCCGCGTCCGCATCCATGACGAGGATATGGAGCGGCGCGTCGACATAGCCGCCGGCGTGCGGCCGGCGCGGCGCGGGCGTGATCGAGAGCACCCGGAAGGAATCGCAGACGGGCGGGGCGATCCGGCCGGAACGCGGCGAAGGAGAGGGAGAGGCGGGCGACATGAGGGCGGCAAGGGACGAATCGCCGGAGACCCGGCGGACGTTGCTCCTTTGCCTTGCAGGTCGAAATCCTGCCCGGGAAAGGCGGCTGCGCCGAAGCGCACCGCAACGAGGGGAATGGATCGGCCGGAGCCGGCCGGGCTTGAGGGAAAAAAGGCGGGAAAGGAAACGTGTGTCGTGGTTTCAACGATACGAACGGCCGAAGATCCGCTGGAGGATCGTCCGCAGCGCGTCGTGATCGACGGGCTTGGGCAGGTAGCCGGCGAGCGGCAGGTTTGCCGCCCACGCGGCGGCCTGGAGCGAGAGCCGGCTGGGCGTGAGGATCACCGGCGGAAATCCAGGGCGGAGAAACAGCTGCTCGATCCAGCCTGGACCGGCCGGGCCGAAGCCGTCGATGTCCGCCACGATGAGGTCGAACGTCGCGACGTCGAGCATTGCGGCCGCCTCGGCGGGATCGATGGCCAGCGAGACCGCGTAGCCGCGGTGCTGGAGCCAGCGGGCCAGCCGGCCGCCCTCGCCGATATCGCCGTCGACGAGCAGGATGCTGGAAGCGAGTGCGTCCGGCAGCCCGGCGCTGGCGTCCGGCTGGACGGATACGGGGACAGAGGATGGCGGAGCGGGAATGCGGTGGGGAGACATGGCGGGTGTGGGAGGATCGCTGCGTGGGGCGGGATGGGACCGATCGATCCGGGCGCGGGCCGCACGGGCCGTCGACGAGCGGCGGCTCAGCGGCGGGAGACGGAGCTGCGGGCGGGAGGGCACGGCGGAATCGGAGGGATCGAGCGGGTGGAACCGGCCGCGGGCGCGGCCGGCTGGCTGGAGCCGATGAGCGCGACAAGGGAGGCGATGGAGTCCTTGAGCGCGGCCGTCTGGGCGTTGAGTTCGGCGGAGGCGGAGGCGCTTTCCTCGGCGCCGGCGGCGTTGGTCTGGACGATCCGGTCCATCTGGGCGACGGCGGTGCTGATCTGGCCGACGCCCTGGCTTTGCTCGCGGCTGGCGGTGCTGACCTCGGCGACAAGTGCGTCGACCTGGCGGACCTTCTCGACGATCTCGCCGAGACTGCGGGCGACCTTGTCGCTGATCTGCACGCCCTGGGATGTCTTGGCGATGGAGCCCTCGATCTTGGCGGCGGTTTCCTTGGCGGCGGCGGCGGAGCGTTGGGCGAGGCTGCGGACCTCGTCGGCGACGACGGCGAAACCCATGCCGGCCTCGCCGGCGCGGGCGGCCTCGACGGCGGCATTGAGGGCGAGGATGTTGGTCTGGAACGCGATCTCGTCGATCGTCTTGATGATTTTTGCGATGTCGTCCGAGGCGGACTTGATGTCGGCCATGGCGGTGTTCATCGCCTGCATGTCGGCGCTGCCGGCGTCGGCGGCATGGCGGGCCTGGCGGGCGAGGTCGGTGGCCTTGGCGGCGCTCTCGGCGTTGCGCTTCGTCATGCCGGACATCTCCTCGAGCGAGGCGCTCGTTTCCTCGAGACTGGCGGCCTGGGCGGTGGCGCCCTCGGCGAGCGACTGGCTGGCCTGCGAAATCTGAGTGGCGGCGGCAACGGTCTGCTCCGCGCCGGAGGAAAGGCTGTCGGTCGCCTGCTGGATCGGCCGGGTGATCGAGCGGGCGACGAACCACATGACGATCAGGCCGGCGACGGCGGCGCCCAGGCCGAGGAAGAGGTTGACGCGCCGCATGGCCCGGGAGGAGGCGAGGAGTTCGTCCATCGGCACGGTGGCGGCCAGACCCCAATGGAGCGTCGGGCTGGTGCGGAAGAACGCCATCTTCTCGACGCCGGCGAAGGTGTAGTGGGTTTCGCCGGAGGGAGCGTTCCGCATGGGGGCGCCCCAGGCGAAATCGGACAGCTTGGACGCGAGGATGAGCTGCTTGTCGGGGTGGGCGATGAAGACGCCGTTCTCGTCATACATGAAGGCGTAGCCGGTCTGCAGGACCTTGATGTTCGCGATGAACTGGCTGCTGAACCAGGTCAGGTCGAGCGAGCCGATGAGGACGGCCTTGACGCCGTCCGCGCCGGACACGGGCACGGCGATGACGATGATCGCGCCGCCGTTGGTCTTGCTTTTCAGGACCGGCGAGACCGCGGTGCGGCCGGCGAGCGCCTCCTTGAAATAAGGCCGGTCGGAAACGTCGAGCCGGCCGATGAAGGACGGATCGGACGAGGCGAGGGCGAGACCTTTGAGGTCGACGACGTGGAGGTTTTCGTAGAAGCCGTAGGTCTTTTTGGCGTTGGCGAGATCGACATCGATGCTGGCGCGGGCGGCGGCGGCCTCCGGCGTGGCGCCGAGCGCGACGGCGAACTGTTTTCCCTGCGCCCAGTGCGCGAGGTCCTGCCGCTGGTTCTCGATCCAGTCCTCGGCCTGGCGCAGGCCTCCCTCGCAGATGGTGACGAGCTGCGCGTCGAGCGTGGACTTCATCGTGGAGCGACTCATCCAGTAGGATACGGTGCTGATGGTGGCGGTGGTGACGACGAGCAGGCCAAGGGTCGGGAGCAGGATGCGGTTGCGGAGATTCCAGTTCATGGCGTGGAGGAGGTTGAGCCGGCGGAAAGAAGGGAGGACGGGATGCGGACGGCGGGGGCGCGGAAGGAGAGGCGGGGGCGCGCCGCGGACGGGCGGACGGACGGGACGCCGCCGTCGTATCCAGACTTGAGCGACGAGGAGGGCGCGGGCGGCGGCACGGCCCGCAGGGTCCGGGCGGCGGGCACGGCGGCGCCGAGCGAAGCCGCGCCCCAGGCCAGGATGAGCCCGGCCAGAAAGGCCGCGACGAAGACGCGGCGCGACGGGCGGAGGCGGAAAAAGGCCGATGCGGACGGAAGACGGAAAAAGGACATGGGAGGAATGGGCGAAAGGCGGAGTCCTTGCCGGACTCGCGCGTCGCTCCCTGTCCTTGCCGGTCGTGCCGGCCCGAAGAGGCGGTCGTGCACGAGGTGCACACCGCAACGCTGATGCCGTTATCTCGGCACGTTTTTTTCGCGCTTGAGGGAAATCGTCGCGGCGCCCGCCGGTGCGATGCCGCCGGACGGCTTCCTCAACCGGCGCGCTCCGGGCCGGCCGGAGCGGCGGCCGCGTCGGACCGCCGGGTGGAACCCACGAGCGCGGCGAGGGAGCGGACGGCTTCCTGCAACGTGCGCGCCTGGGCGTTGAGCTGGCTGGCGGCGGCCGCGCTTTCCTCGGCGGCGGAGGCGTTGTTCTGGACGACCTTGTCCATCTGGGAAACGGCGGTGTTGATCTGCTCGACTCCCTGGCTCTGCTCGCGGCTGGCGGTGGCGGTCTCGGCGATGAGCTCGTCGACCTTCCGGACTTTTTCGACGATGTCGGCCAGGCTGGAGGAGACGCGCGTGCTGATCGCGACGCCCTGCGCCGTGTTGGCCAGCGCCTGCTCGATCTGGGCGGCGGTCTCCTTCGCGGCGGCGGCGGAGCGCTGGGCGAGGGCGCGGACCTCGTCGGCGACGACGGCGAAACCGAGTCCGGCTTCGCCGGCGCGGGCGGCCTCGACGGCGGCGTTGAGCGCGAGGATGTTCGTTTGGAACGCGATTTCGTCGATCGTCTTGATGATCTTCGCGATGTCGGCGGAGGAGACCTTGATCTGCTCCATCGCCGTGTTCATGGCCTGCATGTCGGCGGTGCCGGTGTCGGCGGTGCGGCGGGCGGCGCGGGCGAATTCGTTGGCCTGGGTGGCGCCCTCGGCGTTGCGCTTCGTCATCGAGGCCATCTCCTCGAGCGAGGCGCTCGTTTCCTCGATCGAGGCGGCCTGTTCGCTCGAGCCCTCGGCGAGAGCCTGGCTGGCGTCGGAGATCTGGCCGGCGGCGGCGGTGACCTGGGTGGAGCTGTCGTCGAGTCCCGCGATCACGGCGGCGATCGGGCGGGTGATGGCGCGGGAGAGTCCAAGGCCGGCGAGCACGGCCAGCACGGAGAAGGCGGCGGCGACACCGGCGACCCAGCCGAGCATGCGCTGCTGGGCGCGTTCGAGGTCGGTGCGGACGTCGGCGAAATCGTCCTCGTAGGCGCCGGCGCCGATGACCCAGTCCCAGGCGGGGAAATACGTGACGGCGGCGAATTTCCTCCGGGCCGCGGCCTCGCCGTTGTTTTTCCAGGAGTAATCCTCGAAGTCGGCGGCGCCGCCCGTGGTCTTCAGCGCCTTTTCGACGATGGACTGGATGAAGAACCGGCCGGACGCATCCTTCGCGCCCCAGATGTTTTCGCCGTCGCGCCTGCCCTGGGCGGAGATCAGATAGGTGCCGCGCTGCTCGCCGCTGCCCGTGACGACGAAGACGTAGCCGGTCTTGCCGATCGTCATCTGGACGATGGCGTCGTGCAGCTCCTTGTTGATGGCGTCCAGCGGCAGGCCGACGTAGAGCATGCCGGTCACGCGCCCGTGCGCGGCGTCCCAGATCGGTTCATACGCGGCGGCGTGCCAGGAGCCGAGGACATTGGCGCGGCCGCGGAAACTCTCGCCGTGCAGGATCCGGTCGATCACGGGGTTTGCGGTGCCGTCGGCGTTCTTCGCGGGGATGAACGTGCCGATGGCGCGCGTGCCGTCGGCGCGGGTGAGGCTGGTCGCGACGCGCAGCATGTCGCCGGCGTCGTTGATCCGCTGGAAAATCGTGCAATGGCTGCCGGTCAGCCGGCGCGCGTCGTCGACGATCGGCACGGACACGGCGGCCGAGGTCTGCTGCCCGAGCCACTGGCGGCCGGCCAGCAGCTGCGGCAGCGTGAGGTCCGCGGTGGCGCCGGTGTTCTGGTCGACGGCGTGCCAGGCGACGGGCTCGGCGCCGGGCGCGAGACCGCCGGCGGCGGCGATGAGGTCGCGGGCCACGCCGAGCTGGTGGTCGAGGTCCTTCTGGTTGCGCGCCTCGGAGCTGGCGCAGAGGAGGTAGGCGTTGCGGGCGACCTTCGCGCCCTCGCTCAGGGCCGAGGCGCGCACGGCGCCGGCGATGCGGCGCTCGAGCGTCCGCTGCTGGATGACGAGGGTGACGAACGCGATCGCGAGTCCGGCGAGCACGGGGCAGACGGCGACGAGGGTGATCTTCGGGCCGATGTTGTCGCCGAGCAGACGGGAAATTTTCATGGGAGAGGGGAGGCGGGTGCAGCCGCCGTCGTCCCCGCGGTCGAGCGGGGGCGGCGCGGGCGCGGGGCGTCAGGCGGTGACCCTGGCCGCGGGTTCGCGGTCGACGGCCGGGGATTCGAGCAATCCCTCCAGCCGGTGGCGGAGCTGTCCGAGTTCGCGGGAGCGGAAGCTGTGCTTCGTCTTCTCCAGCACGGCGATCGTATCCGAGATGGCACTGCGCCACGGCGCATCGGCGGGTGCGGCGCGGAAATCGCGCGCGCTCTCCGCGACGAAGGTCCGGGCGAGCGTGTGCAGCCGGCCGGCGACCGCCGGTTCCGACAGGCCGCCGCCGGGAGGCGCGGCGCCGAGCAGGGCCGAGATCTCGCCGGCGAGGGCGCGGAATTCCCGGTGGCGGCGCTGCTGCGCGACGAGGCGCGAGAGCGTCTGCCACAGGAACGGGTAGTCGAGCGGCTTCAGCAGGTAGGCGGCGATCGGCAGATTGGCCGCGCGCATGGCCGTCTCGAGTTCCGGGCTGCCGGTCATCAGCACGACGGGCGGGGGACATTCGGCGCGGAACAGCCCCTCGATCCATTCGAGCCGGAAATTTCCCGGCATCTGGATGTCGCTCAGGACGAGATCGAATCCGCCGCCGCCGAGCGCGACGTCCGCCGTGTCCGGGCCGATGGCGACAGCCACGTCGCAGCCCTGGCGCTCCAGCCAGGCGGCGAGCGTCCGGCCGGTCTCGTCGTCGTCGTCGACCAGAAGGATGCGCGGACGATCCATGAAGAAAAGGGGTGACGCGGGCGCGTCAGGTCGCGCTCTGGCTGATGGCCTGCACGGTCTCGGGCGCGACGACGCGGTCGATGTCGAGCAGCGTCTTCACCTGACCCTTCACCTTGGCCATGCCGAGCAGATACTCCGTGTTGACCTTGGTGCCGAAGTCGGGCGTCGGCTCGATTTCCTCGTTGGTCAACGTCACGACCTCCTCGACGCTGTCGACGATGAGGCCCATCTGCACGATCTGCTCGGTGGGCAGCTTGACCTGGACCACGACGATGCAGGTGCGCTCGGCGAACTCGGCCTTGAGGCCGAACTTCACGCGCAGGTCGACCACCGGGATGACGCGGCCGCGGAGATTGATGACGCCCTTGACGAAGTCCGGCATCTGCGGGACGGGCGTGATCTTCTGCATGCGGATGATCTCGCGGACCTTCAGGACGGCGATGCCGTAGGCTTCGTTGTCGAGGACGACGGTGAGGTATTTGCCGGCGAGGCTGGCGGAGAGCTTGGCGGGGGCGGTGGTGGACATTGCGGAAAAGTTGGCTGAGCGGATGAGTGTGCCCTTGGGTCGGACAGGGCGAACCGGTGGGTTAATCGGCCCGGCTTGGGCGAAATTCAGTAAAAACGCTGCGAAGACGGGCATCCGCCCGTGGGCAATCCACGCGGACGCCGCAGAATAACTTAAATTCGCGTCCGAATGCGCCGAATAGGGCCAAGGTTCGCTACACCCACTGTCCATGCCCATTTCCTCGGAATCCCTGCAGGCGATCGATGACCTGACCAACCGGCTCGCCGCCGAGTCCATGCTGGCGCAAAGCGGTCGCGACGACGGACTCGTGCCCTCCTACAGTCTGTTGGGCGAACTGCGCGAACTGTGCTCCACCGAGGCTGCCGTCCGCGAGCCCCTCGCCGCGATGCAGGCGGAGCTCGAGCGCATGCTCGATTCGGCCCGGCCGTTCGACGACGAGACGCTGGCCCGGCTGCGGGCCCTGATCGAGTGGCTGCCCGTCGCGGTCGCCTCCGTGAAAAACGCCCAAGCCGTGCCGCCTCTCGCGGGAGCCGCGCCCGCGGCCGCGCCCGCCGCCACCGCTTCCGCCGCGGTGGAAGCCCCGGCTGCCGCCGACGTGCTGCTCGAACTCCATCTCGAGGAGAACGCGGAACTGCTGACCGAGTTTTACGCCGAGGCCGTCGATCACCTCCAGCAGATCGAGGCCGCGCTGCTCGCGCTCGACCAGCAGCCGGACAATCCCGAGGCGCTCAATTCCATTTTCCGCTCGTTCCACACCTTCAAGGGCAACGCCGGCTTCCTCGGCCTCGTGCCCATGCAGGCGCTCGCGCACGAGGTCGAGTCGCTCCTCGATCTGGCGCGCAACCACCAGCTCCGGCTCAACGCCGCCATCATCACCGAGATCCTGCGCAGCCGCGACGCGCTCGTCGCCCTCACGCAGCAGGTCGCGCTTGCCCTCGAGAAGGGCCAGCTGCCGAAAGAGATCATCCCGGTCGGCCATCTGATCAACGCCGTGAAGCGGCTCGCCTCGAGCGCCGGCAAGACTCCAGCCGCCGCCGCTCCCGCTCCCTCGGTCGCCGCCGCACCGGCCGCACCGGCGCCGCAGCTTGCGCCCGTCGTCCCGCTGCCCGTCGCGGAAACGCCCGCCGCCTCCGCGGCGCCCGCGGCCGAAGCGCCGGCTCCGGCCGCCGTCGTCGCCGCTCCGGTCTCCGCCTCGGGCGCCGCCCCGAAGGCCGCGGCCGCCGCGACCGTGCGCGTCAACACCGACAAGCTCGACTCGCTGATGGATGTCGTCGGCGAGCTCGTGATCGTGCAGAGCCAGCTGCTCGAGACCGCGCGCCAGCACGCCGAGGCCGGCGGCTCGCCGCTCCAGCGCAACGTCGCCCAGCTTTCCCGCATCACGAAGGAGCTGCAGCACACCGCGATGTCGCTGCGCATGATTCCGATCAAGCCGACGTTCCAGAAGATGGAGCGCCTCGCCCGCGACCTCGCGCGCGACTTCGGCAAGAAGGTCCACTTCGTCACGAGCGGCGACGACACCGAGCTCGACCGCACCGTGGTCGAGGAGATCGGCGATCCGCTCGTCCACATGGTGCGCAACGCCCTCGACCACGGCCTCGAGCCCACGGCCGCGCGCGTGGGCGCCGGCAAGCCCGAGGCGGGCCTCCTCCATCTCAAGGCCTACCATCAGGGCAGCAACATCGTCGTCGAACTCCAGGACGACGGCCGCGGCATCGATCCGGACAAGATCTACAAGAAGGCCGTCGAGAAGGGCGTCATCCCCGCCGGCACGCCGCTCGGGCGCGACGAGATCCTCGCGCTGGTGTTCGCCCCCGGATTCTCCACTGCGGAAAAGGTCACGGCCGTCTCCGGCCGCGGCGTCGGCATGGATGTCGTGAAGCGCAACATCGAGAAACTGCGCGGCAAGATCGAGATCGACTCCGAGGTCGGCCGCGGCTCGACGTTCCGGATCAAGCTGCCGCTCACGATGGCGATCATCGACGGACTCGTCGTCCGCGTGGGCACGGACCGTTTCATCCTGCCGAGCACGTCGGTGCAGCGCGCGCTGCGGCCGACCCGCGAATCCATTTCCACCGTGCAGGGCCGCGGCGAAGTCCTCGACCTGCGCGGCCGGCTCGTGCCTGTCCACCGCCTGCACCGCCGCTTCGGCATCCCGTGCGACGCGCAGAATCCGTGGGAAGGCATCGTCGTCATCGTCGAACATTCGGGGAAGATCTCCGCGCTGCTCGTCGACGAGATGGTCAGCAAGCAGGAGGTCGTGATCAAGAATCTCGGCGCCTTCATGCAGAGCCTGCCCGGCGTCGCCGGCGGCGCGATTCTCGGCGATGGCAACATCGCGCTCATCCTCGATCCCGGCACGCTCCTGCAGGCCGCCTGATTTTCCCCTCCAACGTCTTCCCTGTGACCGCCTATAAACCGCCCACGATCGACCAGGTCTGCGAGCGCGCCCTGCGCCTGCCCTGCGCGCCCGCCCTGCTGCCTCGTCTCATCGCCGCGCTCCAGTCCGCCGACAGCAGCGCCGACGACATCGCGGCGATCATCATGGTCGATCCCGGTCTCGCGGCCGCGACGCTGCGGCTGGCGAACTCCGCCTTCTACGGCTCCACGCAGCCTGCGGCGAGCGTGGCCGAAGCCGTCGTGCGCCTCGGTCAGAAGGAGCTCTACCGCCTCGCGGCGCTCGCGCTCGTGAGCCGCTGGGAGTCCGGCGCCGGCCACGGCGAGGCCGGCGATTTCTGCCGCCATGCGCTCTGCACCGCCCTGGCCGCCGAAGTGCTGGCCGAGGCCAGCGAGCGCGTCGATCCCCAGGTCGCCTACACGGCCGGCCTGCTCTGCGACATCGGCAAGCTCGCCGTCACGCACGCCTGCGACGAATTCTATCCGGCGATCCGCGCCCAGTGCGCCAGCCGCCAGTGCGCCTGGACGGACGCGGAGCACGACGTGCTCGGCTACGACCATGTCGAGGTCGGCGCCCGGCTGCTGCGCGCGTGGAAGTTTCCCCAGGTCTTCGTGGAGATCGCCGAGAACTACCTGCATCCCGAGCGGGCGCCGGCGGATGCGCTGCCGCTGCTCGCGCACCTGCAGGCGGCGAAATATATCGCGACGTCGTTCGGCCCCGGCGTGGGCGAGGACGGATTCCTTTTCACGCTCAACGAGTCCTTCCTGCTCGAGTGGGGCTTCACGCCCGAGCTGCTGCAGGAAACGATGCCGATCGTGCACGAACGCGCGGTCGCGCGCCTGCGCGAGAATCTCTCGGCCGGCGCGGTGAAGATCTGAGCACGGCCGCGGCGGCCGGATCGCCGCGGATGGGCGTCTGCCCCGGTCGCGAGGCTCCTGCCGGGACCGGGCGGCCCCGGGGCGGTTGACAACGCATGCGCGGGTCGAAGCATCGCGCGCCACACACCTCACGCCCGTGCCGATCCCAGCGACACCGACCGCGACGCGCAGCCATGTTCATAACTTTTCCGGCGGCCCCGGGGCCCTCCCCGCGATCGTCACCGAGCAGGCGGCCGAGGCGCTGCGCGAGGTGCCGGAGGTCGGACTGCCGCTGCTCGGCATCAGCCACCGCTCGGCGTGGTTTCGCGGCGTGGTGGACGAGGCGGAGGCGTTGATCCGCGATCTGGCGGCGCTGCCGCCGGATTTCCACGTGCTGTTCCTCCAGGGCGGGAGCACGCTCCAGTTCAGCCAGATCCCGATGAACTTCCTGCGCGGCCGGCCCGCCGCGCAGTATCTGCATACCGGATATTGGAGTGCGAAGGCCCTGGCCGAGGCGCGGCGCGAAGGCGCGGTCGACGTCGTCTGGAGCGGCGAGGCGGAGGGCTTCCGCCGGCTGCCGGCCGACGACGAACTGCGATTCGCGGACGGCGCCGCGTATGTCCACTACGTTTCCAACGAGACCGTCGAGGGCCTGCAGTTTCACCGCGTGCCGGGCCGCGGCGACGCCGTCCGGATCTGCGACGCCTCGGCGGATTTTCTCAGTGCGCCGCCGGCGATGGACCGCATCGGGCTCCTCTATGCGCATGCGCAGAAGAATCTCGGCGCGGCGGGAGTGACGGTGGTGCTGATCCGCGACGGATGGATGCGCGGCGGCGCGCCGGGCCTGCCGACGATGCTGGATTATCGCGTGCAGGCGGCGGCGCACAGCCTCCACAACACGCCGCCCGTCTTCGCGATCTACGTGGCGCTGCTCGCGCTGCGCTGGCTGCGCGACGAGATCGGCGGCGTGGCGGCGATGGCGCGGATCAACGCCGCGAAGGCGGCCGCCGTCTACGCCGCGATCGACGGCAGCGGGGGATTCTACCGCAGCCGCGTCGCGCCGGCGGATCGCTCGCGGATGAACGCCGTCTTCACCGCGCCCACGCCGGAACTCGACCGCCGGCTCGCGGCCGAGGCCGCGGAGGAAGGGCTCGTCGGCCTCGAGGGGCACCGCTCGATCGGCGGGCTGCGGGCCTCGCTCTACAATCCGGTGACGCCGGAATCGGCGGCGGTGCTGGCGGGATTTCTCCGCGATTTCGCGCGCCGCCGCGGGTGAGCGCCGGTCCGGCCGTGCGACTCAGGCGGCGAGGGAGAAGGCGTCGTTGGCCTCGGGCGTCTTCAGCGTCATGTCGCCGCTGGCGATCGCGAGGTGCACGGTGCGGTTGGTGGTGCCGCCGGTCACGATCTGGCGCGGGCGGAAGCCGTTGGCCGCGAGGAAATCGAGCGTCGCCTTGGTGTTGCGTTCGCCGATCTTGAAATTGTCCTGGCTGTTGAGCACGCAGGCGCCGCCGGTCACGAAGAGCCGGAGGCGGGAGCGGTCGGCCTTGAGGCCGAGCAGCGCGCGGAAGAAGAGCGGGAGACCGGTGTTGGCGAACATCGCCGGCTGCGCGGTGGCCTTGTCGGGCGAGATGCTCGAATCCGGCAGCATGAGGTGGAGGATGCCGCCGACCTTGACGCCGGGATCGTAGGCCACGACGCCGATGCAGGAGCCGAGGGCGTAGGTGCTCAGGGTCACGAGGGCGTTGTTGGACACGGCCATGTCGCCGACGCCGACCACGACGCGTTGCGCGAAAATCGATGCAACAGTGGGGGAGCCCATACGTCAGAAAGCGGAGGCGGTCTGGGCGCCTCCGTGAGGTGAGTGAGAGGATGTGGGCATGGGTCCGGCGGAGATCGCCTGTCGGGGAAATATTACGGATGCGACCGCCCAAACTTGAGCGCGCATCTGCCGATTCCCTCGGGAATTTGCGCCTACATCCGCACCAGCAGCCGCTGGCTGATCGGTGTGACTTGATTGTGACTGCGGATCTTCGCGATCGTGCCCGGATTGAGCTCCTGGCCCTCGCCGATGAGCAGCAGGCCGTGCGGGCTGTAGATCCCGCTGGCGAGGACCATGCCGGGCTCGAGTTCCTGCAACGTGATCTCGCGGACCTGGCGCGGGAGCTGCGCGAGATTGGTGATCTTCAGGAAGAGCCGCACGGCCTCCGGATCGAACGCGGAGCCGGAGAGGGAAAGGATGAAGTCGATCGCCTGCGCCTTGGGCAGGCCGGATTCGACGTAGCCGACCGCGACGGCGAGGCAGCGCGCGGGCCACGGGATGGCCTCGCCGCCGATGCCGTCGGGATAGCCGTGGCCGTCGAAACGTTCGTGATGGGCGCGGATGACCTCGCCCACGCCGGAGCCGTCGTCGACGAGCGAGGCGAGCGTCTGGCTGTAGACCGGATGGTTGTGGAGCATCGCGAGCTCGCGCTCGGTCAGCTGCTCGCTCTTCGAGCGAAACGCCCGCAGCATCTCGCGCGGCACGCCGATGAGGCCGAGGTCGCAGAGCCAGGCGGCGGTGCGCAGCGCGTGCCGCTGGGCATCGTCGAACAGGTCGCTGGCCGCCATGTGCGTCGCGAATTCGACGAGCGCCTTGGCCTGGCCGCCGAGGATCGGATCGTAGGTGGTGAGGATGCGCCGGCACAGCTCGAGCGAGTGCTCGTAGTTGGCGGCGAGCCGCTGGTTGGCGAGGTCGAGATGCTGGCGCTGCCGCTCGAGGTCGCGCACCTGGGCGGCGAGGGCGGTGTTGGCCTCGGTGAGCTGGCTGTTGAGCCGCTGCGTCTCGGCCTGGAGGACGGCGTTGTGCGTGACGAGCTCGTGCCGGTGCACGGCGTTGCGCACCGTGGCGATCAGCTCCTCGCGCAGCCACGGCTTGGCGACGAAGCGGAAGATCTCGCCCTTGTTGATCGCGTCGACGATCGTCGGCAGCGAGAGGACGGCGGTGATGAGGATGCGCGAGGCCTGCGGGCGGAGCTTGCGGCTCTCGATCAGGAAATCGAGGCCCAGCATTTCGGGCATCTTCTGGTCGGAAATAATGACGGCGAAATCGCGCTCGGCGAGGATGGCGAGGGCCTTGGTCGGGCTCGAGCAGGCGACGACGTGAAACTTCTCCCGCTCGAGCGTCTGCTGCAGCGCCGCCAGCACCACGGGCTCGTCGTCGACGACGAGGATGGTCGGGGCGGGGGACGGCACGTGGGCGGGCGCGGTCATGGGTGGGCGGAGGCGAGCGCGCCCGCCTCGGTGGCGGGGCGGAAGGGATGGACGATGAAATCGGCCACGCGGTCGAGCGCAAGCTGGCGCTGGGCGGCGCCGTTTTCCCAGGCGGCGCGGGGCATGCCGTAGACGACGCTGGAGGCTTCGTCCTGGGCGAAGGTCGTGGCGCCGGCCTCGCGCAGGCGGAGCAGGCCCTCGGCGCCGTCCTTGCCCATGCCCGTGAGCACGCCCGCGATCGCGTGCGGCCCGGCGCCGCATTCGGCGGCGGACTTGAACAGCAGGTCGACGGCCGGCCGCTGGTGCCAGACCTGCGGGCCGGTGACGACGCGCGCGCGATAGCGGTCGCCGCTCCACTGGACCATCAGGTGAAAATTGCCCGGCGCGATGAGCGCGAGGCCGGGTCGCAGGACGTCGCCGTCGACCGCTTCGCGCACCTCGAAGGCGCATTGCTTGCAGAGCCGGTCCGCGAACGCCTTCGAAAACACCGGCGGGATGTGCTGCACGATCGCGATCGGCGGCAGGCCGCCGGGCAGGCGCGTGAGCACCTCGCGGAGCGCCTCGGTGCCGCCGGTCGACGCGCCGAGCAGGATGAGCTGGCGGGACGTGTTGGCGATCGTGCGCGGCGCGAGCCGCGGCTCGAGCGGAGCGGGCGCGGGATGCTGTGGCACGTAGGCCGGGGCGGACGGCGTGAAGGCCGCGGGCTGAGCCGGCCGCGGCGCGCCGGCGGGAGCGACGGCGTCAGCGTTGGAAGAAGCGGCGCCCGACGCGACGGGGGCGGAAGAAGAAGCGACGGGCGTGCCGGGCGCGGCGGGGCGCGGGCGTCGGAGCCGGGCGATCGCGGCGGCCTTGATGCAGGAGATCAGTTGCGGGCCGAGGTCGCCGAAGGAGTAGGAACCCGCGGGCTTGCCGAGGACATCGCATGCGCCGAGCCGCAGCGCCTCGAGGGCGTAGTCGGAGCCGCGCTGGGTGAGCGAGCTCATGATCACGACGGGCAGCGGATGCTGCTCCATGAGGATGCGCAGGAAGGTCAGTCCGTCCATGCGCGGCATCTCGAGATCGAGCGTGAGGACGTCGGGATTGAGCTCCTTGATCTTGTCGCGGGCGGCGTAGGGATCGATCGCGGTGCCGACGACCTCGAGCTCGGGATCGGCGCGCAAGGCGTCGCTGACGAGCTTCCGCACCACGGCGGAATCGTCGACAACCAGCACACGGATGCGGCGTGGGGTCATGTCAGGGATGCAGGGGCTTGCGGTAGGTGGCGGGGCGGATCGTCTGCAGCGGGTGTTTGATGGCGGTGAGGCTTTCGGCGTGGCCGACGAGCAGATAGCCGCCGGGCACCAGCAGGCGGCAGAGTTTGTTGACCAGCTCCTCCTGCGTCGGGCGGTCGAAGTAGATCATGACGTTGCGGCAGAAAATGACCTGGAACGGCTCCCGGAAAGGCGGATCGCCCTCGAGCAGGTTCAGGTGGTGAAACGCGACCTGGTCGCGCAGCGCGGGCTTCACGCGGTAGTTGCCCTCCTGCGGGCCGAAGCCGCGCTGGAAATAGCGCTCGACCGTCGCGCGCGGCAGCTTGTCCACGACTTCGTCCTTGTAGATGGCGGCGCGCGCCTTTTCGAGGATGCGGTGGGAGATGTCGGTCGCCTCGATCTGCCACGCCCAGTCGGTCAGGCATTCCGCGAGGGTGATCGCGATCGAGTAGGCCTCCTCGCCGGACGAGGACGCGGCGCTCCACACGCGGAAACGCGGCCAGCGCTCCTTCGCGGCGCGGGCCTTCATCTCGGGCACGATCGTCTGCCGCAGGAAGTCGAAGTGCGCGTTCTCGCGGAAGAAGAACGTGTGGTTGGTCGAGATCGCATCGATGAGGTTGGCGAGTTCGTCCTCGGCCCCCGGCGATTTCAGCAGCCGGCAATAGTCCTCGATCGTCGGCACCTGGGTCGCACGCAGTCGCTTGCCCAGCCGGGCGCTGACGAGTTCGCGCTTGTCGACGCTTAGGCTGATCCGGCTCCGCTCGTAGACGAGGCCCCGAATAAATTCGAAATCTGAATCCCTCATGAGGTGTTCCCCCGACATATCGTCCCGTCGCGCCAAGAATGAAGCGGAGCCGCACCGCTTTCTTGCGAATACGGCCGGGCAAATTTTTCCGCTCGCGCCGCGCGCCCGGTGCCGGGAGCAGGCGGGTAGCGGTATTTGAAATTATATTCCATTGTCGTCGATTGCGTTATGCGACGCTGCGGAGTGCTGGCACCTGCTTTGCTTAACCGTCGTCGCCATGATCGACCCGATTTTCCAAAGCGACAATTACCAGGTGGCGAGAAAGCTTCTCGACGCCGCGGTGCTGCGCCAGGAGGCCATCGCGTCCAACATCGCCAACGCCGAGACCCCTGGTTACCACCGCCTCGATATCGCCCCGGATTTCGCCACGCAGTTGAAATCCCGGCTCGAGTCCGGCGATCTCGCCAAGACCGCCGACGAGGTCCGCCCGCATCTCTCCGAGGATCTCACCGCCCGCAGCATCCGGCCCGACGGCAACACGGTCGAGATCGAGCGCGAGCTGCTCGCGATGAACAACAACGCCGTCCAGCACGAATTCCTCAGCGAGGTCATCTCCGGCAACCTCAAGCAGCTCAAGGTCGCCATCACCGGCCGCAGCGCCTGATCCGCCACCCCCGATCGCGCATGAACCTCATCTCCGGCATCGACATCACGGCGGGCGCGCTCAACGCCCAGAAGACCCGCCTCGACATCGTCGCGCAAAACATCGCCAACGCCCAGACCACGCGCACCGCCAACGGCGGCCCGTATCAGCGCCAGATCGTTTCCTTCGAGACCGAGCTCATCCGCCACGAAGGCGACGCGCCCGGCGCCTCCCTGCAGAGCGTGAAGGTCGCGACCGTCCAGGCCGACCGCACGCCTGGCCAGCAGGTTTACAACCCGCAGCATCCCGACGCCGGCCCCGACGGCCTCGTGACGATGCCCAACGTCAATCTCTCCTACGAGATGGTCGACCTCATCAGCGCCTCGCGCGCCTACGAGGCCAATCTCTCCGTCGCCAAGAACGCGCGCCAGATGGCGATGAAAACTCTCGAGATCGGCAAGTAATCCCCGGCTCCCGGCTCATCGCTCCCCGTTTATAGCTCCGCTTCCCGTCCATGACTCCCATCGGCTCCATCAACCCGCTTTCCGCCGCGTCGCTCGCGCGCATCGACGCCCCGATCGCGAAGCCGGCGGTGGATCTGGCCGGCACGATGCCGGCCACGTCGGGCGACGGCTTCGGCACGATGCTCGACGGCCTCGTCTCCACGGTCGAGTCGAAGCAGGACGCCGCCCAGCTCGCCACGCGCCAGGTCCTGCTCGGCCAGTCCAGCCAGATGCATCAGAGCGTGATCGCGATGCAGGAAGCCTCGGTCGCGTTTTCCCTCATGGTCGAGGTGCGCAACAAGCTCGTCGATTCCTACCAGGAACTGATGCGCATGCAGGTGTGAGCCCGCCGCCGCGTCCCCGTTTTCCTTTGCCTGATCATTTCCGTCCTTCGAACCGGCGTCCCGCCCGATGAAAAACTTCCTTCAGTCCCTGCTCGATCTCTGGAAGCAGCTCGGTCTCAACCAGCGCGTCTCGCTTGCCGTCGCGGCCATCGCCGTCGTCGGCGGTCTCATCGCGGTCGTCCTCTGGTCGCGCCGGCCCGACTACCAGCTGCTCTACGCGCGGTTGAGCGAGAAGGACGCCGCCGCCATCATCGGCCAGCTCCAGTCGCAGAACATCCCCGTGCAGGTCGGCGCCGGCGGCACCTCGGTCTCGGTCCCGTCCGACCAGGTTTACAAGCTCCGCATGGACCTCGCCGCGAAGGGCCTGCCGAGCGGCGACGGCGTGGGCTTCGAGATCTTCGACAAGGGCCAGTTCGGCCTCTCCGACTTCGTCCAGCGCACGAATTACCTGCGCGCCGTCCAGGGCGAACTCGCCCGCACGATCATGCAGGTGCAGGGCGTCCGCGCCGCGCGCGTGATGATCGTCCAGCCGGAAAACCGCCTCCTGCTCACCGACCAGGGCGTGAAGTCCACCGCGTCCGTCTTCGTCGACGTCGGCGGCGGCCGGCTCGACATCGACCAGGTCAACGCCATCCGGCACCTCGTCGCCAACGCCGTCCAGGGCCTCGCGCCCGACGCCGTGGCCGTCATCGACAACCGCGGCCGCACCTTGTCCGAGGAGTTGAAACAGGATCCCACGCTCGGCACCGCGTCCTCGCAGATCCGCTACCGCCAGCAGGTCGAGGACTATTTCGCGAAGAAGGTCGAGACGATGCTCGCCGCCGTCATCGGGCCGGGCAACGCCGTCGTCCGCGTCTCCGCCGACATCGACACCGAGGCCACCACGCTCACCTCGGAGAAGTTCGACCCGGACGGCCAGGTCGTCCGCTCGCAGACCGTGACCGAGGACAGTTCCAACTCCACCGAGTCGCGCACGTCCGGCGGCGTCGTCGGCGTCAGCGCCAACGTGCCCGAGAAGAATCCGGGCACCGAGACCGCGCGCCCGACCTCGAACTCCGAGTCGACGCGCAAGAACCGCACGACCACCTACGAGATCAACCGCCTCACGACCGCCACGACGCGCAATCCCGGCTCGATCCGCAATCTCACCGCCGCCGTCTTCATCGCGCCGCGGCCCGCGCCCGCGGCGCCCGCCGCCGCTCCGGGCGCGCCCGCCCCGGCGCCCGCCGAGGCGCCGAAGCGCACGCCGCAGGAGCTCGACGCGCTCCGCCAGCTCGTCGTCAACGCCCTCGGTCTCAAACCCGCGCCCGGCCAGTCGCTCGACGCGCTCGTGTCGTTGCAGGAGATGCCGTTCCAGTCCGTCGAGCGCATCCCCGAGCAGATCGCCGCGATCCAGACCGAGAACCGCTGGCAGGGCTGGATCGAGGCCTCGAGCCGCTGGGCGGCCGTCGCCGGCGCGATCATCGTGCTGCTGGTCTTCTGGCGCATGCTCTCGCGGCAGAAGCCCGAGGCGGTGCCGGTCGAGGTCCTGTCGATGACGCCCGAGGCTGCGCAGCGCGCGCTGCCTTCCGGCGGCGGCATCACGCCCGATTTGTTGAACGAGTTGATCAAGCAGAAGCCGGCCAATGTCGGCGTCGCCCTGCGCGACTGGGTCTCCGCCGGCAGCACGAAGAACTGACGCCATGGCCGACCTCGAATTTTCCAAGCTCAACCGCCAGCAGAAGCTGGCGGTGTTTCTCGTCACCATCGGCCCCGAGGCCGCGGCCAGCGTGTTGAAGCACTTCGAGGATCCCGAGATCGAGCTGCTCTGCCGCGAGATGTCGGCGCTCTCGATCGTGCCCGAGGGCCTGCAGAAGCAGGCGCTCGAGGAGTTCGCCGGCGTCGTCGCCCAGAGCGCCACCTCCGCGCTCGGCGGCATCGGCTACGCGCAGCGCACGCTCGAGATCGCCAAGGGCGACTACAAGGCCTCCTCCATCATGGGCCGCGTCGGTCCCGTCGGCACGCCGGTCGAGGTCATCCAGGAAATCTCCGAGATGGAGGGACGGCAGATCTTCAACCTCATCAAGCAGGAGCAGCCGCAGACGATCTCGTTCGTCCTTTCGTATCTCGACGGCGCCAAGGCCGCCGAGGTCTTCGGCCTGCTCGGTCCCGATTTGCGCGAGGAGGTCATCGAGCGGCTCGGCACGATCGAGTCCACTTCGCTCGACCTCGTCTCGAAGATCGCCCGCAGCCTCGGCAAGCATTTCGACACGAAGGCGCGCCCGTCCTTTCACCGCAGCGGCGGCGTGCGCGCCGTCGCCGACCTCCTCAACCAGCTCGAGAAGGAAATGTCGAAGAACCTCCTCGCCCGCCTCGAGGAGCGCAACGCCCAGCTCTCCGCCGCGATCCGCAAGAAGCTCTTCAGCTTCGAGGACCTCGGCCGCCTGCAGCCGCCGGACCTGCAGCGCGTCCTGCGCGAAGTCGACTCGTCGAACCTCGCGATCGCGATGAAGTCCGCCAGCGAATCGCTGCGCGACAAGATCTACGGCGCCATCTCCAAGCGCGCGGCCGAAAGCCTCCGCGAGGAGATCGAGCTGCTCGGCCCGGTCCGCCTCAAGGACGTCGAGGCCGCGCAGGATGCCATCATCCAGGTCGTCCGCCGCCTCGAGGAGGAGGGCCAGATCTCGCTCGATACCGAATCCCAGAGCGTCGTCACCTGACCCGCCGCCCCGCTCTTCGCACTCCGCTTTTCGTTCTCCGCTTTCCGAGCCATGGCCTTCGCGAAACTCATCCCGTTCGATCGTCCGCTCATCGGCGTCTCCGCGCCGGGCGTCGGCGGCCGCGTCTATACGGAGAGCGAGGTCGCGCGGCTCACGGAGGACGCCTACCGCCGGGGCACCGACGATGCGCGCGCCTCCGCCGACCAGCAGATGGTCGAGCTGCGCGTCGACCTCGAGCAGTTGAGCGAGGGCGTGCTGCGGAAGCTGGGCAACGTCGAGCCGCTGCTCGTCGCCCAGCTGCGCGAGGCGCTGCCCGGCCTCGCGGTCGAGATCGGCCGCCGGCTCCTCGCCGGCTACGAACCGTCGCCCGAGCGCATCTCGCAGCTGTGCGAGGCCACGCTCGCGGAGCTGTTTCCCGAGCGCGAAAACCTCGAGCTGTTCGTCAGCGCCCGCGATGCGGAATTTCTTGCCCAGTTGCAGCCCGACTGGATGCAGCGCTATCCGGGCCTGCGCGTCCGCGTCGAGCCCTCGCTCCAGCCCGGCGACTGCCAGGTGCGCAGCCGCTTCGGCCTGATCGACGCCCGCCAGCAGACCAAGCTCGACGCGCTCGCCCACAGCCTCACTTCCGCATGACGCCTTCGACGATGCCCTCCGCCGCGTCCATCGGCCCGTTGATCGACGTCCTGCGCACGCAGGTCCGCCATGTGCCGTCGGTCCAGCGCGTCGGCACGGTCACGGGCGTCGCGGGCCTGATCATCGAATCAGACGGCCCCAATGTCGGCCTCGGCGAACTCTGCATCGTGCGCTCCACGCGTTCCGACTTCGAGGTGCGCGCCGAGGTCGTCGGTTTCCGCGAGCATCGCGTGCTGCTCATGCCGCTCGGCGAGGCCGCGGGCCTGCATGTCGGCTGCGAGGTCGCCGCTTGCGACCGGCCGCCGCTGCCGCGGCTCGGGCCCGAGATGCTCGGTCGCGTGCTCGACGCGCTCGGCCGGCCCTTCGACCACCTCGGCCTGATGCCGGTCGACCGCGACCTTTCGCACAACGCCACGCCGCCGCATCCGCTGCGCCGCCAGCGGATCAAGCTCGCGTTCCAGACCGGCGTGCGCGCGATCGACACGTTCATCCCCTTCGGCCGCGGCCAGCGCCTCGGCCTCTTCGCCGGCTCCGGCGTCGGCAAATCCACACTCATGGGCATGATCGCCCGCGGCTCGGAGGCCGACGTCGTCGTCATCGCGCTCGTGGGCGAGCGCGGCCGCGAGGTGCGCGAGTTCATCGAGAAGGATCTCGGCCCCGAGGGCATGAAGCGCGCCGTCGTGGTCGTGGCCACGTCCGACACGCCCGCGCCGCTGAGGCTGCGCGCCGCGTTCACCGCCACCGCGATCGCCGAGGCCTGGCGCGACGCCGGCAAGAACGTCCTCTTCATGATGGATTCGGTCACGCGCTTCGCGATGGCCCAGCGCGAGATCGGCCTCGCCGTCGGCGAGCCGCCGGCCACGCGCGGCTACACGCCGTCCGTCTTCGCCATGCTGCCGCGCTTGCTCGAGCGCGCGGGCTCCGGCGAGTCCGGCACCATCACCGCGCTCTACACCGTGCTCGTCGAGGGCGACGACATGAACGAGCCCGTGGCCGACGCCGTGCGCGGCATCCTCGACGGCCACATCGTGCTCTCGCGCCAGCTGGCGCATTTCAACCACTACCCGGCGATCGACATCCTCGAGAGCGTGAGCCGCCTCACGCGCGACGTCTGCACGCCCGACGAGGTCGCGCTCGCCGGCAAGGCCCGCGAGCACCTCGCGCTGTATCGGAAAAACGAGGACCTCGTCTCCATCGGCGCCTACCAGAAGGGCGCCAACGGCGCGCTCGACCGCGCCATCGCGCTGCACGAGCCGCTGCGGGCCTTCCTGCGCCAGTCGGTGCACGACCACACCCCGCGGACCGAGAGCTTCCAGAACCTCAAAAAAATCCTCGCATGAAACGCTTCCGCTTCCCCCTCCGTCCGGTGGCCGTCGTGCGCGCCCATCAGGAGCTGCGCGCGCGCGAGCAGTTCGCCGCCGCCGTCCACGCCTACGTCCAGGCCGAGGAGACGCTCGCCCGCACGCGCGTGCGGATGCGCGCGCTCGAGGCCGCGCTGTTCTCGGGCCGCAATACGAGCTATCGCGCCGCCGAGGCCGCGCTGCTGCTCGCCGACTACCGCCGCGAGTGCGACGCCGAGGTCGCGACCGAGCGCGCGACGATCGCCGCGCGCGACGAGATGCACAAGAAGCGCGAGGCCTACCTGGAGGCGCATCGCAAGGTCGAGGTCGTCAGCCGCCTCGAGGAGAAGGCCCGCTCCGCGCACCGCCGCGACTGCGAGCGCGAGGAGCAGGCCGAATTCGACGACTTCGCGGGCCGCCGCCGGCTCAAACCGTCCGTTCTCACCCCATGAGCCTCCTTCGCAATCCACTCGTTTCCGCCGGCTTCGCGCTGCTGCTGTCCGTGGCCGTCGGCGCCTGGACGATCTGGCGCGCGCTTACGCCCCTCGTCGCGCAATTGCTGACCGCGCGGTCCGCCGCCATCTCCGCCAAACCCAAGAAGGAGAAGGGCTGGGATTTCTGGACGATCGAGATCGAGAACCTTTCGAACGAGTTGAAGGAGCAGAAGGCCGTCCTGCAGAAGCGCGCCGAACTCCTCGACCAGCGCGAGCAGCGGCTCGCCGCCCAGCAGAAGGAGCTCGCCACCATGCGCGGCGAGATCGAGGGCCTGCGCAACGAGATCTCCGAAAAGGTCATCGCGATCCGCGAGGACGAGGCGAAGAACCTCCGCGCGCTCGCCCAGACCTACACCAACCTCACGCCCCGCGCCGCCGTCTCGATCATCCGCGAACTCGACGACATCACCGCGGTGAAAATCCTCTCGTTGATGAAGCCCGACGTCGTGGGCCCGATCTTCGAGGAGATGAGCAAGACCACCGGCGCCGACGGTCCGCTCGCGCGCCGCGCCGCGATCCTTTCCGAAAAACTTCGTCTGATGAAAGCCGCCAAGGCGGCCAACGCCTCCTGACGTCAACGCCCTTTCTCATGCGCGCCACGGACCGGCGCGCCGGCCACCACGGACGGTGAACCCATGCATGCAACTCACCGCTCCTTCCCTCCCGCTCGATCCCACCGCCGCCGTCGTCACACCCGGCTCTCCGCTGACCGGCGGTGCCTCCGCGTCTGGCGACGGCTCCGGTCTCTTCGGCGCCCTGCTCCAGTCCGCCCAGACGGACGCCGCCGGCCCGAGCGTCGCGGCTGACGCCGATGAAGAGACGACCGGCGAGTCGCCGCGGTCTTCGGATGTTTCGCGTTCCGCCACCGACGCCGTGCCGGCCGAGGCCATGGCTGCCTGGCTCGCGTCCGGAGGCGCCTGGTCGCCGCCGCCAGCGGCGGCGCCTTCGATGGGAGGGCAGGAAACGGCATCCGAATCCGAAACGGTCGAGCCTGCCTCAACGTCTTCCGCCGATTCCACGGCGGACGCCTGCTCGACTCCCGCTTCCGCGACCGCGGAGACGGGCGTCACCCGCACCACGACTTCCTCCCGGCCCGCGCGTTTCCTGTGCGCGGGCAACACGATTTTCACTGCGACGGAAAACGATGCCCCGGCGACTGCCGTGGCGGATGAAAACACGGGAGACGAGGAGGCCTCGTCCACGGTCCCGGCCCGGGCCACGGCGACTCCGGTGCCCTCGGCGACGCCTGCGGCCGCGGCTCCGGGCGATTCCGCGGTGGTTCAGCCGACGTCCCGGACCTTTTCCGATGCGCCTCAAACCAACGCGCCGGTTTCCGTTTCGTCGTCGGCTGCGGTTGCGTCGCGGTCGGCCCGGTTCGCGATCACCTCGGTGGAAACGTTGTCGGGAAGCGAAGATGTTGTCGCTTCCGTGCCGACGTCGTCGGCTGCGGTTGCACCGGCTGATCCGGCCGAGGTCGTGTTTTCGGTCGATCCGACGACGATCCGGCCGAAGTCCGACATCGCGGCGGCGAACGCCGGCGACACCACCGGCTCCTCTGCCCTCGGGTCTGCCTCGACGGAAGTTTCCCGCGAAGTGACGCTGCGCTCCGTCACCGTGGTGTCCACGGAACCGCTGCCGCAGGAGACGACCAGTCCGACGACTTCACCGGCGCTATCCGCCACGCCGCTCCGTTCGGACGCCGCCGTGCCGGCTGCGACCGCCCTGATGTCGGACTCCAAGGCCACCGCGCGCGTGCAGCCGGATTCGGATGCGATCCGTGCGACTGCGACGGCGACCGCGACTGCGGCGGCGACGAAGACCGGCACGCCGGTGCAGGTGGACGCGCAGACGGCCGAAAACGCATCCCGCGCCGTGGCCGTCCCGGCCTCGGCCGGAGCGGGTGCGGCGTTCTCGCCGCGGGCGTCGTCCGACCGCGCCGATGTGCAGGCGGAAAATATTGCCGCCGGGGAGGGCGAGGGGAGTCAGGCTTCCGTTTCCCGAAATCGCGGCCGCGAAAAAAATACGCTAACATTTACAGGTGATTCGGTTAAGAATGCATCCGATGCCCTTGGCACTAACGCTGCTAAAAGCACGGACCTCATGACTGATTCCGCCCCCATGCCGACTTCGTCCGCCGCCTTCGCCGTGCGCGAGGCTGCGCCGGTGTCTGCGTCTGCGGCGGAGGCGACGGCGACCGGTGCGGATACGCCGGCGCAGATGACCGCGGCGGCGCACCGCACGGTCGAGACCGTGATGACCGCCGTCGATCGCTATGCCGATTCGGCGAAGACAGTGAAGCTCCAGTTCACGGTTTCGGGCGTCGACCTCTCCGTCCATGTCGCGCTGCGCGGCGAGGCGATCCACACGACGTTTCTCACCGACTCGGCGGAATTGCGCACGGCGCTCGCGAGCCAGTGGCATGCGGTGACCGGGCAGGCGGACGACCGTTCGCAACGGCTGGCCGATCCGGTTTTCACGACGGCGAAATCCGAGACGCTGTCCGCCGATGGCGGCGGCGCCCAGTCGCGCGACTCGTCCTCCCGGCAGCAGGAGGCGGCGCCCGCGCCGGCCTTCGCTTCGAACTTCCTCCGCGCGGCGGCGGCCCGGCCGGTCTCCACGACTGTCCCGGCGGCGGCTGCGACCACCGTCCGTCCGCTCACCAACCGGCTCCTTCACGCCTTCGCCTGAAATCCCATGCAAGTCACCTCCTCCACCTCCACCGCCCGCACGGCGGATACCACCGATACGAGCACGACCACGACGACCACGGCCAAGAAGACGCTCGGTCAGGACGACTTCCTGAAGCTGCTCGCCGCGCAATACCAGCAGCAGGATCCGATGAACCCCGTCTCGGACACCGACTCGATCGCCCAGATGGCCCAGTTCAGCACGCTGGAGCAGACCACCTCGCTCCTCAAGCAGGTCACACAGCTCGGCACCCAGCAGGACACCGCCACCGCCAACAGCTACATCGGCCGCACGGTCACGGTCGACGACGGCAACGGCGGCACGGCCACCGGCACGGTGACGGGCGTGGAGATCACCGACGGCACGCCGCGCATCGTGATCGGCGACTACACGTATGCCGTTTCCTCCGTCGTCCTCGTCGAGCCGGCCAGCACCACGGCCACCGGCTCCTGATCCGCCCTCCAGATCCCTCCTCCTCACTTAACGAAAAAAACCAACATCCATCATGGCACTCATCGGCACTCTCACCTCCGGCGTCAGCGCGCTTAAAACCTTCAGCAAGGGGCTCGAGGTCATCGGCAACAATATCGCCAACGTCAATACGACCGGCTACAAGTCCTCGTCCGCCAGCTACGCGGATTCGTTCAGCAACACCCTGCGCAGCGCCTCGGCCGCGGCCGGCGATTCCGCCGTCCAGGTCGGCACCGGCGTCCAGGTGGCCGGCATCAGCACCAATTTCACCCAGGGCTCGCTCTCGAGCACCGGCGTCACGACCGACCTCGGCATCTCCGGCAACGGCTATTTCGTCGTGCAGAACGGCACGACCAACTACGCCACGCGCGACGGCGCCTTCCATTTCGACACGAGCGGCAACCTCGTGAACGCCCAGGGCTACAACGTCCTCAGCGCCACCGGCACCGCGATCACCGTGCCGAACTATTCCCAGGTTTCCTCCGTCAGCATCAGCGCGGACGGCACGGTCAGCGCCTTCTACTCCGACGGCACCGCCACCGACACCTCCCAGAAGATCGGCATCCTCGCCGTGAAGGACGAGAACAAGCTGATGAAGCAGGGCAACAACCTCTACGACTTCAGCAGCTCGGGCGTGACCGTGGCCGACTTGGGCAGCGCCGATTCCGGCGACCGCGGCAAGGTCCAGTCCGGCGTGCTCGAACTCTCCAACGTCGATCTCACCGAGCAGTTTTCCAACCTGATCACCGCCCAGCGCAGCTTTCAGGCCGGTTCGCGCATCATCACCGTCTCCGACTCCGTGCTCGAGGACATCGTGAACCTGAAGCGCAGCTGATCCGCCGCGTCGCCGCGTCCGGTTCGTTTCCGCCCTTTCCTTTTTCGTCATGGCCAAATCCGCTCCCTCCGCTTCCGCTCCCGCCGCCGCCGCGACTCCGGCCGCGGCCGCTCCGGCGGGCGCCGCCGCTGCGGCCGCTCCCGCCGCGCCCGCGCCGTCCGGTGGCGGCATCAAGGCGCTGATTCCCACCCTGGCCACGATTGTGCTCGCGCCCGTGCTCACCTGGGCCGTGGCGCAGTTCGTCCTGGTGCCGCGGCTCCAGAAGCAGCTCGCCGCCACGCCGATGAGCACCGAGACCGCCGCCGCGGAATCCTCCGGCGAACACGGCAAGGAGGGGAAAGAGGGCAAGGAGGGCAAGGAATCGCCCAATTACGAATTCCAGAACATGGTCGTGAACCTCGCGGGCACCATGGGCACGCGCTACCTCAAGACCAGTTTCCTCGTCACCGGCGAACCGTCGATCAAACGCGTGTTCGAGGAGAACAAGCCGCGCCTCACCGACGTCACGCTCAACGTCCTCTCCTCGCTCTCGCTCGCCGATCTCGAGGAGCCGGGCGCGAAGAACGTCCTGCGCGAGAAACTCGTCGCCGCCTACAACCAGGCCCTCGGCAAGAAGGTCGCCGAGCAGGTCTATTTCTCCGACTTCGTCGTGCAGTGAGCCGCCGGCCGCCGCCCGATCCCCGATCTTCGCACTCCGACCTCCGACGCCATGGCTGAGGATCCCAACAACCAAGGCAGCACGCTCGACCAGTCCGAGATCGACCGGCTGCTCGCGCAGGAGGTCGTCTCGGCCGCGCCGAAGCAGTTTCTCATCCGGCCCGATGGCACGCGCGAAGGCGCCGGCGACATCAAGGTCGAGGCCTACGATTTCCGGAATCCCGTCTTCCTCTCCGAGGTCGAGCTGCGCCGGTTGCGGCTGCTCCACGAGGATTTCATCCGCTACCTGTCCGCGCGGCTCTCGCTCTACCTGCGCATGGAGCTGGGCCTGAAGATGGCCCGGCTCACCACCGCCACGTATTCGAAATTCACCGAGGGCCTGCCCAATCCCACGCACCTGAGCCTGTTCAAGGTCGATCCGCTCGTGGGCGTCGGCATCCTCGACATCAACCCGCGGCTCGCCCTCACCATCGCCGACCGGCTGCTCGGCGGCCGCGGCCACTCCGTCAAGGCCGAGCGCTACCTCACCGAGATCGAGATCGCGCTGCTCGAGGACGTGATCGCGATCATCCTCGAGGAATGGTGCGCCCAGTGGAAGACCGAGCAGGAGCTCCACCCGATGATCATCGGGCACGAGAACAACGGCCGCTTCCTCCAGACTTCGCCCAAGGACGCCATCGTCCTCATCCTCACCCTCGAGGTGAATTTCGGCGACTGCTCCGAGCAGGTCCAGATCGGCGTCCCGTATTACACGATCGAGCCCGTCGTGAAGAAGATGCAGGCGCGCCGCCAGAAGGACGCCGCCGTCTCCAGCACCGCGAAGCGCGCCGAGTGGAACACCGCCTACGAGCACATCAAGGTCCCCGTCCGCGCCGAGTGGGCCGCGCTCGATCTCACGTTGCGCGAGGTCACCAGCCTGCGCGCCGGCGACGTGATCGAGCTGCCCGCCTCGCTGTTCCACGAGACGCGCGTGCTGCTCAACGGCTCGCCGAAATTCGTCGGCACCGTCGGCCTCGACGGCGACCGCGTCGCCATCCAGCTCACCCGCAAGATTCCCGCTTCCGGCTCCGTGCCGCCCAAATCCGATGGAAGAAAAAACCCTTGATATCGTCCTCGACGTAAAGGTGAAGGTCACCGTGCAGCTGGGCTCGATCCAGCTGCCCATGCGCGAGGTCCTCGAACTCGCCCCCGGCTCCGTCGTGCAGCTCACGCAGCACGCCAGCGACCCCGTCGGCCTCTACGTCAACGACCAGCTCGTCGCCTACGGCGAGGTCGTCGTCGTCGAGGACAACTTCGGCATCAAGATCACCGAGCTGATCGGTGCGCCCAAGGCATGAAGGCGTCCGCCTCCAGTCCGTCGCTGCGGCGCCATGCGCGCCTCGTCGCCCTGCTCACCGCCTTCGTGTTCGCCGCGGCCTTTTTCGCGTCGCCGATGCTGGCGGCGCCGGCCGGGGCCGACGACATCCTCGTGCCCGGGCGCGCGACGGGCTCCGGTTCCGCCGGTCCGGCCGGCTCCGGCAGCGGGCCGCTGACGATCGTCGGCGCGGTGGCGCTCGCGGGAGCGGGCGGCTGGCTGCTCTGGCGCCGGCGCCGCAATCCGCTCGACGCGCGCGCCGCGCGGCAGCTCGCGATCGACGAGACCCGCTCGCTGGGCAACCGCCAGTTCCTCGTCGTCGCTTCGTATCGGGACAAAAAATACCTGCTGGGCGTCTGTCCCGGCCGGATCGACCTGCTCGCGCCCCTGCACGAGCCGGCGGAGGCGCCGCGCGAATGAACCTTTTCCTCCCGCGTCTCCGCGCGGTCTCCGTCGCGATCGCGCTGGCGTTCGCCGGACTGCTCGTCCCCGCCGCGGCGCAGAACGTGATCCCGCCGGCCACGCCCGCCGCGGCTTCCGCCGCCGGCGCGCCGACCGCGACGCCGACATCCGCCGCGCCGGGCCTGGGCACGCCGGGCAAACCGGCGGAACCGTTCCGGCTTAACATCGGGCTCGAGGGCACGGGCCAGCAGGGACAGGTGAGCGTCGCGATCCAGATCGTGCTCGTGATGACGCTGCTCTCGGTCGCGCCCTCGATCGTGCTGCTGATGACGTCGTTCACGCGCATCGTGATCGTGCTCGGCTTCGTCCGCACCGCGCTCGGCACGCCCAGCGCGCCGTCGAACCAGATCATCGTCGGACTCTCGCTCTTTCTCACGTTCTTCCTCATGGGCCCGGTCATCGACCGCGTGCAGAAGGAGGCGCTTGCGCCCTACATGGACGGCAAGATGACCTCGACGCAGGCGATCGACGCCGCGTCGGCGCCGTTGAAGGAGTTCATGCTGAAGCAGACCCGCACGCGCGACCTGGAGTATTTCCTCGAACTCGGCGGCTTCGGTCCGACGGCCGTCAAGGACCTGCCGATGCGCGTCGTGATCCCGTCGTTCGTCGTGAGCGAGCTGCAGACGGCCTTCCAGATGGGCTTCCTGCTTTTCCTGCCGTTCCTCGTCATCGATTTCCTCGTGTCGTCGGTGCTGATGGCGCTCGGCATGATGATGATGCCGCCGGTGACGATCGCGCTGCCGCTGAAACTGCTGCTCTTCGTCCTCGTGGACGGCTGGCACCTCGTCGTGAAATCGATCGTGCAGAGCTTCGCCACATGAGCGCGGCACGGGATGTTTCCGGGAGTTTTTTTCCCGCACCGCGCCCGCGGCGCCATCGTCGCGCATGAATCCGGAACTGGCCATCGACCTGTTCAAGACGACGGTCGTCTTCGCGCTCTACATCGTGGCGCCGTTTCTGATCGTCATGCTCGTGGTCGGCCTGGTCGCGAGCCTGATCCAGTCGGTGACGAGCCTGCAGGAGCAGACGCTGACCTTCATCCCGAAGCTGGTGGCGATCGCCGGGCTGCTGCTGATCCTCGCGCCGTGGCTGCTGCGCTCGCTGTCCGAGTTCACCATCACGATCCTCGCGCGGATGGGGACGCTGGGGCATTGAGCCGGCGCATCGTGACCGTCCTTCGCGCGCTCATGCGTTCCCGCGGACGGGACTTCACCGAGAG